>Ga0209163_1002267_pt1 | contig 16586 bp, 20 predicted proteins | sample MTBAKSrepl2MetaG_FD_187457 | JGI IMG/M metagenome (GOLD analysis project Ga0209163, IMG submission 187457) | Enrichment culture microbial communities om Arthur Kill intertidal strait, New Jersey, USA, that are MTBE-degrading - MTBE-AKS2 (Arthur... | ecosystem: Environmental > Aquatic > Marine >...
ATTCTGTTTTTCAGCCATAATTCAAGAAAATCCGTGCCGCTTCGTTCCGGTATATTCCTTTTATGCGTTCCCGCCAGGCGCAATGAAACTGTTTCCTGGGGCAAAAAGGCACGCAGGAGCAGTATGCTGCGAAACACGGCGGACTCGCCGCGCCGGCCTGGTCCGGAAACTTGCCTCCATGGTATGGAAAGAGCAAAGGCGTTGCTTCTTGCCAAAGACCTTTCGTCTGCTTTTATCCGGCGCGGCATGCTGTCCAGGCATGGACCATCTCATTTTCTCCGAATAAACTCCCCGGCGTTCAGTAAAAAAAAGAGGGTTGTCATTATATGATAAACCTTATGTGGTATGATGCTGAATAATATAAAAAATGGCAGCTCTTGGAGGGAAGGAGTGAGCAGTCTTATTCCGTTGGAAGCAATTGAAAGAAGAATATTTCTCATCCGGGGAGAAAAGGTCATGCTGGATCGTGATCTGGCAGAACTGTACGGCGTTGAAGTCAGGACACTGAAGCAGGCTGTCAGGAGAAATCTTCAAAGGTTTCCAGTCGATTTCATGTTTGAACTGACAAAAGAGGAGGAACTTTTTTTAAGATCACAATCTGTGACCTTAAAAGGGAGAGGGCGCCACTCCAAATATCTTGCCTTTGCCTTCACCGAGCAGGGTGTGGCCATGCTCTCCAGTGTGTTGAAAAGCGAGCGGGCGATCGAGGTCAATATCGCCATCATGCGGGCTTTTGTCCAGATGCGCCAAATGGTGGCCACCCATGAGGATCTAAAGGAAAAATCGAGGAGATGGAAGCAAAATACGATGAGCAGTTCGGAATCGTCTTCGAGGCGATCCGGCAGCTGCTGGAAGAGGATGAGAAGCCGAAATGTTGATTCATAATTCTTCATTCTGCATTCTTAATTTCTTCCTCGGTCCGTATTTGTCCCACCATACGTAATATAATGGATGAAAAGGCCTGGGGCGGATTATTTTTGAATTGTTTGAAATGGAAGGATATAAAAAAGGGATACAGTATGTCGCAAGGTGACTTTGTCCAGCAGGGGTGAGATTGAGCAATTCTATTACTATTGGCACGATGTGATAAGGAAATAACATCCATGTCCACCTGGAACTACCGAGTCCTCAAAAAGACCGACCAGAAAACCGGCGAGACGATATACGCCATCCATGAAGTTTATTATGACGATGCAGGTAAGCCCGAAACATGCACGGAAAATCCCGTCGCCCCCGCGGGCGAGTCCCTTGCCGAACTGAAACGCGATATGGACCATTATCTGCTCGCCCTGCACAAGACGGTTTTGGAGTATAGCAATCTGAAGGAGACTGAATGAAATTTTTTACCCTGGGACGCTGGTTTGTCCTACGCGGGGAGGTAATGCAGGATAAAAAAAAGCACAATATAGAAAAAGACGGCAATCCTGAAAGCGGCTGTCGCCTGGTACAAGCCAGACCAGTGGCAGCGGCTCAAGGAAATCTCTGAGGATCGGAACGAGCTTGAGGAAACCCACGGTGAATGGCAGCTCTTAGCTGAACAAGCCATGAAGGACTTTGCCGCCAGGGGATTGCCTGTGACGAAAGCCACGGTGGACACCGAAGAACTCCTGCGCTGGTGCAACGAGCGCGGCTTGAAGATCAACGGCGAATCCCGCAGCCAGTACGCTTCCTGGCTGTTGCAGCAGAAGAACAAAGCTGATAGGACCTAACCTGAGGGGGCAGGAGAGAACCGAGGAAAGTGAGAAATGACCGGAAAAAAGGATACATTCAGCGAAGAATTTGCATGCCTGCGAGACGAAATGATCAGAGACAAGGCCAGGAAGGCCGTTGCCGAAAATGCGGGCAACGTTCGGGAAGCCTTGGAGGAAAGCGGCTTTACCTGGCTCGGCGATGAGAATCCATCGGAAGAGGATGAGGAGAAAGCCGCCGTACCGGAAAACGTCCGGCAACGATTTCTTGTCTCGTACTTCGAGGGAAAGGCGCAATTATCGGGAAATGTTATCAGTCCCTTTTTAAGCGAACACAAGGCAGAAGTACCGAATTTTCCTCTCATCAGAAGATATTTCAGGGCGGCAAATCAACCGCTGAAAAAACTCATCCTCTCCGGGCGCGAAAATGATCCGACCAACCTCGATCTCCTGGCCGACCTCATCTTCTTCTATGAGTTCGAAAGAAAACTCCCGGAACTGATAACCCATCTGACCAAAGCCTGCCGGCTCAAAGACGATCTGCCGCGCTTCTTTGATAAAGAACGGGAATTTTATCACCGCACCCGGGCCGACGGCTATAACGCTCTGGCTGCGCTGCTGGAAATTTTCGACGAAGACTCCGATAAACGAAAGATCGTTGATTTTCTAATATCCGAAGCTGCAAACAGCGAAGAAGAGATGGAGTTTTGATATGAAATATTATGCCCACAGTTTAGAGGGCCAGCCACCGGAGCGGTGGCAATTATTGGAAGATCATTTAAAGAATGTGGCCGAAATTGCGGCGAAGTTTGCTGCTCGTTTCGAGGCGAGGGGATGGGGGCATTGCGCGGGCCGTTTGCATGATGCCGGTAAAGCCACCGGTGCTTTCCGAGAACGGCTTGATGGAAAGCCGATAAAGGTCGACCATGCCACTTTTGGGGCGCGATTAGCTCAAGGAAGAGGCGGTAAATTAGGCGTGTTGCTTGCCTATGTGATTGCCGGCCATCATGGTGGTCTTCCGGACGGAGGGGAGCAGGAATCCCAACTCCATCATCGTCTGAAACATCGGCAGATTCCTGAAGATGTCGAGTTGTTGCCCGAGGCGGATGTGGGATGCGATTTATCTCTGCCGTTTAAGCTTACCCGCGATCTCGATCGTGCCGGTTTTACTCTCACCTTCTTCTCGCGGATGGTTTATTCCTGTTTGGTCGATGCCGACTTTCTTGATACAGAATTTTTTTGCAACTCTCAGAAAGCCAAGGAGAGGCTGAGGCATACCGAGGTCACATTTGTCGAGCTTCGCCAAAGGCTCGATTCATATTTGGAGGAAGTGGCCCGGACTGCCAAGCCCACTCCAGTAAATGTTCTGCGCCGGGAGGTCTTGGATCAGTGCCGCAAGAAGGCCGAACTGCCCAAACAGTTCTTTTCTCTCACCGTACCCACCGGGGGCGGCAAGACCCTTTCGTCCATGGCCTTTGCCTTGGGTCATGCGGTCCGGCAAGGTCTGAGCCGGGTTATATATGCCATCCCATTTACCTCGATCATCGAACAGAACGCCAAGGTGTTTCAAGATATCCTGGGCCGCGAGGTGGTGTTGGAACATCACTGCAATTTCAAGGCTGGGGATGAACCGGAAGAGGCTCCTTACCATCTCCGGCGAGGCTTGGCGGCGGAAAACTGGGATACCCCCATAGTGGTGACGACCAATGTCCAGTTTTTCGAATCCCTGTTCAGCAATAAACCCTCCCGGTGCCGCAAATTACACAATATTGCCGGAAGCGTGATTGTCTTGGACGAGGCCCAGGCGATTCCCACCGAGTATCTCGAACCCTGCCTGGCTGCCTTGCGCGAGCTGGTTGAGCACTATGGTTGCAGTGTCGTCTTGTGCACGGCCACCCAGCCGGCCTTGGATGACAAGAGTAAACTCCGCATGGCCTTGCCGGCCATTGAGGAAATTATTGATCGTCCGGGGGGACTCTTCGAAAAATTGACCCGCACCGAAATTCAATTTGTTGGGTGCTTGAGCGATGCCGAGCTGGCCGGACGGCTAGAGGCAGAGCGACAAGTCCTCTGCATCGTTTCCACCAAGCCGCAGGTCCGGACCATTTTCGAACGGCTGGCGCGTAAAGAAGGGGTCTTTCATCTCTCAACCAATATGTACCCCGAGCACCGGCGCCAGGTTCTTTCGGAAGTACGCCAGCGCCTGAAAAACCAGCAGGTGTGCCGCCTGGTTTCTACCTCGCTGGTCGAGGCGGGAGTTGACCTGGATTTTCCGGTGGTCTATCGCGCCATGGCCGGGCTGGACTCCATCGCCCAGGCCGCCGGCCGCTGTAACCGGGAAGGCAAACTGCCGAACCAACTCGGCCAAGTTTATGTCTTTGAAACAGAACAAATGCCGCGCTTGCCCTGGCTCAAACGCTGTATCTCCAGGGCAGAGGAGACCAGGCGCACCCTGCCCGAGGCCGCTCCTTTAGGCCTTGAAGTAATGCGCCGCTATTTTGAATTGCTCTACGATGCCGAAAATCCAGATCGGAAAAAGATTATGAAGCTCCTGGCCCTCCAAGGGAGTGATCTCTCGTTCCCTTTTGCAGAGGTTGCCGGCGAATTCAAATTGATTGAAGAAGACACCATTGGCGTGGTGGTACCAATCGAGTCGGAGGCCGAAGCGCTTGTGCGGGAGTTGCGATTTGCCGAGTTTCCACGCTCGACCATGCGGAAACTCCAATCGTATAGCGTCACCTTGCGGATGAAGGAATATAGAGAATTGTTGGCGGCTGGGGCCGTTTTTGTCTTGCGGGATGAATTTCCGGTTCTTTTGAATTTGGCGGCCTATCGCCAGGATGTCGGCTTGTGTGTTGATCTCGCTAATGTGTGGAATGAAGAGTTATTTTTGCAGTAGCTCTAACTCTCTTCTTCTAAGAAGATTTATTTGCTTGACCGTCGGGAGTCAACTTGTTAGTGTCATGTTAACCTAACAAGGAGGTCTTTTATGCGGTTGAAATTGCGATTGTCGTTGTTTGGCCTGGAGGTAGTGAATGCTGAAATCGTCCTGGAACCCCCATAGGTAGATAGTTGTACTTGTCGCCCAAAACAGGGTGTGGATTGAAATTTAGATAGAAGCGAGTTGAAGGAAAATGCGTGGGCCGTCACCTCGGCGGCCCACGCCCTTCAAGAACAAGGAGGCTTTTATGGCATTTGGAATAAAACTGAGGGTCTGGGGCGATTATGCCTGTTTTACCAGGCCCGAGATGAAGGTTGAGCGGGTCTCGTACGATGTCATGACCCCTTCGGCGGCCCGGGGGATTTTGGAGGCGATCCACTGGAAACCCGCGATCCGCTGGGTGATTGACCGGATTCACGTCTTGCGCCCGATCAAATTCGACAATATCAGGCGCAACGAAGTCAGCTCCAAGATCCCCAAACCCAACCCCACAACCGCCATGCGCGACGGCAAGCGCCTCTATTTCCTGGTTGACGAGGGAGGCAACCGGCAACAGAGGGCTTCCACGGTCTTGCGGGATGTCGAGTATGTCATTGAGGCGCATTTCGTGCTGACCGAGCAGGCCGGTCCGGAGGACAACGAAGGCAAACACCTGAGCATCTTCAACCGCCGGGCGAAAAACGGCCAGTTCTTTCATCATCCTTGCCTGGGTTGCCGGGAGTTTCCTGCCTCGTTCGCTTTGCTGGAAGATGCGGTTCCGGTTTCCCCCTATAAGGGGCAAACCAAGGAGCTGGGCTACATGTTATTGGATATCGACTTTGCCAACGAGATGGCCCCGCTCTTTTTCAGGGCGGAGATGGTGGATGGCATTGTGAGTCCGCCGTCACCGTTTTCAACGGAGGTGCGGTCATGATCCTCCAGGCCTTGAACAGTTATTATGAACGATTGGCGGACGATCCGGGTTCGGGAATTCCGCCTTTCGGCACCAGCATGGAAAATATCTCCTTTGCCGTGGTCCTGGCCGCCGACGGCGCCCTGCGAGGGGTCGAGGACTTGCGGGAAGGCAGCGGCAACCAACTCCGCCCGCGCAAGCTTCTGGTCCCTGCAGCGGAGAAAAAGGCCAGCGGCATTAAGGCCAATTTTCTCTGGGACAATACCACATATGTCCTAGGACTGAGTGATGGTGCGAACCCGGAAAGGATTGAAAAATGCCACGCCGCCTTTATCAAACAGATTCAAGAAAATTGCCCCGACAAAGATCCCGGGCTCAAGGCCGTCTTGGCCTTCCTTGCCGGGACGGAAGCTAAGACCATTGCCGACCGGGAAGATTGGCCTGAGATAAGCGGTTCAAACCTGGTTTTTCGCCTGGATGGCGTGCCGGGTTTCATCCACGAACGGCCCGCCGCCCGCTCCGCATGGGAGGTTTGTCTGGCCAAACGTGCCACAGAGGCGGTCGGGCAATGTCTGATTACCGGCAAAGAATCGCAACCCCTTGCCCGGTTGCATCCTTCGATTAAGGGGGTCAGGGGGGCGCAATCTTCCGGGGCCTCTATCGTCTCGTTCAACCTTCCCGCCTTTGCCTCGTATGGCAAGGAGCAATCCTTCAATGCCCCGGTTGGTCAAAAAGGCGCTTTCAGTTACACCACGGCCCTGAACGCCCTATTGGCGGCCGGAAGCAGGCAGAAAGTCGTGATCGGCGACACCTCGCTGGTTTTTTGGGCTGAATGTGCCAGTCCGGCCGAAGCTTTACTGGCAGATTTCTTTGAACCTCCCGAAGAGGCGGCCGCGGAATCGCAAAGCGTCGATGACCGGCAGACCGCGCAAAAAATCAGGGACTTTTTCTTGGCGATCCGCTCCGGCCGCTCGGTCAGCGACATTATTCCCGGCTTGGATGAATCGGTCCGCTTCTACATCCTGGGCCTTGCCCCCAATGCCGCCCGGCTGTCGGTGCGTTTTTGGGAAGCCAACAGCCTGGGAGATTTGCTGGGGCGGATCGGCCAGCACTTTAAGCAGCTTGAGATTGCCCGGCAGTTTGACAATGAACCGGATTTCCCGCCCCTCTGGCGCCTGCTCTGTCAGACGGCGCCGCTCGGTAAATCTGAAAATATTTCCCCGGTGCTGGCCGGAGGCATGGCCAGGGCCATGCTCACCGGCGGCAACTATCCGCAAAATTTGTTGCCCCAGGTTTTGGCAAGGATTCGCTCGGAACACAGCGTGACCTATTTTCGGGCTGCCTTGCTGAAAGCCTATCTCATGCGAAATAAACAACTGGAGGTTCCCATGGCATTGAATCCGGAGAGAACAGATCGGCCGTATCTCCTGGGGCGGCTTTTTGCCGTCCTGGAAAAGGCCCAGGAAGAGGCGGTTCCCAATTCCAACGCCACGATCAAGGATAAATATCTGGCCTCAGCCTCGGCTACCCCGGGGCAGGTTTTCCATATGCTTCTGAAAAATTACGCCAACCATATCGCCAAGCTGCGAAAGGAACCGGAGAAAATCGGCTGGGCGAAATATTACGAGAGCATGGCCCAGGATATAATTGCCGGGTTTGACGATTACCCTGCCACCATGAAAGCAGAAGAGCAGGGACTGTTCATGATCGGCTACTACCACCAACGCAAAGATTTCTTCACCAAGAAAAATTAGGAGGGATAATCCATGACTGCCATTACAAACCGCTATGAGTTCGTGCTTTTGTTTGATGTGGAAAACGGTAACCCCAACGGCGACCCGGATGCCGGCAACATGCCGCGTTTCGATCCGGAAACCGGGCATGGCCTGGTGACCGATGTCTGTCTGAAGCGCAAGATCCGCAACCATGTGGCCCTGTCCAAAGACGGACAGGCAGGCTTCAATATCTATATCCAGGAAAAAGCGGTGTTGAATCAGACCCATGATATGGCGTATAAGGCCTTGGAATTGAAACCGGAGGCGAAGAAGCTGCCCAAGAAGGCGGAAGATGCCAAAAAAGTAACCGATTGGATGTGCGCCAACTTCTTCGATATCCGTACTTTTGGGGCGGTGATGACGACAGAGGTGAACTGTGGCCAGGTCCGGGGGCCGGTTCAGCTGGCCTTTGCCAAGAGTGTCGAGCCGCTTGTCTCCCAGGAGATCAGCATCACCCGCATGGCCGTGACCAACGAGAAGGACTTGGAGAAGGAGCGAACCATGGGCCGTAAACATATCGTTCCTTATGGACTGTACGTGGCGAAGGGCTTTGTTTCGGCAGCCCTGGCCGAGAAAACCAGTTTTGGCGAGGAAGATTTGCAGTTGTTGTGGGATGCCTTGACCAACATGTTCGAGCATGATCGCTCGGCGGCAAGAGGGGTGATGAGCAGCCGTAAACTCTATGTATTCAAGCATAAAGATAAACTCGGCAATGCCCCGGCGCACAAGCTATTCGAGTTGGTCGATATTAAACGGAAGGACAGCTCGCAGGGGCCGGCGCGTTCCTTCGCCGACTATCAGGTAACAGTCGGTTCTGTGCCTGCCGGGGTTGATCTGATCGAAATGCTCTAATGCACCCCAAACTCGAAAAACAATTCCGGGAGCGTGCGGTGGCGCTGGGCAATTCCGGCGATCCAGCCGCCTTGCCGGAACTGGTTGAGCTGACCCGCTCGCCCGTTGCCAATGTCCGGCGGCTGGCGGCCTCGGCCATCGGTAAACTGGCGGGGCTGGCGGATGGAAACTGCGCGGTGGCAGCCCTGCAGGAGATCTTGCGTGACGGTTTTCCCCAGGTGCGGCAGTACGCGGCCAAGGCCCTGAGCGCTTACGGCACGGCGGCGAAAGGCGCGCTGCCCGATTTGCGGGATATGGCCATCAGTCCCGTGGAGAAGGAGTACAACAACGAAGCTGCCAGATGCGCTATCGCTCTCATCGAGGAGGCATGTCGGATCGAAGAGGAGAAAGCCGTCCACAGTTGTCAGCGGTGCGGGGTAGGGCTCGAACCGGACGAATATATCCGCAGCCACAAGGCCTTCCAGCGCCCCTTCTGCAACTACTGTTTCGATGAGGTTTTCTTGGAGCGGCGCAACTTCGAAACCAAGGTGGAACTGCAGAAGAACATACGCGCCAAGGACGGCACCTGGGTGCAGTCGGAGGGCGAGCGGCTGATCTGCGAGGCTTTGAATGGCGCGGGGATTCGCTACCGCTACGACGAACGCTTTCGCATCCTCGACGGCTACGCCATCCGGCCCGATTTCTACCTGCCGGAGTTCGATGTCTATGTCGAATACTGGGGCATGGACACCGCCGACTATAAAATCGGCATGCTCAAGAAACAACAACTCTACCAGCAGCAGGAGAAAAGGCTGGTTTCCCTGTACCCGGATGACAAGCCTCGGATGCGGGAGAGGTTGCTTGCCAAGCTGGGGAAATACAGATGACTTACTTCGCTTGCGCTGCGTGACGTAGGGCGAATGGTTGATAACTTTATTGCTGGCGGGATTTTAGAATGCACACAAACTTGTTGTCTTCAACTACAAGGAAATCCGGCGGATCCTGCACAACAACGAGTGGTGGTTTGTCATCGAAGATGTGGTCTTGGCTCTGATCGACTCGAAAGACCCGAAACAGTACATCCAGCGCATGAAACGGCGAGAACCGGAGCTCGGCAAAGGGTGGGTACAGATTGTACATACCCTTGTCGTCGAAACCGCTGGTGAGCTCAACGGATGTTGTGCGCCAATACCGAGGGCATCTTCCGCATCATCCAGTCCCTCCCCTCGCCCAAGGTCGAGCCCTCAAGCGCTGTCCTGCCAAAGTCGGCTACGAGCGGGTGCAGGAGATCGAGGACCCGGAGCTGGCCAGCAAGCGGCCCAAGGCCCTGTACAGTGCCTGGGTTATTCCGAGACATGGATCGAAAAACGGATGCGCGGTATCGCCGTGCGGGCCGAGCTGACAGATGAATGGAAGAAGCGCGGCGTCAAGGAAGACCCGGAATATGCCATCCTGACCTCGGAGATATCCAAGGCCGCCTTTGGTCTCACGACCGCGTAATACAAGCAACTTAAGGGGCTGGAGCGGGAAAACCTGCGGGACCACATGACCGATCTGGAGCTGATTTTCTCCATGCTTGGGGAAGCGGCCACCACCGAGATTGCCCCCCAAGCAGGACGTTCAGGGCTTTGGCGAAAACAGAGTGGCGGCCCGTAAGGGCGGCCGCATTGCCGGGGGGCCCGTGAAAATCTGGAACGGGAAACCAGCACAAAACTCGTCTCCCCGGAAAACTATCAGGCCGAGCCGGAGAGAAAAAATCGGTTCAAGAGGTAGCTCGTTGATTTTCAGCTAAAAATGGCGGCTGTTGGAAAAAAAGCAACAGCTCGAATTCGGCGCGTTCATACGCAGATGGTGAAGGAAAACCAAAATGCAAAAAATGCATATTGCTCCTGGCCGGCATCCGGGCTGATAATGGGGTACAGCGAAGAAGATCTCCTGCCCCTCTCCGCCCTGCAGCATCTCCTCTTCTGCGAGCGGCAGTGCGCATTGATCCACATCGAACAGGCGTGGAGCGAAAACCGGTACACCGCCGAGGGCCGCATCATGCACGAGCGGGTGGACAGCGGCGGCCGGGAATCGCGGGGCACGGTGCGGCTGGCTTATGGCCTTGCCCTGCACTCCTTCCGTCTCGGCTTAGTCGGCAAGGCCGATGTGGTTGAATTTCACCGGGACGGAGCGGGAAATTGGCAGCCTTTCCCGGTGGAGCATAAGCGGGGCCGGGCCAAAAAGGAGAACTGGGACCGGGTGCAGCTCTGCGCCCAGGCGATCTGTCTGGAAGAAATGCTGGGAACGGCGGTGCCGGCCGGGGCACTGTTCTACGGCAAAAGCCGACGGCGGCAGGATGTTGTCTTCGATGCGGAACTCAGAGCGGAGGTAGAAGCGACGGCGAACCGGCTGCATGAGCTGATCCGCTCCGGCAACACACCGCAGGCCCGCTATGAGAAAAAGTGCGAAAACTGTTCCCTGGTACACCTCTGCATGCCGAAGGTGACCGGAGCCCGCAGAAGTGCTCGGAAATATATGGCCGATGCGCTGGCGACATCAGAAAAATGAGTGTGAGCGGAGCGAGGTGCCTTTATGGATTGCGAACCGGCGGTCTCCAAAGGCTGAGAAATCCGAGAGACGTTGCAAAAATTAAAGGTGCTGTGTCAGGGTTGAGGTGGTTGCCGGAGCGGATTTTTCAGATGCCATCTGAAAAATCCTATCTCTACGGCTTGCTGACCGCCGGTTTATGCACGGCTGTGCAGAAATTCCCCGGGCGAGATGATTTTGATGCCTATGTACTCTTGAACGGCAAGGAGGTGATTGTCGCCTGAAATGATGACTTTGCACTGCAGGGCAACAGCGCATTCGATGAATTTATTGTCATCCGGGTCATCCCGGACGATGTCGAGAGCAGGTGTTTTCGCGGCATACAGTGAATTGAACCCTCGGGCGAAGAGCTGGAGCAGTTCTTCCAACTCTTCCGAATCCCGGAGGCCAAGCCTTTGCAGGACCGCGACATATTCCTCGACGACCGGACGGGACAGGCAGAGAATTATGGCGCCGTTTTTCCAGAGATCGATAATTTGTCGGGGATTACCGCCGAAAAAGGAGGACACGAAGACATTGGTATCGATGACGACTCTGCTCATTTTTTGGTCCTGACCCGGCGAATTGCGGACTCGATGTCTTCCGGCCCTTTTCCCTTGGCCTTCAGGCTGTTGCCGATGCGGCCCCAGAGATCGTCGACGTAGGAGGACATATCGTGGTTTCTGATATAGTCTTCGAGCACTTCCCGGACAAAGGTGCTCACATTCTTACCTTCCGCCCTGGCTTGCCTGCCCACCTTTTCTTTCAGGTCGTCGGGCATGCGGAGAATCATTTGGGATGGCATGGATACCTCCGATCATTGTTTATCTTATATATACAAGATATCATCATGCGATTGAAAAATGCAATCCAATATTTTCGTCAGCTAAATGGATGATCTCGTAAAAAGTCATCAGGAGTGATGACTAAGCAAAAAGCCCCAAATGCAAGGCGCGCAAATTCTCAGGAATGAGGCGTACACACGGTACGCCGCAGTGACGAAGAATGCAGTGCAACGCCGCAGTTGGGGAGTTTTTGCGACGCCATCAAAATGAGACGGCCATGAGAAAGCACCTGAACACCCTCTTTGTCACCACCCAGGGGGCCTATCTCCACAAGGACGGGGAAACGGTGACCGTCAACGTGGAGCGTGAGGTCCGGCTGCGGCTGCCGGTCCACACCCTGGACGGGATAGTCTGCTTCGGCAATGTCATGATGAGTCCGTTTCTGATGGGCTTCTGTGCCGAACGGGACGTGACCGTCAGCTTCCTCACCGAACACGGCCGGTTTCTGGCCCGGGTGCAAGGACCGGTCTCCGGCAATGTTCTGCTCCGCCGCCGGCAGTACCACTATGCCGATGACACCGCATTCTCCGCCGGCATGGCCCGCGCCTTTGTCATTGGCAAGGCCCTCAACTGCCGCACGATTATCCAGCGCTGCCTGCGCGACCACTGCGAAAAAGTTGATGAACCGGTGCTGCGGGGGTCCGTGGATCGGCTCTCCTCGATCCTCATGCACCTGAAGCAGGACCTTGATCTGGACACCGCCCGCGGCTTTGAGGGCGAGGCGGCAAAGACCTATTTCAGCGTCTTCGACCAGTTGATTACCGGGCAGAAGGCGGATTTCCATTTTCATGCGCGCAGCCGCCGGCCGCCCCTGGATCGGATGAACTGCCTGCTTTCCTTTTTCTACACCCTGGTCCTGCACGATACCCGCTCCGCCCTGGAATCGGTGGGCCTCGATCCGGCCGTCGGCTTTCTCCACCGGGACCGGCCCGGTCGGCCGGGGCTGGCCCTGGACCTGATGGAGGAATTCCGTCCTCTGCTGGCCGACCGGCTGGCGTTGTCCCTGGTCAACTTGGGGCAGGTCAGGGCCAAGGGATTCACCATTTCCGAATCCGGAGCGGTTCTTATGGATGACGACACCCGGAAGACCGTGCTGGTGGCCTATCAGAAGCGCAAGCAGGATGAAATCATGCACCCTTTCCTGAATGAACGGATTCGTGTCGGCTTGCTGCCGTATGCCCAGGCTCTGTTGTTGGCCAGGTACTTGCGGGGCGATTTGGACGGCTACCCGCCGTTTTTATGGAGGTAAGGAAAAATATGTTTGTCCTTGTCAGCTACGATGTATCGACCACCACTCCCGGCGGTCAGCGCAGACTCCGTCGAGTAGCCAAGGTGTGCCGCAATTTCGGCCAGCGGGTGCAGTTCTCGGTGTTTGAATGTATCGTTGATCCGGGCCAGTGGGCCAGACTCCGGCAAAATCTGATCGATGAAATCGACGAGGAGACCGACAGCCTGCGTTTCTACTTCCTCGGTTCAAACTGGGAGAACCGGGTGGAGCATGTGGGGGCCAAACCGGCCCTGGACCAAGAGGGTCCGCTGATCGTCTGAATAAATTGACTTGGCGCGAACCTCAAGTGACCAGAAAATGGCCGGCAGATTCGCGGACATGGTATTTGACTGAAATTATGGTATATTTTTTTTCACCAAATCCTAAGCATCTAAAATCAAGCCGCGGAAAATGGAGGTTCGCCCAAATCGACATCTGCAGCGTCATCCTGCAGCTAAAAGAAAGATGACAGTCGCCCCCCGCGCGGGGGCGTGGATTGAAACCAGATAGGCGAGTGTTTCAACTTTGGGAGTGGTGGTCGCCCCCCGCGCGGGGGCGTGGATTGAAACCTTTTTGAGGACCCCGGACGGCAACAACGGATGAGTCGCCCCCCGCGCGGGGGCGTGGATTGAAACTAATTGGTCCTGACCAGCCACGGAGGTTGTTCCAGTCGCCCCCCGCGCGGGGGCGTGGATTGAAACGCCCATAACGGTACAAATTATCTCGTTGAGGTCTGTCGCCCCCCGCGCGGGGGCGTGGATTGAAACAACCAGTACAGCCTGGTCTGCCCGTCTCCGGCACGTCGCCCCCCGCGCGGGGGCGTGGATTGAAACATTTGATATTGATACCCTCGCCGTCCTTGATCGCGTCGCCCCCCGCGCGGGGGCGTGGATTGAAACACCGCCGGCAAGCTCAAAGGCGCGCTGTTCTACGTCGCCCCCCGCGCGGGGGCGTGGATTGAAACCATGTTCGGCGCACGATTATTCATCCACACTATCGTCGCCCCCCGCGCGGGGGCGTGGATTGAAACTCCGCCGAGCAGTGGCAACATTCGCCGGTCTGCTAGTCGCCCCCCGCGCGGGGGCGTGGATTGAAACACCAAAACAAGCGCGGACAGCGTATCGAGCTACGGGTCGCCCCCCGCGCGGGGGCGTGGATTGAAACGCGCAGATGATCGAACATGGTCATTGTCCATGTCTCGTCGCCCCCCGCGCGGGGGCGTGGATTGAAACAATTTTAACAACTACCGCCGATGGTGCTTAGAACGTCGCCCCCCGCGCGGGGGCGTGGATTGAAACATTAATAAATCCATTATGCTGCTCATTATCTAAAGTCGCCCCCCGCGCGGGGGCGTGGATTGAAACAGGAGTTCTATCCTGGTTACATTATAGTTTTTTTGTCGCCCCCCGCGCGGGGGCGTGGATTGAAACCATTATCCCCTCCCATTTGCCTTACAGATCGCTGGTCGCCCCCCGCGCGGGGGCGTGGATTGAAACAGCTTTATGCCCGGACTGGCCTCGCTGCCGACCTGTCGCCCCCCGCGCGGGGGCGTGGATTGAAACATCCACAACCCGGAGTCCATCGGCCAGCGCCAGGTCGCCCCCCGCGCGGGGGCGTGGATTGAAACTATAAACAGGTAGGTAACAGAAGAAAAAAAGTCTAAGTCGCCCCCCGCGCGGGGGCGTGGATTGAAACATGCGCTGCTCGCAGATCGGTATGTCGCCCTGGCGTCGCCCCCCGCGCGGGGGCGTGGATTGAAACAACTTTGGGAGTGGTGGGCATGATGGAGGCTCCTTGTCGCCCCCCGCGCGGGGGCGTGGATTGAAACTTTGCGAGGGACAAAACAGTGTTTACAGGCTCGAGTCGCCCCCCGCGCGGGGGCGTGGATTGAAACTCACTCATATCATTCATCCTACCACCTCTCGGTGGTCGCCCCCCGCGCGGGGGCGTGGATTGAAACTGGGTTTTCATGGCGGTGACCGCCGTTGACAGGGGTCGCCCCCCGCGCGGGGGCGTGGATTGAAACTTTTTGTCCATGGTTCCGGTGGAAGTGATCATGGGTCGCCCCCCGCGCGGGGGCGTGGATTGAAACTTCTTCCGCTGCTTCCGTTTCTGCCGTCGCTTCTGTCGCCCCCCGCGCGGGGGCGTGGATTGAAACTGGCTCGGCGTCACCTTCCATCCTGCGTTGCTGAGTCGCCCCCCGCGCGGGGGCGTGGATTGAAACTCTTCGGCGGCCTTGCACAGCTCGTAAAACTCCCGTCGCCCCCCGCGCGGGGGCGTGGATTGAAACTATGCCTATGCCCGGGCCTGGATCGACAACTACAGTCGCCCCCCGCGCGGGGGCGTGGATTGAAACTCCGGCTCGCAGATCTTGCCCTCAACTGCCGACTGTCGCCCCCCGCGCGGGGGCGTGGATTGAAACGCGCAGGGAGTAGCCGAGCATCTCGTCGGCGCCGGGTCGCCCCCCGCGCGGGGGCGTGGATTGAAACAGGACTTTGCCAACCCCGTCCACGGAGCGCAGTTGTCGCCCCCCGCGCGGGGGCGTGGATTGAAACATAGCGTTTTCCTCTTTTTGTGGCTGGGCTGCTGCCGTCGCCCCCCGCGCGGGGGCGTGGATTGAAACTGGCTCGGCGTCACCTTCCATCCTGCGTTGCTGAGTCGCCCCCCGCGCGGGGGCGTGGATTGAAACTTCGGGTTGTCTATCATTGCGGCGGGACCTTCACGTCGCCCCCCGCGCGGGGGCGTGGATTGAAACTGCGCGTCATCGAGAACAATCCCGTGCTTATGCTGTCGCCCCCCGCGCGGGGGCGTGGATTGAAACATTGCGTTTCTCCTGTGTTTTTAGTTACATATAATGTCGCCCCCCGTGCGGGGGCGTGGATTGAAACTTCATTTGTCATTTTTGTTGCCATGTTTTTACCTGTCGCCCCCCGCGCGGGGGCGTGGATTGAAACTCCGGCGTCAACCCGATGGAGGCCCGGTCAACCCGTCGCCCCCCGCGCGGGGGCGTGGATTGAAACAATTCAAAAATACCAACGAACCATGAATAAATGAGTCGCCCCCCGCGCGGGGGCGTGGATTGAAACCATGTGTGCGCGCGGAAATTTACTCATTTACTCAGTCGCCCCCCGCGCGGGGGCGTGGATTGAAACCTGGTCGGGGTGCAGTACGAGGTGACGATCACCGGTCGCCCCCCGCGCGGGGGCGTGGATTGAAACGTAATTGGTACTGTTCTTATGGATATAGAGCCTCAGTCGCCCCCCGCGCGGGGGCGTGGATTGAAACCTCTGATATGTCACCAAGCCGAAGCGCTGTTGAGGTCGCCCCCCGCGCGGGGGCGTGGATTGAAACAGTCATGACGGGACGGCAAGAAGTACCCCGGAAGTCGCCCCCCGCGCGGGGGCGTGGATTGAAACACGCACTCAGGCACGGTCAGGTCGAGCTGGTCGCGTCGCCCCCCGCGCGGGGGCGTGGATTGAAACTCCACGGTCACCGTCAGCGAGGACGCCCCGGAGGAGTCGCCCCCCGCGCGGGGGCGTGGATTGAAACTCCCAGAGCGGCTCGGCCGCCGGGTGCGTCTGGAGTCGCCCCCCGCGCGGGGGCGTGGATTGAAACAATGAAGGCAAGCTGTTTCAGCTTTGTCAGCTTTGTCGCCCCCCGCGCGGGGGCGTGGATTGAAACAAAGTTCCGTATGTATTTGTTGCTGGTATGGCTCTGTCGCCCCCCGCGCGGGGGCGTGGATTGAAACACCCGCGCCCAGGTCCAGGCGATCAAGG
>Ga0209163_1002278_pt1 | contig 16459 bp, 13 predicted proteins | sample MTBAKSrepl2MetaG_FD_187457 | JGI IMG/M metagenome (GOLD analysis project Ga0209163, IMG submission 187457) | Enrichment culture microbial communities om Arthur Kill intertidal strait, New Jersey, USA, that are MTBE-degrading - MTBE-AKS2 (Arthur... | ecosystem: Environmental > Aquatic > Marine >...
AAAAACACAATTGCGATCAAGATAAAAATATAACCTGATGGCGCGTGAATGTAGTAAAACCAGAACTGATAATCAAGATAAAGCACGGGGAAAGGCGCGAGCGTCTGGCGGATTTGCGGGCTTCCGATGAACCAGTGGTGTAGCGGGTTGGTCCAGATGACTATATTGGTCAGGGTGGAAATGAGCAGAAAAAGAAGTTTTGTCGTTCTGGAAAGGGACTGACCGGTATAGGCGAAAACAAGGAACACCCAGGCAACCGGCAGGAAAGTGATCCCCAGAAATTCCAGATTAACAAAAAACAGCTTGCCCCGCAGGGAGGTCACTGCTGTCTCCAGGGTGAAAAAAACCACCCAGATCAAGGCGCACATCATTAATAAGATGAATCCCTGACCGGTTTCTGTTATTCTGAACCGCCAGCTGTAAAAGACCAGTCCCAGAATAACCAGGGAGGCAACGATGAACAGCCACAGACCTGGAGTGTATGCCATATTATGTCCTTGTGATGCTTAAAGCAATCCCAAAAAACTTGCTATTTCTGCTGAAAATTTTACCCTGACTTGAGAAATGATGACTTAATACTTCTGAAAGGTTCAGAACAGCGCAACCCGATCCAATTTCAGATCTGTTCCAGTTCTTCCCAGCGCTGGTAGGCCCGGGCCAGCTCTTCCTCAAGCTCTTTGAGCCGGCTGACGGCGTTGGAAATCTCCGCGTTGCCGCGCTGGTAAAAAGTTGGATCCCCCAGCGCGTTGGTGAGCCGGGCATGTTCGGCTTCCAGGTTTTCAATGCGGCCGGGCAGCTCTTCCAGCTCGCGTTTCTCTTTAAAACTTAGCTTCCGGATCGCATTCTGTGAAGATTGCGGTTGGTGTAATTGGTTTGATCCGGTGGGCTTTGACGATTTCTCTTCCGTTTTTTCAGAGATCTCTTCCTGACGCTGTCGCAGCCAGTCATCATAACCGCCCACATACTCGCGAACCTGCCCGCTGCCATCCAGCACCAGAGTACTGGTGACGAGATTGTTGAGGAAGGCCCGATCATGGCTGACCAGCAGCAGCGTACCGGAGTATTCCAACAACTGGTCTTCCAGAATTTCGAGGGTTTCAATGTCGAGATCGTTGGTGGGTTCATCCAGCACCAGCAGGTTGGCTGGTTGGGCCAGCAGGCGGGCCAGCAGCAGGCGGTTGCGTTCTCCACCGGAGAGGGCGCTGATGGGAGCATGAACCCGGTCTGGAGAGAACAGGAAGTCCTGTAAGTAGCCGATGAGACCGCGCGGTCTCCCGTTGACGGTGATGACATCACGACCCTGCCCAACATTATCCAGAACGGACCGGGTTTCATCCAGTTGAGAACGGAGCTGGTCAAAATAAGAGATTTCGAGGTTGGTTCCCAGGCGGACTTCTCCCCGATCGGGAGCCAGTTCTCCCATCAGGACGCGCAGGAGGGTGGTTTTGCCCGAACCATTGGGGCCGATAATACCGACCTTATCCCCACGCTGGATAGTGGTGGAAAAATCGCGCACGATTGGCTGGTCTTCGTAGGCGTAGCTGACCTGTTCCGCTTCGATCACCAGCCTGCCGGAGCGCCTTTCTTCCTGGATCTGCATGCGCACTTTTCCTGGCTGTTCCTGGCGTTCGCGGCGGATTTCGCGCAGGCGTTTGAGGGCGCGCACACGGCCTTCGTTGCGGGTGCGGCGTGCTTCTATTCCCTGGCGGATCCATTTCTCTTCCTGGGCCAGCATTTTATCAAAGGTCGCGTTTTGGTTTGTCTCGGCGTCGAGCATGGCCTCTTTGCGCTGGAGGAAGGTGGTGTAACCACAGTCCCAATCGAACAACCTGCCCCGGTCCAGCTCGATGATGCGGTTTGCCAGTTTCTGTAGAAAGGTACGGTCGTGAGTCACAAAAAGGAGCGTGCCACCCCAGCGCACCAGAAAATTCTCCAGCCATTGGATCGATTCAATGTCGAGGTGATTGGTCGGCTCATCCAGCAGCAGCAGGTCGGGGTTCCTTGCCAGTCCGCGTGCCAGCAGTACCCGGCGTTTCAAACCCGCTGAAAGTGTTTCGAACTGCGCCTGGGGGTCGAGCTGCATGCGGGAGATGACCTGATCCACCTGGAGCTGCCGCTGCCAGGAATCTTCGCTGCCGGATTTGACCGCGGTGGTCTGTTCCTGCCCGCTGGCGACAACCTCAGCGATTGTCCCGGTGAGTCCCAGGGGAACTTCCTGCGGCAGATAGGCCGCGCGCAGATTCTGCTGGCGGACGATGACGCCGCTCTCGGGGCTCAAGTCTCCGTTGACCAGCTTCAGCAGGGTGGTTTTGCCCATGCCATTGCGGCCCAACAGACCAATCCAATCGCCTCGTTCGATTTGAAGGTTAATGTTTTCCAAGAGCAGCGGTCCGCCGAACCCCAGGTTTACCTCTTGCATGCTGATGAGTGCCATAAATAGTTTTATTCCCTTTGCAGAGGATAATATACTACGAAAGTGGAGGCTTGTGAGGAATTTGTCAGAAGTAAATCATCTCCTGCATCCAGCTGGCGATATTGGAGGCGCTCAAAACTTCCTGATCCGCGGTTGATATTTTCGGTTACAATGTGAATTTGGAAAACCAGTAAAAGATGAAATTCACGCCAAAAATCAACATTCAACAGTTCTACGATCGTTTCGACGCGCCGATGACCGCAGTGGATTGCGGCCGGATGTGCGCCCCGCATAACCCGAATGGCAAACCTTTCTGTTGTGATATCTGCGAGGCTGTGCCGGCGGCATATCATCAGGAGTGGGATTATCTGCGAGAGCATACCAGCCTGTGGCACGTGTGGCGCGGGGATGAATGCGCCGGATGTTCAGAGGACACCACGGACCTGCTGCAAGAAACCCCGGAACACATGACACTGCTGGCCTGCCAGGGACCGGAGTATTGCCAACGCAAATTCCGGGCATTGAGCTGCCGGCAGTTCCCTTTTTACCCGTATGTGACCTCCGATTACCGTTTTTTGGGCTTATCCTACGCCTGGCAGTTTGAGTCATCTTGCTGGGTGATCAGCAATCTGGACGCGGTGACCGAGCTTTATCGGCGTGAATTTGTGGCAGTGTACGATGAAATCTTTGCGTTGTGGCAGGAGGAATTTGACAGCTACGCAGTTTATTCAGAAGAGGCACGGGCGTATTTCGCCGCCCGCAAGCGGCGCCTGCCGCTGCTGCACCGGAACGGCGGTTTTTACCTGATCAGCCCGGGGAGCGAACGGATGCGCCGGGTTTCGCCACAACACCTGCGGCGATTTGGCCCATACCAGCAAAGCTGAGCGAAGCACTCCTTCCGTCTGTTTTTCTTTTTATTGATTTTCCGCAACGCCCCTGTTGCGTCAGGATTGAAAATGGTATTATACCCTTCTCAATAAATGGAGGATGAACTTGATCAACCTGAAAAAAATCTATGACGAATTTCCCCACAGGTTCTGGGTGGTGGTGGCAGTTTCCTTTATTGATCGCGTAGGGGGGACGCTGCTCTTCCCGTTTTTCTCGCTGTACATCACGCAGAAGTTTGGGGTTGGCATGACCCAGGCCGGGTTGGTGCTGGGATTGTTTTCAATATTTGGCCTGTTTGGTGGGATGATTGGCGGCGCGCTGACGGATAAATTTGGCCGGCGCAGGCTGATCATTTTTGGCCTGGTTTTCAGCGCGGTCAGCACACTTTCTCTGGGAATGATCAATCAATTTACGGCGTTGATTCCGCTGGCGATGGTGATTGGCCTGCTCTCGGATGTTGCCGGCCCCGCGCATCAGGCGATGATTGCTGATATTCTCCCCGAAAAACAGCGTCAGGAGGGTTTTGGCGTGCTGCGGGTGGTTGGGAACATGGCCTGGATTGTGGGCCCGACCATTGGCGGCTTTGTGGCCAACAAGTCCTTTTTTGCTCTGTTTGTCATCGACGCTGTGGTCAGTTGTCTGGTGGCAGTTTTGTTTTTCCTGTTTATTCCGGAAACCAGACCGGATGGACAGGAGGAGGGGCGGCAGGAGAGTATTCTGGCCACTTTTAAGGGGTACGGCGTGGTGGCGCGTGACCTGGCTTTTATGGCGTTTCTGGCGGCAGGTATGCTGATGGGTCTGGTGTACCAGCAACTGTACAATTCTCTGTCGGTTTATCTGCGCGATGTTCATAATATTGATCCGCAGGGTTATGGTTTTTTGCTGACGACCAGCGCGATCACGGTGATCTTGTTCCAGTTCTGGGTGACGCGGAAAATCAAAACGCGCCCGCCTTTCTTGATGATGGCGTTAGGCACGCTTTTTTATGTGTTCGGATTTGGAATGTTCGGTTTCGTTTCGGCTTACTGGATGTTCGCGCTGGCGGTGATTGTCATTACGATTGGTGAGATGATTGTCATGCCGACCACACAGGCGCTGGCAGCAAACTTTGCTCCGGAGGCGATGCGCGGGCGGTATATGGCGGTATTTGGGTTAACCTGGATGATTCCAGCCACATTTGGGCCCGGTGCGGCTGGCGTTATCCTGGACAATTACAACCCCAATCTGCTGTGGTATATTGGCAGTGCGTTGTGCGTTATCTCTGTGTTGGGTTTCTATGCGCTTCACCTGCGGTTGGGCCGTCAGCACCGGTTTATGCCCGAAGCAGCGGAGCGGGAACCGGCTTCATCATCATAACCAGGTCATATTAATGGGTCAAAACAGCCTTTACACAATTTCTGAGCGGCGAAAAGAGTCTTTTTTGCTACAATAGAAGTGCATCTTCAAAGAAACAGGACATTCAACAAGATTATTTAATTCAACCCTTTTCAGGAGATTTGGGTATGCCGGATCGGTATCGCTCGCCGAAAATATACGCGATCATTTTTGGGGTTTTGCTTTTCACAGTCTTATTGATGGTGGTCTGTTTTCTCTCTGAAACTATTAAGACTGTAGGCGCTCCTTTTCTTTTTCTGCCGGAAAAACTGGGTCTGATTGAGGTGGCTTCAAGAGAACAAGTGGTTGAAATAGAGATGTCTTCTGGTTCAACCGTGCTGGACCTCTTGCGTTCAGGGAAATACGCGGTTTACACCAAAGATTATGACCTGCTGGTGATTTCGGACAGCTTGCGTGAGGTAAGTAAAAAAATTACAAACGTTGAAGATGTAAACGCATGGTTGACAGTCAGGTCTGTGGACACGGGCAAAACTGTACCGGTTGGGTTTATTTACAGGGGGTTGATGCTCTTTGATTCCCCGCTTGCGCAAGGCAGGCCGGTTTTAAATTTTGAGATTGCAGCTCCCGGAAAATACGAGCTGAAGTATTCTTCACGGAAAGCGTTGATGTACGTTTTGCCGGATTACACCTCTGGAAAAGAAAGTCGGATTTATCTGATTTACCTGGTTGAAACCGCGATTTTGCTGGTTCCGATTTGGAAACTTTATTCTGTCTTTTCGCGGCGCAGAAAAGCAAAAGAACAGGAAATTCAGGATCTGAAACATATCCGCGGAGAAGGTTTTTGGGAAAGCGAATTTCAGAAGAAGAAGGATAAAGAAAAGGACACTGGGCGCTCAACGCCACGGTTCAGGTAGCCCGGCTGTTAGGGCGATGGGCCAAGAAAACACGCAGGTTGTTGCTGGCAGAATAAATTTCTCATGTATCTATGAAAAAAGTGGCTGAAAACGGCCACTTTTTATTTTTGAAGAGGATTGAATGAAAGCGACCAGTGCATACAAATCGCGGTTTGTATAAGCTATTCTTGATCCGAATAGGTGAAATATAACCTGGAATCTATTAGAATGATGGGTGGTGGTGAAATCTAAAACAAACTAAACAAGATTAAAATCTTTGATACTGAACGACAAAGTAATTGAAAAAATTGAGCAGGAAAAGTTTTAAGGGACAGGTAATGTTTAAGGAGGAAGTGGATGAGCAAGTATACAGCAGTTGTAATCGGTGCTGGCCCGGCAGGCCATACCACAGCAGTCCGGATATCACAAATGGGAGGCAAAGTCGCGGTAGTAGAACGAGATTATATCGGTGGAATTTGTACAAACTGGGGCTGTACACCGAGTAAATCGATGATCGAGTCCGCTAAAGTCGCTCGCGGTGTCAAAGAGAGCGAAAAATATGGTGTCAATGTTTCAGACTTTTCAATTGATTTTAAGCGTGTCGCCGCCCGGCGGGATTCGGTAATTTACCACACCCGGGAAGAGATCACGGCGCTTTTGAAGCATCATGATATTGATATTTACTATGGCGAAGCAGTGATTGATTCACCGGGCAAGGTGCGTGTAAAGAAAGGGAAATTGGATATCGATGGCGAGACCATGCATTACGCCAGCGATGAAGAGGTGATTCTGGAGACAGACAACATCGTGGTCGCGACTGGTTCCAAACCCATGATCCCCGGCTTTATTGACGAGACTGATCCCTTCATTGTCAGCTCCAATCGCTTGATCACGATTGAAAAGCTGCCAGAGAAACTCACCATTGTGGGAGGCGGCGTGATTGGCCTTGAATTCGCAACCATTTTCTCCAATATGGGCAGCGAAGTCACCATTGTTGAATTCCTGGACCGGGTTCTGGCTCAGATGGATCCGGAGATTTCAGAAGAGATTACCCGCCAGATGGAAGCGAATGGCGTCAGAGTGCTGACATCCCATAAAGTGATTTCCGTTAAAGATGGGGTTCTGCGGGCCGAGAACCAGAAAACCAAAGAGATGGTGGACATCCAATGTAATTTAACATTGATCGCTATCGGGCGTCTGGCTGTGGTTCATGAAGCGGATTACACACGTCTTGGGATTGAATTTACCCGCCGGGGTGTTGGCGTGAATGATTATATGCAGACCAATGTCCCCGGAATTTGGGCGGTTGGTGACGCGACCGGGAAATCGATCCTGGCGCATGTGGGGATCCAGCAGGGTATTGTCTGCGCGGAAAACCTGATGAAGCTGCGCAAAGGCGAGGCTGCCACATTGCGCAAGATGGATTATGATGTGATTCCCGCGGTGATTTACACCATTCCGGAGGTGGTTGGAGTTGGCACTGTTCCTCAAGATCTAACCGGCGTAACAGTCCATAAAGTGCCCTTCTCCGCGAATTTACGGGCGAGCATTGAAGATTACCAGGATGGTTTTATCAAGACCTGGATAAAAGATCATCGAATGATCGCGGCGCAGGCTGTTGGCCATAATGTCTCGGAAATCATGCAGGAATTTGCCAATATGATCGCTTTGAAAACAGATATTCGTGACGTGGCACAGATTATCCATGCCCATCCAACCTACGCGGAGATATCCCGTACGGTGCTTGAACTGGCTTTAGATAAAGCAGTTGATTATTACGTCTGATTTTTATAAATTAGATGGTTTGAAAAAAGACCCGGAAGAAAGATTCCGGGTCTTTTTTTACCTGTTCAGACGTATTACAGGTGTATTTTGGATGTATTTTTGGACAAAATATTCGAAATTGGCTTGCAAACCCCTGAAAGATGGGGATATAATAGGGAACATTATATAGTAAGACAATGTCCCGGATAAGCCCTTTATCCAAACGTAAGACGTTCATAGGTCCTGTTAAATTTTGACAGGCTGACGGTTTTGATTTTTATACCGTGTCTGAGTCTCAATTTATGTTTTTAATGTCTGAATAGGATGAATACTTATGTGGCATGTGATATTTCATAAAAGCCAAGGAATTAACTTGAAATTTATTAATTACAAGGAGGTGGTGCCTGGACGATAGAACAAGTTTAATAAGATTTGTTGTTGTAACAATTTGATCTATTAAGGAGAACAGAAGAATGAAATCTAAAACTTTATACACACTGATCGCCGTTTTGGTTCTGGCAAGTATGGTGTTGGCAGCCTGCGCGCCCGCCGCACCGGCACCCGCGGTCGAAGAACCTGTAGTTGAAGAACCTGTAGTTGAAGAGCCTGTTGCTGAAGAACCTGCAGCAGAAGAACCCGCAGCGGAAGAACCGGCTGGCGTTCCCGACAGAGAATTTCTGTGGACTGCTCCACTTCGTGAAGCGGTTGCCGCTGCCATTGATCGCGAAGTGATTGTTGACCGTGTTTTTGAAGGCCGCAATGTTCCCGCTTATCACATGGTCCCGGAAGGATATCCCTATGCCACAGAGCCTTTCCTGGATAAATTCGGAACCCGCGATCTGGATATGGCCATTGAGCTGGTTAAAAGCGAAGGCTATACAGAAGAAATGCCCTTTGAATTTGTTCTGTGGTACCCGCCGGAACACTACGGCACAACCACAGCGGATGTGATGCAGGTTATTAAGGAACAGCTTGAAGAGACCGGTGTAATGAAAGTCGAACTCAAGAGCATGAACTGGGCAGAGTATGTTGACGGCTTTGTGGCTGGCGAACTGCCTTTCTTCATCCTGGGTTGGTTCCCGGATTTTGCTGACCCCGAAAACTGGCTTTCCCCATTTGCTTCCTGCCTGCAGTCTCCTGACAATGGCGTTTTCTATTGCAACGAAGAAATGGACGCGCTGCTGCTGGCAGCGGCTTCTTCTGCTGACCCAACGGAACGCGAAGAACTCTACCAGCAGATTGGTGACCTGTACGCCGAGGAAGTTCCGACCCTGCCTTTGTTCTGGGAACCCGAATTTGTGAGCTACCGCGATGGCGTGGAAGGCGTAGTTGTTGGCGCGCCGTTTGAATTCAATTATCATGTCCTTTCCTATGGAGCGGACGCTCAGCCCGCTGCTGGCAATACCGATACCATCATCATTGGCACAACCGATGAGGTCAACAGTCTGGATGCTCAGGACGCTTACGCCACCCATGATTGGGAAGTCATCAAGAACACCGGCATGGCACTGATGTCCTACACTCCCGGCACCTCGGAACTCGTGCCCGGCGCAGCGGCGGAATATCCGGAAGTCAGTGAAGATGGCCTGACCTATACCTTCAAACTTAAAGAGGGTTTGAAATTTTCTGACGGCACCCCGGTGACCGCCCAGACCTACGTGGATTCCTGGGACCGCCTTAACACACTGGAAGGTCAGGTTTCTGGCTTGATCCAGCTGTATGTTGACAGTGTGGAAGCTGTGGATGAGTTGACAGTTGTTTACAATTTGAAGGCTTCCTTCGGTTTCTTCCCCGCGCTGGCCGCGACCGCTCCGTTTGTGGTATCCAACCCGAACGATTTTCCAAATGATGAGATTATGCAGTTCCCGGAAAATCTGGATGGGATTGGCGCTTACCATATGATCTCGCACACTCCAGGACAGCAGATGGTTCTCGAAGCCAACCCCGAATATCTGGGTGAAGCTCCGGCCATCAAGACTGTCATCATCCGCTACTTTGCGGACCCGACCACCATGTCCAACGCGATAGAAAAAGGCGAGATTGATGTCGCCTGGCGAACCCTCGGACCTGTGGAAGCGATTCGTCTGCAGAGTGTGGAAGGCGTGACCGTTGATAAAGTAGATGCACCTGCCTTGCGCTATATGGTCTTTAACCATCAATTCCCATACAGCAAGTAGGCCCTCAACGAATCTCGCTGATGGTTTCGATTTGTCTGGATCTGTTTCTGGGTGAAAGGCAAGTGAAACCAGGATAGTCCAAATGAAATGTTTGGAAGTGGGGGCGAGGGAAACCTTGCCCCCATTTTAGTTTATTCAGTAATTGGAGTTTTACACATGTCGGCTTCTTTACGAAGATTTATTATCACCCGTCTGTTATTGACGATTCCCATGGTGTTAATCCTTGTGACAATGATTTTCTTTATCATGCGAATCCTTCCGGGAGATCCAATTCGCTCCCAATTGGGGCCGAGGGTAAGCGCGGAACAGGCAGATGCACTCCGTGAGCGGCTGGGTTTGAACCGCCCGCTGCATGTGCAGTATTTTGATTTCCTCTGGGATATGGTGACGCTCAACTTTGGCAATGCCCTGACACAGGGAGAACGTCCTATTCGAGATGAACTGGGAGAACGTCTTCCAGCAACAATTGAACTGACAATTCCTGCGATCACCCTGACAGCCTTGATCGGGATTTTTTCTGGTGCTTACGCTGCCAAGAACCGCAAGAAACCAATTGATTATATTATTCGTTTGTTGAGCATAGCGGTTTATTCTATTCCGGTTTTTTTCATGGGGCTATTATTTCAAATTCTTTTTTCGGTGCGGATCCCGATTTTTCCACTTGCCGGACGGATGAACACGCTTTTGCTGACGACTTTTGACGCCCGCACCAATTTTTATGTTGTGGACGCGATATTGACTCAAAACTGGCCGGCTTTGGGTTCAGCTTTAATGCACCTGGTACTGCCTTCGGTGACACTTGGATTGGCCCTGACAGGGGTGTTTGTCCGTCTGACCCGGGTGAATATGATTGAGATGCTCCAGTCTGATTTCATCACCGCGGGAAGGGCGCGCGGCCTGCCAGAGAACCGCTTGGCTTACAAACACGCCTTGAGGAATACCTTCATCCCGATCCTGACTCTGCTGGGTTTGCAGTTCGCGATCCTGCTGGCGGGTGCGGTCCTGACGGAGACCACCTTTTCCTGGCCCGGCGTAGGGCGGTATCTGGTGGAACGTATCCAGCTCCGGGATTATACAGCGGTGCAGGCCACAATCGGTGTTTTTGCGATGTTTGTGGCATTCGTCAGCTTATTAATGGACATTTTCTACGCGTTCATTGACCCACGTATCCGTTATTAACAACATTGCGTGAGATTTGAGAGATTATTTATGAAACCTGAAAAAAATATTACATCACCGTCTGAGGAAGTGCCGGAATGGATGCTGGACCTGGACCGCGTAGGTTTTGTTCGGCGCTTGTTTCTGGCGCGAAAATGGTATGGTGGGGACTGGTGGTTTGTTGCGATCAGTGGTGTGTTGCTGCTTTTTATCATATTGGTGGGGGTTTTTCCTCAGTGGTTTGCCCCTTATGACCCCAGAGCGGAGGTTGGGCCTTCCCTGCTTGAACCCGGTCAGGCACCTTCCGAATATGTTCTGGTGTCACAGGTTGAACAGGGAGAAATCGATCTGGTCGATATCGCTGATAGGACGAACAATATTGGTTTTATCATTGGCAGTCCTGCCAGCCAGGCTTTGCGTGAATCTTTAAATGATTTGAACGCTGAAGCGCCAGAAGGGGTGCGTTACCAGCCCCGGCAGCGCCGCTACGAAACCCTGGAAGAAGGTTTGGCGGCATTGGCTGCTCGCGATATCGATGGCTTTGTGGTGGCGCCTGACGCGCTTGGAGATTCGCTGGACGCGTTTCCTGCGCTGCAGATTGCTGGAACACTGCGTGAAGAAGGAAGTTCCGGGTTCATAATGGGAACCAACCAGATCGGGCAGGATGTTTTCAGCCGGATCATCTGGGGGACGCGGATTGCCTTGATTGTGGGCATCAGCTCTGCGCTGGCTTCGTTTGTTTTTGGCGTTCCTTTGGGTCTTTTGAGTGGTTTCGTTGGCGGGCCTTTTGACCGCATATTGACGCTCTTGATGGACAGTATGTACTCTTTTCCCGGATTGATTCTGGCAATTTCCATTGCGGCTGTTCTGGGGCCAGGTATCGGGAATATTATTGTTTCGATTGCTGTGCTATATGTGCCGACCTATTTCAGGATTGTGCGCGGGCAAACCCTTCAGGTAAAGGAAGAGCTTTATGTTGAAGCGGCACGCAGCCTGGGAACAAGCTGGTTTACGATTTTGACGAAATATATTTTCCCGAATGTGATCCCTTCTGTAGTGATTATCTTTTCGGTAAATGTTGGCGATGCGATTTTGACTGAAGCAGGATTGAGTTTCTTGGGATTTGGTTTGCCGCCAGATACACCGGACTGGGGTATTGATCTGGCTCGCGGACAGGATTATCTGCGCCGTGCCTGGTGGTTGATCACTTATCCTGGTTTGATGGTGACAATGGTCACGCTTTCCTTCAGTATGTTGGGTGAAAGCCTTTCCGAAATTCTTAATCCTCGTCTTGCGGAGCGGTAGGCTTATGGAGAAAAAAGAAGTATTGATGCAGGTGAATGACCTGTCTGTTACATACGAAACCCGGCTCGGCCCGGTGAGCGCTGTGGATGGGGTTTCATTTGAAATTTATCGTGGCGAAATTTTGGGTCTGGTCGGAGAGAGCGGTTGCGGCAAAAGCACCATGGGCAAAGCCTTGATGCGTTTGATCCAGCCGCCAGGATGGATCAGCAGCGGTCAGCTCATTTTTGAGGGTGAAGATATCATGACCTATGATGAGGACCAGATGCGGGATTTCCGGGGACGGAAGATCAGTATGATCTTCCAGGATCCCATGACTTCGCTGAACCCTGTGCAGCGGGTAGATGAGCATATTGTGGAAGCGATTCAGGTTCATGAGCCAAAAACAGCCAAAGAAAACGCGCTTGAACGCGCCAAAACTCTGGTGCAAAGGTTGGGTATTCAGAAAAGGCGAATGGCGAGTTACCCGCATCAACTTTCGGGTGGCATGCGCCAGCGCGTGATGGTTGGACTGGGTCTGGTGTTGAACGCCAACCTGATCGTGGCGGATGAGGCGACCACCTCTCTGGATGTGATCGTGGAAGCGAAATTAGCAGATCAGCTAAAAGAGATCCGTGATGATTTTGGGGTGACTTTACTGGTAATCACCCACAACATCGCGCTGGTCGCAGAGCTTTCTGACCGGGTGGCGGTGATGTACGCCGGTCATGTCGCTGAACTGGGACCGGTTGAAGAGATTTTTGACAACCCGCTCCATCCTTATACCAGTGGTTTGCTCCAGTCGGTCCCCAACATCAAGTTGGATGAGCGGGAGGAGCTTTACAAAATGGGTGGGGAACCGCCTAACCTGACTCACCCCCCCAGGGGCTGCCGGTTCCATCCGCGCTGCCCAAAAGCAATGCCGGTCTGTGAAAAATATGAGCCGGAATTTCTAGAGGCCGCTCCTGGTCGATTTGTAAAATGCTGGTTGTACCAGGATCACCCAGAGAAAGAATCTGCGACAATTGAGGTGGCCGGATGAGTGAGACAACGTTGAACAATCAAAATGAATATCTGGTTGAGGTTAAGGACCTGAAAAAGTGGTTCCCTGTCCAGACGAATTTTGTCGATCAGATTTTTGCGAAACAGCTGGAGTATGTGCGCGCAGTGGATGGCGTAAGCTTCAAGATCCGAAGGGGAGAAGTTTTGGGCCTGGCTGGTGAGAGCGGTAGTGGTAAGACTACCATCGGACGGGTAACGATTGGGCTTGAGGAAAAAACGGATGGGGAAGTGGTCTTTGATGGGATGGATCTTTCTGCTTTGGGACGAGAAGATCTTCGCAAGCTGCGTCGCCGCATGCAGGTGATTTTCCAGGACCCGCTGGCTTCGCTTAATCCCCGAATGTCACTGGGTGAGGCTGTCATGCAGGGCCTTAAGATCCATTACCCTGAGACTTCCGACCAACATCGGGATATCGCGCTGGAAATGATGGAAAAAGTAGGTTTAACACCGGCCAGATTCTATTTCAACAAGTTCCCTCATCAAATTTCTGGCGGGCAGCGCCAGCGGGTGGTGATCGCCCGCGCGTTGATTACCAAGCCGGATCTTATCTTGGCTGATGAACCAATCGCGATGGCGGATGTCAGCGTACGGGCATTGCTGTTGGATTTGATGATCCAATTGAAAAAAGAGTTTAACCTGACCTATCTGTTTATCACGCACGATCTGGCGACTGCCAAATATATCTGTGATCAGATCGGTATTCTCTATTTGGGCAGGATTGCGGAAATCGGTGATTTGCGCGATGTGTATTCCCTACCACTGCACCCTTACACACAGGCGCTGCTGGCCGCGGTTCCGGTGCCTGATCCGCATGAGCGCCGTACCAAACTTATGCCGAGGGGAGAAATTCCAAACCCGATCCACCCGCCTTCAGGCTGCCGGTTCCACCCGCGCTGCCCGTACGCGAAAGAAATATGTTCTCAGGAAGAGCCCCAATTACGAGAGTTGATGCCCGGGCATCAGGTTGCCTGTCATTTCGCGGAAGATTTTATGAAGTGAGACTGGGTGGTTTTTATTACTCAGAAGCGTAATCAGAAGATGATGAGTTGGCCAGAATTGATTGGACCAGCTCATTTTCTTTGGATAATCTATTGGCGGTTAATCCCTTGACGATGCCTGCCAGGTTCTTTATACTGTGAATGAAGAGACTTACAGAACACCATCATTCACGGTAATGCTGTTATGTGAAATACAGCCGCATTTCTGAATACAATGTAAAGCCGTTCGCTTTTTCGCGAGCGGCTTTTTATCTCTATGGACTGATTTACAGGATCAATACTTTGTTCAAGGAGGATCAAATGTCAGATCATGTTAAACATTACGCAATGGGATGGGTGCCGGATTATCCTGATTTTCGAGATTATTCAGTTGAGACGGATCAGGTCGCTCTCAGTTTGCAGCAGATCGGGCAAACCGCTTCCATTAAGGAGATGCTTTCTGAAGTGGGGGTTTTGGAACCTTCGAAGTTGAGCATTCCCGACCGTCAGGATTTGCGGGAAATGTTTTCGGAAATTGAAGACCAGGAAGCGTTGGGGTCCTGCACGGCACAGGCTGGGGCTGGTCTGGTTGAATATTTTGAGCGGCGGGCTTCAGGAAGGCATATCGACGCTTCGCGGTTATTCCTTTACAAGGTGACCCGCAACCTTTTAGGCTGGAGTGGAGACCGCGGAGCTTACCTGCGCACAACCATGGGGGCCATGCGATTATTCGGGATACCGCCAGAGGAGTATTGGCCTTATGACATTGAGGAATTTGATCAGGAGCCGCCGGCTTTCTGTTATGCCTTTGCGCAAAACTTTCGGACCATACAGTATTACCGGCTGGATTTACCGCTGACAACGACAAAAGCTTTGTTAAACAGGATCAAGGCGTATCTGGCTGCAGGACTGCCTTCTATGTTTGGTTTTACGGTGTACAGCTCTATCGAACAGGCCGCGGAGACCGGAAAAATCCCATTCCCTTCTACCGGGGAGCGGGTTCGGGGAGGACACGCGGTGGTGGCGGTAGGATTTGATGACCGCATGAAAATCAACAATGAATATCCTGGCAGCAAAGCGACGAAGGGCGCGCTCCTGATCCGGAATTCGTGGGGGAAGGGCTGGGGAGAAAAGGGATATGGATGGTTGCCATATGAGTATGTTTTAAGCGGTCTGGCGGTGGATTGGTGGTCTCTTTTGCGAAATGAGTGGATAGAACTGGGAAATTTCGGCCTGTAAATAGGACAAAATATAGCGGAATTGCCCGGTGTTCTGCTACAATAAATTTGTACGGCATATAAATAATAACAATCTCAATGCATGTTTAAGGAGGTAATTCAACGATGCGAGAATTTAACACCAGAGACTCGATCAAACGAGTTCGCTATTTTGATGGACAGATGGTCACCGCGCAGGACCTGGCGGCTGAACAGGAGTATTTCTTGAGGAAAATGCGCCGCCATAACCGGAATTTACATGGTTCGGGAATTGTGTCCGGGCTTGAAGTTGCTTTCCGTGGAGAATTAATTGTGGTGAGTCCTGGCTACGCACTGGATTGTGTGGGTGACGAAATCTTTGTGGAGTTCCCGGTTGAACTTCATTGGCCTGTGGACCAGGAACCGTGCTATCTGATATTGCGGTACGTGGAGCGCGCAAGAGATCGTGTACCGGTACCTTTTGGCGATCAGGAAAAGTTTGAAAATTCACGGATCGAGGAAGGGTTTGAATTAATCTTTACAACTGAAGAGACCTGGAAAGAGCATAAAGAAGAGGGAAACTGCTGGACCCCGCGTGGAAAACGGCATGGAATCCCTCTGGCCAGGCTTGTTTTCAAAAGGGATCATTGGGAAGTGGATGATTCATTCATGCGCCCTGTTGTTCGTTAGGAAGGTATAATAACCTTAAGGTGATGCATGGTTTCTCGAAGTTGTTATAAGATTGGAATGAGGGACTTGATGGGAGGTCAACTGTGAATACCGTCAGACACATTTTGCAGATAAAAGGCTTTGATGTCTGGGCAATTTCGCCGAATGCCACAGTATTTGAAGCACTTCGAATGATGGCAGATAAAGATGTTGGCGCGCTGCCTGTGATGGAAGGTGAAAAGCTGCTGGGGATTATTTCTGAAAGGGATTATGCCCGAAAGATCGTTCTGCAAGGCAAAGCATCAAAAGAGACACTGGTCAGGGATATTATGACGGAGAAGGTGTTCAGTGTTCACCCGGAACAGACTGCGCATGAAGTGATGACCTTGATGACTGAGAAGCGGGTGAGACATTTGCCGGTAGTGGAAAATGAGCGGGTGATTGGCATGATCTCCATTGGGGATGTGCTGCGTAATGTGATCTACCAGCAGAGACAAACCATCCGCAGCCTGGAAGATCTGATTTTGTCTATCGGAAAGTAAACGCCCTGTTTTCTTGATTTGGTTTAAAAAGTTATCGAGTAAGAATGTCGATAACTTTTTAAATTTAAAAAACCGCAAGTTGAGTTCACTTACCTGATAAAATG
>Ga0209163_1002283_pt1 | contig 16440 bp, 11 predicted proteins | sample MTBAKSrepl2MetaG_FD_187457 | JGI IMG/M metagenome (GOLD analysis project Ga0209163, IMG submission 187457) | Enrichment culture microbial communities om Arthur Kill intertidal strait, New Jersey, USA, that are MTBE-degrading - MTBE-AKS2 (Arthur... | ecosystem: Environmental > Aquatic > Marine >...
CTGGATAGAATTCCGGAGGTGCGGTGCCTTCGGGTGAAAATGGATGCATTGGGCAGCGGCAATGCAGCCGAGATATGGGCAGCTCATTTGAGCAGGCAGTGGATGGAGGCTGATCCTCAAGCCTGCGGCACGCTTTACACCGATGGTCATGTTCGCCTTTATCACGGAACGCTGACCAGACTTCCCCGTCGCTATGTTTCCCGACAGCGGTGGTGCTTGAGGGGGACTACGGATTACTGGGTAAACGATGCAATTGGTCGGCCCTTTTTCGTGGTCGAGAAGGCTGTTGATCCCGGACTGCTCCAAGTGCTGGAAAATGACATTGTGCCCAGGCTTCTGGTTGACGTACCGGATCAACCCGATGACACGCTCTTGGAGCAAGATCCCTATTTGAGCCGATTCATCCTGGTTTTTGACAGGGAAGGATACAGCCCGGCATTTTTCCGCAAGATGTGGCTGGAGCATCGTATTGCCTGCATCACCTATCATAAACATCCGGCTGGTCAGTGGCCGGTCAGTTGGTTTGTGGAACAGAGCCTCGCAATGCCCAACGGGGAGACGGTCACGATGCGGTTGGCCGAAATGGGCACCTTGCTGGGTTCGGGGAAGGACGCCTTCTGGGGGCGCGAGGTGCGCAAACTGACCGATTCGGGTCATCAGACCAGCCTGATCAGCACCGGATATGATTTGCCGCATACAGCGCTTGCTTTGCGGATGTTTAGCAGATGGTGTCAGGAAAACTTTTTCCGGTACATGAAGCAACACTTTGAAATTGATATGCTTTGTGAATACGGCGTGGTGGAATTTCCTGACACCGAGCGGGTGGTAAACCCCCGCTGGCGGGAGTTGGACCGTTCCCGCAACCAACTGCAAACCAGGGTCCGAAACCGGCGTGCGCGCTTCGCCGAAATGACGATGCATCCGGAAAGTGAGACGCGGCCGGAGAAGTATCAGCAGTGGCTCAGCAAGAAGAGTGACCTGCTTGAGGAGATCGAGCAACACGAACATCAATTGGAGGGGTTAAAGTCGGAACTGAAACAGACGCCGAAACACATCACCTGGGGGCAATTAGAGGACAAGGACAAGTTCAACCGGCTTCTTCCAGGACGTAAGCGCTTGGTGGACACGATCAGAATGATCGCGTATCGTTCTGAGACTGCCATGGCAGGCTTGTTGATCAGCCCGAAAGTGAACATGTCATATGCCAGAGCACTTCTGCAAGCTCTATTCGTCACGGATGCCGATATTCTGCCAGATACCGAAAACAATATCCTGCGTGTTCGCATTCACAACGCATCGTCACCTGCGGCGAACCGGAATCTTCTCCCTTTGATCGAGGAGCTCAACAAAGCCGAAGTGCAGTACCCAGGCACCCATTTGCGTCTTGCTTATGAGCTAGTAAATAGTCAACATTGACGCCCCGCTGGTGTCGCTCTTATTTCCGCCAGGTAAGGAGTCCTGAAACTAGGGAAAGAGAGCCCAAGATGGCAGAACACCACCGTCCCCATAACGCAAAGGGCGAGTCAGCAGGCCATCCTGCAAAACGTCGGGCCCATGGAATGTCTGATGAGCATGCACAAGACAGGCAGGACGGGCCCTCGGCACACAACGGACACAGGGCAGGCGGGCACCACGCGCACATGGCCGCGGATTTCAGAAAACGGTTCTGGATCTGCCTCGCCATCGCCCTTGCGGACATCATCAGGGACGAGTCAAAGGCGGCCGTGTCCAGACTCAAGGAGATGGGGATCCGCTGCATGATGCTCACGGGCGACGATGAGCAGGTGGCGAAATGGGTCTCCGGGCAAATCGGGCTGGACGAATACTTTGCGCAGGTCTTGCCCAAGGACAAGGCCCGGAAGATCCAACAGATCCAATCCCGGGGACTGACCGTGGCCATGACCGGTGACGGCGTGAACGACGCCCCGGCGCTGGCGCAGGCCGATGTGGGAATGGCCATCGGAGCCGGAACGGACGTGGCCGTGCAAACCGCGGACGTTGTCCTGGTGCGCAGCAATCCCCTGGACGCCGTGGCCATTTTGGATTTGTCCCGGGCCACCTATCGCAAGATGGTCCAGAACCTGGCATGGGCCACGGGATACAATGCCCTTGCCATCCCTCTGGCGGCCGGTGTCCTTTACGGCTACGGCGTGCTCCTGTCACCGGCCGTGGGGGCCGTTCTGATGTCGCTGAGCACCGTGATCGTGGCCGTCAACGCAAGGCTCATGAAGACCGGGTGAAGACAATCCATGGCATGGAGAGCACCCCTCGGGCCGGCTGCTCCAGCGGCATCGAACCCTTGTTCGCCGTCAGCTTCCTATGTGAGGTGCTGTCAGGGAAGAAAACCCTTGAGGTGCTTGAGGTGCACCCCCTTTTCGAGGAGCTGGCGACAGCCAGGGGCTTGGACGTCGGCGAGCTGACCGGCCGCATCGCCCGGCGCGGGTCCTTGCGAGAGCTCAAAGAAGTCCCCCGGGACATCCGCAGGCTTTTCCCCACGGCCTTTGAAGTGACCGCCCGCCAACACCTCCGGATCCAGGCGGCCTTTCAACGTTTCACGGACAATTCTGTTTCCAAGACCATCAATCTACCCCCGGACGCAACCGTTGAAGAGGTGAGGGACATCTTTCTCACGGCCCATCGTTGGAAGTGCAAGGGCATCGCCGTGTATCGTTACGGGAGCAAAAGGAATGAGGTACTTTCTTTCGCGTCTCCCCAGAAAGACCCAAGAGCGCCTGACGGTGGGGCCGTGACGGTTTCACCTGAATATGCAGGTGGTTGTGTTTCCGGCGCCTGCCCGTTTTAAACCCAATACCCGTGAATGAATCCGTTTCCGGACATAACGTCCTATTTCATTTCTCAGTCGAGGTTAGCGCCAAAATTCCCCCCTTGAGGGGGGTGAAGGGGGGTGTAGAGGGTTTCGGGGCCCGGAAAACACCCCCCTGGCCCCCCTCAAGGGGGGAATTCAGTCGAAATGCGCTCCACGATCACCTGACAGCCTTTCTCGTTCCTGAGAAAGCAGGCGGCCAGCGGTCGCCGGGAGTCTAAAATGGTTTCATTCACGGGTATTGGTTTTAAACCGACTGCACCCGGGGGTGGGGGGATCACAACGGTAATCCCTAACGAGGCGGCAGGAACACATTTCGCCACCGGAGCTTTTGGGTTGCTTCCGGGGGCGGTTCCAGGGAGGCAACGCATGCTCCAACATGCCATGCTCTATGAAAGGGGTGAGCAGTTCAAGGTAGGATGCCGTCTTTGCTCTCATAGATGCGAGATAGGGGACCTGAAGTTCGGGTTCTGCGGAGTGCGGGGCGTTGGTCATTGCGCGCGGCGGTGGTGCCCCCGCACGGGTCCACCTGACCCGAGGTGGTTGCCCCGGCTGCGGACAAGCCATTGCGGGGGTTTATCCGCAAGACTCGTGAAGCGGCTCCGGCCCTTCTCGTCGTCAGAGGCCGTGCCGACGCTAACGCAATGAGCTTTCTGAACCCTCGTTTCCCCCAAGGGTGCTCACTGCAGCCGCGGCCTTTTGGGAAAGAAGCTCCCACTCCGCGCCGATCCCCTGGAGAAGCTTTTCCCAGGGCGCCAAATCGTCGCGCAGTTCTCCCCGGTGCCGTGAGGAGTTCCGGGGCGCGGCCACGGATCGGTACACGGCCAGAAGCTTTTGGGCGCATGCCTGGCGCGCGAACTGCCCGGCCGTGCTGCGAGCGGCTTCTCTCCATTGCTTGCGCTCGGTGTCCCTGTCCACGCATTCCAGCACCGCCGCGGCGAACTCCTCTTCCGAGGCCCCGGCTGGCAGCAAGCGGCCGTTTTGCCGGTCCTTTACCACTTCCCGCACTCCCGGGGCGTCCAGAGCCACCACCGGATTGCCCGCGGCCATGGCCTCCGTGAGCACCATGCCCTGGGTTTCCGACTGGGATGCGAACACAAAAAGGTCCATGGACCGGTAGGCATGGGCCAGTGCGCGGCCCGTTCGTTCCCCCGCCATGGTGATCCGCTCCTCCACCCCTTGGGCCCGGAATGCACACTCCATGGCCCCGGCGCTGGGGCCCGCGCCCACGACAAGGAAATGGGCTTCGGGCCTTTCCTTGACCACCCGGGAAAGGGCCCGGGAAAGGAAAGCGAGGTTCTTCTCGGGCGCCAGCCGGCCCACGTGACCGATAAGGAACACCTCGGGTCCCAACCCCAGCGCCTTGCGAAACCCCCGGCCGTCCCCGGCTTCGAAGAAACCCACATCCACCCCCGTGGGGATTTCCACGGTGGGGGTGGTCACCCCCCGCTGCTTCAGCAGCTTCATGATGCTGCCGCTGGGCGCCACCACCCGGTCGCAGAGGTTCGCATATTCCGTGGAAAGGGCCACCACAAAGCGCTTCATCGTCTGGGAGCTTCCCGGAACGTAGTGGGTGTATTTCTCATACATGGTGTGATGGGTGAAAACCACGGGCAGTGCATGCTTTCTTGCCGTCCGGATGGCCGAGTCGCCGAGCAGATAGGGATGATGACTGTGGATCACGTGGGGACCGAAGGCTTTGATTTTCTGCTCGATGACGAACGGAACGGGAATGCGCAGGGAAAAATCACTTCCGTTGAAATTTTGGACCGCGGGCAGGCGAAGCACGTCTTCCTCCTGGTCCTGCGCTCCTTCTTCTTCCAGGGAATAGCGGGGGGCGACCACGAGAACCCGGTGGCCCAGGCGTTTCAAGTCTTCGCGGAAGGCAACCACCGAACGGGCCACCCCCCCCACATGGGGCCAATACGTGTTGGTGAACATGCAGATATTCATATCAAGCAAAACCCCGGGGCTCACACGCATAGGCGCGGTACCCTGTCAGAAAGTCTTTCTATGGCAATTCGATTTTCTTATTATATTCCCATGCAACCGAATCGGAACCTATGGGGTAAACACCTTATTTGTCTTCCCTTCACCTTGTGGGAGCCTTGTTCCCCTTTACAAACGCCCGAACCTGTGTAATTGGTGAACAGAAATGGGATGTTATGATCATGCGTAATGCATACGCAACACGGCACACCCGTTCAGAACCTGTCCGAGGCTCCTCGTCATACCTGGGGCAAAGCCTCCTCTCCGAGGTGCCAGGGACCGTGGAGGTAAGAAGACCATGGACAAGGTGAAAAGAATCGTTATCGCCGAGGACCACACGATCTTGAGGGAGGGACTCCGGTCCTTGTTGGAGGGAGAGGAAGGCTTCAAGGTGGTCGGTGAAGCCGAAGACGGAATGGAAGCGACGAGGTGCGTCATGAAGACCAAGCCCGACCTGGTGCTGTTGGACCTTTCCATGCCCAAGATGAACGGTATCTCCGCCCTCAAGGAGATCAAGAGGGTTTGTCCAGAGACCAAGGTCATGGTCCTGACCATCCACAGATCCGACGAGCACATCCTCCAGGTGTTCGGCGCAGGAGCAGAGGGGTACTGCTTGAAAGAAGCCGACCGGACCGAGCTGTGGATGGCCATCCGCAGCGTGCTGTCCGGAAAGCGCTATCTGAGCCCGGGAATTTCCGAGCAGGTCATGGAAGGGTACCTGGACGGCAGGAAGACCCTCAAGACCGAATCCTCCTGGGACAGCCTGACCGACCGCGAGAAGGAAGTGCTCAAACTCGTGGGCGAAGGCCACAAAAACAAGGAAATAGCCGATTTTCTTTGCATCAGTGTGAAGACGGTGGAAAAGCACCGGGCCAATATCATGGAGAAGCTGGACCTTCACAGTGCTTCGGCCTTGACGGCCTACGCCATCGAAAAGGGTCTGGTGGATCGGCCCTAGCCGGCCGCGATTTGCGGTGCCCCTGGCGCACATGGATCAAATGAGCTCTGAGAAGAAACCGCGCGAGTTCGGAAACCCCCGGATCAGCTTTTGGCTGCTCAACGGGCAGGAGGAGGAGGTCAAAATCGTCGAGCCGGAAGTGGAGTACCCTCTGCCAGAAGACGCCCGCTTTATTGCCGAAGCGGGGGATACGCGGGTGCTGGAAGTTCGGTACCATTTCCATCCGACGAGCCGGTATCCTTACTGTCCGTGCTTCTGGGTCAAGGACGGGGTCGACTACGTGCAATCGAGCGGCGAGCCCAAGGTGATCGAATACGGAGCGCCGCCCACTGACGACAAATCCCTTGTGGAGCCATTCACGGAGACGATCTTCGATCGTGACAACCTCGTGGTAACGGTCGAAATGACGCGCGGCAAGGCAAGGGTCCGTATCCGGGTCAAAGACCGGGAAAAGGAAGGGCTGGAGCCTCTGTCGCCCCTTCGGTAGCGACCTGCCGAGCACTGGTCCGTGACGCCAGCCCTCCATGCCCCCATGACAACCCGGGCGTATGAGGATTTTCATCGGAGAGACCGCGTGTTTATGGAGGATTCCTTCGCATTGGTTCCAGAGGCATTGATCATCGTTGCGGCCACTGCGTTCATTGGCGATGCTATCCCTGCCTTGTTCGGGCTCGGTATCCAGCTGTTTGCCCAGGGCTCGCGCAAAAACAACTTCCCGTTTTGATGCGCCGATCCATCGCGCCTGGGGGTGTTGCTCGTCGGTTCAATAGCCAGGTGTTCGCCCTCCTCACGCCTTGCCATGCGCGCGGCTCGACACCTGCGAATGCAAACTCATTTCTGCGCCAGCCCTTGGATGGTCGTTCTACCAGATCGGCCTCCGGGCCCCTATGTCATGAAAAGTGCCCCCGAAAGCATGGGGTTCCCCTTGACCGGTGACGTAAGGACGCATGACCGGTCGGAACGACGATCAACGGCTTTCTTCCCATGGTTTCCCATGCCTGGCGTCGGTCGCAACGAGCGCCGAACAGGGTGTGCACACTTTGGCATTGAGACTCAGCCATCAAATTGATAATCTTGGATCCAGTACGATACTTCCGGTTCGGATTCATGATTCGATGGGCCACCTGCTCATTCCTCCCCACTACCGGGCCGACGACGACACAGGCAACACCCTTGCTAGAGAATGAGAGAGAGGATTCCTCTCATGGCAAACAACGGCAAAACCGACGAGCCCAAAGGCGCGCCAGAAGCACCCGAAAAGAAGACGCAGCACCGGGACCGGAAGCGCACGGAGCAGGACGAACCGCGGACCCTATGGGATCCGACCTTCGAGGAGCAGGGGGCCTCCGAAAAAGAAGGGAGGCAAAGCCCCGGTCTGAACGGCGGGGAGCCGAAAACGACCGATGGGCAGACACCTTCCCCTATCGCTGGGATCACACCGGAGCCGTTTCCCATCGTTGCCATCGGGGCCTCTGCCGGGGGCCTCGAAGCGCTCGAGGAGTTTTTCCGTGCGGTGCCGGAAGACAGCGGCCTTGCCTTCGTGGTCGTCACCCATACGGACCCGGAACACGAAAGCATGCTGCCGGGCCTGCTCAGGCGCAAATCGAGAATACCGGTCAGGCTCATCGAGGAAGGCATGGCGGCAGGGCCCGACAACGTTTACCTGCCGCCTTCGAACCGCGATCCGGTGATTTCCAGCGGGCTCTTCTCCCTCCTACCGCGGCCGGCCAGGCCCGATATCCACATGCCGGTGGATCTGTTTTTGAAGCACCTCGCCCATGAACGGGGCGAATCCGCGGCATGCGTCATTTTATCCGGCACAGGGACCGACGGCACCCAGGGGCTCCGGCTGATCAAGGAAAAAGCGGGGCTTGCGGTGGCGCAAAGCCCGACTTCGGCCCGACACCCGGGAATGCCCAAGAGCGCCATGGACACGGGCCTGGTCGATTATGTGCTCGATCCGGCCGAGATGCCCCGGCGCCTGATCCAGTATTTCAAGCATCCGGCGGCCCTTGGAAATCCATCCGAAGACAAAGGGGAAGACCCCGCCTTCTTGCGCCGCATTTTGGCCTTTCTGGCCAACCGCACCCAAAACGATTTTTCCTCCTATAAGGAAAACACCCTGATCCGGCGCATCGAGCGGCGCATGACCATCACCCGCAGCCCGAATGCGTCGGAGTATCTCGGCCTTCTGCACGCCGATCCCCAGGAGGTGCGCGCCCTGTTTCAAGACCTGCTGATCGGGGTGACCAGCTTTTTCAGGGATCCGGAGGCCTTTGACTATTTGAAACAGCAGGTGCTACCGGCGCTTCTTTCCCGTTCAAACAGCGAGGAGTTCCGGGTCTGGATTCCGGGATGCGCCACCGGTGAGGAGGCTTACTCGGTGGCCATTGTTATGGCAGAGTGCCTGGAAGAGAAGGCCCTGCACCGGCAAGTGCAGATTTTCGGAACCGATATCGATCCCAGGGCCATCGAAAAAGCCCGCCAGGGAGCTTATGTGCAAAACATCGCGTCGGATGTGAGCCTGGAGCGGCTCAAGCGGTTTTTCACCAAAGAAGACAACCGGTACCGGGTTCGGGCCCACATCCGGGAGCTTACCGTCTTTGCCGAGCAAAACATCCTGGCCGATCCACCCTTTTCAAAGCTCGATCTGCTGGTCTGTCGCAACCTGCTTATCTATCTGAAGCCCGACGCCCAAAGCCGGCTGATTCCGCTTTTCCATTACGCCGTCCGCAGTGAGGGCATCCTGTTTCTGGGCAGCTCGGAGTGTGTCGGCCGGTACATGGATCTTTTCGAACCGGTGAGCAAGCAGCACTCTATCTATCGGCGGAAAAACCACGTGGTGCACCCGATGGTCCAGTTTCCGACGGCAACGCGGCTTGAAAGAGAGCCGGAAACACCGGAGACCGGAGAGCCGCCCCAACGGGCAGTGCACAATATCCGGAGCACGGTGGAAAAAATGCTGATGGAAGCGCACACGCCAGCCTGCGTGCTCGTCAACCAGGAGGGGGAAATCATCCATTTTCACGGGCGCACGGGCAAGTACCTTGAACACGCTGAAGGGGATCCCTCCCTGCGAATAGGGGATATGGCGCGGGAAGGACTGCGCTTTGCCCTGCTGTCTGCGCTTCGCCGAGTGGGTGGGCAAAAGACCGAGATCCGGGAAAGGGGCGTCCGGGTCAAGACCAACCATGAATACCAGCTCATCGATCTGGTCGTAAGAGGGCTCAGGGAGCCCCCGTTTAGGAATTGCCGGCTGGTAGTGTTCGAGGAGCGTCCCGAACCGGCGGTATCGGAAAAACAGCCCGACGACCGCCGGCCCTCAGAGGCAATGGCCGAGCTTGAAGAGGAGCTGATGCGGGTAAGACAGGATTACCGCAGCGCCACGGAAGAGCTTCAGGCGTCGAACGAGGAGCTTCGATCGGCCAACGAAGAGCTGCATTCGTCAAACGAGGAGCTTCAAAGCACCAACGAGGAACTGGAATCGTCAAGAGAAGAGCTTCAGTCGCTCAACGAAGAGCTCAACACGGTGAACAGCGAGCTGCACAGCAAGGTGGGGGAGCTGAGAGACGCATACAACGCCATCAACGCCGTGCTCAACAGCACCCGGATCGCCATTGTGTTCTTGGACACCGATCTTCGCATCACGCGCTTCACGCCCGAGGCGACTCAACTGCTCAACCTGATCGATTCCGATGCGGGACGGCCCATCGAACACATCTCCCACAACCTGGGCTATAGCGATCTTTCGGAAAAGACCGGCCGGGTGCTCAGGGACCTGACGAGCATCGACGAGGAGGTCTACACCAAAGACGGCCGCTGTTACCGGATGCGCATCATGGTGTATCGTGCCGAAGAGCACGTTATCGAAGGGGTGGTGCTGACCTTTGTCAACATCGACGCCCAAAAACAGGCCCAGAAGGCGCTGAAAGAGATGAGCGAAAACGCCCTTTCGGAGGCCAGACGGTTTGCCGAAGACATCGTGGATACGATCCGGGAATCACTGCTGGTGCTGGACAGAAGCATGCGGGTGGCACGGGCCAACCGCAGTTTTTACGATACCTTCTGCACCCATCCCGGACAGACGGTGGGCGAAAGTCTCTTTGAACTGGGAAACGGCCAGTGGAACATCCCCGCACTGCGAAATCTCCTTGAACAGATCATCGAGCACCATACATCCTTTGAAGGGTACCGGGTCGCCCACCGGTTCCCGGAAATCGGATTCAAGAAGATGGTCTTGAACGCCCGGATGCTTCGGGGGGCGGAGAGGAAGGAAGAACAGATCCTGCTGGCCATAGAAGATGTCACCGGAACCGCCACTTCTGCTCAAGAGGATAACCCGTGGTAGAGAACCTTTCATCCAGCGAGGCGTTTCAAAGGCTTAGGGAAAGAGCAAAGCGGCTGCTTGAAGAAAAGGGGGTGAAAAGCCCGGATATCGAACAAGACGAGCTTCTGCGGCTGGCCCATGAGCTTGAGGTGTACCAGGTGGAGCTTGAGGTTCAAAACGAGGAGCTTCAACGTGCAAAAGCAGAGGCCGAGTCCGCTCGGGAAAAGTTTTTCGATCTTTACGACTCGGTCCCCGTGGCCTACGTGAAACTGAACGGAAGGGGGGACATCGAAAGCGCCAACCAGGCGGCACATCGACTGTTGGATGCCAACAAGCACGTCCTTTTGGGATCGTCGCTCGTTTCTTTCATCCATGGGCGAGATATTATTAAGTACCAGTCTTTTCTGAAACAACTCGTATCGGACAGACGGGCCGGTCCGTTGGAGCTGCGGCTGCGGGGTCAAGGGGGGCCGATCCATGTGCAGCTCGAGGGGACAGCCGAATTCGATGGGAAACAGAGGATCGGGCAGTACCGTCTGGCCTTCGTGGACATCACCGAGCGCAAGCGGGCCGAAGAGGCGCTTCGAATCAGCGAAGAGCGGCTGCGCATCGCCGTAAACGGGGCGAGGCTGGGCACCTGGGACCGGGACCTTATCACCGGCAGCATCGTTTCTAACCGTGTCCTGTACTGTTTGCTCGACCGGGACCCGGAGAACTCGGAAATCACCGTGGAGACTTTCTTTGAGCACATCCATCCGGAAGACAGGGAGCGGGTGCGCCGCCGCCTGTATGAAACGCTTGCAACCGGAACCGACTTTTCCGATGAGTTCAGGGTTGTCCAGGAAGACCGAGCGATACGGTGGCTTGCCGCGGCCGGCCGCGTGTACCGAAACCGGCAGGGGCAGCCGGTACGCATGGCCGGGGTGAACTACGACATCACGGACCGCAAGCGACTGGAGGAGGAGCTTTCCAGGCATCGCGAAGAATTGGAGCTGCGGGTGCGGGAGCGCACCGCAGAGCTGCAAAGACAATATAACCACCGCAAATTTCTGGCCCGGAGTCTCGTGGATCTGGTGGAAAGGGACCGATCGGATATTGCCATGGCCTTGCACGACCATGTCGGCCAGTTGCTCACAGCCCTGAGAATGGACCTTGAAGGGATCAAAACAGAAATACCTGGGGGCCATCTCAGAGAACAGGTAGAATCGAGCGTGAAAAAGCTGGTGGAATTGCTCCAGTTTGTCAGAAATATCTCACGGGATCTGCGGCCGAGCTCTCTGGATACGGTGGGTTTGATTCCGAGCATGAGGAGTTTATTGGATGCTATCAAATTGAATTCCGGAATCAACACGACCTTCTTTACGAAAGGAATTCCGGAACGGCTTCATCCTGACAAGGAGCTCGCCCTCTATCGTATCCTTCAGGAATCCATGAACAATATCGTTAAACACGCTGATGCGGATAAAGTGTTTGTGAATTTCACGCTCGGGGACGAAACGATCCACCTGAGCGTGGAAGACAACGGGGCAGGCTTTGATTACCAGGAGACAGCTCGAGCCATTGGTTCGCAGAAGGGTCCGCTTGGGTTGAACATTATGAAAGAGCGGGCCGCACAGGTAGGTGGAGACCTGTGGGTGGAAACCGAAAAGGGGAAAGGCACCGTGGTGGTTGCTCAAATCCCTCTGAGACACGAACCCATAGTAATGGATCAAGAGCCCTGAGGCCTTGAGAAAGGCTGTCAGATTGTCGTGCAACCCAATTCGACTCAATTCCCCCCCCACCCCCCTCAAGGGGAAAACAGGGACTCTGATCTCGACCGAGATGCGAAATCCGGATGTCATGTCCCAAAAAGTATTCATTCACGGGTATTGCTTTCAGCCCCGGCACCTGCCCCCTTCCCACTGTCTGTTTCTTACTACCGCACCCCCTCCCCGCCGAGGCGAGCCCATCATGGGCCGCTGGGCAAGGGGAGGGGATTCGCTGATGGAGCGTTGTTGCAGCTCTATCGTTTGCCCATCATCTCCTTTTTCAGGTCCTGGTCGACCCAAATGTACTTGGGGTAACCGTAGTTGGTGCCATAATAACCCACTATCCATTCACCATTGTACCCTTTGACCCATGGCTGCCAGGGCCGGTAGGTGTAAGGCGTTGGAAACTGAAGAAAATATGCCTGGTCGAGAAGGTGCGGGATGATTTCTCTCATTACCCGGCGCTTCTGCCCGGTGTTGAAATAGTTGGCGTTGACCTTTTGATAGGCTTCATTGATCAACGGGTCGTCTATCATGCTCGCGTTCCACTGAAGGCCCTTGGCGAATTCGCAGAATCTGAAAGGGATTCTGGTTCTGGCATATTCTGCAATCATCTGTCCGTGCGACTTGCCGTAAAATATGGAAGAGAACACACCCGACTCCTTGACCACGATATTCATGTCGACTCCGATATTCTTCTTCCAGTATTCCTTCACAATTGACAGCAGGTCAACATGAGCCGAGGTGCAGATCACTTCGCACGTGAAGCCTTCAGGATACCCGGCCTCTGTGAGCAGCTTCTTTGCCTTTTCAGGATGATACTGGTAAAGCTCCTGCGTTGTCGGGGGCAAGGTTTCCAGAGGCCAATGAATGTCGTTCAGCTCGGTGATGGAACCGGCAGGAAAGGCAGCAAGGTCGGCGTCTCCCCGGTAGAAGTCCTTCCTTATGGCCTCGTCGTCCACCGCCATGCACAATGCCCGTCGGACCCTGATATCGTGCCAGGGCAGGTCGGGTTTGTCCACTCGCCATTTGATTGCCTGCGGTGTGCCCAGGAACCGCGCCCACTTGAGATGGGGATTGGTCTCCTTCATTTTTTCCGCATCCTCCGACACGATTCCGGTATAGCCGCTGATGGTGTCGATCTTGCCTGTCCGCAGTGCCGCCTGAATGGTGGCCCCATCGCCTATGAACAGCATCTTGACCCTGTCGAGATAAGGCAGGGTATCGCCGGGGTGCAAGGGGTTTTTCATCCAGTAGTTCGGGTTCCTCTGCAAGGTCGCGGAGCTCGCGTGCACATAGTCGGTGAGCACGAACGGCCCGGTGCCACAGGCACTCTCCCACTTGCTTATGGTACCGTCTTTCTCCACGATTTCGTGGGGTATGATAAGCGCCTGGAGAGAGCCCACTTCCCAAAACAGTCCAGAGTTACCCGGCAAAAGCTTCACCATAACCGTCCAATCATCGGGCGCATAAATGGAACGCACAACGCCGGCTGCATCCACGTCGGGGAATGTGGTTTTTGGGGTCTGGGTGGTGTACTGGATGGACTTGGGGCATTTCTCCCACAGACGTTTGAGAGAATAGGCAACGTCGGTGGCCGTCATCTGGCGCCCGTTCACCGGCGCCTTGTCGTGGAAGTGAATTCCTTTTCTGATACGGAATACAAAGCTGTTGGGATCGGGCATCTCCCAGCTTTCAGCCAAACAACCTGTGATGTGTTCCGGCTCGGGTGTATACTCGTACCGCCAGGTGACTTCGCCGGTCCCCTCCAATCCTCTGGCCCAATCTCCCTGGAGCAGGCATTCGTGAGTCAGGCCTGTGGTGGGTGCATAGGCCACATGACCAAAGGCGTCGTCGAAGAAAAGGGGCCCGGTGGTCGACTGGACGCCCATTCTGAATTCGCCGCCGTATCTCGGTTTTTCCACCGATTTCTCCACCACGGTTCCGTCCAGTTTGGTCAGTTTCAACTGGACCAAGTCCTTCTCCTTCGCGGCAGCTTTTTCTTTCGCTGCAACGGCAGGCCCCGTAAATGCCAGAACAATACCTCCCATCAACAGCAAGGCTCCCAACGACCAAAAACGGACAAATGCCCCTAAGGCCTGTTGCCTGCACGTCGCCGAGCATTTCGACCGATAACGCTCCCGGTGACTATTTCCGGAACGATATGGTGGGATCCGCCCTCTTGGCGTGAAAACCTTTACTGTTTTCCGACGCAGACGTCAAACGCTTCTTGCGCGCGCGTGACCGGGCTACCGCTAAACCCCGGCGGCGGGGAACCCGCACAAGGAGGCATCGCCCAGCAACGCATTGCCCGCTCCTGCTGGCCGCGGATGTCAACGCACGATGTACCTGGCGATGATGGCGATGGCCAGGCCCGCGATGAGAATCCAGAAAAACACGTCCAGGGCCACCAGGGTTCGGGTCTCGGACATGGTTTCGGGCAAGGCTTGGCCCCTCGGTTTCGGGGTGAGGGCCGCCAAAAGCAAGGCCACCAGTATCCCCACCAGCAGAATGGACACCCACGGGACCCCCAACCACAGGGGGCCGAAAGGGGTGACCCATACACTGCCGGCCCAGGTTGTCAGAAACAGGATCAAGAAGAACAACAAGAGCCCTGCCCCCCAACTTTGGCGACGGAAACCCACGGCAAATACAAGGGTCAAGATCGCTGTGATCATGAAAATGAAAATGAGATCGGTGATGAACATCTTTTCCTCCCTGTGCGGCATGGTTTCTGATTTGGGTTCGGACGTGGAAGGTCCGCTTCCCACTTATGGTCGACCGGAGCCTGGCGGGCACGCTTCAGAGGTACCCTGGCATTCGGGGGCTAGCCGTAAAGAGCCGTCCGACAGGGCCTCCTGAAAGTTCAAGTCTATCCGAGGAGCCTGCCCCACCCGGAGCAGTTGACCCGTCATCCTTTCTTCTTCGTTGCCTGGTGTTTTCATCCCATCTCCCGGGTCCTTTGGTCCGGCTTGATACGCGCTCAGATTAAACAAAGTGAAATACGATCGGCCATGGGGCAGAGTGCGTATTGTGAACGGAAAGCTCCGGTAGCGGGTAGCGGTGCGCGTGAAAGACTCTCTGGTCGTCCCCCGCACTTCATCCCATCTTTTTTGCACTGCGCCTTATCGGAGAGGTTGTCGGTCTTCCATGGAATATCAGAGAAATCGTGCCGTTGTGCCGGGGTCGTAAAACAGGCGGGATAGGCGTGTTTCGCCCTACGAGAATGGACGCAATTGTGAAGTGCATCACAATGTGATATCCAATTTCCATTTAGAATGGTTCAATGAAAGTTTCTGTGTATTCCCCGCAAAAAGGCATGCATCATGGCGGCGAAACGCAAAGAAAGCGGCGCAGAGGTACAAGGGGCTTTGCCACCCCTGGCCGAGCAGGTCGATGACAGACATGGCCAGGCACGCCCATGCCGAAAATATGCCTGTGAACCTCGTGCAGGAAGCCGGAACGATCCTGCTGACCATCGAAGACCAAGGATATGAGTACCCTGAAACAGGCGAAGCTGAAGGCGAACAAGGCCCGTTGAGCCTCATAATCATGCGGGAAAGAGCGGAGCTGGTCGGTGGCGCCCTTGTACATCGAGACCCGGAGGGGCCATCGAACGACGGTGACCTTGACAATGCCCACCCAAGGGTGAACAACGGACTTTGGCGAGGACGCCATGAAGCCACAAGATGCGGATCCAACTTCTTCAGAATCCAAAACGCGGGTCCTGATCGCAGACGACCATTCCGTGGTTTTGGAGGGAATCGAAAGGGTCCTTCAGAAGGAGCCGGATTTCCAGATCGTCGGTGTGGCCGGAGACGGGCGGCAGGCATTGAACCAGATAAAGTCGCTGCATCCGGATATCGTGGTGATGGACATCGCCATGCCCGATTTCAACGGCATAGAGGCGGCCCAAGAAATTCGGAGTTACGATGCCGGCATCGACTTGGTGGTGTTCACCATGTATGCCGACAAGGAATACGTCATAGCGCTGTTCAAGGCCGGGGCCCGGGGATACGTGCTCAAGGGCCAACCCATGGAGGAGCTGGTGATGGCCCTCAAGGCGGTCAAAGAGGGCGGAACCTATTACACGCAGGAAGTCTGGAAGACCGTGCAGGAACACATGCAAGAACTGGAGCTGGGAGAGGCTGCCAAGGATGTTCGGGACGTAAAGGACGGCCTTGCCAGGCTCAGCGTGCGGGAAAAGGAAGTGTTCGTGCTCCTGGCCGACGGGCTCCGGCCCAAAGATATCGCCAAACGTCTTTCCATCAGTCCCAAGACCGTGGAAAGCCACAAGTACAATATAATGGAAAAGCTCGGCGTGGTTTCGGTGGCCCAGTTGACCAAGATCGCGCTGAGAAAGGATCTGATCGAACTCTGACCGTCGGTGCCTGAACCACACTGCCTGTTCAGGGCAAACTCGACCCTCCGCCGGGGGCCAGCTTTCTGCGGAAGTCTTCCGCGTCTCCGGGAAGTGGCTGAAATATCATCCCCTCCTTCCGAATTTCGAATTGCCATTCCGGGAGACAGAACTTCTGAGACGCGGTACTAGGATATTTCCTAGGCACCCACTTACCCCCCCCCCCCCCCCCCC
>Ga0209163_1002292_pt1 | contig 16394 bp, 17 predicted proteins | sample MTBAKSrepl2MetaG_FD_187457 | JGI IMG/M metagenome (GOLD analysis project Ga0209163, IMG submission 187457) | Enrichment culture microbial communities om Arthur Kill intertidal strait, New Jersey, USA, that are MTBE-degrading - MTBE-AKS2 (Arthur... | ecosystem: Environmental > Aquatic > Marine >...
TTTTTCCTTGCCCACCGAAATCAGGCGCTTTAGTTCCTCGATTTCGTTGCCAGTGGCCATATTACCTAGTCCTCCCTTTTGATTCTCCGAGAGTATTTTCCTTCAGCAGCCTGTTCTTTTCCTCGAGCAGGCGATCCAGGCTGGCATAATCCGCAGTTTCCTGGGCTTGTTTGATCCGGCGGGACAGTTCCGCGGACCGCCGCCTGAAACTGCGGGAGAAAAACCTGTTGATAAAATCTTCCACCGCCGAGTCCAAGTCCTCCCCGTCAAGGCCGTCCTGGCTGAAGGCCAAAGCGGTGACCAGCTTGACCTCGTCGGTGTCCAAAGCTTCCAGCAGCCGATCAACCTCGACCTGACCGGTCCTCTGGAATTGATGGTGCATGACCTCAAAAATCCGTCGAGCCTTTCCGCCGATAAAGTGGGTGTCCAGACCGGCCGCAAATACACGGGGCCTGATTTCAGGATGAAGGATGATCAGGCGCAAGGCCTCGGTGTCCACATCCACCGCCAGTTCGTCAACGGTGTTGTCCATATTCGGGTCGCCATGGTTCGAGCGTCTTTCGGACAGGCGCAGGGCTTCCTCGGAAACGCCCAAGCGTTCGGCGGCGGCCTTGCGCAACAAGTCCTGGCGGGCTTGAGTTTCCACCGCCGAGATCACCGACAAAACTTCTTGAACCGCCTTGGACTTGCCCGTCAGATTGTCCGGATAGCGGGCTTTAGTCTGGTCCAAATAGAAATCCAGCAAAGCCACGGCCCCATCCAGGGCTCCGGCCAAGGCCGCAGACCCGTAAGACCGAACAAAGGTATCGGGATCATGGCCTTCGGGCAGTCGCAACACCCGGGCTTCCATATCTGCGGAAAAAAAGAGGGGCAAGGCCCGGGAAGCCGCGGTTCGTCCGGCTTCATCAGCGTCGAACACCAAAAACACTTGTTCGACGTATCCTTTGAGCAAGCGGAGATGGGAGCTGGTCAGGGCCGTCCCCAGGGTGGCCACCACATGACCGATCCCTTGCGCGGCCAAAGCCAGCAGATCGAAATACCCTTCGACAATCAAGACGGCCTTTTCGTTTTTCAGAAAATTCCTGGCTCGTTCCAGGCCGTACAAAATCCGTCCTTTATGGAAAATAGGCGTTTCCGGCGAATTCAGGTATTTGGGTTGGCGGTCGTCTTCGACCAGAATCCGGCCTCCAAAGGCCACCGTCTTGCCGTCCAGGTCGAAGATCGGGCAGATCACCCTGCCTCTGAAGGTATCGTAATAACCGCGTCCGTCTCCCCTGGCCTTGACCAGGCCGGCCGTCTGCATGACTTCACCCGAAAGGCCCTTCGAATCGAGGAAAAGCCGCAGGTTGTCCCAACCCTCCGGGGCCCAGCCCAAATGAAATTCCCTGATCAAATCTTCATTTAAACCACGACCGGTCAGATATTCGCGGGCTTTCCGACCGGATTCGGCCCAAAGTTCCTCTTCAAAGAATTGTCGAGCCAGGGCCACGGCTTGGTAAAGAGCGGCTTTGGTCGATTCCTTCGCCCTGGCTTGGGGCGGGTCCAGCCGGGGCACATCGATGCCGTAGCGTTCAGCCAGTTCCAGGACGGCTTCCGGAAAAGAGACCCCTTTGTGCCGCATTAAAAATTGGAAAACATTACCGCCGGCGCCGCAGCCGAAGCAACGAAAAATTCGCTTCTCGGGGTTAACGGTGAACGAAGGGGTTTTTTCCGCGTGAAAAGGACACAAACCCCAGTAACGACCGCCGGAACGTTTGAGATTGACGTAAATGGAGACTATCTCGACAATGTCGGCGGCGTTCCGGATTTCGTCTATTTTATGTTCGGGGATAAAGCCGGACATGGGTTTTAATCGGCCAGCTCCACGACCGTGATTCCGTCGCCGCCGGACCGGCGGCTCCCTGGGTTAAAGCTTTTAACTCTTTCATCCTGACCCAAAAAAACCCGAACGGCCTCCCTCAATCTGCCCGTGCCTATCCCGTGAATGATCGAAAAACTCTTGACTTGTCCCACTTGGGCTTGATCGATGGACTTATCGACCAGGGGCAAGGCTTCATCGACGGTCAATCCCAAAAGATTCAACTCCCGCGGGGCCTCGCTAAAAGTATTCAAAATAAGTCGAGTCTCCGGTTTCCCGGAAGACCGCGCCGGTTCGGGCCGATCCAGGTCGGTCCAATCGGTTTGCACTTTCATGCCGGCCACTTCAACCTCCACTCGCCCGCCGGTTCCGGCCAGGGCTTTAACCTGACCTTCGCGGCCCAGGGTCCGGATGTAGACCCGATCGCCCGGATTAAGGCTGTTCACCGGCCGAAGTCCTGTCGGGCGGCGGGTCTCTCTGAGTTGCTGGCGCAGTTCGTTTCTGATGGAGTGAAACTTATGGATCGACCGCCCTCTGTCATGGTCCTGGTCTTTAATTTGCTGGTTTATTTCCTTAAATTCCCTTTCGGCCCGACTAATGGCCTCATTGATTCTCCGCCGGAGTAATTCCATCTCGGCTTCAGCGTTTTCCTTCCTCTTCTTTTCAGCCCCTGAAGCAAAGGCCGCCGTGGCCGCCAGTTCTTCTTGAAGGGTCTCGGTTTCGACTCGCTGCCGGGCCAGAAGGGCTCTTTCCTCTTCAAGCCGGGCCATCAGAGCCAGCATCTTCTTATGGCCCTGGTCCAGATATGACTCGGCCCGAGACACCACTTCCGGATCAAGGCCCAAATCACGGGCCATGGCCAAGCCGGCCGAAAAACCAGGCGCCCCGTATTCAAGACTAAAAAGCGGCCGACCGGTCGAATCGGTTTTAACGGCCACGTTTGAAGCGCCTTCGGTCAAATGGGCCCAGGCCTTGAGCAGATGATAATGAGTGGCGGTCATAACCCAGGCCCCTTTCCGCCGAAGTTCCTCCAAAACAGCCAGGGCCAAGGCGGCCCCTTCGTTGGGGTCCGTGCCCGTGCCCAGTTCGTCGAGCAGGACCAAAGACCTTTCGTCAGCCTGGGCCAAAACCCAGCCCAGACGACGAACGTGTCCGGAGAAAGTGGACAGGTCCAGTTGCAGGTCCTGCTGATCGCCGACCACGGCCATGACCCGGTCGAAGAAGGGAAGCCGTCCGCCTTCGGCCATGGGGAGATGAAAACCGGCTTGAGCCATCACGATCAGCAAGCCCAAGGTCTTGAGAGCCACGGTTTTGCCGCCGGCGTTGATTCCGGAGACGACCAGGACCCGGGCTTCGGGCGACATGATCAAGTCCACGGGGACCGTGGACCGGCCGGTCTCGGATTCACGGGCCCAAAGGAGGGGGTGCCTGGCCTGACGAAGGTCCAGACGTTCCGGATCGAGTGTGGGGAGGCTGGCCTTCTGGCGACGATTCAAGGCGGCCCGGGCGAACAAGGAATCAATTATCGGCAAAAGCCGGGCGGCTTGGAGGATTTGATCGGCCACGCCGGCGGTCATGGCGCTCAAGCTCCGGAATATCCGGTTGATCTCCTGTTTTTCCTGACGGCGCAGGAGGTTGAGACGGTTGTTGTCTTCAACGACTTCAAGGGGTTCGACAAAGGCCGTGGCTCCGGTAGCCGAAAAGTCGTGAACCAGGCCGGGCACCGCCCGCCGGGACGAGGCCCGCACCGGAATCACGTAACGCCCTCCCCGGCGGGTGATGATCTCATCCTGGAGGACGGGTCTGGTCTGGGGGGAACGCATGAATTGAGTCAAATGGTTCTGAATCTCCCCGCGCAGCCCGATCATTTCCCTTCTGATCCGGCCTAATTCGGGGCTGGCCGTGTCCAGCACTTCCCCATCCGGCCCCAGCGATCGTTCTAAATTATTTTCCAAATCGCTCAAGACCGGCAATTTTTCCGACATTTCCCAGAGCAAGGGCGCTCGATCCGCCTGGGTTCTAACGAAACTCTTGACTAACCGGCTGATCCGGACGGCCCTTCCGACCAAAACCAGTTCCCGCGGCCTTAGGGACACCCCTTCAACCCTTAGATTTCCCAATATACCGCTTAACTCGGGAAAATTTTCCAAAGGTGGACGGCCGACCACCTCGATGAGGTTGACAGCTTCGCTGATAAGTCGCCACGTCCGTTGGGCCTCCATCGCGTCCGGAACGGGCCGCAACTGTCGACAAAAATCCCGACCTGGTTCGGACAGGGCTTCCTCGGCCGCCAGTTCCAAAAGGCGGTCAAATTCCAAGACCTTTAAGGTGTGTTCGTCCATGGGATCGATTTGGCCCAATCGACCTTGTTTACCAGGTTCGCCCCCGGAAAGGATTTGGTTTGGCCGAATCCACCTGCCGTTTTTGGGAAAAAAAACGGGACGCGGCGCGTGTTTCCTTGAAAAGACGCTTCATGGGAATTAGGCGGAGGTGAGTTTTCGCCTGACCATCTCACTGACGATTTTTCCGTCCGCTTGACCGGAATGGCGGCTCATGAAGGTCTTCATGACCAACCCCATTTCTTTTACTGAAGAAACGCCGAGTTCCTTAATCAGGTCGGCGACCACCGTTTCAATCCGGCTCTCGTCCATCTGCTCCGGCAAATAATTTTCCAAAATCGCCAATTCGGCCTGTTCCCGGTCGACCAAATCCTGGCGGCCGCCCCGTTGAAATTGGGCGATGGAATCCTGGCGCTGTTTAACCTGATTGGAGATGACACCCGGGATTTCTTCGTCCTTGAGTTTGCGGATAAGTTGAACCTCGCGATTTTTAATGGCCGTTTTGAGCATCCTCAAGACCCCGACCCGAACCTGGTCTTTGGCTTTGAGAGCGGTCTTGAAATCTTGCTCCAGTTTTTGATATAAAGACATCTGAATCCCCCTGGCCGGCTTACGTGCGAGGCTCGCGCCGAGAATGAAGGCGATTAATAATAAAGATCAGCGGCCCTCAGAAGCTCGAATTCTCTGGGCTGCTGAGGGCCGGTCGGGGTGATTGTCCGGTAAAGTCGTTATAATTATCATTAATTAAAACTAAATTATATACTATTACCTACTTCTAAAAAAGTTAGAATACCATAAATTCCACATTTTGTCAATAATATTCTTTTTTAAACATAATCAATCAGTTCTCGGTCTTAATGCTCTCGATTCATTCTTGGGGGACTGTTCTACCGGACAGGGTCAACCCGATCCGCTAAATTACTGACCATAATTCCCAATCCCCCAGAATCCGGGCCACTTTTTCCAACAGTTGATTCACGGTGAACGATTTTTGATTTAAACATCCTGGCGGGCGGACTGAATCATCTCTCAGCGAAATACGGCTTTCAAGGCCAAATTGACCGCCTCCGGGCTGAAATCTTCCGGATTGAAGTTTTTGCCGGCCCACTCCAACATATCTTGGTGCTCTTCATGAGCCGGGTCCAGGAAGGCTTCCAGGAAAGAAGCATAGCCCCAGGGCCCGCCCACGTCCTCGGGCGGGCAAGCCCTCTTGCCGGCCAGGCAGACAGGAACGTCACCGCCTTCGGCCATGGGCAAAATTTTTTCCACGACTATCTGGTGGACCCAGCCGTCTCCAAAATCATACTCATAGAAAAATTTGCTTTTTTCCTCAGGCGCCACCTGGCTGAGCCTGAACTTCGCCTCATTTTTCATATCCATCTCAAAGAAAGAGTCATCGGGATCGGGCTGACCGTAGCAGGATTCGCCGATGACGAATTGATGAAGATGGTAATCATCCCAGCCCATGACTTCCTGGATGACCCGGTGCAGTTTGCCCAAAGCAATATCGGCCTGGACTTGGACCCGCCGCCAAATCAGCGGTTTTATGCCCTTCAGAGTCACCTTGAGCTGATAGACCTGGGTGCCGGTTTGTTTTTTCCTCGGCATTTTCCTCCCCTTTTCGTAAGTTCAGTGGTGTCCGGCGGCGAGTTGCAAGGCTGCGGTCAAGTCCAGGGAGCCTTCATACAGGGCCTTGCCGCAGATAACGCCGATCACGCCGTCGGCTTCCAGGGGCAGCAAAGTCCTGATGTCTTCCAGGTCCTTGACGCCGCCCGAGGCGATGACCGGGATGTCGACCGCCCGGGCCAGGGCCCGGGTCCGCTCCAGGTTCGGCCCGGTGCGCATGCCGTCGCGGTCCACGTCGGTGTAAATAAGGGCGGCCACTCCCAGACCCTGAAAGCGGCGGGCCAGGTCCAAATAATCTTGCCCTGAATCTTCGGTCCAGCCTTCCACCACTACTTTTGATCCGCGGGCGTCCAGTCCCACGGCGATTTTTCCAGGGAAACGGCGGGCGGCTTCGCCAACCAGGTTCGGGTCACGCATGGCGGCCGTGCCCAGGATGATCCGGTTCAGCCCCCGGTCCAGATACAGGGCGATAGTGTCCAGGTCCCGGATACCGCCGCCGAGTTCAAGCTTGGCCGAAACCGCGGACCGAATTGCCAAGACAGCCTCTTGGTTGACCGGTTTCCGGCCGACCGAGCCTTCCAGGTCGACGATATGAATCCATTCGGCCCCGACCTCAGCCCAACGTCGAGCCATCGCGGCCGGGTCGTCCCCATAAACGGTCTCTCGGTCGAAACGGCCCTGGAGAAGACGAACGCAGCGCCCGGCTTTGAGGTCTATCGCTGGTATGACGATCATGATCAGGAGCTAAAAATAAAATTTCCAGCGGTGGTCATCAGAGGACGCCCTTGGCCGAGGTCACGCCCGTGGCCCGGGGTTCGGTTCGGCAAGCCTGGTCCAGGGCCCGGCCGGCGGCCTTGAATAAGGCTTCGAAGACATGGTGCATGTTCCGGCCGCGAACGGCTTCCAGGTGCATATTGGCTCCGCAGTTGTTGACAAAGGCCCGCCAGAATTCTTCGATCAGTTGACAATCAAAAGTCCCTATTTTTTCACAGGTCATGGGCACGGCAAAGACAAGGCACGGCCGCCGGGACAGGTCCACCGCCGCTTGAGCCAAGGCTTCTTCCATGGGGACGACGGCCTGGCCGAAGCGTTTGATCCCGCCGAAATCGCCCAAGGCCTGTTTAAAAGCCCGGCCCAAAACAATGCCGGTGTCTTCGACCGTGTGATGATCGTCCACCTGGGTGTCACCCTGGGCTGACAGCTCCAGGTCAAAAAAACCATGCACCATGGCCGAGGTGAGCATGTGGTCAAAAAAACCGACCCCCGTCTCAATCTTGACCTGTCCCGTCCCATCCAGGTTCAAGAAAGCCCTGACCCTGGTCTCCCTGGTTGTCCGTTCCACCTCGGCTTGTCTGGCCCCCATGTCCCTACTCCGTTTTCCTAAACCGGTCTTGCGTTTTATTTTAAAATAGCCGACTATTCACAATAAGGTTTTTTAACATCGAGCAGCTTCACTTGCAAGCTGATAAATCGATTTCGACGACCAGAATCAGCCGACCCGAAGCAGGTTGATGAACGAAAGGATTGAAAATACCCCGGCTTTATGCCGGCATCAGAAATGGGGCCGCTGCACCAATCATTTTTGGAAAATCATGAAAAAATCCGGCAAATCCGGCCTGGCTGACTATACCTGTCTCCTGTGGGCGGCCAAGCTGGAAAAAATCGATCGCTATTCCGAGGCGGCTTGGCGGGCCGAATGTTTCGGCCTGGCCGGTCCCGAGCGGGAGAAAATCTTGGCCCGTCAATTAGCCAGAAAACCGGTCCCGGAACCGACCTGTCCCGATTTTCGGCCGGACCCGATCAGCAACTCGCCCAGGTGCCGATACTTTTATTTAGGTGTTTGTCTGCTCCGGTTTCCCTTTTGTCCGGGCCGGTGCGAAGATTTTCTCCCGCCGGGCGATCAGCATTCCTGACGCCCGATGACCAGAATCTAGCCGGGACACTGATCATGCTCTCAACGTTTATCTTGTTGTAACTTAAGGCAATAATTATAAACACAGAAATTTTATGACCCTTCCAACCTTGGTCTTCGATTTCGACGGCACGCTGGCCGACACCATGATGGCCTATGGCGAAGCCTGGAACAAAGTGGCCGCAGGAATGGGCCTGAAACAAATCACCCCCGAAGAGATTCTTTTCTTGCGACATCGAACACCCAAGGAAATTTTAAACTATCTGGGACTCTCTCTTTTAAAACTGCCTTGGGTGGCCAAAAAAATGCGGGGGGAGCTCAACCGTATAATCACCGAGCTGAACGATTTTCCCGGGATCAAAGAAGCATTGGCCCGGCTGAACAGTTTCGGTTACCCCTTGGGAATACTGACTTCGAATTCCAGAGAAAACGTCGAGGCCTTCCTGAAAAATCGAGATTTGGAATGGTTTGATTTCATTTACTCGGGCAGCCGGATTTTCGGCAAAAGCACTATCTTAAAATTTTTTTTAAAAAAACATGGCCTCACTCCCAGGGAGGCGATCTATATCTGTGACGAAGTGCGGGACATCGAGGCGGCCCAAAAGGTCGGCCTGAAGGTGGTGGCCGTAAGTTGGGGGTTCAATTCAGGGGAAGTCTTGGCCCAGGAATGTCCCGAGGTCTTGGTCCACCAGCCGGACGAATTGACCCAGGCCGTGAAACGGCTGACCGATAATCCCCACCCATGAAACTTATCAACTCATGTCAGAATTTTTTTCCGGGCATTTTATGCCGAATATGTCCCCACCTTCCCTCCCGGGAGGGCATTTAATTCAAAAAAGGTCCGCCTTGACGATACGAAAAGCGCCCTGGCCCAGGGTCAGGACCCGGCCTTCCCGGTCCAGAATCTCCCCTCGCGTGAAACACATCCGGGCCGTGCGGTGAACAATCTTAGCCAAGCATTCCACATGATCTCGTCGGGGCGGCGCGGTAAAATGCAGGGATAGATCGATAGTCATGCAGTTATACCCCGGTTCCACCTCGGAAAGCACCGCCCAGGCCATGGTGGTGTCCATGAGGGTGCAGATTACCCCCCCATGGGGCTGATCAGGAAAAGGCCAACAGACTTCAGGCCTGGCCTTTAAAATAGACCTGGCCCGTCCGCCCCCGGCTTCTTCCACCTGAAGACCCAGGGCTTGATAAAAGGGATTGCCGTTGAGGCGTTGTATCAATTCATTGGAAATAAACATTTTGTCACTCTAATCCACACCGAATTCACCGTGGCCGGGTTGTCCGTTTCTAAATAGGACATAATTCTCAAAAAGAAAAGATCAAAAGCCCTCTTTTTTCAATCCATGATTTTTCGGAATTGGCGGGATTTTATGGGTCGGAATGGCAAAAAAATTGCTTGCCATTGGTTGGGACGATATTTCCATTATTTTTGGAGAGCTGTACCAACTGGGCAATTTTTCCGTTAAATAAAAGAAGACCATGCGTATTGCTCTCATCTACCCTCCGCCCTGGAAAATCCCGGCTCCAGGCCAAAGGCCCGATCCGGTCGACGGCCCCCCGCCGGAAAGCCCAAACACCAGGCTGGACCCTGATTTTCTCCTGCCGCCTTGGGGACTGTTGTCGATTCAGGCCCAAGTCATCAGAGCCGGCTATCAGACCGCCCCTTTAAACCTGGTTGATTGCCCTTGGGTCCAGGTGGAAAAAATCATCAGGAACCTGGAAGCCGAGATGTTCGGCTTATCCTGTTTTACCGGCAATCGCCGGGGCGCGGCCCTGTTGGCTCGACTGATCCGGGAAGTTCATCCCCGGGCCCATATCGTGATCGGGGGTCCGCACGTCACGGCCCTGGCCCGAGAAACCCTCGAACACTATCCAGCCATCGATACGGTCGTCATCGGCGAAGGTGAGGAGACCTTCCTGGAGCTGATCCGCTGTCTGGAAACCGGCCGAGAGCCCAAAGGTCTGCCCGGAACGGCCTGGCGGGAAGGAAGCCAAATCCACTTCGGCCCGCCGCGGCCCCGCATCCGGAACCTTGACGCCCTGGCTTCGCCCCTGGATTATTTTTCCACCAACGTCATCCTGACCTCCCGGGGCTGCCCGGGCCGGTGCACTTTCTGCGCCAGTCCCTCGATCTGGGGCCGGAGAGTCTATTTTCATTCAGTCGATTATGTCCTCGACATGCTGGAAAAGGCCGTCCGCCGGGACGGCTGTCGGATTATTGGTTTCAAGGACGATACCTTCACGGTCAATCGCCGGAGGGCACTGGCCATTTGTCAAGGCATTCGGGACAAAAAGCTGAATTTTATCTGGAGTTGCGATACCCGGGCCGATGTCTTGGACGAAGAACTGCTGAAGGCCATGCGGGAGGCCGGATGTCAAAGGATCAGCCTGGGAGTGGAGTCGGCCTCGCCGGTGGTTCTTAAAAATATAAAGAAGGACACCAGCCCCGAGCAGGTGCGGGAAGCGACCAGGCTGGCCAAAAAATTCGGTTTCCAGATTCGTTACTACATGATGGCCGGGAACCGGGGGGAAACTTGGAAGACCTTCCGCGAAAGCCTTGAATTCCTCGAATCGGCCAAGCCTCACGACTACGTTTTCTCCCTTTTGAATATTCTGCCCGGCACGGAAGAATTCCGTCTTTTGGAGCAAAAGGGCCTGATCACCTCCGAGGTTTTTTTCACCAATGACTTCTTGAGTCTGACCGGCTGCGCCGATGCCGGGCCGGAGGACCGGGCGGCCGTCCTTGGTTGGCTGCGGCGGCACGGCGGCCTTCGGAGCCATTGGGATTATGGGCCCGGGGAATTGAAGGACGTTCTGGCCAGATTGCCCCGGCTGGCCGCGGCCCACTTGGACCTGGGCGGGGCTTATTTTCGGACAGGCGAGTTGGACAGGGCCAGGCATCACCTGGGTCGAGCCTTGGAACTGGATTATCCCCTGCCCGGCCATATCTATAATTATCTGGCTTTAATCGCCGCGGCCAGGGCTGACCTGGAAGGTATTAAGACCAACCTTGATCTGGCCGCCCGGTTCAGCCGGCACCAGGTCATTCAGGCCAACCTCTCCGCCCTGGAGGCCTGGATGCAGGCGGGCGGCCCGGCCGGCGGCCGTCCTCTCGAGTTGAAGGCCTATCATCGCTCGTTTTAATTTCTGGTGGCCCCATTTTCCCCTGGTTATGTTATGTTTCAATCGAGAGGAGGAGAAATCAATGACGGGAAAGGTAATAATCTACGGTAAAAGCGGGTGACCTTTCACCAGCCGGGCCAGGTCGGCTTACGGTGATAAGGCCGTCTACGTGGACGTAGTGGAAAACAAAGACAAACTTCCGGAGATGCTCGAATATTCCCAAGGCTCTTACCGGGTGCCGGTCATCGTCCAAGGGGAACAAGTTGACATCGGTTACGGCGGTTCTTGAAAAGTGCGACCGCCCATCGGGCATGGGACGCCGAAACTCAAGAGCTGAATCACATCGGCTGGTCCGGAATTATTTTGGCCAATGATGAAAGACCAGACCATCCGCCAGCAAATAATCGATTTCTTGAGCACCCAGGAGATGAGCGCCAAGCAGCTCTCCCAAGCCCTCGGCCTGCCGGAAAAGGAGGTCCACGGCCATTTGGCTCACGCGGCCCGATCGTTAAATGCCGGAAACAATAGATTGATAATTCGACCGGCTGAATGCCGGCAATGCGGCTATGTCTTTGAAAACCGTAAGAGACTGACCAAGCCCGGCCGCTGTCCCCGATGCAGGGGCACACATCTTCATCAGCCGACTTTCCGCATCGGCCGATAAACAAACATCACGGTTGAATATTCCCGTACAGACGGGTCCGGCCAGCCACCAAGGCCGTAACTGAGATTCAAACCGCCTTATTCGTCCGGGCCGGAAAAGGGATGATGGAGCCGAGCTTGGATTATAAGTCGTCCAGGATCTTGCCGCTGCGGGCTTTTTCAACAGTCTCGTCCAGTTGGGAGCCGAGGTCCACGTCCATGTCCCTTAATCTCTTTTTGGCCCACAGGCCGATGTTGCGGTCATCCCTATAGAAAGAGTCATCCTGACGGGCCCGGGCATCGAATTCCGACAATCGCTGGGCTTCGGTTTTGTGCCAGACCACCCGGGAAATCACCCTTTTAAGATCACGGCCCCGGCAATGCTTGCACAACACCTCGGCCTCTTCCTCGGCCTTCATAATCAAGGCGCTGGTCAGCTTCCCGCAGGCCAGGCATTCATATTCATAAATGGGCATAGTCAGTTGTTTCTTCCCCCGCGCTCAATTCTTCAAGCCCGATAATTCAGGCTTGGAAACCCGGTGGCAAGGCCGGGCTTGCCCGGAGTTTCGGATACTGATATAGTCTAAAAAATCAACGGGCAAGTCAACCGGCAAAAATTTCACCACCTAAATTTTTCCGATCAACTTTCTCGGTCGCCTGAATTTGATATACTGGATTGAAATTAATAATCACCGGCCCGGCCGGTTCCAACGCCGATCAATAAAGGAAGCAAGGGGCGATGAAACCAGGCGTCAAAGAACGGGAAGTAGACCTGCTGCTGGACAAATACATCGAGGTCCAGGCTGAGCGCGACCATTACCAGAACCTTTTGAGCCGGGCGGAGCAACGTTTGACCGAATTCCAAAAAGAGCTGTACGGCGACGGTTCCTCGGAACATTGGACCGTGGTTCTTCAATTGGTGCAGAGTCGCATCCAGGCCGAAACAGATCAAAGCCGCAAAAAGAGATGTGTGTATCTGGCCATGCTGATCACCGGCTGGATGGAATCCGTTTCCGTCTGAAAATGATGATTCTAGAGCTACGCCCGGTGGGGGAAGGGAGGAAAGATCATGGCTGATTTTCATCAGGAAGGAACCATCACCACTCTTCATGCTCTTTATGAGGCCCTCGACCAAGAGGCGTATCTGGAGGGTTTGGAACAAAAACTGGAAGAATACTCTCGCCACCTTAAAATCAGCCTTCTTCTTCCCGCACTTTATGCCGAGTTGGAAAATTCCCTGGTCCTGGACCGCATTGTGGCCGGGGTCAAACAGGTCCGCTACCTTCACAGCCTGGTTGTGGCCCTGGGCGGAGCGCCGGAAGAAAGGCAGTTCCGAGAAGCTAAAGAATATTTCAGCCAATTATCCACTCCGCAACGGGACCTCAAGGTGGTTTGGGTCGACGGCCCGCGGATTCAAAATGTTTTTCGGACGATCCAGAAACGGGAAATTCCGACCGGCGTTCAAGGCAAGGGGCAATCGGTCTGGATCAGCCTGGGTTATTTGTTCGGGCGGGAAGAAGCCGAGGTCATTGCTCTTCACGACTGCGACATCGTCACCTACGACCGGATACTTCTAGGCCGACTCATTGAACCCACGGCCAACCCCAACAACGATTTTGAATTCTGCAAAGGCTACTACGCCCGCATCTCTCCGAGCGAGCGGGCCATGAAAGGCCGGGTAACCAGGCTTTTTGTGGCGCCTTTCGTCGACGCCATGAAGGATATCATGTACACCCACGGCTATCCCGAACAGGGGTTGTTCTTTAATTATCACCGAATTTTTAAATACCCGCTGGCCGGAGAATTCAGTTTTGCGGCCCGATTGGGCCGGGGCATAAATATCGCCTACGACTGGGGCCTGGAGGTGTCCACCCTCTCGGAAGTATACAACCGGGTCAACCCCAAGAAAATCTGCCAGATCGACCTGGCTCCCAATTACGAACACAAGCACCAGGAACTTTCCCCGGAAGACCAGGCCCGAGGACTGCATCGCATGGTCGTGGACATCGGCAAATTCTACCTCTACTATATGCGCTCCCATGGCGTGCCCCTGACCGACGCCTTTGTGGACATGATCCGCCACACCTATTATCAAAACAGTTTGAAGTTCATCAAAAGCTACAGCGACGACGCTGATGTCAACGGTTTGACGTACGACCGATACGAGGAAGAACTGACCGTAAGATATTTCAGGGACTTCCTCTGGACGGCCTGGGAGCAGTGCCGGGAGCAGACCGAAGGGACCCAGATTCCTTCCTGGAACCGGGTCCTCTTCAGCGTTCCGGAAATTTACGCCCAGCTTCTCGAAGCGGTTGAGGCCGACAACGCCTGAGACGAAGGACATTGGCCTTGAGACAATTAAGCCGTTCGATCCGAGGCTCTGCGTCGAACGGCTTAGAGGGTCTAATTAAAATTAGCTTTTAAATATAGTTAGTTATAAATCTATTATTATAAAATACTTTAAAATTACCCGAGGAAACATCTTTATTTTGACTCGGCGGCGATGCCGTGAAATATGAATTCACAAAGCTTGTCCGTCAGTTCGTCGGGTGATATTTCCCGATTGAAGACAATGCCCGACAGACAGACGTTCTCGATGCAGCCGAGAATGGCCTGTCTCATAAACGAGGGGGAGATACTTTCACGAATCTCTCCGTTTTTGATGCCCTCTTCAACGATTTCCCTCAAAACGCTGCTGTATTTTCTGACCATCCGGTAAGGTTCGCTGGTGTAATAGTCGGAGAAGCTGCGTACTTCCAACAATAGGATTTTGGCGAAGACCCGGTTGGTGGCGTAGACATTGATATGGGACCAGATGCTTTTCCTAACTTTATTAAGGGCGCCTTTTATTCCTCTGAGGTCCTGTTCGTGCTGGACACTGTAATTTTCAAGATATCCGGCCAGGACCTGATAAAGCAAATCTCGTTTATCCTTGAAATATTTATAAATCAAGGCCTCGGTCACCCCGGCCTTCCTGGCGATCTCGGCCGTAGTGATGTTCTGGAACTCCTTGGTCTCAAGGAGCGACCTAAGGGCTTCAACGATCTTGGTCCGACCCGGAGGATACGACCGCCCCTCCGAGTCGCCCCCTGATTTGTTATGGTTTTTTAACAGAGCCATCCAGGGGTTATCGTCCTTTCCAGTTTGGTTTTCTTTTTTCGGCGAAGGCGCGGGGTCCCTCGATTATATCTTCCGACTGCCACACCCTATCCAGGCCGGGAAACGATGAACCGATGATCTCCTTTAAGGGCAGGTCCTGGCCCAACAGCGCGCCCTCTTTGGAAGCCCTGACGGCCAAGGGCGAACATTCCATGATTTGGGCCGCCCAGCGTTCGGCGGCGGGCAGAAGGTCGGCCAGAGAGGTTATTTCATTGACCAAGCCGTAGCGCTGAGCCTCCTGGGCGCTTATCCTCCCCCCGGTCAGGATTAGGCTCATGGCCACGTTGAACGGCAGTTTTACCGGGAGACGCTGGATGCCGCCGGCTCCGGCCACCAGGCCGACCCGCGGTTCGGGCAGACCAAAGACGGCATGTTCCGCCGCCACGATGATGTCCGAGGCCAGAGCCATTTCGAAACCGCCGCCCAAGGCCAAGCCGTTGACCGCGGCAATAATGGGTTTGTAACAATCAAACCGTTTGGTGAGGCCGCCGAAGCCGCCTCTGAGGGAAGCCAGGCCCTCGAGCAGGGCCTCGGTTCCGTGCTGGGCCTGCCACTTGAGGTCATTACCCGCGGAAAAAGCCTTGTCCCCGGCTCCGGTCAGCACGGCGGCCCAGGCTTCAGGGTCATCGGCGAACTCATTGAAAACCCGGTCCATTTCCTTATTGGCCGGGACATGGAGCGAGTTCATCACTTCCGGTCGGTTAATGGTCACCATGGTCAGGTGACCTTTCTTTTCCACTTTCACAAATTCATAGGCCATGAATTACCTCCTCCTGGTCAAAGCGAGACATCCGATCCAAGCTGATAATTGGAAACAATTAATCTTTGAAAAGGTTTGAGGTTAGGAATAATCACTAATCTAAATCTCTAAAAAAATGATATATTTTTATTTTTTCTCCAATTTTTGTTAGTAAACGTCACTTAGATAATTTTGTCAAGTCATTTTTAGAGGCGAAAGACCATTGTCGCGTCCGGGCTCCAAAAACCAAATCATTGTCCGGCGTCGGGCGGCCGAGATTCACCGACCGGAAAAATTAAGGTCGGGTGGCGCCGTTGAGGGCTTCAACCCGGCCGGCTTTTATTTCCGCCCCCAGTTCTTCGATGGTGCTCACCCGATTTTGGAAAAAAGTGGCGCAGGCGCCAAGCTGAAAAATATCGTGAGCGTCGCTGCCGCCGGTCATGGGCAAGCCCAGCTTTTTAGCGGCGGCTTGGACCTTCCGTTTAGCTTCTTCGTTGTGGTCCGGGTGCTGAAGTTCCACGCCGTCCAAGTCGAGATCATACAAATTGTCGCCCACGCCGTGGTACCCCACGCCCAGCCGGGAAGGTTTGTAGGGATGAGCGGCTACGATCACGCCCCCCTCATAATGGACCAGATCAATCAGGTCCTGGGGGGAAGAAGCGCTTCCCAGACTCCGATTGAGGCCGAAAACCAGGAAATCAAGCCGTCGCCCCCGGTCCATGCAGGTTATTTCCTGTCCGGCCAGAATGACCAGCCCGTTTCTGGCGCCTTCCTCTTGAAGGGGAACAAGTCGGGCCGAGGCCCAAAGAATACCGTGTTCGGTCAAGACAAATCCGTCCAGACCGACCTTGAGGGCCTGTTCAATCAAATCCTCAGGCTCGATGCTGCTGCACCCGGAGTAATGTCTGGTATGGACATGCAGATCGATGATCATGCCGTTGTTTATTTTTTCTGACACCAATTTAGACATCCGCTCATAATATCTCG
>Ga0209163_1002293_pt1 | contig 16393 bp, 15 predicted proteins | sample MTBAKSrepl2MetaG_FD_187457 | JGI IMG/M metagenome (GOLD analysis project Ga0209163, IMG submission 187457) | Enrichment culture microbial communities om Arthur Kill intertidal strait, New Jersey, USA, that are MTBE-degrading - MTBE-AKS2 (Arthur... | ecosystem: Environmental > Aquatic > Marine >...
GCCAGATGCGTCTCATGACCAATAATCCCAAAAAGATAATCGGACTGGAAGGTTACGGCCTGACCGTGGTTGAGCGGGTGCCTCTGGAAATCCCTCCGAAACCGGAAAACATCAACTACATGCGGACCAAATGCCTTAAAATGGGCCACACCCTGACCATGATCGATGAATATTAAAGGAGGGAAAATGACGAAATTTATCGAAGGCCGACTCAACGCCGCCGGACAGAAATTCGCCCTGGTCGTCTCCCGGTTCAACGATTTTATCACCGAAAAACTCCTCAGCGGCGCCCTGGACGCCCTGACCAGGTCCGGAGCCAGTCCCGAGGACATTGCCGTCATCAGGGTCCCCGGTTCCTTCGAAATACCGGTGACGGCCAAAAAGGCGGCCCAAAGCGGACGGTTCGACGCCGTGATCTGCCTGGGAGCGGTCATCAGGGGGGCCACACCCCATTTTGAATACGTGGCGGCCGAAGTCAGCAAAGGCGTGGCTCAAGTGGGCCTAGAGACGGGCCTGCCGATCTCCTTCGGCGTTATTACCACGGACACCATCGAGCAGGCCATCGAGCGGGCCGGAACCAAGGCCGGCAACAAAGGTTGGCAGGCCGCCATTTCCGCCATTGAGATGGTCAATCTCTTCAAACAGTTATAGCCGTCGATCAACCCGAACCGGTGATTCTTATGACAGGCCGCCGAAGGCTGTCCAGGGAAATAGTCTTGCGCTTGCTTTTCCAATTCGACGCCGGCCAGACTTCATCGCCGAGAGAATCCTTCACCTTGTTTTGCGAGAATTTTTCTTTGCGCGAAGACCTCAAGGAAATCCTGGATTGTGACCATGGCGGGTTTGAAGAGGCTTTGCCTTTCGCCCAAGAACTCTTTTTTGGTGTAACCGCCCATCTGGCCGAGCTGGACGGGCTCCTGGAAAAGGCTTCGGAGCACTGGCGCCTGGACAGAATGTCCAGGGTCGATCGTAACGTTCTTCGTCTGGCTTTATACGAAATGCTCTATCGGCCCGATATTCCCCTCAAGGTCAGCCTCAACGAAGCCATCGATCTGGGCAAAAACTATGGCAGCGAGGATTCCGGGGCTTTCATCAACGGGGTCCTGGATCGCATTCACCGGGAGATAAGCCAAGGCCAAATCCAGGTGGACCGGCCCGAAACCCGGAGGGATCAGGAATGAGACGCTTGGCCTGGATTTTTAGTGTGATTTGGCTTTGCGGCTGCGGCTATACCTTCCAGGGCACGGTCAACAACCTGCCCAGGGACATTCATCGGATCGCTGTTCCGACGGTCAAGAATTCCACCACCAGAACCGAACTGACCACGGCCTTGACTAATGAATTGATCCGGCAGTTCACCCTCTCCAAGCTGCTGTCCGTCACTAATGTCGACGCGGCCGACGCCGTCCTGGAAGCCAATATCAAGGCCGTCCGGATCGAGAGCGGGGCCTTGAGCCGGACCGGCCGTCAATCCCTGTCCCGGCGGGTCACCGTCCTGGTTGACGCCGTCCTCAAACGCAAGGACGACGGCCGGGTCCTCTGGGAAGTCGGCAATATGATTGAACGCCGGACTTACGGCGTGGCCCAAAGCCAGACCACCGAAGAATCCAACCTCATCGGCGCCTTAAACACCTTGGCCGTGGACCTGGCCGAAAAAATCCATAACGGGATTTTTGAGAGCTTTTGATGAAGCCCGCCGAACTCGAACGTGACCTGGCGGCGGGAAAACTCCAGCCGGTCTATCTTTTTTACGGCCAGGATGCCTTTTTGAAAGAACGTTATCTGGCCCGTCTGACGGATTTAGTCCAGGAAGGGCTGCGGGATTTCAATCTCCAGCACTTGTCGGCCGAAGAAATTCCCCCGGTCCAAGTCCTGGAGCAAGCCAAAACCATGCCCTTCATAAGCCCGCCTAGGGTGATTGTTTTAAAGGGAGTCGACCGGTATTCCGCGGAGGAACTTCGGCCTTTTCAAGACTATCTGCAAGACCCCAACGAATCGACCTGTCTGGTCTTGACGGCCGAAAAGCCTGATCTGCGTCTGAAGTTTTTCAAGAGTATTCGAGAGGCGAACTGGGACGTCGTTTTTGAAGCGCCCAAAGGACGGGATCTTTTGTCCTGGGTCAAAACGTCCCTGGCCGAGCGGGGTCAGGAGATGACCGAGGCGGCCGCCCGGGAATTGATCGAAAGAATCGGCCCGGACCTTATGGAATTAGACCAGGAGTTGGAAAAAATCTCGCTCTATGCCTTGGAAAAAAAACGGGTCGGCGTGGATGAGGTCAAGGCCGCGGCCAGGTTGAGTCACAAAGCCAGTGTGTTCAAACTGGGGGACTCCGTCGGCCGGCAGGACGTGGGAAGCGCCCTGGCTGAATTGGCCGACCTTCTTTTAACCGAACACCATCTGCCGGTCCTGCTGATGCTGGTCAGACATTTCCGTTTGCTCCTCAAGGCCAAACTGCTTCTGACCTTGGGCCGGGGCCGGAGTCAGGCCGAAGCGGCCGCCGTTCTGAAAGTGCCCCCCTTCGCGGCCAGGCAATACCTGGACCAGGCCGAAAAATTGAGTTTGGCCGAGATGAAAAAGGGCCTGCGCCGCCTTTTGAAGGCTAACTTGACCCTGATCACCAGTCCGGCCCCGGCCAGACTGGTGATGGAAAACCTGGTCCTGGACCTGGCTTCGCTCAGACCGAACCGCCGGTCCGGACGTTGATAAAACGGGAAAGTCGAGCGATTTTACGGGAGGCGGTCTTGGGGTGGAGAGCACCCTTATTAGCGGCTTTGTGGATGACCCTCATGGCTTCCTTCAGAGAGGCCTGGGCCTGTTCCGGCGACTCCGCGGCCGACTGGCGCGTTTTTTTTACGATATTTTTCACCCGGGTTTTGTTCATTTGATTTCTCAGCCGGCGTTTTTCGTTCTGCCGGACCCTTTTGAGGGCGGATTTATGGGTGGCCAAATGCAAACCTCCATGTCTGGTATTTTAAAATAATTAATCCGCCTCAGGCGGATTAAGGCCGGCCTGCCTCGGCCGCACAAAGATATTTTTATATTTGATCGGCGGTTATTTGTCAAGTTCAAACATAAATATTTCAAACGAAGCGGTTTCCGGACACGATGACATAACCAGGGCCGCCGGAGTAGTCGGGGCCGCCACCCTGCTGTCCCGCGTCCTGGGCCTGGTCAGGGACCTGGTCGTGGCCTTTTTCTTCGGAGCCGACCAGGCCGCGGACGCCTTTTTCGTGGCCTTTCGCATCCCCAACCTCCTCCGCCGCCTGGTGGCCGAAGGGGCCTTGACGGTCTCTTTCATCCCTATCTTCACTGAATATCTGAGGGCCAGGTCCAAGACCGAAGCCTTTGAAATCGCCAAGTCGGTCCTGACCCTGTTGTCCCTGCTTCTGACCGGCGTGTGCCTCCTGGGCATTCTGCTCTCCCCCTGGATAGTCTGGGCCTTCGCTCCGGGATTTTCGGCCGACCCGGACAAGTTCGCCCTGACCGTCCTCCTGACCCGGATCGTCTTCCCCTATATCTTCCTGGTCAGCCTGGTCGCCTTGGCCATGGGCATCCTCAACTCCCTGGGCAAGTTCGCCGGGCCGGCCCTCTCCCCGGTCATGCTCAACCTGGGCATGATCGCCGCGGTCTTGTTCCTGGCCCGTTTCTTCGACCCGCCCATCCTGGCCCTGGCCGTGGGCGTGCTGATCGGCGGCCTGCTCCAGGTCCTGCTCCAAGTCCCCTATCTGGCCCGCCAGCCCGGATTGATCGGCCTTTCCTTTAATTTCAGGCATCCGGCCATCAAGAGGATCGCCCTGCTCATGGCTCCGGCCGCGGTAGGCGCGGCCGTGTACCAGTTCACCGTCTTTATCAACACTATCCTGGCCTCTTTTCTGCCCGAAGGCAGCGTGTCTTACCTTTACTACGCCGACCGGGTGGTCCAGTTTCCCCTGGGCGTCTTCGCCGTGGCCCTGGCCACGGCCGTGCTCCCGGCCATGTCCCGCCGGGCCGCCGACCGGGACCTGGCCGGTCTGGCCGACACCCTCTCCTTCTCGCTCCGCCTGGTCTTTTTCATCACCATCCCGGCCGTGGTCGGCATGATCCTTCTGGCCGAACCGATCATCCAACTGCTTTTCCAGCGGGGACGCTTCGATCCCATCGCCACCAGGGCCACGGCCCAGGCCCTGGTCGCCTATGCCGTCGGTCTTTGGGCCCTCTCCGCCGTCCAAATCGTGGTCCGGGCCTTTTATTCCCTCCAGGATACCCGGACCCCGGTCAAGATCGCCGTGGTCTCGCTCCTGGGCAACGTCGTCTTCGCCCTGCTTCTCATGAACCCCTTCAAGCACGTGGGCCTGGCCCTGGCCAGCTCGGCCGGCTCCATGCTCAACCTGGTCCTGCTGGTGGCCGCCCTGCGCCGACGGCTGGGACCGATGGGCGGGAGGGCGGTGGCCGTCTCGGTCCTCAAGAACCTGCTTTGGTCCGCGGCCATGGGCGCGGTCGTTTTCCTGGTCGCTTCCGGTTACCAACTCGACCGGAGCGTCTCGACGGCCAGGATGGCCTTGCTGGTGGGCGGAGCCGCGTTGTCAGGACTGGCCGTATACCTCGGGCTGGCCGCCCTCTGGCGGGCCGAAGAAATAAAAGCCCTCTGGGCCGTGGTCCGCCGGCGCCGACCCGAGCGCCTTGACATTCACCCTTAAGACATCTATATTGGCCCCATTGGGGTTATCGTGGGGATGTAGCTCAGTCGGGAGAGCGCCGGCCTCGCATGCCGGAGGTCAGGGGTTCGAGCCCCCTCATCTCCACCAAAAAATTTTTAAACTCTGATACGGGGGTTAAAATCCCCGTTTTTTTTGCCTGACGGCAAATTCTTTTGAAGCTTGGCGTTCCCCGGGAAGCATGGTCCTGGTGAGCGCCGCACCGGAGCATCTTGACAAATTAAATTCGAGAGGAGCATAAGAATTAATGATCAGTATCTAAATATAATCAATTATTAAACATTCAGGCACAGACGGGTGTCCGTCCGAACCCGGAGGAGAACATGACCGGATCCCGCCGGGTGGAGGCGAAGAACACGGACCAGATCATTAAAGCCCGTGCCGCTCAAATTAAAGAACGGGGGCTTGAGAAGGTGATTCCTTGTTTATTTCAGGATTGCGGACTCAATCCGCTGATTCCTTGATGAACAAATGTTTATAAAATTTTTTGAAAGCCTTCGTTTCAGACTAGTGCTCCTTGTTCTTTTAGCCGTGCTTCCGGCCTTGGGCCTGACCCTTTACTCGGGTCTTCAAGATCGGCGCCGAGCTTACACCGAAGCCCGTAACACCTCTCTGGAACTGGCCCGGCAGGCGGCCCGCCATGAAGAACGTTTGATCCGGGACGCCCGGACCATCCTTTCCACTCTGTCCCAATTGCCTCAGGTTCAAGAATTGGAAATAAAGGCCTGCTCGAAAATCTTCGCCGATCTTTTGAAACAGGCCCCTTATTATACCGGCCTTGCCGTAATCGGCTCGGACGGCGGACTGCTGGCCGGCGTCCCGGCGGCCGATCCAACCATCAGGTTTGCCGACCGGCCTTGGTTCCGGCGGCTCGTCCAGACCAAGGACTTCGTGGTCGGCCAGTATCAAATCGGCCGGATCAGCGGCCGGCCCACCATGGTCCTGGCTCACCCCGTCCTGGACTACGAAGGCCGCTTCCAAGCCGTCCTGACCGCCGGCCTCAATCTGGATTGGCTCAATAATTTCATCAGAGAAGTTGATTTACCTCAAAATATCAGTTTGACCCTGGTGGACCGAAACGGGACTGTTTTGGCCCGTCATCCGGAGGGCGCCCAAATGGCCGGCCGGGCATTTCCGGAATCGAAAATATTCAAATTCATGGCCCGGCAGAAGGAAGGAACGGCCGAATCCAATGATTTCGACCATTTGCCTCGACTATTCGGCTTTACTTTCTTGGGTTCCGGGAACGGCGACGTTTTCATCATGGTCGGTGTGCCGAGACGGGAGGCCTTTGCCCAGGCCGACCGGAAACTTGTTCGCCACTTGGTTTGGCTCGGCCTGGCCGCGGCCCTGGCCTTACTGGCGGCTTGGCTGGTGGGCAATCTCTTCATTTTGCGGCCGGTCAGAAAGCTGCTCCAGGGGACCAAACGATTGGCCCACGGCGACCTGGATTTCCGGGCCGGGCCGCCTTACGAAGCGGGTGAACTGGGCCGGTTGGCCGAGGCTTTCGACCAAATGGCCGAATCGCTTCAACGCCGGGTCCTGGAAACCAAATTGGCCGAGCAGCAGCTTGAAGGCAACAAGAGACTCCTGGAAACCGTCCTCGACGCCATCCCTGACGTGATCGGCCTCCAGGACACCGACTATCGGATCTTAAGTTACAACGCGGCCGGATACAAACTCCTGGGCCTGAGTCTGGAAGAGGTTTACGGCAAGAGATGTTATGAGCTTTTGGGCCGGGCGGTCCCCTGCGAGCCCTGCGCCACCAGTCAAGTCTATCGAACCATGAGGCCGGCCCATGTTGAAAGGTATGAAGAAGCCTTGGGCCTGTGGCTGGGGGTCAGTTCATATCCTATCCTCGATGACTCAGGTGAACTGGTTTATATCGTCGAGCACCTCAGGGACATTACCGAGCGCAAGAAGTCCGAAGTGGAAATCGCCTCGGCCAAGGCCCGCCTGGAACATTTGCTGACCGCCAATCCCAGCGTCATTTACACCCGGGAACCCGAGGAAGACTTTCGAATTGTTTTTATCAGCGGGAACGTCGAGGCGCAGACCGGATACCTTCCCCCGGCCTTCCTTGAAAATCCGCAATTCTGGGCCGATCATCTTCATCCCGACGATTCGGCCCGGATCAAAACGGAATTGGCCCAGGTCCTGGAAAGAGAGCGGGGCGTCATGGAATACCGGTTTCTTCACCAAAAGGACTATTATATTTGGGTCCGCGACGAGTTGATCCTGGTCCGGGACATGGCCGGCCGGCTGGTCGAAATCGTCGGCTGCTGGACGGACATCACCGACCGGCTCGAAGCGGAAAAACTGGCCATCCGGCAAAGCGCCGTGGTTCGGGCCATCAACCAGGTCTTTGCCGACAGCCTGACCCTGGAATCCCTGGAAGAAGTGGCCGCCGCCTCTCTGGACGTGGTCGTAAAATTGACCGGCAGCAAGTTCGGCTGGATCGGTTTGCTCAACCAGGCCGGCCGCATGGACATATTGGCCATGAGCGGGGTCGACTGGACGTCCTCCGGGGGGTCTGACGCCGAAAAACCTAAATTGATCAAAGATATGGCCGTTCGCGGCCTTTGGGGCCAAGTCATCCGGCAGGAGACCTCCTTGATGACCAATGATCCGATCAGCCATCCCGACAATGCGGGGGTTACGGAAGGACATCCGTCTTTGACCTCCTTTCTGGGAGTGCCTTTAAAACATGGGGATCAGACCATCGGCCTGATCGCTCTGGCCAACAAGGAATCCGGTTACGACCTGTCCGATGTCGAGGACATGGAGGACCTGGCCCAAGCCCTTGTCGTGGCCGTGGATAAGAAATCGGCCGATAAAAAATTGAAAGAATATCAGACTCACCTCGAAGAAATAGTCGAGGAGCGGACCCGGGAACTGGAGCGCTCCAACGCCGAGCTCGAGCAGTTCGCTTACGTGGCCTCCCATGACCTCCAGGAGCCCCTGCGGATCATGACCAGCTACCTCCAGCTCTTGGAAAAGCGCTATAAAAACCGGCTGGAGGCCGAGGCCGACAAGTTCATCGGCAACGCCGTGGGGGCCGCGGCCAGGATGCGCACCTTGATCAACGACCTCCTGGCTTTCTCCCGAGTGGGCACCCGGGGCCAGACTTTGGCCCACACGGACTGCGAGGCGGTCTTCCAGCAAGTCCTGGATAACCTGAAGATCGCCATGGAAAGCGCCGGGGCTGTGGTCACCAATGACCCCCTGCCCAAGGTCCAAGCCGACGCCGGACAGTTAGGCCAACTCTTTCAAAACCTGATCAGCAACGCCATAAAATTTCACGGCCAAGATTCTCCGAGAGTCCATGTCTCGGCCAAAAAAGCCGAAGGCGCGTGGACCTTCGCCGTCAGCGACAACGGCATCGGGATCGAACCGCAATACACCGAGCAGATTTTTCGGGTCTTTCAGCGCCTTCATTCCATGTCCAAGTATTCAGGGACCGGGATCGGCCTGGCGATCTGTAAAAAGATCGTCGAACGCCACGGCGGCCGCATCTGGGTGGAATCGACGCCGGGGCAAGGCGCGACTTTTTACTTCACCATTCCGAACCAGGGAGGCTCCGCCGAATGAACCACAATCATAGAATCCAGATACTTCTGGTCGAGGACAACCCTTTTGACGTGGACATCACCAGGGAAGCCCTCAAGGACGCCAAGGTCCTCAACGACCTTCATGTGGTCGAGGACGGGGTCGAGGCCATGGCCTTTTTGCGCAAGGAAGGCCAGTGCGCCGACGCGCCCCGGCCGGACCTTATCCTGCTTGATTTGAACCTGCCCCGAAAAAACGGGCGGCAGGTCCTGGCCGAAGTCAAAGGCGACGAGAATCTGCGGCGCATCCCCGTGGTCATTTTGACCACCTCCCACGCGGAGGAAGATATCGTCAGGGCCTACGACCTTCATGTCAACTGCTACGTGACCAAGCCGGTCGATTTCGATCAGTTCGCCTATGTGGTCAGAAGCATTGAGGATTTCTGGTTCACCGTGGTCAAGCTGCCGCCCAAGTGATGGTCATGACCAACCGAATTATTAAAGTCTTGATGGTCGAGGACAATCCCGCTGACGTTGATTTGTTTAAGGAGCTTCTGGCCGAGGACTCTTCCCCAGGGATTGAATTGACCGCCGGCTCAACCCTCGGCCAGGCCCTGGACCTGCTGGCGGCTCAGGATTTCGACGCGGTTCTCCTGGATTTGAACCTGCCGGACAGCCGGGGCTTCGAGACCTTCCTCCAGGTCCGCGACAAGGTCCCCAACCTGCCCATCGTGGTCCTCAGCGGCCTGGCCGACGAGGACCTGGCCGCCAAGGCCGTCCGGGAAGGGGCCCAGGATTATTTAGTCAAATGGGACCTCAGCGCCCCCCTCATTGTCCGGTCCATCCGTTACGCCATTGAACGCAAACAATCGGAAGAACGCCTCCGTCTGAACGAAGCCCGGTACCGGGCCGTGGTCCAGGATCAGACCGAACTTATCTGCCGCTTCCGGCCCGACGGACGGCTGACTTTCGTCAACGATGCCTATGGCCGTTATTTCAATAAGACCCGCGAGGAACTGCTCGGCCAGAGTTTCCTCCCTCTTATTCCGGCGGAAGACCAGGCCGTGATTCAAAAACAACAGGCCGCCCTCCGCCCGGACCATCCGATAGTCGTCTACGAACACCGGGTCATGAAACCGGACGGCCGCCTAGCCTGGCAGCAGTGGACCGACCGGGCCATATTCGATGAAAACGGGCTTCTAATTGAACTCCAAGCGGTTGGGCGTGATATCACTGAAAGAAAACTGGCCGAGGACGCCCTTAAAAAGGCCCATGATCAACTGGAAATCCGGGTCAGGGAACGGACGGCTGAACTGGCCGAGGCCAATGAAGCCTTACGGAAAAGCGAGGCCCAATTCCGGCGTCTGGTCGAAGCCATGCAGGAAGGTCTGTTCATGACCGATGAATTTTGCCGGTTCACCTACGTTAATGACAGATTCCGCCAAATAATCGGCTTCCTTCGTAAGGAAATCCTGGGCGCTTGTCCGGCTGATTTTGTCGATGAATTTTCAAAAAATGTTCTTAAAAACCAGATACTAGGTCATAGGGAAGGCGGTCATGAATCTTACGAACTGGTCTGGATCAAGCCGGGGGGCGAAAAGGTCATCACGATTGTCTCGCCGACCGCCGTCTTCGACCATTCCGGCCGATTCGAGGGCACCCTGGCCGTGGTCACCGATATTACTCAACGTAAAATCCTGGAAAATCAATTAGCCCAGGCCCAGAAACTGGAGGCCCTGGGCAGTCTGGCCGCCGGCATCGCCCACGAGATCAACACGCCGACCCAGTTTATTCTGTCCAATATCGAGTTCTTAAAACGGGAATTGTATCGGCTCGATGATTTTCTGAAAATTTTGGCCAGGATGCTTGAAGAAGCCGAATCGGACGGTATTTCGGGAGAATCGATTCATGAGCTGAAGGCCTTGGCGGCCGTTGCCGACCTGGATTACCTCCGGCGGGAAATCCCCCAGTCCATTGAGAGCTGCCTGGAAGGCGTGCAGCGGGTTTCCAAGATCGTCGAGTCCATGCGCTATTTCGCCCATCCGGGTAAAAAAGAGAAGGTCAGGATAGACGTTAACCAGGCCGTGGACAACGCCATAGTCATTTCCAAGAACCAATGGAAATATTGCGCGGAGTTGATCACCGACTTGGAGCCGGACCCGCCCCCCTTGAACTGCCTGGCCGCGGAGTTCAACCAGGTCCTGCTCAACCTGATCATCAACGCAGCCCAGGCCATCGCCGAAGCCGTCGGGGAGAACCCCAAGGAAAAAGGTCTGATCACCATCAATACCAGGCGGAAAGACGACTTCATAGAAATCAGGATCAGCGACACCGGCGTCGGAGTTCCGGAAGAGATTCGGTCAAAAATATTTGATCCGTTTTTTACCACCAAGGGAGTGGGGCGGGGCACCGGCCAGGGCCTGGCCATGGCCTATTCCATCATCGTGGAAAAACACGGCGGGATGATCGACCTGGAGTCGCAAGTCGGCCGGGGGACTGCTTTCATTCTCCGTCTGCCCCTGGATTCGGCCGCCGAAGATAAATTATGATGAAGCATAGTAATACTAAGTTGCCTTCATACTTAGACCAAAGAAACTATGAGGTCATGGCGAGGTTCGTCCCAGACGGACCGAAGCAATCTCTGGAAATTAAAAGAGATGGCTTCGTCATCCCGCTATAGCGGGATTCCTCGCCATGACCTTCGGATAAGCTTTGTTTGAAGGCGAATTGGAACAACTTATCCTTGGATCACGAGTCTAGGCAGCGTTCAACCTTGGAGGCCAGAAATGTCAACGCGCCGAGTGCTTTTTGTGGATGATGAACCGGAAGTTCTGAAAGGTTTTGAACGTCAATTCCACGGCCGGTTTACCCTGGAAACCGCCCCCGGCGGCGAGAAAGGCTTGGAGATCATTCGTGATAAAGGCCCTTTCGCCGTAGTCATGTCCGACTACAAAATGCCGGCCATGGACGGCGTCGAATTTTTAGCCAAGGTCAAGGATATCTCCCCGGATTCGGTCCGCATGATCCTGACCGGCCACGCCGACCTGGAAGTGGCCATCAAATCGGTCAACGAAGGCCAGGTCTTTCGTTTCCTGACCAAGCCCTGCCCGCCGGATTTCATGGCCCAGGTCATCGAGGATGGTATTAAGAATTACGAACTGATCCAGGCGGAACGGGAACTCCAGGTTCTGAAAAAATGGCGCAAGGGCATCGAGGAAATGATTATGGCCTTCGTTACTCTCTTGGAAGCCAGGGACCCATACACGGCCGGACACCAGCGGCGGGTGACCAGCCTGGCCTGCGCCATAGCTCAGGAACTGGGGCTGCCCTCTGAAAAGCTTGAAGCCGTCCGCATCGCCGCCATGATCCACGACATCGGCAAGATGTACGTCCCAGCCGAATTTCTTAACAAACCCGGACGATTGACCTCGGCCGAGCTAAACATTATCAAAATCCATCCCCAAGTGGGTTTCGATGTGCTCAAGTCAATTGATTTTGAATTTCCCATCAGCGAAATCGTTTACCAGCATCACGAGAGATGGAACGCCAGTGGTTATCCCCAGGGTCTCAAAGAAGATGACATCCTGCTGGAAGCCAGGATCATCGCCGTGGCCGATGTGGTCGAAGCCATGAATTCCCACCGGCCCTACCGAGCGGCCCTGGGCCTGGACTTGGCCTTGGAAGAAATCACCCAAAACCGGGACGTCTTATACGATCCGGAGGTGGTCGATGGCTGCCGGGCCGTTTTCCAGGAGAAAAATTTCGTTTTTTGAGATCAGGGAGTCTTCAACAAGAGGGCGAGCACGAGCTCGCCTCTGGCATAACCATCTTGCCTTTTGGCTGAGTGGCCTGGACAACGTCCGGGCCACCCATAGGGTGTGGAGTATAGTAGCCGTTCGGATGATAGACCTCTTGCGGCCTGCGGCCGCCCCGGCAACGAGTTGCCGGGGCCACCCAAAGGAAGCAAGAGATTCCAAGACGGGTGGCTTCGACAACTTGTTGTCGAAGTTCCGAAGGAACAGGAGGTCTGGCGCAGCGTCTGTCTCCACCGGAAGGTTCGTCGGCCACTCTATGAGATTCCCCTCTGGACCTCTGGTCCGCCTGACGGCGGACCCGGACGTTGTCCGGGCCACCCAGCGCTCTATGAGCATTACCCGCGATTTTCAAAAAGATTTCCCTTTAAGGGAAAATAAGATATAGTTGTATAATAAACCACATGAATCAGGCGAAGGTTCATGCCCGAAAAGCTGAAAATCCTTGTCATTGACGACGAACCCCAGGTGACCAGGATCATCAAAAAGTTGCTGGACGGCCCCGAGTACGAGGCGATCGAGCTGAATGATCCTCAAAAAGTAGAGGAATATCTTTTATATACAGATCTGAGCCTGGTGATAACCGACCTGAAGATGCCCGGTTTGGACGGACTGGAGGTCCTCAGTCTGGTCAAAAATAGCAGTCCCGGGCTGCCGGTGATTATCCTGACCGGCATGGGTTCCATTGAAACGGCCGTGGAAGCGACCAAGGCCGGCGCGGCCGAGTATTTGTCCAAGCCGGTGAACAAGGAGAACTTGAGCAACGCCGTCCGCCGGCACATTAAGCTGGACCAGGCCATCCCGGATGACCTCAAGGAAATCATAGACGAAAGCGCCTTCACCGGTGATGAGGACGTGGTCGGTCCTGACAAGATCGTCCTGAAGGATGAAATCGTGTCCACGGACACCATCCCGGACGGTCTGGTGGAAGTTAAATTCGAGGACATCCTGCCCGGACAGATTCTGCCTTTTTCCCTCTATCTCCAGATTTACAACAAAAATACCCGAAGGCATTATCTCCGCAAAATCTGTCAGGAAAACACCGTTTTCACTTCCGGGCTGAAACAGATATTGGAGAAAAGGCAGCTCGGCAGCGCTTTTATCCAGGAAAAGGATTACCCGGCTTTTCTTGAGTACCACGCCGCCGTGAAGTCAGATCGCCACTATAAGCATAAATCCATCGGCGACAGTAAAAAGCTCCTGCTGTACGGCAAGGCCGTGGAAGCCGTGACCGGGATTCTGACCGAACCGGTCGACAATAAAAATATCGAAGCGGCTTTCAGCCTGGTCGATGACATTTTTAGAACCATCGTCGACGATCCCAAGACTTATCAGGACATGTTCAAGCTGTTCAAGCGGGATACCAGCATTTTCAACCATTCGGCCAATGTCTGCCTTCTGGCCGTGTCTTTCGCTCAATACCTCGGCCTGGATGAAAAGAAGACCCAAATACTGGGGTTCGGATCATTGTTTCATGACGTGGGCATGAATCGGGTGGAGAAACGGATTTTGGACAAACCGGGGCGTTTGACTCCCGAAGAGTGGCGCGAAATCAAAAAGCATCCCGAGCGGGGTTTCGCCTTGCTCAAAGCCTCGGTCCTGGTTCCGGTCCCGGCCTTGAGGATCATCCTCGAGCACCACGAACAAAGGGACGGCTCCGGCTATCCTCGAGGCCTCAGCGGCAATCAGATCAGCGATTTCGCCCATTTATGCCGAATAATCGACAAGTTCGACGCCATGACCACCGACAAGCCCTATCGCCGGGCCTTCATCGCTTCGGACGCCCTCAAACGCATCTATTTTGAGGAATCCTCCGAGAAACACCAAAAAATCATCCGCCAGTTCATCACCTTCCTTGGAGGCAAGAAACAGTCGGAAGCCGACTAGCCGGATATCTCTGAAGGCGGCCCGGCCTCGGAAGAATGTTCAAATTTTAACAATAACCCCTCCAGACCCCGTCAAAACCCTTTTAAAAATGATAAATGAATTCGCCCGGTTTTGATCGGGATTCCTGAAAAGATGCGGCAAGGCCACCTAAAGACTTAAAAAGGTCCTTGACCTATAACATAATTAATTTAACATGTTATAGATGAGTTTTTACTTTGTGCCCTAATGCACACCAAAATTTTCATTTGACTTGCGCCGTGGAAAAGGCTATGAATCGTAACACCATTAACCCCGGCCAATCCGGGCCGCCAACCCTGGAGGGAGCATTATGGCCGACGACCGGGCCAAGATATTGATGATCGACGATGACCCCGACTTCACCGAGACCACCCAGCTTATTTTACAGTCCGGCGGTTACCAGGTGATCATCGCCAAAGACGGTAAAACCGGATTGGAAATGGTCAGGGCGGAAGAGCCTGACCTGATCATTATTGACGTGATGATGGAGTCCATGTATGAAGGCTTTTCCGTGGTCTCCACTTTACGGGGGACCCCGGAATTCATAGATTATCGGGACATCCCCATTATCATGGTTTCGGCGGTCAAACAGGACTATGGATCACGGTTCACTCTGCCTGAAGGCGGGGAAGACCTCCAGGGTGATGTTTATTTGGACAAACCTATCAATTCCAAGGAGCTGCTGGAGAACGTAGCCCGTCTTTTAAAAGGCCGGACCTGAGATTGACCGGTGGTTGGGCCATCAACCCGAGGGTGAGTGTAGGAAGGTTTAACTTGACCTCACCCCCCTCTTGTGGTTAGTTAACTGTTTTGAAGGTTCCCCCATGGGGCGGTTGCGGTTATTGTAAAGATGCCGCGCGACCTGGCGGTGGAAAAGAAACAAGTGGGAAGCCGTCGGAATTCATATTGGCAACGAACCGAGCAATTGGAGAGCTAGATGGCCGGAAAGGTGGAGCAACTGATTAAACCCAAAAAGTTTCGGCGGGGGTTGGACCTGGGAACGCCGGGGGCCGTGGCCGCTCAACCTATCGAGGATATACCCCTGCCGCCGCGCGTTTACGTCCCTTTGAAGCAGCATCGCGGCGCCCTGTGCGAATCGAAAGTCAGCCCCGGCGACCAGGTTAAAATCGGCCAGCTTTTAGGGGAAAGCGCCGACCCGGAGGCCGCCCCGATCCATGCCCCCGTTTCCGGCCGGGTCGTCTCGATAGCCGATCATCCGGACCCTTACGGCCGGATGACCCTGACGGTGACCATCGAGAACGACGGGAACGAGGAATGGCTTGTCCGTCCGGCGGAAGACCCTCAATTTCAGCAAAAGAAACTCTCGGCCATGATGAGGGCCGTGCGCCTGGCCGGTTGGGTCGTGCCCAGGTCGGGCCGCCCGGTTTACACCATGCTGGCTCCGCCGGAACGTCCCACGTCCTATATCTTTCTGGTCGGCATTCCCAAAATCAAACCCGTCCGTCTCCTGGTCATCAGCACCCTGGACCTGGAACCGACCATGGCCTGTAACCAGCGGCTCTTGATCGAGGCTCCCGAAGACATCAAGTCAGGCGCCGAGGTGATCAAAAAAATAGTCGGGGCCAAAGACGCTTTGACCGTGATCGACCAGGGCCGGAGTCCAAACGGCTCGGCCCCAACCTCTCCCCTCGGCCCCGATTTTAAATCGGTCTCCCTGAAGAACCGCTACCCCGTGGCTTGGCCGGAACTCCTGACCACGGCCTTGACCGGTCTGGAAGTGCCCTGGCCGGACGGAGAGCCGCGCGACGTGGGGGTCCTGATCCTGGAAGCCGATACGGTGCTGGGAGTGCTCGAGGCGGTCCGGAGCGGCCGGCCTCAGATCGACCGGATCATATCGGTTACCGGTCCGGAGATGACCCCGCGCAACCTCCGGGTCAGACTGGGGACCCCGCTCAGGGACATCATTAATTATGTGGGGGGCGACCTGGATAACGTCGGCAAAATCATCGTCGGCGGTTTGATGTCCGGATACGCTCAATACACCGACCTGGTCCCGGTGACCAAGGAGACCCTGGCCGTCAGCCTGATGGCCAAAAATGAACTGGTGGCCTTCAGCGAGCATATCTGCATCAAATGCGGCCGCTGCGTCGGAGTCTGCCCCATGCGGCTTCTGCCTAACGTCATCACCAATTTTTGTGAGTTCGGTCACTTCGCCGACGCCGCCGACGCGGAGTTGTTCAAGTGCATCGAATGCGGGTGCTGCGCTTACGTCTGTCCGGCCAAGCGCCCCTTGGTTCATTATATCAAGCATGGAAAGGCCGAAGTAACGGCGATGAGGACGGCCAGATGAGCGACAAACTTTCCGTAACCTTCTCTCCGCATCTCCAGGACCGGGCCTCCATAAGCTCCTTGACTTACTTGACCCTGGCCGCTTTGGGACCGGCCATCCTGGTCGGGTTGTATTTCTTCGGGC
>Ga0209163_1002294_pt1 | contig 16383 bp, 7 predicted proteins | sample MTBAKSrepl2MetaG_FD_187457 | JGI IMG/M metagenome (GOLD analysis project Ga0209163, IMG submission 187457) | Enrichment culture microbial communities om Arthur Kill intertidal strait, New Jersey, USA, that are MTBE-degrading - MTBE-AKS2 (Arthur... | ecosystem: Environmental > Aquatic > Marine >...
CCCAGGAGCAATACGAGCGAGGTACAACCATTGACTTTGCCCTCCCCGCGTGGTAAGATAGGAAGAATAGTGGGGGATTTGATGCCCTGAAGGGATCGCCGAAGGAACAGAACCGTGACGTTGTTTTGCGGAGAGATAGCCACTCGAAATGCAGATCATCACGAAGACTTCACTACTATTGTGCCTGCTTGCGGCGATGGCTGGGAGGGCTCCGGCCGGCACAGGCGTCCCCGCGACAGGCGAGGAAGCCGGGCCCGGACGCGTCGTGGTCAACGAATTTCTCGCCTCGAACGTCGGGGGCCAAGCCGATCCCCAGGGCGAGTTTGACGACTGGATCGAGTTGTACAACCCGGGGGATACCCCGCTCGATGTCGGCGGCATGTATCTGACCGATGACCTGTCGCTCCCGAGGAAGTGGCGCATCCCACTCGGCCGCCCCGCGGAGACCACGATCGCGCCTCATCGATACCTGGTTGTTTGGGCCGACGGTGACGTTGCCGATTCCGGTCTGCACGCCGAGTTCTCGCTGGATGCGAGCGGCGAGGAGTTGGCGTTGATCGACGTCGATGGCGCGACAGTTCTTGACAGCCTCAGTTTCGGGCAGCAGCGAGCCGACATCTCCTACGGCCGGTTCCCCGACGGCAGCGATACGTGGTCGCTCCTGGGCCTGCCCTCCCCCAATGGGCGGAACACTCGTCTCTACCAAGGCTTCGTCGAGAAGCCGCGGATCAGTCCCGGCCACGGCTTCTACGACAGCGCCGTGCTCGTGACGATGACGTGCGACACGCCGGGGGTGGTGATCTACTATACGACCGATGGGAGCGAGCCCTACTTGGCCGACGCCGGTCAGCCAAGTCCACAGGCGTCGGTCTACAGCCAGCCTGTGCAACTCACCAAGACCACGTGTCTGCGCACGGCTGCGATGCGAAGTGGCTGGTGCCCTTCGCCCATCGAGACGCAGACCTACATCTTTCCGGCGGAGGTCATTCGCCAGTCCCCCAACGGTCAGTCCCCCGGCGGACGGTGGCCTTCCACCCGGATCAACGGGCAACTGATCGATTACGGCATGGACCCGGACGTCGTGAACGACCCGCGGTACAAGGACCTGATGGATGACGCGTTGTCCGCGATCCCCTCCGTCTCGCTGGTGACAGAGCCCGCTAATCTGTTCGACTCGTCGCGCGGCATTTACGTCAATCCGGGGCGCGAGGGGCAGGACTGGGAACGTCCGGTGTCCGTGGAGCTGATCCACCCGGACGGCGACGAGGGATTCCAGCTTGACGCCGGCATCCGCATCCGCGGCGGCTTCAGTCGCACCACCGACAACCCCAAGCACTCGTTCCGCCTGTTCTTCCGCAGCGAGTACGGGGCGTCCGCGCTGCGATATCCGCTGTTCGGCGACGAAGGCGCCGAGGAGTTCGAAAATCTCGACCTTCGGACCGCCCAGAATTATGCCTGGAGCCTGCAATCCTCGAATCCCGGCGAGAAGAACACGTTCGTCCGGGAGGTGTTCTGCCGGGACCTGCAGCGCGAGACCGGCCAACCCTACACGCGCAGCCGCTACTACCACCTCTACCTCAACGGCCAGTACTGGGGGCTCTACCAGAGTCAGGAGCGGTCGGAGGCCTCGTACGCCGCGACCTATTTCGGCGGCGAGCCGGAAGACTACGACGTCATCATGACCGACAGCTACCGCACGTCCTACACCGACGGCACCCTCGACGAGTGGAACCTGCTGTGGAGTCTGTGCCAGAAGGGATTCGCGAGCGACGCGGAGTACTACGCCGTGCAGGCCAAGAAGCCCGATGGGACGGACGACCCGGCGCTGCCCGTGCGGGTCGACGTGGACAACCTGATCGACTACATGATCGGCATCTTCTACACCGGCAACGACGACGCTCCCGTCACGCTCAGCGGCAACCAGGCCAACAACTTCTTCGCCATCCGGAACCGTCGGATTGAGGCCAGAGACGGGTGGAAGTTCTTCGCCTACGACAACGAACACTCCCTGGGCGTCGCGCGCGGCGTCAACGACGATCGCACCGGCACGGTTTCCGCCGGCCAGTCGCGGGACCATTTCAATCCGCAGTGGCTGCACCAGAAGTTGATGACTCACGCGGAATACCGGATGCGGTTCGCCGACCACACGCACAAGCACTTCTTCAACGCCGGCGTGATGACGCCGGAAAAGGCCATCGCTCTCTGCTCGTCGCGTGCCCTTGAGATCGACCTGGCGATCATGGCCGAGTCCGCCCGCTGGGGGGACCAGCGCCCCTCTCGCGCCAGCAAGCCCTACACCAAGGCTGACTGGTGGGCGGAGGTCAATGGGTATCTGCTCGGCACCTTCTTTCCCGCTCGTACGCAGATCGTCCTCAACCAGTTCCGCACTCGCGGGCTCTATCCTCAGGTCGCGGCGCCCGTCTTCCACGTCAACGGGTCCTATCAGCACGGTGGACATGTCGCTTCCACAGATGCGCTCTCCATGACGGGCAGCGGCGCGATCTGGTACACACTCGACGGCTCCGACCCGCGCGTCCCCGGCGTGACCCCCGCACCTGGCACGGAGATCAAACTGGTCGTGGAGAACGCCTCCAAACGGGCCCTCGTTCCCGCCGGTCCGGTAGATAACGCTTGGCGGAGCGATCCGGCGTTCAACGATGCCACTTGGACCCGCGGCACCAGCGGGGTCGGCTACGAGCGAGGCGCCGGCTATGAGGCATACTTCAACATCGATGTCGAGAGCCAAATGTACGGACGCGCGACCACGTGCTACATCCGCATCCCGTTCGATGTCGCATCCGGCACGCTCGCGAGCCTCTCTCATCTGGCGCTGAGAGCCCGCTGCGACGACGGCTTAGTCGCCTACCTCAATGGCGTCGAGGTCGCCCGCCGGAACTTCGTCGGCGAGCCGGCGTGGAACTCGCAGGCCAGTGAGCAGACGGGGGACGACGCCTCCGTCGTCCTCGAAGAGACCGACATCACCGAGCACACAGGCGCCTTGCGTTCGGGCCGCAATCTCCTGGCCATTCACGGCATGAACATCTCCACGATCAGTTCGGACTTCCTGATCTCCGCGGAACTGGTGTCTTCGCAAACCCCCGCCGGCGGCACGCCCACCGGGGTTTCCCCGACGGCCCTCCGATACACGCATCCCATTTCCCTGGACCACAGCACTCACCTGAAGGCCAGGGCCCTGGTCGGCACGACGTGGAGCGCCTTGAACGAGGCCGTGTTCGCGGTGGGTCCGGTAGCGGAGTCACTGCGAATCAGCGAGATCATGTACCACCCGCCGGACACAGGCAACCCGAACGATCCGAACACCGAATACATCGAGCTGACCAACATCGGCAGCAAGACCGTCTCTCTCCATCTGGCCCGCCTCGCCGACGGCATCGACTTTACTTTCTCGAATGTCGAACTGGGACCCGGCCAGTACCTGCTGGTGGTGAAGGATCGCGAGGCCTTCACCGCGCAGTACGGCCCGGGCCTGCCGATCGCCGGCGAGTATTCCGGCACGCTCAGCAATTCCGGGGAGCGACTCGAACTGCAGGATGCCCTGGGCGCAACGATTCAAGCCATCACCTACGAGGACGGCTGGTACGAGACCACGGACGGCCACGGGTATTCTCTGACGATGAATGATCCCTATGGCGCCGTTCCTGAGAATTGGTCCGACCCAGGCGCCTGGCGTCCCAGTGCTTCTCCCGGCGGCTCTCCAGGATGGGATGATGCCACGATGGCCGGTCACCCGGGAGGCGTTTCGGTGCCGAACCGGACGCTTCGTGTGTCTCGTTCCAAACCAGTCGGGACCGTCAGCGGGTGGTAGAGTTCCGGGCGCCGGGTCTTGATCCACCGCAGACCGGTACAGTTCTCGCGCAAGGCCGGGTCGAGATCGGCAATGACCATGTCGTCGTCGGCCTTCCAGGTCTCGGCCAGCACCCGGCCATAGGGATCCAGGATCATGGCATTGCCGGTGCGAATCTCGTCGTCGTCCAGGCCGACGCCGTTGCTGAAGATCAGGAACAGACCGTTGTCGTGCGCCCGCGAGGGGAGCCACGTCATAAGCCATTGCCGACCCTTGGGACCTTTGAACTCCGCTTCGATGGCCTCGGGGTTCGTCCGACGATTCGCCCAGAGCGCCCGATCCACCAGACCCATGCAACCGGGACTGGGCGTCTTGCAGCCCCCCGTCTGGTGTGGGGCCAGTAGGACCTCCGCTCCCTGCAGGGCGACAATCCGCACGTTCTCCACAAGGTTGTTGTCATAGCAGGTCAGCACCGCGACGCGGCAGCCCAGGGGCGTGTCGAACACCGTGAACTGCGACCCGCACGAGAGGTGCCGGCTGACGAAGGCGTGGATCTTGCGATGCCGGTGGAACTCACCGTTGGGCATCGCGACCACGTAGGTATTGTACATCTGCGCAGCCTCGATCTCGACGAGTCCCGCGCCGATGATCAGGCGATACCGTTCTGCCAGATCCATGACCACCTGCGAGGACGGCCCATTGAAGACCGGCTCGGCCAGGGCACTCAACCGGTCGCGTGACAAATGCCTCAAGAACCAATACCCGGTGATGCAGCACTCCGGGAAGACGATCAGCTCGACTCCCTGCTCGGCCGCACGCGCGACGTACCCCTCTATCTTGGCGAGGTTCGCCCGTTTGTCCCCGGCCGAGGACTCCATCTGGACGGATGCCACGCGAATCGGTCTCATGGCAGATGCTCCCTCGAGGTGTCAACCACGGTGATCCGGTCGATACGAATACCCTCCTTGCCGGTCAGGTCGATGCCCTGCTCCCGCACGACGGTTTCGAAGACGTGCAGGCGCGGATCGCCGCCGGTCCAGACCACGATCCGCCGGGCCGCGTGGTCATAACGGAATTCGCCCCACAGCCGACCATCGCGCAGGACCTTCTTCGGCTCAGCCGCCAGAAACGCCGACCAGCTTCCCTCCGTCCGACGCTGCCAGCCGTCGATGAGGTCGGCCCGGCTGATCGTGACCTTCTCGCCCGGCATGGCGCGGATGGTCACGCCGTCGCTTTGCGGGGCCAGAACCTCGCGGTATGCCCCGCCCCGCAGGAGGATCGTCTCACCGGGCCGAGCGATCGCGCACGCCCTGGCCAGGGTCGCCAGCGGCACGGCGGGATACCCCCACGCCGGCTCGTCGCAAGCCGCCGGGTGTCGCGGGTCCACATAGTATACGTTGGGGTACTCCAGCGCCCCGACAGTTCCGCCGTCCTTGCCCATCCCGACGGCCGGGCTGCCTGGACGCAAGCGGAAGTCCCGCTCCCGCGCATCCACGAACAGAGGGTCCTGGTCGTTGCGGTTCGTCTCGCCCGCCAGCGGCGCGGTCCGGTAGGTCAGGTTGTATTCCACGATGGGATGGGCCGCGGCGAAGTTCCGGTCGCCGTGGATGACGGCTCGCTCCGCGTCGCAGAGGATATTGTTGCGGATCAGCCCGCCGGTCGATTCCTTGCCGCGCAATCCGATCGTGGCCCAGTTCACGGTCGAAATCGTGCAGTTCTCGATCGTCACATCGGGCGTCTGGATGATGTCGGGACCCCAGCCTCCTCGCATCCCGGGCGCGTTGGCCGAGACAATGTTGTGCCGCAAGGTCCAGCCGCGCACGCTGCCGAGGTGCGGCGCGCTCTCCACCATGCACATCTGATGGAAGTCGAAGCAGGTGTTGTACTCGAAGAGCAGATCCGTCGCGATCTCGCCGTTGACCGTGAAGGTCTGGAGGCAATCGACGTGCGCGGTCTTGATCTCCTCGCGCACGCTGCCATGATAGTAGTTGTACCGCTGGATACAGCCCTTGCCGAAGAAGCGGGAATAATCGCAGTCGTCGTGCCGGTTGCCCGGCGTATACATGAACAGGCGGTTCACTTCGTTGCTTTCCACCCGCCAGTCCTCCCCGCCCAGGACGAAGCCGTACTGGCAATGGTAGACTTTATTGTAGGCAATGCGATTGTGCGCCACTGCGGAATAGTCGCGCGTGCTGCCGTCGGCGCTGGGCTTGCCCGTGGTCCCGCTGACCGCCGTCATCATATGGTGGATGTAGTTGTCCACGATCTCGCAGTGGCTGCCGCGCAGTTGAACGGCGGTGGCGGGCTTGCCGGCCGTGATCTCGAAGCCCTCCACGTGGACATAATCCCCCTGCACGTCAAAGCCCGCCACGACCACCGTGCGTCGCGGTCTGGCCACCAGGCGGATGGGCTCGCCCTCCCGGCCACCCGCCTTCAAACGAACGCGTTCGTCATACGTACCCGCCATGACATAGATGATGTCGCCCGGCTGGGCCGCATCAGCCGCACGTTGCACGGTCTTGAACGGCTTCTCCTCGGTCCCGGGATTCGTGTCGGCGGCGCCGGGGGCGGCCCGGTCCACGACATACGCGGCCGCGCGAGCCGGCACCGATCCCAAAGTCGCCAGGCATGCCATAGCCAGCAAGCACACTGCGCCCCGTGAGGCGAATGGTCTGAAGGCCGACGAAATACTCGCCACGATAGCTCCTCTCTTCTGGTCAGCGGTCCCCTTGCACGGAGAGTCTCTCCGGCTCTCCAGTCGTTCGGAACTCGATCTTCACCTGAGGCTGGTCCGCGGTCTGGAACCGGCAGCCGAAGCGCACTCGATGGGACCCCGAGCCCACCTGCAACCCAGACGTATCCAGAGCCACCTTCTCCAGCTCCTTCCAACTCTTGTCGTAGACGATGGCTTCTTCCCCGCCGGAGTACTTCAAAATGCTCCCCGCTTGAAGTGTCGCGGGAACAGCAATCTCCCGAGCACCGTCGATTACCAGTGTCACGTCGCTGATGGGAGCGTCGCCGGATACCTGGAGGATGAACTGGAGGGGCTGCGCTCCATGCGGATTGTCCACTTCCCACGTGGTCTCACTCGGCTGACCGGGCTGCACCTGTTGCGAGAACGCGCGCCTCGAGGAATGGACGGGATAGAGATTCCATGAATGGGCGTCCAGCGCCTCCAGATGAAATTCCTGGCGGATGTCCTGCAGGCGGCGCTTCTGCGGCTCGGAAAAGGCGCCGCTCATCCGTGCGGTTTCCCAGGCATTGATCGCCCGCAGGATCGCCTCGCTCAGTCCGTGGTCCCGGACGATCCGCAGGCTCGTGTTCAGAGCGAATCCCGCGTCGAAACCTGCCGCGCGCGCCAGGAGCCATTCTACATCCTCAAGACTGGTCTGGCCGGTCATGTTAAACCAGCCCAGCATGCAGGGCATCAGATTGCGGCGGAAGTAGTCCTGGTTCTGCAGACGGTACTCCGTCTGACTCTCGCGAAAGCCGGCGTACCACGGCTCGCCCCAGTTCATGCGCGTGTAGAGGTGCCAGAAGTAGTGGCCGGGATTGCTGGCGTCGTTGATGACCCGCCCGCGCAGGTCGTCGCGCAGATGATCGTACCAGGTCGTGACGAAGAGCGTTCGTCCATACTGCCCCATGCCGGTGGACCAGTTGCCCTCCAGACCGTCGAACGAGATCTGCATCAGTCCGGTCTGATTGAACAGATCGGCGAGCCGACGGGCCACTTCCTGGGACAGCTCGGCGTCGGTCAGGAACACCTTGTACGCATGATCCATCAGCTTGGCGACCGGGGCGCCCTTGGGATACGCCGCGGCCTGGGTCTGATAGACCCCGCGCCGGCAGCCGAGCAAACGCCACGGCGCTTGCTCCGATACCGAATCGTACCGGACCAGTTCCCCGCCGATGCGGACGGTCTTGAGCGTATTGTTCTCCATCTGGTTGAACCACTTCGGGTCCGCGACCGGGATCTCCGTCCGGCCGGCGTCAATGTCCTCCGTCAGGACGCTGCTGCCCACCTGCGCCAGCCGCTCGTCCGGGACCGGCGTCACGTAGGGATCGTTCGTCGTGATGAAGTTGGAGAGCGTATGCACCCCCAGTCGGACTCCCGCGGCCTTGGCCTTCTCCACGCAGTCCTTCAGGCCTGCCCAGCCACGCGGAAACTGGCTCGGATTGAGATGGAAGTGACCCCAGGTAGAGAACGGTCCGCCGTGGTAGAGGTACTTGAGGCCCGCTCGCTTGGTGACCGCAACGGCCTCCTCGATGGTGTCTTCGCCAAAGCCGATAATCAGATAGGCCGCGGTCGCGCCGGGAGCGGTCTTCCCCCACACGCCATCGATCATCGGATGGGGCAGCCCTTCGGCCACTTCGATTGCGCCAATCGTGTGGAGCACCCCGCTTGCGGGGCAGCCGAACAGAGCAATCTTGCTGCCGACGATGCCGCCATCATCGTAGGCAGGAACGAAGTAGCTCTCGTGACCCCAATTGGACACGACCCGATCCGCGCGGCGGTCCCGCGTGAACGCCTGGAGCACGCTGCCGAACGGAGCCGACTGGGCGGCGTCGCCGCGTCCCGCCATCACATCGTTCTCGACCGTCGGGTAGCCCCCGAGCGTCTTGACGTTCAACGTCTGGATGCCCAGGGCGAAACGATCGTTGCGGACGACCCCCACCGTCTCCCCGATGGTGTCGCCGATCCGCGTCGGATAAGGCCCCCAGACGACCAGTTCCACCCTTTGCGTCGAGTCAACGGACAGGACCTCAAAGCTGACGTGAGTTGTCCTCGTCACCGTCCTGACCACCGCGGTGGTATCCTGCGCATAGTGCAAGGTCAGAATTCCTTCTGGCTCGTCAAGGCGCATGGCTTGGGGAGCTTGATACTGCCCTGCGATGCGAAGGCTCAATAGCGGCGCAGGCTGCGGCGAAGCGACGTAGTCCACGCCGGCGTCGCGATCAAGCAGGCCCCGCACAGAACCGGTATCATCGAGGCGGATCGACAGGTGCGACGTTTCGAGCACCACCTCCGCACGCACAGGAATCGAGAAGGCAAACAGCGACAGAAGACAGGTGAGCGCCCATGCCCTTGTCATCAACATCCTATTCTCCTTCCTCTACGGTCACTGGACGCTGGCCTGCCCAGTCTTATACGTTTCCTTGTCATTGGTTTTCGCGGTTGCCCCGGTGACCGCGTTGACCTGGATATGCGCGGGATCGACGATGACGCGGACCAGTCTCTTTGTGTCGACCGGCACCGGCCCGGTGACCATTTCCGGCATGCTGTACACGTGGTAGCACGAATCGTAGAACGAGGGGGACTTCTGCGGCACGAGGAGCGGCTTGCCCAGCCCGCCGTCGGCATCGACATGGCTGATGAACGTCCGGGTGAACAGTCCGCCGTCTCTCTTGCTGCTGAATACGATCCAGCGGCTGTTGCTCGACCAGCTATGCCACGCATCCGCGTATTCGCTGTTGATGGGCGCCTTGCGGTATGCTCCCGTCCGAAGGTCCATCAAGTACAGATCGCTGGTGGGCTGATAGACGGGGAAACAGCCGTACTCGGCCATGCAGAACAGCAGGAATCCACCGTCCGGAGAGACACGCGGCAACAGAATGCTGAGGCCCGTCTCCGCGGCGCTCAGCACCGTTTCCGGCGTACCCCAGCGGTCGGTTTCGAGGTCATAGCTGATGCGCATCAGATCGTATTTCACTTCCCGGTACCGCGCGGGCGGCACCGCGGGCGTGCCCTCCCACAACAAGGGCGCGCTGCAGAAGTAGAGCGTCCTGCCGTCCGGCGTCCAGGCGGGATAGGTCTCCAGCCGCTTCTTGTCGGCGAGGGCCGGCGCGGTCTTGATTCGTGCCTGCTCGACATCATAATAGAAGATCGCCGAGTCCAGGTCGACGACATCATGGATCTCCGTGCGGGCATCGTGAAAGAACTGTCGGACGTCGTTGACCGAGTAGGCCGCGATCCGGCCGCTCGGATGCCAAGCAGTGTAGCCGAACTTCTCGCCGATCTTGTCGACCCGGCCTTCGTGGCTGTACAGGGTGGCGCTGGGAAGGGAGAGGCTCCGCATCCCGAGGAGGAGCTTGTCAGGACGATTGCCGATGAAGCTGTGGCAATGGGCGCACCCGTTCCCGAACGACCGGGTGTCGAGGATGTCCTCTTCTTCGAAGCCTTCGAGACGCCGCTGGCGGATCCGCATCGGCTTGGGGAAGTAGGAGGAGGGTGTCATGCGCCGAAAGACCAGATAGGGATCGATGGGCTCCTTCGCGATGGTGTTCGTGATGGTCTGGTACTGACTCCATACGCCGTGCTCGGTCTCCGCGCGAACCTCGAGACGCAGTTCGTGGCCAGCGTTGCGCGCCAGCAAATTCCTCCACTTCTTTCGAGGGATCACGATTTCACCCGTCCTGCTGACAACCTCGATGGCGCCGCCTGCGACGGAATGAATCCTGGCGCGAAAGGCCCGACCCGGCTCGCGAATCACGAAGTTCAAGGGCGCAACGTTCGGCGGGATGACGATACCGGCGTAGTCGGGCGAAACGCGTGGCGGCCTGGGCACGGTCACGACGGATTCCGCGGTCTGCTCCCGGCAGGAACCCACCGACCAAGCCGCTGCGAATACCAGCACGCCAAGACGCGCCGCCAAGGACCTGTCTGACTTCATCGCTACATTCCGAGGTCAACCAACGAACGGTGCTCTGTGGTCTGCCTGCCGGAGACAAGCCACCTTCTACCGGACCTGGTCCGGCCGCAGACCAACACCCGGGGTCCATCTTACTGCGCTGCCGGCCAAAACCAACGCTTTTCCTGCCGGCCGGACTCTTCCCCGTTCTTGGATTCGTTCGAGGCCTGGATTATGATGCACACGCCAGGAGATCGGTGCAGGAATCGGCGCTGTCGCCGAAGGACACGAAATGAGACAGAAAGGTCAGAGCGTCGTGAGGATCGCCGAAATGGCTCGTGACAGTACGCCGGATCGTCATCGGCTGGAGTCCTGCCTGTCGGCGGTCCTTTTTCTGGGGCTCTTCCTCTACCTGTGGCAAGGGATCAAACCCCACCTGCTGTACTACGGGTTTGGGGTATTCGCTGCTTATCCGATCGTCTCCTGGGACCGCTTGTTTCTGCACGAGGCATTCGGCACTCCCGGCGGGCCGATGGGTGCTCTGGCTGCGCTCCTGGCGCACAGTTACTCCCACGCGTGGCTGGGCGCCCTGACCATCACCGTCATCCTGGGCGCGCTCTGGCTGGGGATACGGCGTCTGCTGCAATCGGGGCACGCTGGGAGATTCAGAGACTTGGCCTGGGTCCCCTTGCTGCTGGCCCTGACGATCTACAACAACTACTACGAGAATCCCCTTCCGGTGCTACTGACGGTGGGACTCGCGGTCTGGAGCGCGATCCTCTACGATGCCCTTCCCGTGCGGGCCTCCATCGGCCGGGCGGGATTGTTTCTGGTCCTCATCGTTGCGCTCTACTGCCTGGCCGGCGCCGCGGCGCTGGTGCTCGCGGCCATTGCGTGCCTAACCGAAGCCTTGCTGCACCGCCGGATCGCACTGGCGCTTCTGCAGATCGCTCTGGCGGCAGGCGGAGCGTTTGTTGTGGGTCGATTCGTCTTCGACCTGGAACCTCAGGCCCTCTTCCTGGCCGGGACACCCTGGGATCCAGGCAGGCTCCTGAAGCTCTCCCCTCTGGCTAATTGGCTGGCGATGGTCCTGCATGCGTTTGTTCCCAGCCTGCTGTTGGTAGCGTTCCTGGGTCAGATCCTCGCGGAGACCCAGGCCAAGACCGGCACACCGCCGGGTCGCCGCAGGGGAGGTCCCCATGCCAGGCAAGCTCCTCGACGGCCCGTGGACTGTCGCGTGTGGACAGGAGGTCGCATGCTGGCGGTGGCAATGACGGCAGCCCTGTGTCTGGCGTTCACGCGAACACCTGCGCGTCATGAGCGGATGCTGCATTACCTTGCTCAGCGTAGGGACTGGGACCAAGTGCTGGCTCTGGCGAACCGGATGCGGGGCCGGCACCGCTTCACCCGCTCCGGCGTGTTCGATATCAACCGGGCGCTGGCGCACCAGGGCCGTCTCGGGAGTGAGTTGTGCGTCTTTCCCCAGAGCGGCGTCGACACACTCCTGATGACGTTCGACGACATGCCGGGACGCGTGATGCATGCCAAGTCACTCGAGCTGTACCTGGACTTGGGTTGCCTGAATGCCGCGGAGAAGAACGCCTACGAGCTGCTGGCACAGGAGGGCGCATCCCCTCCGGTACTGGAGGCACTCGTGAGGGTTCATCTGGCCAAAGGGCAGTATGAACCCGCTCGGGTCGTCTTTCAGGCCCTGCGCCGGTGCGTGGGCGGACGAGAGTATGCGCGCCGATGGCAGCCCCTCGTCGCCGATCCCGCGCGAGCTGAGACCGATCCGCTCATTCAGTCGTGGCGCAAGGTGAGACTCACGAAGGACGCGCCGTCGGTCGCCTTCTCCCCGACGGTGCTGGCGAACCTGCTGGACGCTACTCCCGGCCATCGCCTGGCGTTTGAGTATCTCATGGCTTGCCACCTCCTGAGGAACGAGCAAGCCGAGATCATCCGTCGTCTGCCGTGCCTCACCCCGCTGGGGTACACCCGGCTTCCACGCCACTACGCCGAGGCCCTGCTGGTCCATTCTCTGAAGACCGGCAGGCCGGTGGAGGCACAGGGCTGGACCATCGACCCGGACCTGCAACGCCAATGTGCGGAAATCCGCACGGTAGTGACAGAAGGCCGTGGCGACGACCGCAAGGTGTTCGACACACTCGTGCCCAGGTATGGCGACACCTACATGTTCTACAGCATGTTCAACCTGTGCGGGCTCAGGTGAAGCGCGGATTCGCCACGGATCGTCGGAAGCCGTCTCGTGTCAGTTCCCTCGCGCGGACAACAGGAAGAGGGATTTCAGATAGGGCAGCGGCAGTTGAATCCGCGTGATATCCGTTCCCTCCCGCGTGTCATGGGTCACCGGAACGGGCCGGATGCTACCGGTGTGCGGGTCCCAGGCCTCCAGGTCGTGCCGTCCCCGTAACGTGACGGTAGTCCCGGCGAACCCCGGGTTAAGATTGGCAAACAAGTAGATGTGCCGGCTATTCCATCGCTTGTGGATGTAGCGAAGGCCGCGGCCGGATTCGAAGGCGACATCATACGTTTCCCCGGTGGCGTCCAGCGCTTCACGCAGACTCTCCGCCGTCAGCGCGTGAAGGTGGATCGCACAGCCGCCGTGGTCGTTTCGGCGAATCGTGTTCTTTCCGTCATCGTCAGCCCGGAACAGCGCCGCGACGGCCTGCACGACATCCCGATCGTGGCTGAACTCCGCCGATTTGGATGGAAGCCGACCGGTGGCAATGACGGTTCCTCCCTGCTCATAGAACGCCTGGATCTTCTTGAGGGTGCTCCAGCGAATGGTCTGGTGACCGGGGAGCACTAGGACGCGGAACCGGCCGGGATGGATCGTGTTGGGCAGCGTCAACTGGTCGCCGTCGAGGGTGCACTTGCCCTCCAGGACCTCGGGGTGCAGGAAGGTGTAGTCTCTCCCGACGTCCGCCGCCAACAGTTCGCCCACCTCGACGTAGTCCGCCTCCGGCACGGCGACGCCGCCTTGATAGTACCCGAGAGGGCCGTCCAGATGGTGGCTGCCCTGCAAGGTGGCGATGGGGTAGAGCACCGCAATGTCGGCCACGTGAGCGCCATCATTCTGCAAGAGGACGTTGAGCCGGGCCAGGTAGGTGTTGAACTGGGGCAATCTCTCGGCATACAGCGGACTGCGCCAGGACAGCTCGGGTTTGAACGTGACCTTCCGGTCGTCGTACCACACCGCGTGCGGAATGAGCAGATTGATCCCCTTGGTGTACTGCTCCATGGCGACGGTGTAGATGGCGTCCCACCCCAGATCGCCCATGGCGCCGTAGGTTTCGGACATCACCAAGGATCTGTCCCAGTTGTACGCGGCCGAGCTGACGACCTTGTAGAACCGCTCGGCGGGCCGGTTGCCGCCGATCTTGTCGATCCCGGGGATGTCGAGGTGCTGGAAACACTTCATCAAGTCGCCCGAGACCGACACGGGATTGACCACCTCTTCCTGGTCCTGGTGGCCGGTCGCGGTGATGCGATGCGCATCGCACCAGTCCTGGATGCGCTTGGGGAACGCTGTCGCGTAGAGCTCCGTGCGAAAACCGAAGAGATAGTTCCGTGCGGCCTGGGTCTCGGGGCCGATATCGTACCAGAGAGCCGGGTAGTAGGGCCGGGGGTCAAAGCCATGCCGGGCACGGAATTTCTCGTTGAACCGGTCCGTCCAGGTCCGGCCACCGGCGCGGTAGAGGGTCGGCTCATCAAAGAAGGTCGAGTCAATCGTCGTGCCGAAATGGTCGGCGAAGCGGTCGTAATAGGCCTGGTGTGTCAGCTCGATGAACCGGTCGGCCGCCTCGGGATCGAGATAGTCGCAGATGGGATCTCCATCGATCACGCAGACGAAGGCCATGACCTTCCAGGAGCCGGCCGGCGCCTGCCAATCCAGTTGCCCATCGCGGACGGCTTCCGTCAGGTCGATCCGCTGCCACGTGGCGGGATTCATCGCGACGACCGCCATCAGCTTGCCCGGCGGCAGAGTCTGCTTGAAGGGGACCCGACCCTCGACCTCCCACTCGTGCTTGTCCAGTCGCTTGATCGTCAGGTCGGGCCATCGACGTGCGAAGAGACTGGCGTCACTGGAATTCTGCGATCCCGCCGAGCCGCTGGGAAAACCGTATTCGTCGTAGAGCGACAGGGTGAGCCCCAGGCCCTTCGCCTGCTGCAGCGCCGCCCCGTAGACGCGGAAGTACTCTTCGCTCAGATAGGCCGGCGAGAATTCCTTGCCGAACGGTAGAATCCCGAATCCACCGTAGCGACAGCGATCCCGGGCCTGGCGCATTTGATCCTTGACCGTCTCGGCCGTGACGGGCGTGTTGTTCCAGAACCACAATGGACGCGGCCAATACTCCTGCGGAGGTTCCGGGAAGTGCCGGCGTAGGTCCTGCTCCCCTTCAGTCTGCGGTCCGGCTGGAGCCTGGGAAACCGAAGAGACAAGGATCACTATCGGAATGAGCACCGTCTTGACCATTTTCTTCCCCATCACTTCCGCACTCCATTCTCACGAGGCGTCGCCAAACGTCGGCGGCAATATCATACCCGGAATCAGGCGGGCAGACAGAACAATCGCAGAGTCATTTGACAGACCCGACGGATGTCATTGCGAGGAGCGCCGCGACGAAGCAATCTCAAGGTCTCGAGCTGGAGATTGCTTCGCTCCGCTCGCAATGACATTCGGGGCGGTGCCTGCGAACAACTTCGCGTTCGCCCTGGGCCGGCAGAAAGCTCCCCTTGACCGGAAATCCGTGGTATTCTATTGGGGCCGTTGCCTCGCCAACGTCGACAGGCACACAGTGCGGTCTTCAGACAACCTGAGTGTGGGAGGTCAACATGTCTGCAGCGAATCGGGAGAACAAGGATCGCCGCGCGCATCACCAACATGCCAATGACACCAACGCCGGTCTTGCCGTGAGCCGTCGCAGTCTTTTGGGCGGGCTCGGAGCGGTCGCCGCGGTCGGCGGTTTGAGCGGAGTGGGCTCGACCCAGAGTACGTCCGCAGAGACGCGACAGACAGTAAAGGGCGAGCCATTGCCCAAGGGTCGCGCGCTTCGCGTGCAGCCTGCCCTGATGTATTACCTGGATCAAAGGCAGGAGAGGACGAGTTGGCGCAGCTATGGCGGGCTGTGTACTGAGGCCGACGTCACCGCCGAGATCGGCCGTATCGGCGGAGAGCTGGAGCGACTCGCGACAGAGGCGGAGTTCCCGGTCAAGATACTGCCCATGGCGCGCATCCGCGACGAAGGCGCCGCCCGGCAAATCGCGGCAGCCGACGCGGATGTGATCCTTCTCTACGCCGCCTCCGGCGGGACCAACCTCGTGAACATCGTGGCGTCCTCCAAAACCCCGACGATCATGTTCCTCCGTCACCAGTCCGGCCCCTTCTACCTCTGGTACGAGATTGCCCACTGGCGTTTCCTCCGACAGAACGGCGACACATTTGCGACAACCAACATGGACACGCAGGACATCGTCGTCGACGATTATCGCGAGATCCTGTGGCGGCTGCGGGCTCTCTATGGACTGGCCAATGCTAGGGGAACCAAGATGCTCGCCATCGGCGGCCTCGTCGCCTACAGCGAACCCGCCCAGAACAACGGCCCGGCCCACGCCCAGGAGGTGTGGGGGTACGAGATCGAGACTCTTACCGAGGCGCAATTCGGCGAGCATCTGGCCACGGCCCGCCGCGACCCCAGGATGACCAAGGAGGCCGAGCGCCGAGCAGAAGAATTGCTCTCGACCTCGAATGTCACCTTGAAGACTGAGCGGAGGTTCGTCGTCAACTCCTTCCTCGCTTTGGCCGTCTGCGAGCGATTGATGGCCCAGACGGGAGCTTCGAACTTCGGCTTCGGCCGGTGTATGGGCCGGCCGGTGATTGAGATGCTGGATACGCCGCCGTGTCTGATTCTGAGTCTGGCCAACGAT
>Ga0209163_1002300_pt1 | contig 16354 bp, 15 predicted proteins | sample MTBAKSrepl2MetaG_FD_187457 | JGI IMG/M metagenome (GOLD analysis project Ga0209163, IMG submission 187457) | Enrichment culture microbial communities om Arthur Kill intertidal strait, New Jersey, USA, that are MTBE-degrading - MTBE-AKS2 (Arthur... | ecosystem: Environmental > Aquatic > Marine >...
GGTACAATGGCGGGATCGTGGGTTTGTGGCTCTTTCAGACATGTGAATACGGGGGCGAACGGCATCGACCGGATCGCGGATGGATAAGTGGCATGCCCAGGACGCCGGTTGGCCTGGTTAATCATCCGGTACTTAATTTCTAAATGGCAACTACCAGTATGCCATGGCGGCGTAAATAACGCTGCCCGTCCTGTCGGACTGCGCCTGCGGGTTCGGCAAGGGCGTCAATGAGTGGGCTGGCTTCGTCGGTTGTCCGGGCCGACGGAGTGAGAAACACCGGAATAGCGGATCACAGAGCCTGTCGCTCGGCGCTGTGTGAAGTGAAATCTCAAATGGAGCGACTACGCATGTAGAGGCTTGTCTTGAAACATCTCGGGACGGGGGTTCGAATCCCCCCGCCTCCATTCCATTTCCCTTGCCATAACTGCTTGTTGCGGAAGGCACTTACGGGCATCCGGGGTGACATTCACTCCCGGCAGGTGCACCAAATTCGCACCCAATCCCGCCGGAAGCACCGTTTCACCCACCTTCTCGGCGATACTGACGAGACGCTCGTTTCGCGTCCGGGCATAGGTGTTGGCGGTCAGCCCCGGTGTCTTGTGCCGGGCCAGTTCCTGCGCCTCCTTGTGGGTGGCCCCGGCCTCGTAGGTGAGGGTCACGAAACTCGTGCGGAGGGCATGGAAGGCGATCTTTCCCTCCGGCGTGGCCTTCGGTATCCCGACGGCCTTCAAGTAGCCGTCCAGTTCTCGCGCGGGGTGACTGTTCACGAAGACAAGTGGATCTCTCGGGCAGGTAAGGGTCCGGGCAAACTGCTGATACAATCCAGGCACGATTCCGCTATCTGCGAAAGTCGCCAGTTGCTTCACGAACTTGGCGGGCAGGGGCTGAAAGCCGGGCTCGCGGTTCTTCGTCCAGGCGGGCTCCAGCCGAAGCCCGTTGTTCACGGTATCCAGGTGTGCTCGGGTCAGTGACCGAAGCTCGTTCGCTCGCAGGCCGGTGAGCATGGCGAGAACGTACGTGTATCGCAAGTAGTCGGGGACTCCATTCAACAGCCGGTGCGTCTCGTCGATGGTCAAAGCCCGGTACTGTGACTTCGGCGTGGTGTCGATCTTGCCGAGCTTGGCGAGGGGGTTCTCGGCCAGATAGCCGCGAATCAAACACCAGTTGCAGAAGCTGACAATGGCCTCGGTCGTGTTCACGATGGTCTTGCCCGCCTTTCCTCTGGCAGAAAGCTCCCGGATCGTCGCTTCCACGCGGGGCTGAAGGCCATCCAAGTCGCCAAGCACTTTCAGTTCCAGCGTTTCACCCCAGAGCTTCAGGTCGTTCTCCTTCTTTGCGGCGTGTGATTCCGCCCAGGGCCGGCCCTTGTGCCCACCTTGGCACCGTCCCCATTCCAGGTACTCAGCAGTGGTCTCGGCAAAGGGACGATCCCTGTGTTGGAAGTGGGTTTGTCGGGGCTCCCGATAGCCAAGTCGCACCTGCCGGGCATCGTCTTCCAATTTGCGGGCCATCTGGAGCGTCTCCCGCCTGCTCTTGGAGCCGGTGAAGAACTTCTTCCGCCCGGTCTGGTCGATGAAGAGCCCCTGAAACCGCCCGCTGGAACTCGGTTGCTTTCTCACGCCCGCCATGTCACTGCCTCGCTTTCTGCCAGCACTCCTGCAAATACTTCGACACCGACAACCCCGCCGCCTGGGCGTCCTGCATCAACCGTTCATGGTCTGCCCTATTCATCCTCAACGTGACGATCTCCGACAGCTTGGCATCAGGCTTCATTGGCGGCCGCCCGGGTCTTCGTTTCTTCTTCGCCATGATGCCATTATATTTATGTAATCGAATTATTGTCAAGGGGTAAGTGCAGAAATTCTCCGGGCCTGCCGCTCGGCTTCCTTCTTGGCGGCTGCCAATCTCCGGTTCATGTGGTCGCGCAGGGCTTGCACGGTCCAGACGGATTCGCCGAAGAGCCGGACGGGCGAGGGAAGCTCGCCACGCCGAACCGCTCGCTTGACGCTCACGCGATGTTTGCCCAGAATTTTCGCCAGCCCGTCTTCACTGACCACGGCGTCCGCTGGTAGTTCGCCAAGCTCGCGGATGATGCCTTCACGATCTGTTGTCTTCTGGTCACTCATGCTCATCAGGTCCATGTCAAATAACTGCTGCCGTTGACGTTGACAATACCCCCGAAATCTCACGAGGAATCAAGGGTTCTGTCAGCGTCAACGCACGAAACCAATACGAAACGCCGGGTCGGGCGGCCCCCGGCCGGGCTAACGGCCGGAGTCTCCCAGCGTCCATACCCCGCCTCGACCAGCGCATCCAACGCCCGTTCGGTAGCTTCCGCGGTCTGGAACATACGTTTGGAGCGCATCAGGTCCCGGACTGTCACTGACCCGCCCTTGCGCTGAATCAGTTCAATCAAGCGCCGCTGATCGTGTTGCTCATCGTTCTCGCCAAGAATTGCGTAGACCCGGCTGGCCTCATGGCCGAACCACTGTGAAAGCCGAACTCCTGCCTCGATGCTCCGCTCGTCGATCATGTTCGGGTTGTCCAGCGTCGGGTCTCCGGCGGCCCAGCGGACAAGATGCACGATCAACCCCAATCGGGCCGCATAGCCTTCCAGCTTCGACCACGCCGCAGCCAAATCGCCAGTGAGTTCCTCCTGTTCCTTCGCATGGTCGTTGTAGAAGTTGACCCATGCAGTCTTGGCCTGTGCTGTCAATGGCAGGTCCAGCGGCCCCGCATCCCCCTTGTCATACGTGACGAGTTGGAGCGAGTAGAGCCTGTCGAACAGGGCCCTCATTTGGCTCTCGATCTCCTGCGAGACATCATCTTCCGTCCAGCGCTTCGCCTGTCGAGGGGGACACGCCAGCAGCAACCGGGCCGCCAAGCCGTTCTCCCTGTGCTCTACCCCCAGCGCCCGCCGCAACGTCTCCGGCTGGATCCCGCCCACCACCGAGACGGCAGCCCGCTGCACGTAGATCATCTTTGACTGGCCGCTCTTACGATCCACCATGACGGGGCGACCGCCGAACATCTCCAACCACTTGGCCGCGTCTGCCCCTTTGCCTTGGCTGTACCGGTCGAAGCTGCCCAGCCACCCGGCCAGCTCATCCCTCTTGAGCAGCAGACCCCGTGGGTTCTGGAGCAGCAGAACCGCCAGCGCCTCGATGGTGGTGTCATCGCACCAGCAGCGGTCGGCGACAGGCTCTTCAGGCTTGACTGGCGGCCCACCCTCTGCCTTCGGCCGCTTCCATTCGGCAAGGTCCTTCTCATACTGCATCCGCTGGACCTCGTACGCCTTCATCGCCTCGGCATACTGTTTCATGGCCGCTTGCTGCCTTTGGTAGATGGGCCGTAGCACCGTCTCCAGCGCCGGACTCTTCAGTGTACCGCTGTCTCCGACGATCGCGCCCCACAAAATCGCCGGCTCATTCCAGTTGTCCTTGAGGTGAATACGCCGTGTATTCCCGATGGCCGAAGCCAGTCCCACGAGCAGCGGCAAAGCCACATAGGATGGATCGCACCCGATCGCGCGGGACGCCCCGTCCACAAAGCCAGCTACTGGCTGAGGCAGTGCATCCACCGGAAAAGGAACAGCCGGCACAAGGTGCAAAGGCTCGCTCCCCGGACCGCTGAGGGACTGGCCGGGCGCCTTCTTGCCGATACTGGCGGCAATCTTCGCAAGCTGGCTTTCCGCCAACGGCGGAGCACAGCGTTTGTTCGTCTCCCGCAAGGCAGCCAGAATCTCCGTCCCAGACATACCCCGCCTGCGCATCGTGCCGGCCAAGCTGGTCAAGACAGTATCGCGCTTGCCTTTCGGGATATGGCCTTCAACTGCTGCGTCTGTCGTGGCAGTGGGTCTGTCAATCAGCTTGTCCAAGACGGATTGTGGCAGATCGGCAAGGCTGTCGCGTGGATCTCGCAACCACTTGTAGACTCCACCTGACACGTGCAGCGAGGGCGGCGCGACCACATAGCCCCCCGCCCCCCGGATGTCCAAGCCGGGGCCAAGCTTGCCAGCGCTATTGCGGATGTTCAAGCCGTCTGGATATTTGAAGTACGAGTGCCAACCGCCCCCGCCCGTCTGAACGGTCGCCGTATCTGGCAGGGGGCCGAGTTCTTTCAGGCTCTCGTCCCCGCCGTGGCACGGATCAACGTCCAGAGCCAAAATCCCCGACTCGGGCCCAGTCCGAATTCCGATGTTCACCAACTGACCATCGCTGAACCAACTGCAAATGACTACCTTGTCTCGGGTGGCGTCCTTGAGACCATGCGGGGCATACCGGCCATGCGGATGCTTTCCAGGACTGTCACAATCTACGTGGCCACAATCGCAGCGTCCATCGCGAGCAGACCACAACGGCAGGACCGCCCAGCCGAAATCGGCGTAGGATATGGCCGTGCTGCACATGCGTCCTGCGTCGGTCATTGCACTTGCTCCCTCTTCTTGCCAAGTGTCATTTCCCACAGCCTCCTATTTGGTGCCCCAGCCGCCAACCAGTCCGCGATTTCCTGTGCGGACCATCTAACCGCGCCCCCGATGCGTATGCGTGTCGGGATTTTTCCGCAACTGTTCAGCCGGAAGACCTGACGTTTGCTCAGGCTGAGTACCTGCCCCAATGCCTTGGCGGTGAGAAGGCGACTCGGTTGGCTTGTGACCTGTATGTCAGACATCATTTCATCTCCAAAACAAGGACCATCAAAGCGGTTCAACTGTTCTGGAGGCCATTGTAGGACAGTCGTGGAAAACCAGAACGGGCGCAGTACGGGTCCACTGCGGACCAACTACGGATCACTTGTTCTGGGGATTATTTGGCCATGAGGCCGGATGACATGATATGTGAACTACGGTAAATTGAGCCTGTAGCCGTTGACCGTATGGCTTTCAATCAACTTGCGAATCGGCGCAGGGAGCTTGTTCTTCACCTTGTCCAATCTCTCGTCATAGTGACGTTTGATCTGTGACCCAGAAACCCACGCGCCGGGCTGTTTGCAGAGTACCTCAAGAAGATCGAGCTGCCGCAATGTTATAGGATACGTCTTGTCCCGGTACGTCGCCTCCGATCTCTCCCGGTCAACAGTCAAGACCTCTTTTTCTTTGCCGGACACCTGCGCGACGAGTCTCTCAAGGGAAAAGCCGAATGTGTCGAAATTCACACAAGTAACCAGCGATGTCTGCACAATTCCTTGAAGGCACAACTCCCTTTTGAGGCACATGTCCTCTATGCCGGAGACAGGGTTGAACACTACGAGCATATTGTCGTCTGTGCACAATCGTTTCAGGCTGGAAAGCTCCAGGGCCTCTCTGCTGCCGACTACAAAGCCAAAAACGAATCCGATGCGGTTGTCCCTCTGTTTCGCGTACCCCAGATACGTGTAGTCTTTGTTGATCGGATGAAGACTCCCGCCGAGCTTGTTTGCCTCGCGGATTCGTCCGAAGAGCTTCTCGATGCAGAACGCATATCTGGGCAGGTCGTCTTCCCGCAATGGGATAGGATCTATCTCGCTGTCATGCGGGCAAATCGCGAACAATTCGCCGTTCATTTCAACAACGTCCTTCGGGCATGCGCTCGCACATGGCTGTAAACACGGATATGTGTTGCGATCCGGGTAGGGCTGGACATAGATGAGAAGTCCAAGTTGCGTTAGCCGCCCGAAGTCTGCTTCAGATTGCCTGAGAAGCTCCCGCCTACTGAAAGTGGTCGTCGGGTCCTTCTCCAACTGTGCCAACAGCCACGGAATCAATACAGTTCCACTCCCTGCTGCTTCAGGTACGCCGAGACGATATCCGCATATTTCTTCTGGGTCAGATCCGTTCTTGATGGAGGGCTGACTGCAAAGCTGATTTTCCCTTGCTTTCCGTCCACCTTCAGAATAAACCGAAAGCGGGCATAAACTAACTCCCCTGAGTCGAGGTTGATACCGTGCAGGCTCTCGTTCAAGCTCTTCCTCACGTCCCCGGAGCCGACGCTTACCACGGGCCGGGTGCTGCCGGGCAGTTGAAGCTTGGCTTCCGTCAACAGGACCTCTCTGATCTGCTCATTGCCATTCCAGTTGAACTTGCCGTTCTGGAGCGGCTTCAGCGTGTAGAGCGTATCGCGATCCTCACGGTCTGCAAGTGACTCATCCCCCATGATACAACGGGCAAACGATCTTATGTATTGATCGCGATCCTTTTGGAGGGACGCCTTGATCCGGAGAAGTCCGACGGTCTTGTCGTAGAGAAGGACATCTTCGTTTGCCGGGCGGAACGATGTCATCTCGATCTTGTCCTCCTTCCAATAGGCAACTATCCGAACATAACTGCCATGTTTAACCAAGATGACGGCTGTGTCGTCTTCATCATACTCTGTAACGATACACTCCTTTCCCTTGGCGAGCTTACGAAACCATTCCTTTATCTCTTTGCGGAACATGCCAACCTTTCGTTTTGTCAGTCGGAAATCTCCCGGCATGTGGTGAAAGCTCATGGTGCTGGAGTACTGATAGTAGCAGAACCACGTATAGGCAAAGTCAAATGCCTCTTTGTGGTCGAGAAACAGCTTCATTGCGAGGTTCTCGGGGTTGTCATTCTCATTCCACGGAATGTTGTATTGCTGGTACGCCCGCACGACATGGTTCTTAGCCTTTTCGCAGATATCGTTGATCGTCCGGAAGTCCTCCATCATCAGTTCCTTGGCCCCAGCGTTCCGGGGATCATCCATGAAGGCTTCCACGGCCTGCGGGCTCATCACGAAACGCAGGGGCAACTGCGTGCCCGGCGGCAGCTTCTCGGTGAAGTAACGCTCCATCAGCTCGGGGTCAATCGCATTCACGAGCTTTGTGAGTGTCAGACTACGGTGTCGTGGCATATGGTTCCCTCCACTATGGATGATGAGAGATCAGAGAACACGAATCCTGCCGGAGGATGCGGGCATACCAATGCCGTACCCGTCCGGCGGTCCATAGCCTCGGCTTCGAAGTGCAGCCTGTTCTTCCTCGTGGGCCTAACCATTTGGCACTATTCTGCACCGATTTGCCTTGTGTGACAAGGGGATTCCCCGTAAAATAGGATGGAGTATCGAAAGCGGTTGGAAGCCTTTGTCGCGAGGGAAGAATTACGGCGTCAGAGGGATCGGCAAGCGTGTTGGATGCCTGGAAGACCCGCCCACTGCCGGCGAGCCCCCGGAAAGGGTCTGAACCATGAGCGAGAGAGAGTTCTACGCACACAGCAAGGAGGGAAGCCCAGACAAATCAACGTGGCAGCCCCTCAAGCAACACCTTCGTGAAACCGGCAAGATTGCCGGGCGGTTTGCATCCAAACTTGGCCTTGGCCGGCATGGAGAACTCATGGGGTTGCTTCACGATCTCGGGAAGTACTCCGATGACTTTCAGGACTACCTCAATTCCACGACCGACATAGACTCCGATGAAGATGACTACGTGGACTCACATGGGATGCGAGGGAAAGTGGACCATTCCACTGCTGGGGCGCAACTGCTCCACAATCACTCGTCGTTTAATGGGGAGCAAGGGAAGATCGTCAGGCAGCTGTTGTCTTTGTGCATCGCCTCCCATCACTCTGGACTCATCGACAGCCTCTCTCCTGACGGGGCTGACACATTCACAACGCGGATGCACAAGTCTTCTGCCCGGACGCACTACGATGAGGTTGGAGCGCGACTGGACTGCGGAATCAGGAAGAGGGTCGAAGAGATCCTGTCTGCACCAGAGACCACGGACTCCTTGGTTCGCGTTCTCAGAGAGATACACAATCCAGACGAGCAATCACGGATCACCACCCTTTTCAAACACGGGATGCTGCTGCGATTCCTTTTCAGTTGTCTGATCGATGCCGATAGGTTGAACACGGCCGACTTTGTGGAACCGTGCTTGGCTCAGTTGCGCAATAATGGACGGTACAGGCCATGGGGCACGCTGATGGGGAGGCTTGAGAAAAGGCTGAAGGAGTTCCGCCAGCGCAATGCGGTGGACGTGCTGCGCCAGGAGATATCCGATGCGTGCCGCAATTCTGCGCCCAGACCGAGAGGAGCCTACCTATTGACTGTCCCGACAGGGGGCGGCAAGACGCTTGCCAGTCTCAGGTTCGCACTCTGTCACGCGCGGCAACACAAAATGGACAGGATCATTTATGTGATTCCATATACATCAATAATCGACCAGAACGCTGAAGAAGTCAGGACATTCATGGAAGACAAGAATCCTGATGGTACTTATGCCGATAGGGTGGTGCTTGAGCACCATTCGAATCTCACGCCGGAGGAGGAGACGGCTCGTCAGAAGGTTCTTGCGCAGGACTGGGATTGTCCTATCGTCTTCACGACCAGTGTTCAGTTTCTTGAGGCTCTCTTCGGGTCCGGCACTCGTGCAGTCCGCAGACTCCACCAACTCGGGCGAGCGGTCATTATTCTTGACGAAGCACAGACTCTCCCTGTGAGGTGTGTCCACATGTTCAATAACGCAATGAACTTTCTGGTACGCAACTGCGGTTCGACGGTGCTTCTCTGTACAGCGACACAGCCGCTCTTGCATACCGTAGATCCAAGACAGGGTGCGTTGTACCTTCGTGATGAGCGAGAGATAGTCCCCGACGTTGCCCGCCTGTTCGATTCACTCAGGCGGGTCAAGGTAGTTGACAAACAGAAGGTTGGCGGATGGACATCAGAAGAGGTAGCTGAACTCGCCATTGACGAATTGTTCAAGAGCGGCAGCCTGCTCATTGTCGTGAACACGAAGGCAGCAGCACGTGAGTTATACGGACAATGTGCTCCGAAAGCTGAGGCACAGACGTACCACCTGAGCACCAGCATGTGTCCTGCGCACCGAATGGATGCATTGAAGCAAATTCGTGGGCGTCTCGATCCGAAGCACCCCAGACCCGTACTTTGTGTCAGCACGCAGTTGATCGAAGCGGGAGTAGATCTGGACTTCGCAAGCGTAATACGGTATACGGCCGGTCTTGATTCGATTGCTCAGGCGGCAGGGCGATGTAATCGCAACGGCTCCAGACAAATCGGGCATCTCTTTGTGGTAAACCCGCGTTGTGAGAATCTGGATAAGTTGACGGACATAAAGATTGGCAAGGAGAAAGTCGAGCGGGTATTGCGCGAATACCAAGAAGATCCCGCCACCTTCGATTTCGATATTCTCGGGCCGAAGGCTATCGCGCGATACTTCGAGTATTACTTCTATGAGCGTGCGTCCGAGATGGGCTATCCAGTTGGCGTGAGGTCCACTGTCGGCCACGAAGATACCTTGCTCTCGCTCCTATCTACAAATACCACGACAGTGGCCGATTACAGGCGAATGGACGGGTCATCTCCCGAGACGTACTTCAGGCAGTCCTTCATGTCAGCGGCAAAGGTCTTCCATGCCATCGATTCGCCGACTCAGGGTGTCATCGTTCCGTACAAGAAGGGGAAGACAATCATCAGTGGATTGTGTGCAACCACCGATATTAAGAGGCGGTACACACTGCTGCGGGATGCACAGCGATATTCGGTGAACGTTTTCCCAAATGTGTGGGCGCGTCTCATGGGAGAGAAGGCCCTTCATGAGGTTCAACCAGGGATCGGAATCTATTATCTTGACGAGAGATACTACCACGAGAACTTTGGGCTGACTACAACTCGGGTGGGCGAAATGCCATTTCTGTCAGACTGTTAGGAGACACATAATGGACAACATCGTCGAATTCACAGTCCATGGGCGGTATGCCCTCTTTACTGATCCATTGACCAAGATCGGCGGCGAGAAATGTTCCTATCACATCCCAACTTATGAGGCCCTGAAGGGCATGCTGGGGTCAATCTATTGGAAGCCGACGATTGTCTGGGTGATTGACAGGGTTCGCGTCATGAAGGCCATCAGGACGCAGACACGCAGTGCAAAGCCTATAGACTTTAGCGGTGGCAATTCGCTTGCCATCTACACGTATCTGTCAGACGTGGAGTACCAGGTGCAGGCCCACTTCGAGTGGAATCTCCACCGCACGGACATGGCAAAGGATCGGAATGAAAACAAGCACTATTTCGTCGCTAAGCGGATGATCCAACGAGGAGGAAGAAGGGATGTGTTTCTTGGAACCCGCGAGTGTCAGGGATACGTAGAGCCGTGCACATTCGGTGAAGGGGAGAGCTTCTACGATGAGTACGGTGAGCTTTCGTTTGACTTGATGTTTCACGGTTTCGACTATCCCGACGAAATTGGCGTGAATGAATTCCACTCACGTTTCTGGCGGCCCGCAATGATGGACGGGGTCGTGCAGTTCATTCGTCCGGAAGACTGTACCATCAGGAAACTGATCAGACGGATGAGAACTCAACCACCTGGATCGATTGGGCTGGACGAGGAGGGCTTACTGGATGGCTATGAAGTCGCGGAGGTTGTGCAATGAGCTGGATGCAGAAATTGTATGAGACATATGACAACTGCCAATCACTGATCGGTTATTCTACCGATCAAACAAGGAGGCCACTCCTTCCCATTTGTCACATAGCCGCGCAAGCCCACATAGAAATGGTCATCGATGCAAAAAGTAGATTCGTTAACGCGCGCGTCGTAACAGACAGGAGTGATGCAACCACTATTGTCCCTTGCACCGAGGGTTCAGCAGGGAGGGCAGGCAGCAAACCTGAATGCCACCCGTTATGCGACACGCTTCAATATGTGGCGGGCGATTTTGCGCTATACGGCGGCAGCGTGACTTCAGGCTTTGCCAAAGACCCAGAGGAACCCCATCGGCAGTTCCTCCGGGTGCTGACTGCTTGGTGTGCATCCGAATATGCACACCCTAAGGCGCAGGCGGTATTGGACTATGTGGAGAAGGACCGCGTCGTCAGAGACTTGGCCGAGCACGGCGTCTTGTTCGTTGGAGCCGATGGGAAGCTCTCAAGAAGGGCCGAGAAACAAAGACAGGGAAACGTCTCCGATATCTTTTCGGTGGTTACTTCTCAAGACAAGGCGCTCGTTCGCTGGCAGGTGCAAATACCGGGCGTGCCCGAATCAAAAGTCTGGAGAGACAAGACGCTTTGGGAAAGCTGGGCAAAATACTACCTCAGCACGAAATCGGTCCAACCACTGTGTCTTGTTACTGGTAAGAACGCACTGATAGCTCTTCAGCACGCGAGGTATATCCGAATGCCGGGGGATGGCGCAAAGCTGATCTCCGCCAATGACACGAGTGGCTTCACCTTCAGAGGACGCTTCGATTCGGCAGGGCAAGCTTGCAGCGTGAGCTTGGAGATATCCCAGAAAGCCCACAATGCGCTGACATGGCTAATCAGCAGGCAGGGGCAAGTCTTTTTCGTCAGGGGTGACGGTGGGAGGCTCGAACCAAGCCTGACTGTCGTAGCCTGGGCAACCTCTGGTGCTCTTATTCCCAAGCCTACGGATGACCCGATGGCGATTCTGGGGCTTGGTGGCTTACCAGGCGACCAGTCTCACGTGGCCTCCACCGCCCAGGATTTGGCCCTTCGGCTGAAGAAGAAGATTGCGGGTTATGCCGCCAGCCTTGGCGACACCACCGGTGTGGTTGTCATGGGTATGGATTCTGCGACACCCGGACGGATGGCGATCACTTACTATCGTGAACTGACGGGCTCAGACTTCCTGCGCAGGATCGAGAATTGGCATGAGTCGTGTGCTTGGATGCACAGCTATGGCTACGACAAAGAGACGAGACAACATTTCATTTGTGTCGGCGCGCCAGCACCCGCCGACATTGCGGAAGCTGCGTATGGGAGCGGTTTAGATGACAAGCTCAAGAAAAGCACTGTCGAGCGAATCCTCCCCTGCATTATTGACGGTCAACGAATACCGCGAGATCTTGTCGATTGCGCGGTTCGGCGCGCATCGAACAGAGTAGGTATGGACAGATGGGAATGGAACAAGACTCTCAGTATCGCCTGTGCACTATACCGGTACCACGCCAGAAAGGAGAACTACGATATGGCTCTGGAACCAGAGAGAACGACAAGGGACTATCTGTACGGGAGACTCCTGGCACTGGCAGATAGCCTCGAACAGTGGGCACTAAACGAGGCCGGAGAAGACAGGCAAACGACCGCCGCGCGTCTCATGACCCGCTTCTCCGAACACCCGTACAGCACGTGGCGCACAATCGAGCTTGCGCTCGGGCCGTATAAAGCAAGACTGGGTCGAAAGGCGAACAAGAGACAGATGGCAATAGACGAGGTTACCGCTCTGTTCGAAGGGAATGATTTCACGAACGACAAACGGCTCAGCGGGGAGTTTCTGCTGGGATACCATTGTCAAAGACGACATCTGGCACAACGACAGAAGGATGATTCACCCCGATAGCGGCAATGAAGATTTCAGCAAACAGCAAACGAGTAAGGAGAAGCGTCATGGCAACACTCAGGAACAAGATCGATTTTGCAGCCATTATCTGTGTGAACAAGGCTAATCCGAATGGTGATCCTTTGAACGGGAATCGACCAAGAGTTGACTACGATGGGTATGGCGAGCTGTCCGATGTCTGCATCAAGCGAAAGATCAGGAATCGGCTGATGGAGGCAGGCCATGCTGTGTTTGTCCAGTCCGATGATAACCGGGTAGACAACTACAGAAGCCTGCGTGCGCGAGCAGAAGGGGAACTGAAGAACGTTGATATGAAGGATGACAAGAAATACCGCGAAGCTGCGTGCAAGAAATGGATTGATGTGCGAGCATTTGGCCAGGTGTTCGCGTATAAGGGCGCTAACAAGAAAGGGAAAGCTAAGAAAGGAGAAAAGGGAGCTGATGCTGGAGCCGGAAAGACAGAGGACGCAGGTGTGTCCATCGGTATCCGGGGCCCCGTATCCATTCACCCCGCGTTCTCTATCGCTCCGGTGAGTGACCGCGTATCGAGTATTCAGATCACGAAGAGCGTCAGCGGAGAGGGCGATGGCGTCAAGAGAGCGTCTGACACGATGGGGATGAAGCATCGTGTGAATCATGGGGTCTACCTGTTCTACGGGAGCATGAATCCACAGCTTGCCGAGAAGACGCAATTCAGTGATCAAGATGCTGATGCCATCAAGGAGGCACTCCGCACGCTGTTCCAAAACGATGCCTCATCAGCGAGGCCCGAGGGAAGTATGGAAGTGCATAAGGTCTATTGGTGGAAACACAACCACAAGAACGGGCAGCACTCATCTGCGAGGGTACATCGATCACTTGAAGTGAAGGTCAAGGATGGTATAGGTGAGCCAAAGAGTATCGCAGACTACGAAATCACTGTGCGCGAGTTGGCGAACCTCAAGCCTGAAATAGTCGACGGTCTTTAGATGTTTCCCGAAGACGAACTACTACCGATCTCCGCCTTGCAGCATCTGTCGTTCTGTGAACGGCAGTGGGCGTTGATCCATTTGGAGCAGGTGTGGGCGGAGAACCTGTTCACGGCTGAAGGGCGGAATCTGCACGAGAAGACCCACGAGGCGGATTGTGAGAACCGGCCGGGGTTGCGGATCGTGCGCGGGCTGCGGCTCCGGTGTCTGCGGCTGGGGTTGGTCGGGCAGGCCGATGTGGTTGAGTTCCATCGACTGGACGAGCCAGACGAGCGAGGGCAGATTGCCACGGTCGTCCCCGAGGGACTCCCTCGCAATGACATGGCAGGCGGGGCGGGGGTTTCGCTGGATGGGGCTGCCGGACTGTGGCGGCCGTTTCCCGTCGAGTACAAGCGGGGCAAGGCCAAGCCGGATAACTGCGACCGCGTTCAGCTCTGTGCCCAGGTGATGTGCCTGGAAGAGATGCTCGGGGGCGAGGTCCGCGACGGGGCCCTTTTCTACGGTCGGCCTCGCCGACGGGAGGTGGTCGCGTTCACGCCCCAGCTTCGCGGCGAGACCGAATCGCTGTCCGCCCGGCTGCACGAGTTGCACGCCGTCGGCCGGACGCCCAAGGCCCGCTACGGCCCCAAGTGCAAGAGTTGCTCGCTGCTGGAGACCTGCCTGCCCAAGATCACCGGGATCGACAAGGACATCGCCCACTATCTGGCCAAGGCCCTGGAGAAAGAGCCATGAAAAGGCTGCTGAACACGCTGTTCGTCACCACGCAGGGGGCCTACCTCTCCAAGCAGGGCGACACTGTCGTCGTCAGCCACGAGCAGGAAGTCAAGCTCCGCGTGCCGATCCACAACCTGGGCTCGGTCGTCTGCTTCGGCAACGTCGGGTGCAGCCCGTTCCTCATGGGCTTCTGCGGCGAGCAGAACGTGACGCTCTCATTCCTCTCGGAGAACGGCCGCTTCCTGGCCCGTGTCCACGGGCCGGTCAACGGCAATGTCCTGCTGCGGAAGGAGCAGTACCGCCGCTCGGACGACGCCTCTGCCAGCGCCCTGGTCGCCCGATCCCTCATCACAGCCAAGCTCGCCAACAGCCGGATCGTCCTGCAACGGGCGCAGCGGGACCGCGAGGATCTTCAGCACAGCCCCGCCATCGGCAAGGCACTCGACGGCCTCTGGGAGTTGATCCAAGCCGTGAAGGATGAGACCGACCTGGACCGCATCCGGGGCATCGAGGGGACCGGGGCCAACGCTTACTTCTCCGTCTTCGACCTGCTGATCGGGGCCAACAAGGAGCAATTCTACTTCAAGGAGCGTTCCCGCCGACCGCCGCTGGACAATATGAACGCTCTGCTCTCCTTCCTGTACACGCTGCTGGTCCATGATGTCGAGTCCGCCTTGGAGGCCGTCGGGCTCGATCCGGCGGTCGGGTTCCTCCATCGCGACCGCCCCGGCCGGCCCAGCCTGGCCCTGGACCTGATGGAGGAGTTCCGGGCCTACTTGGCGGATCGGCTGGCCCTCTCGCTGGTAAATCGGCAGCAGATCAAGCCGGAAGGATTCACGAAGACTGAGTCGGGAGCGGTCATGATGGATGACGAGACCCGAAAGGCCGTCCTCGTCGCTTGGCAGAAGCGAAAGCAGGAGGAGATCACACACCTATTCCTCCAAGAGTCGGTCCCGCTGGGTCTGCTGCCGCATATTCAGGCCCAACTGCTGGCTCGGCATCTGCGGGGCGATCTGGAAGGCTATCCGCCGTTTCTCTGGCGGTAGGAGATGCAGCAATGATGGTTCTGGTGGCCTACGATGTGAATACCGAGACGCCCGCCGGCCAGCGTCGGCTTCGACGGGTGGCCAAGCTCTGCGAGAATCGCGGGCAACGGGTGCAGAACTCGGTCTTCGAGTGCCTGGTCGATCCGGCCCAATGGGTCCAGCTCAAGCACGGCCTGCTCGACATCGCCGACTCGGAGAAGGACAGCCTGCGGTTCTACTATCTCGGGAAGAACTGGCACAAGCGAGTGGAACATTTCGGGGCCAAGGCGGGCTATGATCCCGAGGGGCCGCTGTTGGTCTGAGAGCCCCGCGAACCCGAAGCACCCGCCGTCTTCCAGGGAGGTTCGCGATTGCCATAAGTGGTTCCTTGACAAGTACATAGAGATATCTGAGTGACACGCAGTCCATGTCCGGACGGTAATCTCAGAGGGGTTCGCAATAGCCCTTGCCTAACCCTCTGTCTTTGATATACTTACGAACGTAGGCGTCACCCGCTTCACGCGGGTGTGGATTGAAACTTGCTGAGACGATACCCGCCCTTGACCTTGTAGACGTCACCCGCTTCACGCGGGTGTGGATTGAAACACATGCAGCATGATAACGTCGAACGCGTCGAGACTGTCACCCGCTTCACGCGGGTGTGGATTGAAACGGCTAACGTCATCCGAGAGACTCCAACACCACATAGTCACCCGCTTCACGCGGGTGTGGATTGAAACACTCAGCAGCGACAGCAACTCGTACACGGTTGCAGTCACCCGCTTCACGCGGGTGTGGATTGAAACACTTGGTCTACTGCCATGCTCGAACTCCCTTCTTGTCACCCGCTTCACGCGGGTGTGGATTGAAACATGATGAGTCTCCTTACTCAGAGGGTCTATGGTTGTCACCCGCTTCACGCGGGTGTGGATTGAAACCGTACACGCCGGCTCCAACGCTCGACGAAGAGAGCGTCACCCGCTTCACGCGGGTGTGGATTGAAACGGGACGGACGATGCGCTATTCCGAGACCTACCTACGTCACCCGCTTCACGCGGGTGTGGATTGAAACTATCTCCAGGGGGAACAGGATCGCGAATCCGTGAAGTCACCCGCTTCACGCGGGTGTGGATTGAAACGGCCGGCTGGGCGCGCCGCTCGCACATCATCGTGAGGTCACCCGCTTCACGCGGGTGTGGATTGAAACCCTGCTCGATGGCCGCTTTGACCTCCTGCATCGTGTCACCCGCTTCACGCGGGTGTGGATTGAAACGCCTTGTGCAGGGCTTTGACGAGCCGCCGATGGCGTCACCCGCTTCACGCGGGTGT
>Ga0209163_1002302_pt1 | contig 16317 bp, 12 predicted proteins | sample MTBAKSrepl2MetaG_FD_187457 | JGI IMG/M metagenome (GOLD analysis project Ga0209163, IMG submission 187457) | Enrichment culture microbial communities om Arthur Kill intertidal strait, New Jersey, USA, that are MTBE-degrading - MTBE-AKS2 (Arthur... | ecosystem: Environmental > Aquatic > Marine >...
TGATGTCGCCACCCTGTCCCAAGCCAACGGCGCCTCTCATCTTGCCTTTCTCGACCAGCTTCTGGAGGAAGAGGTCGCCGCCAAGGACAAGCGCCGCGTCGATACAGCCATGAAGATCGCCGGTCTCCCCATGGCCAAAACCATCGAGGAGTACGACTTCACCTTCCATCCCCATCTGGACAAGAAGACGGTCATGGAACTCTTCGACCTGACGATTCTCTCCAGACACGAGAACGTCATCTTCCTGGGACCGCCGGGGGTGGGCAAGACCCATCTGGCTATCGCTCTGGCCATCAAGGCCTGTTACCACGGCTTTCGGGTCTATTTCACGACCATGCACACCCTGATTGCCAAGCTTAAGGAGAGTCAGGCCAAACGGAAAGCCTATCTCAACTCCAGCCTGGTCATCGTCGATGAGGTCGGCTACCTTCCGGTGACCAGCCAGGAAGCCTACCTGTTCTTCCAGTTCGTCACCCACCGCTACGAGAAGAGCTCGACCATCATTACCTCAAACAAAAGCTTCTCGGATTGGCAGGAACTCTTCGGTGACCCGGTGATCGCCTCGGCCATCCTCGACCGGCTGTTGCATCATTGCCGGATCGTCAACATCAAGGGGCACAGCTACCGCCTTCAGGGCCATGCCTTTGCCAAACAACTCATCCAGAAAGGAGGTGACTCAACGATCTCATCCAATCCGGATGAATAATTTTTTTCACAAGGGTGGTACACTTTTCAATTCCCGAAACTGGTACACTTTTACATTCCCATTGACAGGGTGCCTTGACGCCTGACGAGCCTAAAGACATTCTGCTGTACCAGAGTGATGATGGCAAAACCCGCCTTGATGTCCACCTTGATCGCGAGACGGTTTGGTTAAACCAGCGACAGATGGCGGAACTGTTTGCGAAGGATACCGATACTATTGGTTTGCATATCCGGAACCTTTATAAAGAGGGGGAGTTGCCACGGGAAGCAACCTCCGAGGAATCCTCGGTAGTTCAAGATGAAGGCGGCCGGCAGGTGCGCCGAAGGGTGCAATTCTACAATCTCGATGTCATCATCTCCGTTGGCTACCGAGTTAAATCGCAGCGCGGCACCCAGTTTCGCCAGTGGGCCACCAAAGTGCTGCGGGATCATCTGGTCAAAGGCTACACGATTCACGAACAGCGCCTTCGCGAGGAGGAAACCAAGCTTCAGGCGATGCGTCAGGCCGTTGATCTTCTGTCCCGAACCCTCGCTAACCGGGAACTGGTCACGGAAACCGGCAAGGACGTGCTCCGGGTCATCAACGATTACGCCTATGCCCTTGCGACCCTTGATCGTTACGATCATGGTACTCTGGCGGTTGAAAAGACAAGTGGCCCGGCAGCGTTTGTTCTACGATATGACCAGGCAATCGCCGTGGTCAAGTCGATGCAAAAAGGTTTCAACGGCCTTTTCGGCTTGGAGAAAGACCAGGGTTTTAAAAGCGCTCTCGGCGCTATCCATCAGACTTTCGACAGCAAGGATGTTTATCCGAGCATTGAGGAAAAGGCCGCCAACCTGCTTTATTTTGTTGTCAAGAACCACGCCTTCACCGACGGCAACAAGCGAATCGCCGCCGCCCTTTTCATCTACTTTCTCGCTGCCAACGCTATTCTCTACCGCCCTGACGGGTCAAAACGCCTTGCCGACAACGCCCTGGTGGCCCTGACCCTGCTCATTGCCGAAAGCCGCCCCGAAGAAAAAGACACCATCGTCAAGGTGATCGTCAACTTGATCAACCGCAGTAACGATTAAAAATGTCTTGACGTGTAACCAATGACGGGCTTTTCCTACCAACTTCAGTCTTCCGCCTTCTGACTTTTTCAAATTTTCTCCGCGCTCTTCGCGACCTCTGCGGTAAAAAGATTTTCTCCAACAACCTTCAACCTACAGCCTATCAACCTAGTTTAATCCTTCAGCCTTCCCACCTAGCTTTTCCCCTTCAGCCTATTCACCTATTTAATCTTGATAGTTGAGATCAACAAGAGTATTTTATGAAAGGTTTAATGTTGATTTGATTTTGGCAAAAAAGAGGAGAGGGGACCATGCTCATCCGAACCGCTATAGCTGGGAATGACCAGATAGCGGTTTTTTTGTGTTCGACAACATAAATAAACTAGAAAAAATATGGGGTGTGTCCATATTTTCCTAAAATCTACCCCCCATTTATATTGTAGCGAAAACCAAAAAAAATGAGCAAAAAGCCTTCGGTTAAACTTTTCAGAGAATATATCAAAAATATCAAAAACGAGTTATCAAAGGATACCCCCCCGCTGTTCGTTTTCGAAAATCTCTTGTCAGGCAAACAAAAAATGCCAGATTTTCTGAGGTCCTTTAGTAGCGAAGAGCAATACTATTGGGTCAGCAATATCTACACAAATCTCATTCCGGTGTCTATAAGGAATGAGTTGGCGGCCCATTTCACACCGCCTAATATTGCAAGATACACAATAAACAGGGCAGAAGAACTCGGTTTTGATCTCTTATCTTCCAAAATCCTTGACCCCGCATCAGGGGGTGCAGCGTTCCTCCTGCCTATTTCTTCAGCTCTCATAAATAAGTTACGTGCAAATGGTAAAAACGACCTTCAGATCGGGGACCATATCTCAAACCACATTTTTGGAATCGAAATTGATAAAAATCTTGCAAAGCTTTCGGGGTTAATCCTCAATAACTTTGTTTCAAAACATTTATCGGGATTCAAAAAGGATTTGTCAGACCTGATTATTAATGAGGACTCCCTTCAGGTAAATGGGCACGATGGTGAATACGATGCTGTAATGAGTAATCCCCCCTATGGCCGGATACTTAAACCGCCAGTTTCTATCCTTTCAAAGTTTGCGGAAACTCTTAATGATAAACATGTCAACAAATACGCTTTATTCATAAGGCTTTCTATTGATTGGGTTAAGCCGGGCGGCTTGATAGCTCTAATTGTACCTACGAGTTTTTTCTCTGGGCCTTACTTTGAAAATCTCCGCAAATCGATTCTTGGGAAAACACATCTTCTGGCAATTGACTTGATAGATCAGAGAGATGGTCTTTTCGTGGATGTTCGTCAAGATGCATGCATCCTTTTTTTGCGTAAAAAGAATGGCCAAGGGCCGAGGTCCCTGCCAACCTGTCGATTACTTAATGAAGATGGTTCCTACCAGGAACTTGGTTGTATAGATATCCCCTCAACACCGTCAACCCGACCATGGGTGCTACCGTGCGAGTTATCACCTGATATTTTAACAAATGATTTCTTTTCAGAATCTTACGCGAAACTTGCTGATTACGGGTATGGTGCCCGAGCGGGGTATTTTGTCTGGAACCGGCAAAAGGAAAGATGCAGAGAAGGGAAATACCCCAAAGATAAGGAATTCCCTCTCGTATGGGCTCATTGCATTAAGGCAAATGAGCCGTGCGGACTTTTGACTCATAGAATTCACGGGCAACCAGAATTAATGTCTCTCGTGAAATTCGATAACCCAAGTGAATCTCTAATAAATCAACCAGCGATCCTTCTTCAGAGAACTACTAACCGACGACAAGAGAAACGACTCATAGCCGGATACATCCCAAAAAGCATGATTGACAAGTACGGTTCACTGATAAGCGAAAACCACACAATAGTGGTTTATCCCCTTCAAGGCGTTGAGCAAAAAGTTACTTGTGAAACTATGTGCCGTTTACTCAATAGTAGACCTGTTGACATCAGGTACCGTCAGATTTCAGGAACAGTCAGCATCTCAGTAAAGCTATTGAAAGAAATACCATTACCCCCGCCATCACTCATTAAAAGTAAGATCTATGACAATCTTTCAGTTGAAGAGATGGATACTGTTGTAGAAGATTGCTACGGTGCGGCTGCAAGGCTGAATAGATGACCAGTTACGAGTTGCTAGAAAACTTTCCATTCAGGCACGTATCTGATCCGAACCGTGTTATTCATCTGAATAGTGTCTCTCGTGGTTTACTGGAGATGTTTTGTCTATGTCTGGAAACGGGAGAGTCCGCGGCTGTTCTTACATGGCCGTCCAAAGTGGCAGATGTAGCCATATTTCATGCCGCTGCTGAATTGTTGCAATTAGTGGAACGTTCTCATAAAGAGAAGAAGCCGGTGTTATCTCCATTTTGCACCTACTTTTGGCCATGGAAACAATCCAACAGTATAACCCAAAAGCGTATTCTGGTTGACCGAACAGAATTAGTAAAAAGTAACCTCCGATTCTTGGCAGACACAACAGACCAGGAACAAGGAGTAAATGATATATTCCACATAGCTTTGAATCGAATAAAGGACCTAGACCCCGAGGCAAACGTTAAGCACGCTAGAGGTCATCGTTCCATCCTGCCAAACCACCCGGAACTCACCCACCCAACGTTATTCGAAATTACCCCTCAAGCTGTTTTCCAGAGTGGTCTCGTAAAAAATCAACCATTAGCGAGGGAAGGTTTTCTAAACAGAGCCCAGAAGTACGTTAGGCCGTGTTCTTCATTGTCCGACCCCCGGCTTTTCCAAATCGTATCCGCTCCTTTTTTCATGCTTGGCATTCCTGGCACTTGTGACCGACGCGAACTTTGTAAAGGAGACCTATTTGCCACCCGAAGGCCAAATATTGTGTTAGTCGATCTTACGGGGGCCTATAATCGCCTTGGTAAGAATTGGCAAAAGCAGGTAACCGAGTTCCTTTCTGTGCTATTGAGTGTCTTCTCCAGTAAAAAGGATGGCATACCGCCAGTTTTGGCGATAGCGGATGATCCTATTGTTTTCAACCGAATTTTTTTCAAGCTTTTGGCCGACTATGAGGAAAAGAGACGGCAGAAACGAAGTGTATCCTCCTATTCCTTCTTAAACGTAACGCAGGGTCTTTTCGACCATAAGAGCATGGTAGGCGCTGACAGCCAAGTTCCATCGGTCATGATAGCATCTTATGCCGAGGATATGGTTGATGTATTTGTGACGGGCCAGGAACTTAAAAACAAGGTTAGAGACCTTGGCTCGGAACAACTCGCGGAGCAAATCGACATACTAGACCATGCTATTCGAAATGTTGTTAACATGCCCGGTGGGCTGGATGATTACATGCTGTTCTTGGAGGAAAATTGCGATCAATCGAGACGAGATATCCAGACTGTTGCTCTAAGACCTCTGGAAGAATGGATAAAGACAAAGGAACTCGTAGACTCAGGAGATGCTGGGGCTGAGCGGATAGACGCTGCTGAGTACTTGAAGAATTGCCGAGCTATTATTGAGGGATTAAAGAATGGCACCCCCCTTCAATCCCGACTTGACGTGTTGTACCAGAAACTGCAGGAGCTGCATAAAGACAGTCACGCCGTGGTATTTCCGAATAGGCAGATGAAAGAATTCGCAGAGTGGATGATTAATAGCAACCGTGGAAAGGGTGCATCATCCCCGAATGGGAATGGTATTACAAAACTCGTGATTTTTGACGGCAGGGGAGCTGTGGACTCTTTTGAAGAGTCCCCCAACAAATTTGAACACGTCTATTTCATCTTGCCGCGACAAAAGTACCTCTCAAAAATGATTGCCCAGAATGCAATGCCGCCAAATCTGACGTTCATTTGTGACGGCGGCACCGTTCTGTCGCTATTGCGCTATGTCGATATTCTGGGGAAAGTTTCGGGACTTGAAATCATCAGACCGCGATTGACGGCAATGCGTGAGGCCTTACAACAAGCTGCCGACAGCCGGGTACCCTTGCTTGGTGAGCTGGACGAAGTCAAATTGATAGCCAGCAACCTCATATTCAACCTTCGGGATGTGGAGCCCGGCCATTGTCAAGGCCATCCGGTTATCATCGTGACCGAAGAAGGTGAAAACATCTCTGCTTATGAGGGGTCTGACATTCTGCGATATCAGGAAGAAAATGACCTCCAACCATTTTCAAAGGTGCCTGTTTCGCAACTCCAGGGGGGAGACAGGTTCTTCGTCATAACCCCTGAATTTCTCGATGCTGCATCCGACAAAATCAACATAACCGCCATGGCGTCTGAAACACTGAGGGCGTACCATGCCAGGGTTGTGGAGAGAGTGCGCAACATCCGAGGCTGGTCGCTCAGAGAGAAGGCTGAAGTAATCCAACGGCAAATGGAGGCCGACGCACGAGGGTCCGATATTGGCGAGGGCGACAATGTTGGCAACATTGTCAGGTGGATTGACGTTGAGGGTTTGCTGAAAATCCCCAGAGAGCTCGTAAAGCCGCATGCCCCCCGACTCCGAAAGGTGTTCAAGTTGTTTATGAAAGCCCTTGGGGTATCAGATGGCGAGATTGAATGGTACTGGGCTGCCGCCATACAAAGCACACGAAAGGTCCGTATCCGCGCCGGGCTCGACCGGAACCGGGTTTTTTATAAGCTCCTCCTTGATCCGACATCCGTAGAGCAGTTCTTCCATAGAGACAAGGGAGACTTGCGGGACCTGATTGATATCGCCTGCAGAAACGTTTTTACCGTCTCTCACATCGTCAAGGAGCATGATGATGAACATCCGGAACATTAAAGGAAAAGATTTTGTCGAGGCGAAAGAGGCCTTAACTGATAGCCTCCTCAACTTGACCTACCGGTTTGTATCCGGCCAGGGAGCAGATGGCGAATTCGTATATGGAGAAAAGCCCAGTAGAAAGTTCGTATCCGGTTTTCTCCTGCCGGCAATGAGTGAGAGCGGTGCTGATGACGAAACGAACGACATCCATATCAGCAATATCGGAATGGATTTGCAGGTACGCAACCCGCCGACCGGTGCAATTGGGGTTGAAGTTTCTTTCAGTGCCTATATCAGAGTTCTCCCCACGTGGGAGGAAATAGAGGGATATGGACTGAAACCGACCTTTCAGCTTCGTTCAGCGGTGCAGCGGCAGATTCGCGATGCCATCAGGGACCGAACAAACGCTCTTATAGCTGAGGAGCAGGATAAACCGGAAGACCAGCGTCGCATGCGGGGTCTCCTTCGCGTCATCGCAAGCGAGGAGATATACCGCCAGTTTGGCATTACGGTAACAGGCCAGGATGGAATTTCGCAACTCGACCAGGAGGAAGAAGGCGAGGAGGGGCAGGAAGCCGCAGGCGGTGAAGAGGAAGCGAGGCCCCATGATGTGGTATCAGCCGGCAGCGATGTCGTTCTTCCAGACAATTTGGCACAGCCTGCTGAAATCCCACAGAAATGGCGCAGGTTCTCTTTTTCTTCCGCAAGGTTGTCCTTACCGCTTGCCACTCCTGATGCCGACGTCGAAGAAAGAGTGAAAGCCTTTGAAGACAAAATGTGGGCTGACATTTCGCAAAAGGTGACGGCTTGGGTATCCTCTCCGGAAGGACAGCAATGGGCCTTTCGGGAACAACCGGTTGTGCCCACCCAAATCGCAACCAAGGACGCATGGGACGTTTTCCTGCAGGCAGCCAGGCAGACCCCGCCGGATATTTCAACGTTACTGCCGACTTTAAACAATTTGCATCTGATTTGCAGCAAAGCACCCAACTTTTCCGATTCGTCAGTTATCAACGTAAGGGTTTCTTTCGAAAATCAGAACAACACGCCATCACGGAACAGATATCTTTGCCACGATGCCGCAATCCATCAAGTTCAGGTTGTTGTGATCGTACCTGCGACCGTTCACAATCGGTTGCGCCTGGAGCGAATCCAGCCATCATTTCGCTTTCGCAACTTCATGACCTATCCGGCTCTCGGCATCAATTGCGGAGTAGAAGTCGGAAGCGATGACGCCGACAACGTCGTTCTCAAGACAACATGGCTGCCAAAGTATATTCTTCCTCGAATCACCCCTCGAGAGATTCCCGGGATACCATGGAAATATAAGGAGCTGAGCGAAACCAAAACCGATATAAGCTCCTTGTACCGGATAACCGACGAATATGCCAAGTGGATAGTCGAACAGGAAAAGGTGAATCCAGCCGAATATGAGCCCGACCCGGTTAAGCGTCATGAAGAAACCGAGGAGTACAGGAACGCGCTGAAAGCGTTCGAAAGAGAATGTTCCCTCCTGCGCCGGGGCATCGACCTGCTCAAGAAATCTCAGGTGGCCTTCAAGCAAAACCCCATGTCAAGAAATGCTATCCCTTACCGGGCATGGGTGCTCCTGAACAGGACCATGTTCAAGGCAGGACAAGATAAGGGCTTCGAAGGGTGGCGACTTTTCCAGGAAGCCTTCATTATCGCCCATATTCCGACGATTGCCTCCAGAATCGATGAATTCCGTCCGTGGCACGACCGCGAACTGGACGAGGAAATGGCTTCGCTGCTTTACTTCCCGACCGGCGGCGGCAAATCGGAGGCCTTCTATGGCTTGCTGTTATTTAATCTGTTCTTCGACCGATTACGCGGAAAGCACCGCGGAGTGACCGCGCTTATCCGGTATCCGTTACGTCTTCTAACCTTGCAGCAGGCCCAGCGCTTCTTTGCGTTGCTCGTATTCGCGGAACAGGTCAAACATGAGGAAGGAATAAAGGGAGCTCCGTTCGAAATCGGCTTCTGGGTCGGGAAAGCGAATACTCCCAACAGAAACACTCCGGAGGAAATCAAGGGCATCCTCAAAATTGGGGAAAAGATGCCCGAGGAAGGAACGGCAGGCCGTGTCGCTTATGACCACGCGAATGATGCCTTCAACAAAGTTCCGGTCTGTCCATACTGCAACAGGGGGCTGACGGGCCTAAGATACTATCCTGACCGGGATAACATGGTCGGGATATTGTGCTTCCATGACGATTGCAAATGGAATCAGATGAACGGCGGCATCACCCCGCTGCCGTTTCTTCTCACGGACCAGGATATTTACGCCCACGCTCCAGCGATAATCCTGGGCACAATCGACAAACTCGCTCTTATCGGGCAACACGATTCCACAATCAGCAAAATAGTCGGCATGCTGGGCTTGGCTCGATTTGTTGATTCCTATGGACGGCTAAGCAGCCCCCGCAAGCGTAGAGAATTACAGGCGGCCCTTGACAATCCTGCACTGACTCGCGTCGCACCTGCCTTTGCAGGTGGAGACGAGTTGTTTCATGACCCTTTCCCATCATTGGTAATTCAGGATGAGGCGCATCTCCTCGAAGAGAGTCTTGGAACATTCGCCGGGCTCTTCGAGACCACTTTTGAACAACTGTTGTTCGGAATCGCGCCATTACTTGGGACAAGGGTGGTGCGGGATGAAGGCGGTAAACCACGGATGCCAAAGGTTGTAGCCGCAACGGCCACGATATCGACGCCGGGCAGGCAGATTGAAGCTCTGTACCAGCGGCGGCACCTGCAGTTCCCCTATCCGGGGACTTCCATCTACGAAAGCTTTTACGCACACCCGGAGAAGGCGCCGAATCCTTTACGGCAGGCATCCATTGACTCAGCCCCGGCCGATACAAGGGAAAGAATTGCCGAACTACATGCGCCATGGATGAGAGTTTATGCCTCCATCATGACTAATGGCAGGTTGCACACGGTAACCACCGTTAACGTGCTGGCCGCTTACCATGTGATGATTTCGAAGCTGTGGCAACTTATTCAGGATGATCCAGCTGCGGCAGTGGCACTGATGAAGAATGCTCTCTCCGACAGCCCGGTCAAGATGCACCATGCTGCCGCTCTGGATGAGTTGACTGCGGATGCCGAATCTCTCCTAAGCCTTCTCGACCTGTTTAGGATATCTCTAACCTACGTTACAAACAAGAAGGGTGGCGACCAAGTCATTGATGCTCTTTCTGGAGAGGCATCAAAGCTACATGTTGCCGCAGGGCTACCGGAAGCCCATATCAGAACCGATCTAATTTCAGGCGGAGTTGATGTCAAGACCATCCAGAGCATAATGCAAGTCGCAAGTGGTGCAGTAAAGTCGGATCAGCTACAAAAATCTTTAAGGAACATCGTTGCCACATCGGCTATTTCTCATGGGGTCGATGTTGAGAAGTTCAATGCCATGTTTTTTGCCGGTATGCCAACTGACATCGCTGAGTATATCCAGGCATCGTCCCGGGTCGGGCGAATGCATGTTGGCTTCAGTCTCCTGATTCCCGTCCCTCAAAGACGTCGTGATAGATACATTGTTGAGGTGCATGACATTTTCCACCGGTTCTTGGAACGGATGATTGCTCCTGCTGCAATTGAACGGTGGGCAGACAATGCCCTCAAGAGAGTCGTCCCCAGCCTTTTCCAGGCTTGGTTGGTTGGGTGTGAGGAGCAAAGGCTATTCGTGGAGGCTAAGGACAAGGCGACCATTTCACCTATTGATAACACCATGGATGTGAAAAAGTTCATCAGGGAGATGACTACTGATGGATTTTTCAAGAGTGCCGGAAACTTCGTGGTAAACGCTATTGGCGTAAAGGGGCGTGGACTTAGCGCAATTGGCCAGCCGAACAATCAGGAATATTACGAGAACTCGATACTTAACGAGATTCATAGGCTAGTGACCGAGTTTAAAGATCGCTCTGATACGCTGACCGACCTCAACAAATTCTGGGAAGGGTCCCGTGTTGCGAAAAAGCCAATGAGATCCTTGCGCGATATCGATGAAGGGGGAGTTATCATGGCAAGCAAGTATCTGCCTGAGCGGGCCGGGAGAGGGATACTGAGGCCGCCCAGAATCGAAGATGCGATACTTGCCGCAACAAGGAACCTACGGAAACAGACTGCTGTCTTCTCGGAGATGGACAGCGAAGGAGACGCATAGCCATGTCTGAAAAGGGTCCGGTAATCAATCGCTCAAAAATGCAACTGGCTACAAGCTATGCTCCGGGGGCACTATTTACATTTGAGGGTGGAAGAGGGTGTTTCCTATCCGTCCCCGTCATGACGACCAGGTACGACTCAAATATCGTGCGGGTAGTAACCCAACAGATTGAAGAACAGATGAGAGAGATTATTGCCAACTGGGTTAATGTCGGCATGGATTGTTTAGGTCGTGCTTCTTCGGGTCCGCCGATTTATCCGGACCAAGTTCTGGATCGGTCCGCCTTTCTGGACCACCGGAGCCAACCCGTGTTCGATATCAACCAGTTCATTTTGCTGGAACCCACACATATTGGCTATTACCCAGATCCGCTCAATTTTGTCTGTGGGAAATGTGGCCTTCTTCACCGCTACACAGACGTCGACGACTACGCAAAGAACCATGTTGACCAGGAAAACCGGACCGACTGCAAAAAATCACCGGAGGATGGTAGACATCGCTGGGGGCAGCTTGATGTGGTCTTCGCTCACTGGAGCGGTAATTATGAGCCTTTGTTCCCGGAAAGGCCTTGCCAGTGCGGTAATAATGAGTTTTATCTCGTCAAATCAACCACCGGCATGTTTTCAGATTGGCGCTTTAAGTGCACCAAAGAAGGATGTCCGTCAACACGAGAACTAACCAGAAGCGATCCAAAGACAAAGGAGTTGCTTGAGGAAAAGTTGCGGCAAGGTATAGGGCATCAGCCTAGAGAGTGGAATATGCTGCCAGTTTCTTACAGGGCATCCTCACTTTTCAACATTCAGCGCGACAGGTTCATTCCCTATCCCGATACCTCTATATTCGAATTACTGCATCCAACCAAGCAGGTTGAACTCGCTGGGGAGCTTCTAAACATTTACAACTACCCACAGCAGCCTATGTCTGACGAACAAATCAAGGCGGCCCTGGAGAGTGTCGGGCAAGGCGCCCAATATAAAGTATATGCAGATATGAAGAGTTCAAAGGCAAGAATGACCGATTCAAGTGCTGTCGAAACCATTCAAAATATAATAGACCACATGATGGATGGATGGGAGAAAAATGGGTGGGTGGACCGTGCTGTCACCATCCCATCCGAACTCGCCGCCCAGATAAGAGAACGACAGGATTATGCACGCAAGTATGACCCAATTCGTCTTGGGATTGAACATTCCCTTCTGGAGAAGAAACAGCTAGTGATTTCAGGTGGTCCTCGAAAGTCGACCATCGATTTGATGAATCCTCCGCCCGAGGTTGCTCCGGAGGGTACCATTCAGCAGGAAACCAAAGAAGAATACCAGGAGAATCTGCGGAACATTCTTGCAAAGTTGGGAATTAAAAGGCTGCTCATGCTGCGGGAGCTCGACCTAGTTCAATATTCATACGGTTACACGCGGGTGTCCGCAAGCCCCACTACTGAGCAAAAAGGGCTTGTCATGCCCGTTTGTCTGCGTTCGTTTGAGCCAGTGGGGAGAGGTCAACGACCTATTTATGTTTTGCACCAGAAGAACGAGGCCTTTTACGTTCGACTGGATGAGACAATGGTTGTTCAATGGCTGACAGCAAACCATGTACCAATAAATCCGTCGTTGGCGAAGGGCATGCGATTCGGCGCAAGGTATATAGAAAACTACGTGAATTTCGGGCCGTTCCTAGAAGCATACAAAAGCCAAAAATCCGATGTCACGAGAACAGTATGCAACATGGCATATATGCTTCTGCACACGATGGCCCACCAGTTTATTGTTACAATCTCGGAATATTCCGGGCTTGAACAGGGTTCCTTCGGTGAATATCTCTTTCCTGCCGATTTGGCATTTATCGTTTACAGGGGCGGAATGACGCCGGACCTCGGTAATCTTTCCTCGATGTGGCGCAATTTCAACGTTACCGTGCTGGAGCAGATGCTATCCGTGAACAAGTTGCAATGCAGCTCCGGCTCCCTTTGTGACCACCGAGGCGGAGCATGCCCGGGCTGTATAATGGTTCCCGAAACGACCTGCATTGCAGCGAACCAGCTCCTTTCTCGGAGCGCGCTGAAAAATGGGCCGGCACCACGATGGTCTCGTGACAAGAGTGACTTGGTAGGCTTCTTTTCGTTGACAACAGCATGAAGAGTGATGCCGTCCAAAAATTCTTCGAGTTGATACGGCCGTTTCCTGCGACCGCAGAGAGAGTCGTGCGACTTATGGCGGAATCTGGACATGCCGCTATAACATTGGAGTTCGTAGAAAGAAATGCAGGCTTAGGAGCCCATGAAAAGGTACGCATTCCACAGATACTTCGCGCCATGGCGACTGTGGGGATGGTAAAATAGGTTGGTCCAAGCATATGGATTTCATTTGCTGACGACCAAGACATGATGAATCTTGCTATACAGTTGGCGGGAGCAGCTAATTTTCAGCGGGTTCATAAGGATAAGGATGATGTCCAAATTGTCCTGACATTACCTGAAGAGCCGAGCAAGCTTTGCGAGGCGTTGCCTGAGCAGGGACCATACTGCGTAAAGCTGGGTGCCACCGACTCAGCATTCTCAAAAATAGCTCGTGAAGCAAGATCCCGGCTTGTTATTGTGACGCCATTTATTGACAAGGTGGGGGCCGAGTGGTTAGCCAATATGTTTAGATTAACCCATGGCAAGCCAGTTGAGCGGGTACTGATGCTTCGGGATTATCTTTCGGTTAAAACATCATTGGCAGGCATTGCAGATGAGTTGGACTGTTTGCATGTAAAGATTTTCGACTACAACCTTCATCATTTAGGTCGCCGCCTTCCTTATGAAACTTTCCATGCAAAATTCGTCTTAGGGGATGATCTTCAAGCTTACATCGGATCGGCTAATATGTTGGCATCTTCACTTGAGTCTTCTCTGGAAGTAGGGGTTTTGATAAAAGGGAAAAGTGTCTTGGACGTTAAAAGGCTTGTAGACTCAATGATTTTGGTGGCAAAAAAAATAATCTAATACAGTGTTTAGTTTTAATATCCAGCCTGACTTCAAGGAAAGGGGCCAGAACGGTTTCCGGGGTCGGACCAAAACAACTAATTGAAAATAAACGGAAAAACACCGTAATTTCGACCTATTTCGCCCTTAAATCGCTGATTTTGGCTTTAAAAAACGAGAGTAACGCGTTTCTCAAACACTGGCTTTCGGGAAAAGACTCCTGGATGACAGGGATGAGGGCATAAAAGCGTTACAATGAATCCGACCGACCGTTACCATACCTCCCAACTGGTTGAGAACCAGCATGAACCCGGTTCTTATGGGCGGGTGCTGAAAAATCTCCTCGGCATCAAAAGAAAACGCGACATGAACAAGGCCGAGGAAATGCGTTTCATTCGGTTGATGGATGAAGCTTTGGTGCGGTTTGAAAGCGATCATCGTTTCACTGCGGAAGATATCCGCTGGCTGCACCGATTCTGGTTGGCTGATATTTACACTTGGGCCGGTGTCTATCGTGCCGTCAATGTGGGCAAAGGTAGTTTCATGTTTGCAGCAGCCGCTCAAGTGCCGAACCTGATGCGACAATTTGAGACGGATCAGCTCAACCGCTACACACCTTGCAGTTTTGAAAATCACGAGGAGTTGCTCAAGGCACTGGCCGAGGTACATGTGGAACTAGTGTTGATCCATCCGTTTCGGGAGGGTAACGGCAGAATTGCCCGGCTGTTTTCCGTTTTAATGGGATTGCAGGCGGGTTTGCCGCCTTTGGAGTTTTCTTCTTTACGAGGAAGGAACCGGGAGCGGTACTTCGAAGCGGTAAGAGCAGGGCTGGATCGGGATTACCAGCCGATGATGACTATTTTTCGCGAGGTGATCGAGAGGACTCTTGCCGTGGTGAAATGATATCAGAATCGCTTTCTTTCACCAAAGACTCACCCTCGCTTTTCAAATAGATGCCCTCAATGGCAAAAGAAGAGACCATGGAGTAACGCAACAGCTTCTTGCGTTTGGTGCGGTCTTTCAAATAAGGATTAGTATCTTCGAGAGATTTTTTCATGTGTCTACTATACCATAGATGCTGACAGAGAAAAACATTCGATTACATCAAGTTAGAGGCACAAAAAGCTCAGAAACCATGCCTTGGCAATTCATCCGACATAAAGGAGAGGCCTGGGGTCAGGCCTGCAAGATTGCAGGTAATTCTAACAAACGGAAATAAAGGGAATTTGACGAAAAAATTAAAGAATTTTCTATTTACGACGAAAAGTTAAGGTATCGGATGGCTAACCTCCCCGGTGCAAGTTGGAGCCATGGTGGTTTTAAGGAGGATTTCGATGCCTGCCTCAAACGCCGCGAACCTATCATATCCCTTAAAAGACGCTTTCGTCGCCAAGGTCCTTCTTCCGCTTTCCAAAGAAGGGGCGCTGGAACTGGAATGCCTTGTGAAAAGCACCGATCCCTCTCACTTCGAGGCCACCTTTCTCCCCGGCCAGCTTCCTGTCGACACGCTCAGTCCGGAGCGGATCTGCAAAATTTCTTTTCAGGCGGAGGGCCATTGCCATATTCTCAATACCCGCATCGTCCGGGTTGTCTCTTCTGAAAAACTGCTCTTGCTCTTCAGGCGCATCAAGGTCAACCCCTTTGCCCGGGAGTACTTCCGGGTCGATGTCCCGGCCAATGTCTGCTGTCAGAAGCTCGCGGAAGAGAGCGGAGAAAGCTTGGACTACAAGGGTGTGATCAACATCAGCGGCGGGGGCGTACGCTTTCCCATTCGAAGGTCGCGCCGTCTGGGGGAGAAGTTCCAGATCGGGCTGGCCTTCAACAATCCCTATCCGTTTGAGGTCGAGTGCAGCGGCGAGGTGGTAAGGGCGCTGAATTTCAGCAAAAAGCCCTACGTCTCTCTCAAGTTTTCGGAGATCGACGCCAGGGACCGGGAAAGGCTCATCTCTTTCTGCATGGCCGTTCAGAGGGAAGAGCTGAGAACCAAAGTCCAGGTGGTGAATTTTCCTTGATGCGGCAGAGTCTGCGATAGTCCCGCGTCAATAAAAATTAATTCAAATTATCAACCCATATTTCCTACCTGCTTAATTCCAAATAGAAAATAACACCTATAAATACCCGCCATCCGGAACAGCGCTGCCGCGCCGGCGGGCCCCTGATGTACGCCAAGGTCCAGGCATAATCTTCCCTTGTTTTTCAAGTATCCGGAAAATCATCATTGTTAAAATATGATGTTGGTAGTACAGTTAACAATACAACAGGAGGTATTATCAATGGCTAGAACACCCAAAATTATTCCCATTTCCGATCTCCGCCAGGAGGCCAGCAACATCGTCAAAAAGGTTGCTGCTTCCCGTGAGCCTGTTTTTATCACCCAGAGGGGCAGGGCCGCTGCGGTTATGGTCAGCATGGATTCCTATGAAAAGACCCAGAATGAGTTGGAAATTTTGCGCTTACTGGCCCGCGGGGAAAAAGAGATCGAGGCCGGTGAAGGCATCAGCCTGGAAGCCGTCATGGCCGAGGCGGACAAGTTCCTGAATGGGAGCCAGGCTTGAAAATTGTTTTTACGCCGTCGGCGCGCGACCAGTTTTTGACTGCACTGGCTTACATCCGGCGGGATAATCCAGCCGCAGCTTTTTCGTTCAGGGAAAA
>Ga0209163_1002306_pt1 | contig 16292 bp, 11 predicted proteins | sample MTBAKSrepl2MetaG_FD_187457 | JGI IMG/M metagenome (GOLD analysis project Ga0209163, IMG submission 187457) | Enrichment culture microbial communities om Arthur Kill intertidal strait, New Jersey, USA, that are MTBE-degrading - MTBE-AKS2 (Arthur... | ecosystem: Environmental > Aquatic > Marine >...
CTCGTGCTTCTACCTGCTGGTGAAGTACGCCGAGGTGACGCCCAAGTCGTTCGTTTGCAAGAGCGACGCCGGCACCAACGAGTTCAAGCTGACCGACCTGACCGCTGCGGTCCCGACGAACTTCGAGCTCATCGATGCCTGGGATTTCGGTCCGGCCGTCGATGCCTACAAGCACTGCAGCTACGCCTACCATGTGCCGTTCGGTCTGTACGCTCTGACGACCTCAAGCGAGCCGGGCTTTGCCGTGGCCGCCGACCGCAACCCGTTCATTAAGAGCCCTGCGGCTGACGCTGCCCCCATCGGCAACTTCAAGCCGGACCTCGACGCCTATAAGGGCACGACGGAGCAGGCCAAGGCGGGCAATGCCATCGCCCACCAGCTCGACGGGCAGAACGTGCTGTTCCTGGACAGCCACGTTGACTTCGAGAAGAGAGCCTACTGCTCGATCGAAGATGACAACATCTACCTGATCTCGTCCGTGGCCGACAGGGGTTCGCCCATCGGTACGGTCCCGGCTGTCAACTCGCAGCCGATGAACCGCAAGGACTCCGTCCTGGTTCATGATCCGGATACCTTCGGTACCGGTGGTACCACGACGACCCGACGCTAAGTTGATGTCTCTGGTTTGAGTTATGAGGCGGCCCCGGTACAGTGAAGGCCGGGGCCGCTTTCCTCCTTCGAACGTGCTCTTTGACATCTTTGCCAGATGCCTGAGCGTTGACGACTCTGGGATCCGGGCACGAGAGCACCCCCTCCGGCAGGCGGATTTCGCATCTCATCCGTAAGCTATCATTCATTCCCTTTCGTCTTAATCTTGGGACCCGCCGACCTGGATTCGGTTCCCCTCCCCGCGACACAGGGTCCGTCAAGCTCATTCTCCTACGCATCAGGTGACGTACGCGCGGAGATAGCGCGCGCTCGTAGTGTACCCGTAAGGGCATATCTTCATCCTATCGGATATGAGATAAGATCCGGAAAGACAACACCTTACAGCGTCACTACGAACCTGATGCGCCCTCATGATCTTTGAAATGAATCGGTCAGGCTCTGCCCATTTGGACCGGCCGTTTGCATACGAAGATCAACCCACGAGATCGGCGGACAATGAGTCCTGAGCCTGATGGCAGACGGGTGTACCGCCTGCGGCCGATTCCGCGGTGCGAAGCGTTCACGTGCTGCATTCATTCATCGATTCCCTCTGTCTGCACCGCAACGAAGGTCGGTCCCGCCGGTCTCACACCACTGGAAAGGGGACTACCATGAGAAGGAAGGGGTTCACACTGGTCGAGCTGTTGGTCGTAATTGCGATCATCGCTCTGTTGATGGGCATCTTGATGCCCGCACTATCCCGTGTCCGCCAGTTGGCTTTTCGGCTGACTTGCGGCACCAACCTGTCGGGCGTAGGCAAGGCCATGATGATCTACGCCAACGACTATGAAGATGAGCTGCCTCGCGCCGGCGGTCGCAGCAGCACCTGGGGGCCGGTGAACAACTGGATGGCCAACGACCGTTACACCGCCTTCGGCCTGGACGCGCAGGGTGGCAGCGGCAAGGCCACGATCAGTTCGTGCTTCTACCTGCTGGTGAAGTACGCGGAGGTGACGCCGAAGTCGTTCGTCTGCAAGAGCGACGCCGGCACCAGCGAGTTCAAGCTTTCCGATCTGGCCCAGGCGGTCCCGACGAACTTCGAACTGATCGACGCCTGGGATTTCGGCGCCACCGGCGAGTCCTGGAAGCACTGCAGCTACTCCTATCATGTGCCGTTCGGGCTGTATGCCCTGACGACCTCGAGCGAGCCGGGCTTTGCGGTCGCGGCCGACAGGAACCCGTTCCTGAAGAGCCCGGCTGCTGAAGCCGCGCCGCTCAACGCCTTCAAGCCGGACCTGGATGCCTACAAGGGCACGACCGATCAGGCCAAGGCGGGCAATGCGATCGGCCACCAGTTGGACGGTCAGAACGTGCTGTTCCTCGATGCCCACGTCGACTTCGAGAAGAGAGCCTACTGCTCTATCGAAGACGACAATGTCTACCTGATCTCCTCTATCGCGGATCGAGGTTCGCCCATTGGTGCGGCACCCACGTCGAACTCCCACCAACCGATGAACCGCAAGGACTCCGTCCTGATCCACGACCCTGGGGACTGGAACGGCCCGCCTGTAAGGAACGTCAGGCCGTAGCCGTCTGGTTTGAGCTATTCACTGCAATACGGCGGCCCTGTGCGCGGAGGCGTGGGGCCGCCTGACCTTGGCAGCACGCGGGTGGTCTCGCGCGGCAATGCGCGAGACCGCTTTTTTTGTAGGGTGGAGCAAGCGCTATGCACCTGGAATCCTGTGGGTGCGGCCGGAACAGGGGCATGAGGGCTTCGTAGGGCGAGCGTCCCCGCTCGCCTATTTGCGACGTCGTCGCTGTCCAAGATGGGTTGTGCGAGCGGACACAGGAAGGGAAGCGAGCGGGGACGCTCGCCCTACGTGGAGGGCCAAGTCCAGCCTCAGATAACAGGTGCACCCCAAGTCTGAAACCGCAGCTATCGTGCTTGACAAGGGTTATTATATGGCTTAACTTGGGGATTTCTAACGGTTCGCAGACGAGGAGTGCTAAGCTGTGTCGGAGAACGTGGTAACGCGGTTTGCGCCGTCGCCGACGGGGTACCTGCACGTGGGCGGGGCCCGGACCGCCTTGTTCAACTGGTTGTGGGCCCGGCGGACGGGCGGGAAGTTCATCCTGCGCATTGAGGACACCGATCTCAAGCGCAACACACCCACCGCCACGCGCCAGGTGATGGACGACCTCCGCTGGCTGGGCATCGAATGGGATGAGGGGCCGGAGGTGGGCGGGCCGAACGGGCCGTACCTGCAATCCCAGCGCCTCGACATTTATAACCGCTGCATCCGCCAACTGCTCGACCAGGGTCGGGCCTACTACTGCTTCGAGACGGGCGAGGAGCTCGGCGCCATGCGCGCCGAGGCGGAGGCGCAGAAAAAGGGCTTCGTCTACCGCCGGCCGGAATGTCTCCCTTCGGACCAAGACGCGGAGAAGGCGCGCGCCGAAGGCCGGGATGTAACGGTGCGATTCGCCATGCCGCAGAGCGGACCCATCGTGGTCAAAGATGTCATTCGGGGGGAGATCTCCTTCGATCCGGCCGAACTGGGCGATTTCATCATCCAGAAGAGCGACGGCTTCCCGACCTACAACTTCGCGGTGGTCGTCGACGACTACCTGATGCAAATCACGCACGTGATCCGCGGCCAGGAGCACCTGATGAACACGCCGAGCCAGCAGGCCCTGTGGGAGGCGCTGTTCCCCGACCGGCCGGCGCCGCAGTACGCCCACATGTCCGTGACGGTCAGCGACACCGGCGGCAAGCTCTCGAAGCGCGAGCGGCCGCAGACGCTGCGCACCGCGATCGCCGCGACGAAGGACGTTGATATCGACAAGCTGGCCGCGGTCGGGTCGATCACGCCCGACGAAGTCCGTGCGTTCCTCAAGGGCGAAACGACGCCGGATATGCCGGTGGTCGATGCGATGGCGGAGTATCTGGGCGTGCATCTGCCCGAGATCAACATCGTCGACTTCTTCCGTAGCGGGTATCTGCCCGAGACGATGGTGAACTTCCTGGCGCTGTTGGGCTGGAACCCGGGCGACCAACGGGAGATCCTGACGCGCGACGAATTGATCCGCTCGTTCGACCTGTCACGTCTGACCAAGAGCAATAGTCTGTTCGACCGCAAGAAGCTGCTGGCGTTCAACACCGAGCACCTGCGCCTGACGCCGCCCGAGAAGGTCCTGCAGCACTTCAAAGCCTACCTCAAGCACGTCAGTTCGCCCGTCCAACAGGCCGACGACGCGCTGCTGGCACGGATCATCAAGCTGTGCGAAGGGGCACGGACGTTCGAAGATATCGAGCGTAAGAGTGTGTTCGTTTTCCTCGAGGACGAGCAGATTGAATTCGAGGAAAAAGCGGTCCAGAAGGTGCTCATGAAAGATCGGGCCCTGGAGATCCTCCGGCAGGTGCGCGCGGAACTGGCCGCGCTTCCGGAGTTGAGCGAACAGGCGATCGAGGAGATGCTGCGCCGGCTGGCGGAGGCCCGGCAGGTCGGCTTGGGCAAGGTGGCGCAGCCGTTGCGCGTGGCTTTGTGCGGCACAACAATCAGCCTGCCGATCTTCGACTCCGTGAGCCTGCTGGGCCGGGAGCGGACGCTCAAGCGGATCGATCTGACGCTCGAAGAGTTCGGAGCACAGGAGAAGGTGAAATAGCATGCCGTTATTGGTGACAGGGTCCATCGGAATCGACACGATCAAGACGCCCCATGGGATGAGCGAGCGGTGCCTGGGGGGCTCCTCCATCTACTTCAGCATGGCGGCCAGCCTCTTTGCGCCGGTGCGTTTTGTCGGAGTCGTGGGCGACGATTGCCCGTTCGATCTGCCGGGCCTGTTCCGGGGCCGGGATGTCGATCTCCGCGGCCTGGAGGTCCGTTCCGGCAGCAAGACCTTCGTCTGGCACGGGACGTACCACGAGAACATGAACGACCGGACGACCGACCATGTCGAGTTGAACGTCCTGCAGGAGGCCCCGCCGACGGTCCCGGAGGTGTTCTGCGACAGCAAGTTCGTGTTCCTGGCCAACACGGCGCCGGCGCTCCAGATGCAACTGCTCAGTCAGATTCGGTCGCCGCTCTTCGTGGCTGTCGACACGATGGACCTGTGGATCAGGAGCAGCCTGCCTGATCTGAGGGAACTGCTCAAGAAGGTCCACTGCCTGATCGTCAACGACGAAGAAGCCAGACTCCTGGCCGGCCGTCTGAATCTGATCGCGGCGGCCGAGGCGATCCTCGTGATGGGGCCGCGCATCGTCATCGTCAAGAAAGGCGAGGCGGGCTCGCTGATGTGCCTGGCGGATGGGAGCAAGTTCATCCTGCCCGCCTACCCGGCCACTGAGGTCCGCGACCCGACCGGGGCGGGCGACAGCTTTGCCGGCGGGCTCATGGGCTATCTGGCGCAGGCCCGCACGACGGACTTCGATACGCTCAAGCGCGCGGTCGCCTATGGCACGGTCGTTGCGTCGTTCACGATTTCCGATTTCTCCCTGGCTGGCCTGACCGCCGCCACGCGGAAAGACATCGATGCCCGGCTGGGATTGCTGCGGAAGTTCACGTGCTTCTGAGTGGACAGCGAGGTCCAGGGCGGGCATATTGCGGATTATGGGCTAATAACCATGCGGTGCTTTGTTGCGATTGAGATTCCGGGTGAGATCCGGGCCGAGCTGGCCCGGCTGCAGAAGGACCTGGTGGGACACGTCGATGTCCACCGGGGCGACGTCAAGTGGGTTGAGCCCGAGGGGATGCACCTGACGCTCAAGTTTCTGGGCGAGGTCCCGGATAACCGGGTGGTCGAGGTGTGCCGAATCGTCGGGGAGGTGGCGCAGCGGCACGCATTGTTTGATTTTCCCGTCAAGGAAGTGGGCTCCTTCGGCGGTCGCAGCGCCCGCGTCCTGTGGGTTGGAGCGGGGCTGGATTGTCCGGAGCTTCTGGACTTGCAGCAGGACCTGGAAGAGGAATTCGACCGGGCCGGCTGGCCCAAAGAAGGCCGGCAGTTCTCCGGCCACCTGACGTTATGCCGTATCCGCAACGTCAAGGCCGGCGAGAAACTGGCCCAAGCTGCGAAGCAATACGGGGATTACGATCTGGGCATGGCGCCGGCCGCCGAGGTCTGTGTCTTCGAGAGTCAACTGAAACCGCGTGGACCGATCTATACCCGTGTGGGACACTATACATTGCAGGAACGTTAGCGCCAAGGGCGAGATTGAAGTTGGAGGTATTCCATGGCCAAGTCCAAAAAAGCAACAGCCACAACCCCTGTGCCCGAAGCCGCCAGCGACAGCAAGCACGCCGCGCTGCAGCGCGTCATCGCGCAGATTGAGAAGCAGTACGGGCAGGGCGCCATCATGCAGATGGACGAGCAGTCGTACGCCAGGATCGAGGGCATCAGCACCGGTGCCCTGTCCCTGGACATCGCCCTGGGCGGCGCGGGTATCCCGCGCGGCCGGATCACGGAACTGTTCGGACCGGAATCCTCGGGCAAGACGACGCTGGCGCTGCACGTGATCGCCAGCGCTCAGAAGGCCGGTGGGGTCGCCGCGTTCATCGATGCCGAGCATGCGCTCGACACCACCTGGGCCAAGCGTCTCGGCGTGGACGTCAGCAGCCTGCTGGTCAGCCAGCCCGATACCGGTGAGCAGGCCCTCGAGATCGCGGAGATGCTCGTGTCCTCGAACTCCGTGGATGTGATCGTCATCGACTCGGTGGCCGCGCTCACGCCCAAGGCCGAGCTCGAAGGCGACATGGGCGACAGCCACATGGGCTTGCAGGCCCGGCTCATGAGCCAGGCGATGCGCAAGCTCACGGGCATCATCTACAAGAGCAAGACGGCGCTGGTCTTCATCAACCAGATCCGCATGAAGATCGGTGTCATGTTCGGCAATCCCGAGACCACCACGGGCGGCAAGGCCCTGAAGTTCTATTGCTCCGTCCGCGTGGACCTGCGCCGGCTCAGCACGCTGACGGACAACAACGGCGCCATCGGTTCGCGGGTCCGGGCCCGGGTGGTCAAGAACAAGATCGCGCCGCCGTTCCGCGAGACCGAGTTCGACATCATGTTCGACAGCGGGATCAGCTACGAGGGCGACCTGCTGGATCTGGCGGTAGCTGCGGACATCGTCCAGCGGAGCGGCGCCTGGATGAACTACGGCAGCGTCCGTCTGGGCCAGGGCCGCGAGAACGCCAAGAAGTACCTGATCGATTTTCCCGAGGTCCGCAATGAGATCAAGGACAAGATCCTGGACGCCAAGGGGCTCGTGCCTGCGGCGAAATCGGCGGAAAAGACGAAGGGGGACGACTGATCGAGGACGCTGAGCGGATTTCGGAGAAGTACGATGTATGAATCGACGGAATCGTCCGGGAGAGTTCTGCGGTGGGTGCTCCTATCCATCGGTCTGATCGCAACGACGCCGGCCTGGGCGGCGACCCGGGTCGGGGCCGATTCCTCTGAGCCGCGCTGGTGGAAGGGCAACCTGCACACGCACACCTTCTGGAGCGACGGAGACCACTTTCCCGAGATGGTGGTGCAGTGGTACCGGGACCACGGCTATCATTTCCTGGCCGTATCCGACCACAATCGGCTTTCGCAGGGACAGCGGTGGATGGCGGCGACGGACAAGCAACGGACCGCTTTCGACGAATACCGCGTCCGGTTCGGCGAACGCTGGGTCGAGACCCGCAAGAACGAGAAAGGCGAAACCCTGGTCCGGCTTAAACCGCTCTCTGAGTTCCGCTGTCTGTTCGAGGTGTCCGGAGAGTTCCTGTTGATCCCGTCGGAAGAGATCACGGAGAAGGCCCACCTCAACGCCATCAACGTCCTGGAACTGATTCCGCCGCAGGGTGGAGCGACCATCCCGGAGATCCTGCAGAACAACGTCAATGCGGTGCTCGCCCAGCAGGAGAAGACGGGACAATCGATGCTGGTCACGATGAATCACCCGAATTTCCAGTGGGCCCTGACGGCCGAGGACATGCTGGGTGTGAAAGGGGGCCGGTTCTTCGAGGTCTACAACGCCCACGGTTATGTGAACAACGACGGCAACGACCTCCGCGCGAGCACCGAGCGGATGTGGGATATCATCCTGGCCCAGCGGCTGGCCCGGCCCGATGCGGAAGTCCTGTATGGCGTCGCGACGGACGATGCGCACAACTACCACAAGTATGAGCCCCGCGCCGCCAATCCCGGCCAGGCATGGATCGTCGTCCGCGCCGACCGATTGACGCCGGAATCGCTCCTGCGAGCCATGGACGCGGGGCATTTCTATTGCTCCACCGGTGTGGCGCTTCAGGACATTGTATTCCGCGATGGCACTCTGACGGTCCAGGTCGCTCCCGAGCCGGGCCTGACGTACACGATCCGTTTTCTCGGTACCCGCCGGGGCTACGATCCGACCAGCCGCGAGGTTGTTAATGCCGGGGGCAAAACCATCCGAACAACACGTAACTACAGCCCCCAGATCGGGGCCGTGCTGGCGGAAGACAAAGGCACGACCGCCAAGTATACGCTCCGGGGCGATGAGTTGTACGTGCGTGCCAAGGTGATTTCGTCGCGCAAAAACGAGAAGTCGCACGTCGCGGATGAATACGAATCCGCCTGGGTGCAGCCGATCGTCGTCAAGAAAGAGTAGAAGTCCACAGAGAGTCTGACAAGGGGTATGAACACCGTGCTAACCGCTCGCGCTATCCGACAGAGCTTCATCGAGTTCTTCCTGGGAAAGGGGCATACGTTCGTGCCCAGTTCCCCCATCGTGCCGCACGGCGACGACACGCTGCTGTTCGCCAATGCCGGCATGAACCAGTTCAAGGACATTTTTCTCGGACTGCGCGCCCCGGACTGCCCGCGGGCGGTCAACAGCCAGAAATGTCTGCGCGTCAGCGGCAAGCACAACGACCTCGAGGAGGTCGGCAAGGACACGTACCACCACACCTTCTTCGAGATGCTCGGCAACTGGTCGTTCAACGACTACTTCAAGGCCGAATCGATCGCCTGGGCGTGGGAGCTGCTGACGAAGGTGTGGGGCATCAATCCCGATCAGCTCTACGCGACGGTTTTTGCCGGCGACGACAAGGACGGCCTGCCGCGCGACGACGAGGCCGCCGGGCTCTGGACGAAGCTGACGCCGATCCCCGTCGAGCGCGTGATGGCGTTCGGGCGGAAAGAGAACTTCTGGGAGATGGGCGAGACCGGCCCCTGCGGCCCATGCAGCGAGATCCACATCGACCTCGGGCCCGACCGCTGCGACATGAAGGGTGTGCCGGGTCATCAATGCCGCGTCAACGGCGAGTGCGCCCGGTTCATCGAGCTGTGGAACCTCGTGTTCATCCAGTACAATCGCCAGCCCTCGGGGAATCTCGTGCCGCTGTCGGCCAAGTATATCGACACCGGCGCGGGTTTGGAGCGGGTCGTCCGCGTGCTCCAGAGCAAAGAGAGCAACTACGACACCGACCTATTCATGCCGATCATCGAGGCGACCGCCAGGATGAGTGGTCACCGGTACACCTCGCAGCTTGGCAATAAGACCGATAATGCGTTCCGCGTGATCGCGGATCACGGCCGGACGCTGGTTTTCGCCATCACCGACGGCGCGACGCCTTCGAATGAGGGTCGCGGCTACGTGATCCGGCGCATCCTCCGCCGGGCGGCGCGGTTCGGGCGCGAGCTCGACCTGCACGAGCCGTTCCTCTACAAGCTGGTCCCTGTCGTCGTGGAGTGTCTCGGCGATGCGTTTCCCGAGATCCGTGAGCGGGCGGATTACGTCGCGACGGTAATCCAGTCGGAAGAGGCCGGCTTCGGGCGAACACTGGACCGCGGACTCGAAATCTTCAACACGGCCGCCGCACGTGCCGCCGACACAAAGACCAAGACCATCAGCGGCGACGATGCCTTTCAGCTCTATGACACTTTCGGCTTCCCGCCGGACCTGACGCAGCTCATGGCCCGCGAGAAGGGCCTGACCGTCGATATCGAGCGATTCGACGAGTTGATGAAGGAGCAGCGGGAGCGGGCCCGCGCCGCCCAGAAGACCGATGCCCTCTTGGCGGGCCTGGCCGACAGTGATCTGCCGGCGACGGAAGACCTGCACAAGTATCGGACCGACCGCTGCGACGCGACGATCCTCGGCTGGATCGATGCGGACGGCTTCAAGAAGCAGGGGGCCGTTCCCGCCGGGACCGAACTCGGCCTGGTTCTGGACAAGACCTGTTTCTACGCGGAGGCCGGCGGCCAGGTCGGCGACACGGGCGTCATCAGCGCCGACGGCGGCCGATTCGTCGTCGAAGAGACGATGAAGGTCGGCAACACCGTGATCCATCGCGGCAAGCTGGCGGACGGTTCGCTCAAAGTTGGCCAGCCGGTCGCCGCGGTGGTCAGTCCGGACCGCAACGCCACACGGAAGAACCACACCGCCACGCACCTGCTCCAATGGGCCTTGCAGGAGGTGCTGGGCAAGTCGGTCGCCCAGCAGGGCAGCTACGTCGGACCCGATTACCTGCGGTTCGACTTCACGTACCCGAAGGCCCCGACGCCCGAGGAGTTGGCGAAGATCGAGCAACTCGTCCGCGAGAAGATCGCGGCGGACCTGCCGGTCGCTTGGACGGTCCTGCCGCGGGAGGAGGCGGAGAAGCTCGACGCGATGGCCCTGTTCGGCGAGAAGTACGGCAGCGAGGTTCGCGTCGTCTGTGTCGGCGCACCCGACGAGAGCCATATCGATGAAGCGTTCAGTCGGGAGTTCTGCGGCGGCACGCATGTGGACCGCCTCGGCGTCATTGGCGGCTTCAAGGTCCTCAGAGAGGAAAGCGTCTCGGCGGGTGTCCGCCGCATCACGGCTCTCACCGGCCAGGCCCTGACTGCGCATCTCGAACAGGCCGGCAGCATTGTCGAGCAGCTCACCGCTCTGCTTCAGATTCCTGCGGGCAAGCTGCCCGAGCGCATCGCGCAGCTCCTGGAGGACAATAAGAAGCTCGCCAAGCAGCTCAAGACCGCTGCGAAGACCGGCGGTCCCGACACCATGGCCGAGGCCCGGAGTCTCCTGGACGCCGGCGAGAGGATCGGCGACTCCGCCGTCGTCGTCGGGCGCCTCTCGACCACGTCGGTCGATCGCGCCCGCGAGGCCATCGACATGCTGAAGAAGAAGGCCAAATCCGCGGCCGTCGTCCTGGCCTATGAAGAGGACGGCAAGGTCATGCTCCTGGCGGGCGTCACCGACGATCTGATCAAGAAGATCAAGGCCGGCGACATCGTCAAGCAGATCGCCCCCATCGTTGACGGCGGCGGCGGCGGCAAGCCCCAAATGGCCCAAGCCGGCGGCAAGAACCCCGCCAAAATCGACGAGGCCTTGGGCAAGGCATCCGAGCTGATCAAGACCGCCCTGGCCAAGTGAGCCCATAGCGGCGACCGCTCTGGCATCTTCCGGGCGCAGCGGTCCTGTCCTTCAGGAGCAAGGCGTCCGTGAGGAACACGGGCAGGATGCCCGGGCCACGATTGAGTGGCCTCTCACACACCCTCTGGGGCGAAATGATCAGAAGAGTTGCGTCTGTCATGCGTCTATTCTCTTGATGTTCTGACTGTGCGTGGGCTGCTGACCCCCGTAGGGCTGAAGGCGGAGCCCCCAGGAGTGACGCCGTGATTCACTTTGCATGCGAGCGCTGTGGGCAGAAGCTCAAGGTCCCCGAGAGCCGGGCGGGCAAGGCCAGCCGGTGCCCGCAATGCAAGAATAAGATCACCATTCCCTCGGCGGCCGAGCCGGAGCTGACTCTGGTCCGGAACCCCTCCGTGTCCGATTCGCACGAGACTTCCACGCCCGTCGTGCAAGACCCGCCCGGGCGACTGGCGAGAATACGCAGAGCCCAGGAAGCCGAAGCGCGTCAACAGGTACAGGAACTGCTCGCTTCGCAGAGTGTCTCAGCAGGCTCCGAGCATCCGGCGGAGCCGACGCCGTACGGGCCTCTCGACCTCTTGCTGTACCCGTTCAGCCTCACGGGCATGATTACTCTGGTCGCGATGATCGGCTTCCCGATCCTCATGGGCCTGCTTCGCCTGTTCGAACCACTCCGCCTCATGCTGACGAGATGGCCGTCTCTGCTGATCAACGGCGTCGTGAGCCTCTACGTCGGCTGGTACTTGGCCGAGTGCGTCTATGACAGCGCCAAGGGCGGCACACGCGCCCCGGAGGCGCTGGAAGCGGTTCCCGGCATTGACGATGCGTGGTCGCGTTTTTCGTATTGGCGGCGGTGTACATCGTGTACGGGCTGCCGGCGGTGTTCTACTGGATGATCGCCCAGCGGCTCGACCTGATCTTCTGGATCCTGGTGGCCTGGGCCATCGTCTTCTTTCCGATGGGCCTGCTCGCCATGGTCATCAACGACTCCGTCTCTGCTCTGAACCCTCTGTTCCTGCTCGATTCCATCCGCCGCGTCTTCATTCCCTATGCTGGTCTGTTGCTCCTGATCGCGGCGGCGGCAGGCTTGTGCGGGCTCCTCCAGATCGCAATGTCGCAGGGCGCCGGCCCGACGTGGTTCGCCATCCTTGCTCTGATCATCGGCGCGTACAGCGTATTCCTCTTCGCCCATATCCTGGGACGTTTCTATTGGCGGCACCGCGACCGGCTCGACTGGGGTATCTGAGCACTATGTCGGCTGGCGGAGGGCGACACTGCGGGCGTGGGCGTCGAGGCCCTCCACCTTGGCCAGACGAATGATGTCCTCGGCACCGGCGGCAAGCTGCTCCGCAGTATACTCGATCAGACTGATCGACTTGAGGAAATCGTTGCAGGTCAAAGCACTGGAGAACCTCGCTCGACTGCCGGTGGGCAAGGTGTGGCTCGGCCCCGCCCAGTAGTCTCCGACGGCGACCGGTGTGTGGAGTCCGATAAAGATAGCCCCGGCGTTGGTGATCCGCTCGGCGACCGCTCGGCTCTCGATTCCACATTGGATTTCGAGGTGCTCCGAGGCGAACTCGTCGGCCAGGCGGACCGCTTCGTCCAGACTCTCGACCACGATCACCCGGCTGAACCGCTTCAGCGACTGCACCGCATCGGCGGCGCGGGGAAGCGTATCGAGCTGTCTGGCCAGTTGTTCGAGAATGGTCTGAGCCAGCGGCTGCGAATCCGTCAAGACAATGGCGCTGCTGTCGGTGCCGTGCTCGGCCTGGCTGAGCATATCGGCGGCTACCCACGCGGGATTCGCCTGATCGTTGGCGACGATGAGCACCTCGCTGGGCCCGGCGATGGCATCGATGGCGACGTAATCGCCCGCGACGTTCTTCTTCGCGGCCTGGACCCACTTGTTGCCCGGCCCGACGATCTTGTCGACCTTGCGGATGGTCTGCGTGCCGTAGGCGAAGGCGCCGACCGCCTGCACGCCGCCAATGCGGTAGACCTCGTTCACACCCAGCTCATGGCAGACCGCCAGGATGACTGGATGGATGCTCCCTTCGAATCGTGGCGGGGAGATCACGGCGACCTCCTTCACACCCGCCACCTGGGCGGGTACGACGGTCATGATCACCGTAGAGGGTAGGGGTGCCGCGGCGCCCGGCACGCAGACGCCTGCCCGCCGGATCGGGGTGTATCGAATCCCGGTGCCCTGCGAGAACTCCGATCGGCCGGCGATAGAAACCTTCTCCTGGTACGCCCGCACGTTGTCGATGGCTTTGCGAACCGAGGCCAGAAGAGCGCGGTCCAACGAGTCATGTGCCTTGGACAGTGTCTCGGACGGGAGGCGGAATTCCGAGGGCTGTAGCTCCACACGGTCGAATTCCTTCGTGTATCGCGCGACAGCCGTGTCCCCTTGTTCGGCCACTTCGCGGAGCACGCGGGCGACCGTCTGGCTCTCCGCACTGTCGGCGCCCGCGAGGCGCGCGAATTGGAGCATGTCCGACCGCAGCCGGGCGAACCGCGCCGCAAACCCGGATTCCCGCGAGGAAAGCAGAAGATCCTGCAAGGATTCGCTCATGATCCCCTCATCTGCCAAAGTTGCCGTAGTTGTAGACCGGAATCGCCCGCTGGAGCAGGAGGTATCGCTTGCCCTGAAACTCCGTGACCAGCCCGGCGATGCTGAATCGCATGGACTCGATCGTGCCGCGCTGCATCTGCAGAGCCCGTTCCAGGACGCTGCAGGGCAGCAACTCGTACCGCACCGGGCTGACGTTCCATCCCAAGGCGTAGGGCGTGAAGTGGAAGCGTGGAAGGGTAGATGCATGAAGGCGCTCTTTCGGCAACGCTTCGACGCTTCCACGCTTCGACGCTTCCACATCTTCCGCTTCGATCAGCCCAACCCGGTTCACGAGCATGCGGTCGGGACGCCGGTCCGGGGGTTCGGTGGTCGGGTGGTCCGACGACTTTCGCAGCGGCCCGCGGAGGGGTCGCTGGTTCTTCAGTTTCTCAATGATCTCCGGCGGAATCGTCAACTCGGGATCCGCCGGCTGCAATCCTGGCTCCACCCTCGGTTTCTCCTCCCGCGTGATCGTCCCGGCGTCCTGCGTTTGCTCCTCCTCCTTGAACTTGCTCAGCGGCAGGAAGTACGTGGGGAGTAGGCAGTTCGTCCCCTGGTACCGCGTGACTCGAGCGGAGAGTCGATACCGCGGCGTGTAGCGATCGTTCACATCGGCGATCAGTTGTTCCAGGGTCTTGCAGGGCAACAGCCGGAAGCGTGTCCCGGCCGGCACGTGGCGACCGTCGCTCCGGGCATCGTCCGTCAGCTCGAATACCCAGGCGTCCATGGCGTCCAGGCGAGAGAGCCGGCCGTCGATGCTGTCAAGCACGGCGGCCTCCGGCAGAGGTCTCACGACAGTCGGCTGCGCGCCGAGTCCCACGCCTGCAAGCCCCAGGACGAGCTTGGTCGCCACGCCGCACACGATCCGCGAAAAGGCCGAGGTCCCATCCGTCCTATCTCTGTTCCACCCAACGACCATCATGATCCGAGTCCTTCCTGGACCAATTGCACCACGCTGTCCGGCGTTTGAGCGAAGGCGATGGCTTTCACACAAGCCGGGTCGTCGGCCACAACCACGTCCACCAGCGGCCGCCAGAAATCGCCGGCCAGGACGATCGGCTTGCCCCGATCGAGAAAACGCTTGTTCTTCAGCTCCCAGACCAGCGCCAGTTCCAACAGTGTCCCCGTCCCGCCCGGCAGGATCACGTACGCGCGACCGATCCGCACGAGCGTGCTGAGCCGCTCCTCAAGCGAGCGGGTCGTGACCTCCCGTGTGATGTACTCATTGGCAGCGCTGTTCTTGAAAGCCGAGCACGTCACGCCGATGACCGTGCCGCCTGCCTCGACGGCGCCTTTGGCCGCGGCGTACATGGTGCCGCGATAGCCGCCGTTGGCGATGGCGAAGCCCGCCTGGGCCAGCGCCCGGCCCACCTGCTCGGCCAGCTCGTATGCCGGCTCGCCCGGTTGGGCCCGGCCGGTCCCGAACACGCTGACCACGATCTCAGCCATGGGCCTTCCCGCGCGTGTAGCGGAGCAGTCCGCCCGCCAGGAGGATGTCCCGGTCCCGAGCGGAGAGCTCCAACCGGCCGGTGAACTCGAATGAGCCGTCGCTCTTTCGGATTGTCACCCGCTCGCTGTCGCGGATCGCGCCGAGCAGATCGTCAATGACCAGCTCGTCGCCCGCCTGGAGCCTGTCGTAGTCGGCCGGGTCGGCGAAGCGGATGGGCACGATGCAGAAGTTGATCAGGTTGGCCCGGTGGATCCGCTCGATGCTCTTGGCGAGCACGGCCCGCACGCCGAGATGCATCGGGCACAGGGCCGCGTGCTCGCGCGAGGAGCCCTGGCCATAACTCTCGCCTGCGACGACGATGCCGCCAATGCCCTGGCTCTTGAGAGCCAGCGACCGCTCGGCAAAGGTGGGCTTGCCCGCCTCGTTGAAGCAGTTGAACACGACTTTCGCGTACTCGGGCACGTTCGAGCGAAGCTTCAGATACGTCCCGGCGGGCATGATGTGGTCCGTGGTGATCTTGTCGCCGCACTTGAGCAGGACCTGACCATTGAGCGTGGCCGGCAGTCCCGGCGGAGCCTCCGGCACGACGATCGTGCGGCCCCGCAGGACCTGGACGACCTGAGCGGCAGTCTCGTCCAACGGTCGTTCGATCATGCTGTCGTCGATCACAAACTCACGTGGCATCTTGATCCTTGGATACTCCACGCCCACCCGCTGCGGCAGGTCGCGCGGGTCGGTGATCTTGCCCGTCAGCACGGACGCGACTGCCGTCTCGGGGCTGACCAGATAGACTTGGTCGTTCTTCGTCCCGCTGCGCCCGGCGAAGTTCCGATTGAACGTCCGCAGGCTCACCGTGCCGTCGGCGGGTGAGAAGCCCTGTCCGATGCACGGCCCGCAGGCGGATTCGAGAATGCGCGCCCCGGACGCGATCAGATCCGCCAGGGCGCCGTTGCCGGCCAGCAGGTTCAGCACCTCCCGGCTACCTGGCGCGACGGCAAATTCGACCATCGGATCGATCCGCCGGTTCTTGAGCACCTTGGCGGTCATCATCAGATCCGTGAAGCTCGAGTTCGTGCAACTCCCGACCGCGATCTGGCTCACCGGCTGGCCCGCGATCTCGCGGATCGTCTTGATGTTGTCGGGCGATGAGGGACAGGCGGCCATCGGCTCCAGGGCCGACAGGTCGATCTCGATCACCCGGTCATAGACCGCATCCTTATCCGCAGCCAGCGGCTGGTAGTCTGCCTCCCGCTGCTGCG
>Ga0209163_1002307_pt1 | contig 16288 bp, 16 predicted proteins | sample MTBAKSrepl2MetaG_FD_187457 | JGI IMG/M metagenome (GOLD analysis project Ga0209163, IMG submission 187457) | Enrichment culture microbial communities om Arthur Kill intertidal strait, New Jersey, USA, that are MTBE-degrading - MTBE-AKS2 (Arthur... | ecosystem: Environmental > Aquatic > Marine >...
GCCTCTGTCGCTGGGATTCGGCGTGGCCGGGCTCGTGTACGACCGGCGCAAGTTCTATGCCCTTGCGGCCCTGCTCATCCTGGGCGCGATGATTGCATACTACTGCCTGATGGTATCTACCATCGTGCATTCTGTCCGCTGACCGGCGCATCGGGGAGAAACCTGCCTTCCGGCCCAGCCGCTCGACGGTGGAATCGTGCGGCACTTTCTCCGTGGGGGTATAGATGCGCTGCGACCGGATCGTGTATATTCTGCGGCGTGTTGGAATCGTGTGACGATTCGCGGTCCTTGCAGGACCCCTCAACCAGGGCGGAGGCCGCCGGGGTATAGAAGAAATGGTCAAGAAAGAAACGGTCTGTTCGTTCGCGCTGCTCCTGGCGTTCCTGGGGGTGGGCAACGCGATTTCGCTGGGTCTGCATCTGCACGTGCCGGGCAACGTGATCGGCATGATCCTGCTGACGGTCTGCCTGCTGACGAAGGTCCTGGATATCAAGCGGGTCGAGCCCGCGGCGGACCTGCTGCTCTCGGAGATCGGCCTGTTCTTCGTCCCTCCCGGCGTGGCGGTGATGCTCTACTTCGACCTCGTCGCGAAGCAGTGGCTGCCCCTGCTCGTGGCTATCGTTGGGAGTCTCCTGGCGGTGCTGTGGGTGACCGCCTTGACGGCCCGGTTCTTCGAGAAGAAGGAGACCCGGGACGGCTGATGGAGCAGTGGGCGTATCATCCGTGGTTCGGCATCATCCTGAGCGTGGGCATCTGGGTCGTCGCCCGCTGGCTCCGGCAGCGCGCGGGCACGCCACTGCTGGACCCGGTCATGCTGACGGTGGTGGCGATCATCGGCATCCTCCTGCTGGCGGATATCCCCTTCGAGGCGTACAACCGTGGGGGTCGCGTGCTGGATTTCCTGTTGGGACCGTCGGTGGTCGCGCTGGCGGTCCCCTTCTACCGGCGGCTGGAGAAGGTGAAGCGGAACCTCCTGCCCATCTGCTTCAGTGTTGCCGTCGGCTCGATCATCGGAATCGTGTCCGCGGTGGGTCTGGCCTTGCTGCTGGGCGGCAGTCCCGAGATCGCCATTTCGCTGTCGCCCAAGTCGGTCACCACACCCATCGCCATCGGGATCTCGCAGAAGGTGGGAGGCGTGCCTCCGCTCACGGCGGCCGCGGTGATCTTCACCGGTATCCTGGGTGGCATGCTCGGCCCGGATCTGGTCCGTCTCATCGGCGTCCGCAGCCCGTTCGCCGTCGGTCTGGCGACCGGCACTGCGGCCCACGGCATCGGCACCGCCCGCGCCCTGCGTGAGGGCGAGCTCGAGGGCGCCATGAGCGGCGTCGGCATGATGCTCAACGGCCTGATCACCGCCCTGATCCTGCCCTATATCCTGCCGTGGTTCTTGTGACGGGACTTTGGCAAAATGGACATTGGGCCTATATTCTTCAAGGAAATCTTATTCTTCGATTTCCTTGAAGAATCGACGTGAGTCTCTATTTGTACGATGACTGAGATTTGGGGAGGAGAAATCGAGGAATAAGATTCTTCCTTCCTAAAGCAGGCCCAATGTCCATTTTGCAGAAGTCCAGTTGTGGCATCCGACATCATTTGCCGGCCAGGTATCCCTCCGGCACGACCAGGAACTTGTACCCGCCGACATCGGTGAAGTAGATGCGGTCCCGCCCCGCGCGGAAATCGTACTGCGTGTGTTCGGCCGAATAGCGTGCGATCAGCTTGCGGGCGGCTTCCTGGTGATTCGGGTCCTTCATCAGCTCGTGCAGGCGTTCGAAGGTCTCAACCTGGCGATTGGACGTAAGGCCCAGGGCCTTCAGTTCCTCGTCGATCCGGTACACGCCGTCCCAGTACACCAGCTCCAGATGGGTCTGGTAATAGGCGGCCAACCCTTCGGGGTCGCGGTGATATTTCTCGTACAGCTCGCTGGGGAAGACCCGCAGGAAGAACTCCTTCTGATCGCCGGTGACGCGGTTGATGATCTTTGCCAGAGACACGGCGCTGGACCGCTCGCTGGATCGGCGCCACACCAGCGGCGTCTTGCCGTCGAACCGGTGGATGTAGTGGACGCAGTTGACAAAGAGCCGCCGGCCGGCCTCGGTCATCTGGGAAGGGGCGTCGCAATAGCCCCATTGGAGGAAGTTGCCCTGCCGGCCGATGCCGATATCGCCGTAGGACTTGCCGAAGTTGAAGCCCACCGCGAGAATCTCCGCGTCGGGTGAATCGGTGAAGCCCTGCGCGCGGGCGACGACGTTGCCCCTGGGCGTGCTCTGCACGCGCCAGACCTTGATCTGATCGGGCAGTTTGCCGGGACCGTGGTAGGTCTCGCGATAGTTCGGCGGGGTCTTGCGCTCCTCGAATTCCGGCTGGACCGTCAACGGCGTGCGATACACTTCATGGTCGAGCAGCTCAACATGAGCCGCGTTCTCCATGCAGTTTCACAAGTACCCCGTTTTGAGCCGCCACTGGGAGGAGATCAGGCCCCCGGGGACACCCAGCGTGATGATCGGTCGGGAGAAGCTCTCCGAAATCCGCGGGCGTGGGCCTTTGAATTCGTTCGCGTCCCAGTCCAGGAGCGTCACGTCGAAACCCTGCGTGTCGGCTTCTTTGAACGTCTGCAGGTCGCCCGTCTGCACGGTGTCGAAGTGCTCCTTCAGAAAGGCGACGAAATCCTTCTCGCGGTCCGAGCCGGGCCGGCCGGCATAAAGAATCTTGAGGCCGCGATTGACCTGGGCCTCGGCGAGTGCCGCCGAAGCGAGGAGTATCAACAAGCCCAACCCTGCCACGCGTACAGGCGTGCTCGTGCGATCGGTGATCCGCATATCTGATCCCTTGAAGAACCGTACATCTACCCAGACTGTACCGTCCGGGCCTCGCCGATGTCAAGATGGGTGAATAGTATTTGATTGGCGGGTGTCTCGGTGGTATATTGAAATCCGCGGTAGTGGCGTTCGATCTTCATTCGATGCGCCGTGGAGGGACTGGTATGGGTACCAAAGCGGATAATCGTACTCGCCTGTACGCATTGGCGGGGGTGTTCTGTTTCCTCCTGGTGCTCAGTCTCGTGCTCCTGTATGTCCTGCACCACCACGACGGGTCCCGTGTACCGACCCTGAGGACGATATCGCTCTATTCGAACGGACTGCCCGCCCCGCCGGAGGGGGCAACCAGGCTGACGGTTCCCATGGAGGAGGTCTCCGTCACCGCGTTGGAAGAGCAGGTGTTGTACTCCTATCTGACAGGCGCGGGCGGGGGCAGTGATCCGCAGCCCCGTCCGGATGTCAGATATCCGGACTTCAAGTCCGACACACCGCGTTTCGGACAACTGTACGTCGGGGATGGGCAGAGCGGCTGGCGTCTGCACTTCGCACTCGATCACTCCGAGGGCAAGTCGCAGAGTTACGACCTGCTCTACCTCGATGAAGATTGCGATTCCGACCTCCGGAACAACAGGCCGCGCCGCCCGCTGAAGGACTCGAACGATCTCCGCGCCGATTCCCCTGGCGCAGAAGTGGTCTGGTTCGAGCCGGTGAAGTACCCTCCCTTCTTCCAGATGGAGGGCCGGTCTCCGATCGAGCTGCTGCCCCGGCTGTGGCTGGGCGCGGGCCGAAATCCTGCCCTCGCTCTTGCCACCACCACAATCCGCAAGGGCCGGTTCGAGGTCGAGGGCAAAACGTATGAGGCGTTCTTCGGCCACGGACGCTTCCTCTCCGACCGACTTGACCGGGCCACGAGCGTCCTGCATCTGATCCGCAAGGACAGTGAGCCAGCCGGATTCGCCGGAGCGGAAGAGCTGGGTCTCATGCGATCCCTCGACGGCCGGTGGTGCCGGTTCTCGTGCACCCCGACCGGGGATCAGCTTTTTGTCTATCCTTATGAGGGTCCGCTCGGCGTACTCCGCCTGGACGTTGGCGGGCGGAAGGCGGGGAGACTTGAGTTGTGGGGCAACCTCCGCGGACCCGGCGCCCGCATCGTCCTCGGGCAAACGCTCGAAGACGGCCTGCGAAAGGGCGCGGACCAATACGAAGTCCCAGTAGGCGACTACTGCGCGGAGTCTCTCGATGTTCTGATGGGGAACGTCCGATTCGGCCTTGTCGGCATCTCCTATGATGACAGGTCCGGCACGTACCGCAGCGAGCAGGCCCCGTGCAGCATCCTGATCCGCGAGGACAGGCCCTTCGTGCTGGACTTCTCGCATGAGCCCGATGTCGTATTCGTCCGCCCGCCGAGGAAGGATCGCGTTGCACGCGGCGACGAGGCGCGGATTGAAGCGGTGCTGGTGGACCCCGGCCTGGGCGTCATGGTCCGAGGTCTCCTCGACATGACGCAGAGCAAAGTAGGGACCTACACGACGTCACAGGGGCAGACGCGGACCTTCGATGCCGCCCCGTTGCTCGCACCCGAGGTGGTCATCAAACGCGCCGGCGGCGCGGTTGTCGGCCAGGGCGCGATGCCCTTTGGCTGAGGCGGCACCTGCGGGTACTCGTGGCGAGTGCCGAAAGACCTCAAGATTCGTGGCTGGCGGGACAGTTTCACCGTCGAAGTGACTTTCAACGCGCGCGACCTCTACGGAACCGTCACGGGCCGACGCAAGATCACCATCGATCGTGACTGACAAACGCCGTTGAAGCAGGAGGATGACTATGGACAGGATTGAGACGGGTAGGGTGCGTATCACGCACCGTCTTCGGGCCGGCGGGTGGAAAGGAGCGTGGTACGCCCCCTGCCTTGTCGCCCTGGCGACGTGGGGAATGGAGTTGAGTCTGGCGGTCGCGGCGGAGCAGGCCCCTGCCCAGGGGGTCGCGGCGTTCGATCTGAAGGAGATCCCGGCCTTTGAGGCGCCCGATAGGGTTCGGAACCGATTCCTCACCGGGGCCTACACCGAATGCCGGAACGAGCCCGATCCGGACGTCAAGCGGTACCCTGCATTCAAGTCCGACAAGCCGCTCTACGGCTCGTTCCAGATCGGCGGCGTATACACCGAGCCGAAGGCGGGATACCACTACGCCTGTGCCCTCGATGAATCGGGTGGGACGGGGGTCGGTTACGACCGCATCTACATCGACACGAACCTCAACGGCGACCTGACGGACGACCCCTGCTGTCTGCCCATGAAGGACGTGCCCGCCAAGGCGCTCTTCACGATCGAGGGCTTGACGGCGCAGGTGTGCTTCGAGACGGTTACCCTTCGGGTCACGCCGGAGGATGGCCCGCAGCCACGGCTGGAAGTGATGCCGCGCTTCATCGCCTACCCTCGCGGCCAGAGGTACGCGTTCTTCATGACCACCCAGGCGCGTGCGGGCGTGATCGAAGTGGGCGGAGTCGAGATCTACGCCGTGCTGGGACACGCTTCCGGGATTCCCGGCTGGTTCGACCACCCCGCCACGGGCCTGCTCCTGTTTGACGGCGGTCGCCCCGACGGCAGACCTCTTTCTCTCTGGTATTGGGGTGGTCAACTGAAAAGCATGCATCGACAAGGCGATACCTACTATCGCTTCTCCGCCACGCCGAATGGCGACAAGTTGTTCGTATCCCCCTATCGAGGTCCCCTCGGCACCCTGGAGATCAAGCCGGGCGGGCGCGACGTGCGCCGGGTCTCGCTCGGCGGCTCGCTGGGCTCGAAGAACCTCGCCATCAGTCTGACGGAGACGCTGGGACAGCGAATCGCCTCCTCCGATAGCTATCGCCTGCCGGTAGGAGACTATGGGCCGCTGCTCCTGAACTTCTCCTATGACACGCTCAGTTGCGTGGTCCTGCGGAACACCCATGCCGACGGCCTGCCCCGCGGCCGTCCGCAGACGGAGCCCGGGGTTTACCCCATCCAGATCCGCGAGGACAGGCCCTTCGTGCTCGATTTCTCAAGCAGGCCACAGGTCCTGTTTGCGTCGCCCGGCGAGGACCATCGCGTTGCGCGGGGCGACCTGCTGGAAGTCAAGGCGGTTCTGATCGACCCGTCGCTGGACATCATGTTCCGCTCGATCCGTCAACAGAAGCAACTGGACCCGAAAGTCGCGATCAAGCGTGCCAACGGTGAGATCGTCGCCGAGGGCGTCATGCCCTTTGGCTGAGACAGCACCTGTGGGTACTCGTGGCGAGTACCGAGTGACCTGAAGCTCGACGGCAACGAGGAGACCTTCACGGTGGAAGTCATCTACGACACACAAGTACTGTACGGAACGGTGAAAGGACAGCGGCAAATCGTGGTCTCTCGATAGGATGTGGCGAAAGGGTGTCGGGGCCCTATGTAACATATCCGTCGCAGATGCGTCTGTATTGAGAAGAGCCTCTGCTGGTTTCCGGCGGTTGTACGTTGACGGCCCGCCCCCATGGGGGTATAAACAGACGGTATAGAGTAGCATTATGAGAAGATCGAACCTGCTGCTTGTGATCGGGGTCATGGCCGTCGGCCTGTTGGTGGTGCTGTTTGCCAGCCGGGCGACGTATCGACCTGCCCCTGCGCAATCGGGTAAGACGCGCGTCGCCGGACAGCCGCGACCGGGCTCACTCCGCGAAATCGACTCCAATGGCGTGAATTGGCTGCTCGAAATGACCAGCGGTCCCCGCTTGGCGGCCGCCGATGCGAACGAACCGAAGGCGGGCCCGCCCATCGTGGTCAAGACCGACGTGCACCGGGTAGCCCAGAATGAGGTCTCGATCGGGCTGGTCCTGGAGGGCCAGGCAGGGGAGCGTTTTCGCCCGGCCCAGAAGAATGGGGCCGGCGTGACGGCCCCGAAACTGCGAATTGTCAACGAAACCGGGCAGGTGATCGCGGATGACAGCTTCCAGTTTGGCTGAGGTGGCACCTGCCGGTACTCGTGGCGAGTACCCTCGGACTTCTCGGGCAAGTTCCAGGTGCAGGTGGATATCGATCTTGGTCCGTTCCAGGCCGAGCACGAACGGCCGTGGCACTCCTTGTAGGGAATGGCCGGGCCGGGTGCGGAGACTCTGCCTGCCCACTGCAGTGCTGTCGCTCTGCTCGGATGCGCGCCCAGGCGAGATAACATCGTGCGGGGACTGCTCATGAAGAACCGGTATGCACTTCTTCTGCTCGGCATCGCCGGAATTGCCCTGGGCGGAGTGTACGGGATCGCCCGGCGGGAGGGATATCTTGCCCTCAATGCAGCGGGCGTGACACTCCAGCTCAAGGGTGGGTTCTGGCACAATAGGACGTTGCGGTCCGACTCGCAACGGACCGCCGTCCCGGCCCAGGCCTATCAACCGATACGACTGGAGCTGACGCGGACGCAGGATGGCGATACCTGGCAGATGGTGAGCGGCGGTCCCTGGGGCGAACTGAGCCGCATTGAAGTGGAGAGAGGGAAGACCGCCGCTGTCGAATTGGGACCACCCCTGACGATCAAGCCTCTGGTCGAGGTGCTCCCCGGACGCGTCTTCGTGGAGCTGCAGATCTTCGGGCGCGCGGGCGAGCGGTACAGCAATCTGGTCTGTCGGAACGATCGTCGCATCGAAGCGCCGAAAGTAACGATTCTCAGCGAAGGGGGGACGACACTTGCATTCGGATCGTTCCAATATGGCTGAGGTGGCACCTGCCGGTACTCGTGGCGAGTGCCAGAGGGGTTCAAGGGCAAGTTCCAGGTGCGGGTGGAGATCGACCTCGGCCCGTTCGAGGTCGAGCACGACCGGTCCTGGCACTCGATGTAGCGGCTTGATCAAGATGGCTGCGGAATACGACGATATGACAAGATGCACGCACAAAGGAAGAGCTGGCCGTACCTCGCCGTCGGCGTCATCGCCGCAGCCATCCCGCTTTCGGCCCTTTTCACGGAGCCGAGCGGCGAAATCGAGGGGTCCGCGCCGGTCGAGCAGTCCGAGCCGGGAGTGCTCCGGCAGACCGATAACCTTGGCAGCGTGTGGACTCTCCGCCAGGCCCGCGGGCCTTCCGCCCTGAGCTTCCGCAAGCCGGGGTCGCCCCTCACGGTGAAGCCCACTGTTCGCTGGACGGGTTCCGGGTTCGTACTGATCGGGCTCGTGCTAAAAGGCCGGGCGGGAGAGACCTATGGGCCGGTCGTCATGAGGGACGATGTCCCGCTCGACGCGCCGTGGCTGCAGATTGTCGATAGACAGGGTAATGTGCTCGATGCAGGCAGATTTGAGTATGGCTGAGGCGGCACGTGCCGGTACTCGTGGCGAGTACCAGAGGGGTTCCACGGGAGGTTCCAGGTGCAGATGGACATGGACCTCGGTCCCTTTGCCTTCAAGCGTGTGCGATCTTGGCATTCGATCTGACAAAGCGCCGAGCCGGCCCGGCGGGTTCACGGAGGCGTCCCCATGACGAAGCGACGCTGGACCATTCTGTTGGCGGCGGCACTCTTCGCCGGAGGGTTGTTGTGGGCATTCTGCGGTCGCGAACCGGTCCAGGAGGGCCGGTGCAGACTGGTTCGCAGGAAGGCCGATCCGACCAGCCAGTTGATGGGTCTGGCCTTTCAATTCATGGAACCTCTGGAGGACAAGCCGGAGAGCGTGCGAGACCTTCCGGCGGGCTTTCGGCGACCCTGCTACTACGAGATCCGAAGCGAAGGCAGACGGGTCCCGCTGGTGGTGGACCTCGCCGGGAGGCCCACCCTGTGCATCGACACGGATGGCGACGGCATCCTCTCGGAGGAACGCTGCTACACGGCGGAGAACATCAAGGAAACGAGGGTGAGCAGCAGATCGTGGCGGTTTGGACCGATCTCGCTGGTTTCCGCAGAGGATTCCCACAGGGCCGACGCCAAGTTCTACGTGAAATGTCATCGGACAGACGCGCCCGGCCGACTCTCGACCTTCGCGGCCTTTGTGCGTGTGGGCAAGCTCCGTCTGGCCGGGCAGACGTATCGGGTGGCGCTCGTGGATGGCGATCATGACGGATTGTTCAACTCCGTTCTGTCCTTGCCCCTCGACCGCCCCTGGCGGATGCCGGCGTGCGATGTGTTCGCGGTCGATTGGAACCGCAATGGGACATTCGAGATCTCCACGTTCAAGCAGTCCGAAGTGGTGCCGCTGGGAAGGCTGGTCCGAGTGGACGACGTCTACTATGCCATCGACATCAGTCCGGATGGGAGGACCCTGGAACTCTCCCAGGCTGAGCCGCAATGCGGGACTCTCACGATAGAGCCGAATGACGCGGTTGTGGAGTTGCGGCTGTGGTCCGACGCCGCCGATCAGCATCTTCTGCAAAGCCGGGAACGGCAGCTACCGGTGGGCAAGTACAAAGCGATCTATGCCGTCATCAGGAGGACCGATGCCTCGGGGGACGTCTGCACGATTTCCTCCAGCCTCTCTTCGGCCTTCACTCATCTGGGAGCGCTTGAGTTCTTCACGATCCGGCCGGGGGAGACGACGTCGATTCGGATCGGGCCGCCTTTCGTCGTGCGGGCCGATGTGCAGAAACTGGCCTCCGGAACGATATCGATTGGCGCGGTTCTCATCGGCTGCGCGGGGGAGCGGTACGATGCGCCGAGACGTACGTTCTTCAAGATCGTGGATGAGAAAGGAAATGTGATGGCCGGCGACCGATTTGAGTATGGCTGAAGCGGCCCCTGCCGGTACTCGTGGCGAGTGCCAGAAGGGTTCAAGGGCAAGTTCCAGGTGCAGATCGAAATGGACCTGGGATCTCTTGAAGTCAAGCACGAAAGGAGCTGGCACTCCATCGAGTAGCAGAATCGCGGTCCACGCGTGTACCGGCGGGTTTCAGAGGTGTCTCTGACCCGCCTTTTTTTTATTGGTCAAGGATGTTCCATTGGAGGCATGGTTATGTGGAGATCATGTGAGCGGGAGAAGACGGCCGGGATGGTATTGACGGTCTTGATATGTGCCGGGGCCTATGGTGCGCCGCCACTACCGACGCACCAGGTGGAGGGCAACAGCGGCGTGTTCATCACACCGACGGCGTACTTCGCGAATCCGGCCGGGGAGGACGAAGTCTTCGGCTTGCCCAGCATTTCGGGCACCTACGCCTACATCGGTGAGAAGGACTTCGAGGCGTTCGTCATCACGGAGAACCTCTGGGGCCGGGTCGAGTTGGGCTACGGACTCGGACGGATCGGCTTAGGTGAATGGCCCGGCTTGGTGCGGGACGCCACCGGCATGCGCGTGCAGGATGATGCATTCATGCACAGTTTCAACGCACGCGTGCTGGCTATCAAGGAAGGGACACTCGGGTGTGCCTGGATGCCCGCCGTGGCCCTGGGCGCACACCTCAAATGGAACCAGGATCACGAGGACATCAACGAGCAACTGAATGGAACATGCGAGATGCTCGGCGTGGACCACGATACCGGCGTGGAGTTCACCATCACGGCCACCAAGACGATCATGGACTGGTTGCCGCGACCCTTGATTCTCTCGGCCGGACTTCGCAATGGGGACGGCATCCACACCGGCCTGCTCGGTTTCGCCGGCGAACGGCGCACGACGTTCGAGGGTAGCGCCATCTACTTTCTCGCCGACAAACTTCTGATCGCGACCGAGTACCGCCAGAAATCCAATCTGTGCGATCAGATCACCGCCGGGGGTATCCACTTGGTCAAGGCGGAGAACGATTGGTGGGATGTCTGTCTGGGGTATATTGTCAACGACCACATCACCGTGGCCGGCGGCTATGCCAACTTCGGCAACATCCTGAACGACCGCGAGGACAACGTGTGGGCCATCCAGGTCAAGTACGAATTCTGAGGGAGATCGATCATGAAGAGCGTAAGCGGCATCGGTTTGCAGGAGGTACAGGCGGTCTACAGTGGGCCGGAAGGCCGGCTGTGGGAGCTGATCATGGGCGAGCAGATCCATATCGGAGGCCTCACATCCTCGATGGATCTGGCGGAGCAGGCGGGCATCCAGGCGGGGATGAAGGGCGTGGACCTGTGCTGCTGCAACGGCGCGGGGATGCGGTTCCTCGTTCGCTTCCGCAACGTGGCGCGTATGCACGGCGTGGACGCCACGAACACGGTCGTCGAACTGGGCCGGCAGCGCTGCCGGCAAGCGGGTCTGGCCGACCGAATCGAGTTCACGCTGGCCGACGTATGTAACAGCAGGCTTCAGGGCGGCAGCGCGGATTTCGTCTGGGGCGAGGACGCCTGGTGCTACGTGACGGACAAGGACAGGCTGCTCGCGGAGGCGGCGCGGATCGTCAAGCCGGGCGGGATCATCGCGTTCACCGACTGGCTTGAAGGCGACGGCCTATCGCAGGCGGAGGCCGAACGGTTCCTGCGATTCATGAAGTTCGCGAACATCGAGAGCCTCCAGGGCTATGGTGATCTGCTGAAGGCCAACGACTGCGAAGTGCTCGCCGCGAAGGACACCGGCCGGTTCGGACCCTACATGGACTTGTACCTGAATATGCTGGGCATGCAGTTGACCTATGACGCATTGCAGATTATTGGTTTCGACCAGGACATGATGCAAGCGATGGCGGCGGAGATGGCGTTCATCCAGCAGTTGGCCCACGCCGGCAAGATTGCCCAGGGTTTGCTTGTTGCGCGGAAGAAAGGCTGACGGAAAGAGAGGAAAGCATGGCAAAGTGCTATGACGATAGCGAGGTGAAGATCAATTCGACTGATCCGTGTCACCCGCCCCAGGTGTCGTGCGGGTCGAAGACCGCGCCGGCATCTCCGGCGGCGGGTTGCCCGCTGGCCTGGTTCGAGCGGATGATCCCGAACTGCCTGGAATATGCCCGGGACGCCAAGGCCAGGGGTAAGCGGATCGTGGGCATCACGTGCGAGTACACGCCGCGGGAATTGATCATGGCGGCCGAGGCAGTGCCGGTCTGCCTATGTGGCGGCTCGGCCGAGACGATCGGTCCGGCCGAGGAACATCTGCCGGCCAATCTGTGCCCGTTGATCAAGTCCACCTACGGCTACCACGTCCAGAAGGCCAATCCGTTCCTGGAGATGGCGGACCTGGTGGTCGCGGAGACGACCTGCGACGGCAAGAAGAAGATGTACGAGCTGATGGCCCAGACCCGTCCGATGTACGTACTGGAGCTGCCGCAGAAGCCGGACGATGAAGACGCGCTGGCCCACTGGGTCAGCGAACTGCGCAAGCTCAAGGCCCGGCTCGAAGAAGCGTTCGTGGTCACCATCACCGACGAGAAGATCCGCCAGGCGATCCGGACGATGAACCGCGAGCGGTCGCTCCGGCGGCAGTTGGCGGACCTGATGAAGGCAGACCATCCACCCCTGACCGGCCGGCAGTTGCTCCAGTACAAGAGCAGCATCTCGGGGATCTGGGCCGACTTCGCACAATACGAACGCGCGTTGGCATTGTACGGAGCAGAGCAAGACGCTGGTGGTTCGCTTCGTAGGGCGAGCGTCCCCGCTCGCCTTGAGGAGTCGTGCGAGGACGCACAACCTACGAAGAGAGTCCGCGTTCTGATGACAGGGGTTCCGATGGCACATGGGGCCGAGCGCGTGATGGAGATCATCGAGTCGCACGGCGGGCTTGTGGTCTGCACGGACAATTGCACGGGACTCAAGCCGATTCTCGACGACGTGGACGAGGCGGCGGCCGATCCGATTGTCGCGCTGGCGGAGAAGTATTTCCGCCTGCCGTGCTCGGTGATGACAAAGAACCATCGCCGGCTCGATGTCCTGCGGGACCTGGCGAAGGAGTACCGGGCCCAGTGTGTGATCGACCTGATCTGGCAGGCGTGCCTGACGTATGATGTCGAATCGTACTTCGTGAAGCGATTGGCGGAACGGGAGCTGGGCCTGCCCTATTTGCGGATTGAAACGGATTACTCGCCCTCGGATTCCGCCAGGATCGCCCTGCGGGTCGAGGCACTGTTTGAAACAGTCCAGCAGAGAGCGTGCGGGCAGGCATGACAGAATCGATCAAAACCATCGTGTATACGTGTCCGTACGTGCCGCCGGAGTGGATCGTGGCGCACGGCTTTCAGCCGCGACGACTGATCCCGCTGCCGCTCGAAGGGGCGTCGACGATTCCCCGGCTGGAAGGTTTGTGCCCCTACGCTCGGGCCTTTGGCAACGATGCCGCTGCGTGCGGGGATGTTGCCGGCATCGTTCTGACGACGATGTGCGACCAGATGCGCCGGCTTCTCGATCTGCTGGTCCGCAGGGTGGATGTGCCGGTCTTCCTGCTGAACGTACCGAGCACCTGGCAAACGCCGGCCGCCCAGCGCTTGTACCGGGAGGAGTTGAAACGACTGGGCCGGTTCCTCGTGCGCCTTGGCGGCCATAGACTGGAGGGACAAGAGCTCGAGAATACCATGTACCAATATGAGGTCATGCGGGAATTGTCCGAGATATTCCCCGAACGGTCCTCATGCCAGACGCTTTCTGAGTCTGTCGTCGCTCCCTCTATGCTCGGTCTTCGTACCACGCGGCCCCTGTCCGGTTCGAGGAGCATTCCCGGTGTACCGATAGGGGTCATCGGCGGTCCTCTCATGCAGCGCGATCGAGTGCTGTTCGACGTGATCCGAGACTGCGGCGCGTGCATTGGCTTCGATGGCACCGAGACGGGAGGTCGGGGAAAGTGTCATCTCGATCTCCACTACGTTCGCAAAGACTATTGGAGAGAACTGATGGAGGCTTACTTCCGGATCCCCGATCCCGCGCGACGACCGAACAGCGAGTTCTATCAGTGGCTCCGGAAAGAACTGAAGGGTAGCGCTGTACGCGGCCTGGTGCTGCATCATTATGTGTGGTGCGACAAATGGCACGCGGAATTCGCGCGAATGAAAGAATGGATCAAGCTGCCCATGCTCCGCCTGGACAGCGAAGGGGAGGGCGAGTTGGACAGCCCGAGGGTCCGTAATCGGATTAGCGCGTTTGTGGAGACACTGCGGTGAGCGAGACGCCCCGGCAAATCACGTTGCAGCAGTGGGATCGCGAGTACGACCGCCTTCGAGCGGCGGGGCTGAGCGAGCCCGTCTACGGCGGTCCGCTCGGGCGGCACGTAGCCGACGGCGACACCCGGCTGCTGAAGCTCCGCTATGACAACTCCCCCGCGGCACTGCGACTGTGGAACTTCCTCCTGACCGAGGAGGATCGACTGCGAGCCGCCCGCGCCGGCGGCAAGAAGCTCGTCGGCACGATGAAGGACCTGGGGACCGTGCCCGTGATGGCGTACAGCCTCGACAATCTCGTGGCCTTCTATCCCGATGGCGCATGGTGGATTCCCTGCGTGATGGAACTGAACGCTGGACTGCTCCAAATCGCGGACTCGCTGGGCATCGACGAATCGTTCTGCCCGGTCCGCGCGATGCTCGGGGCTTTCGTCACCGAGGCGCACTTCCCCCTCCCCGATCTGCTGACGTGCAGTGTCGGCGCGACCTGCGACGATTTCTCCGCCATTGCCCAGCGTCTGAGCGCCCTGGGCCATCCGATTTTCTGGTGGGAGATTCCCCATCGGCGGGCTCCCGAGGCCGATGAGAAGGCGGTGGAACTGCCGGGCGGTTTCTCCGCGCCGGCAGGTCTGGTGCGATTCGTCCGATCCGAGCTCGAACGCGTCCGACTCGCTCTTGAGGGCCTGTCCGGGCGCACGATGGAGGAGGAAGCGCTCGTGAAAGGAATCGCACGGGCCAACCAGGTCCGCGCGCTATTGGCCCGGCTGCGGTATCTGGCGTTCACGGCCCCGCGATGCCCGATGCCCGCTCTGGAGATGCTGATTGCCGAGATGCTCGCGATCCACTTCTGCTCGGACCGGGAGGAGACGATCCGGGTCCTTCAAGACCTGGTGGCGGAGGTCGAGCGGCGCCTGAGGGCGGGAGCAGGCTATCTCTCGACCGAGGCAGCCCGAGTCTTCTGGGTGAATCCGGTGGCGGATTTGCAGGTGATGAACCTGCTGGAAGACTGCGGCGGGCAGGTCTGCGGCACCGAGTATCTCTTCGCCCACGCGCTGGACCTGATTCCGACGGACTTGCCCCCGATGGAGGCTCTGGCTCAAATGGCCTTGGCCGATCCGATGGTCGGCTCCGCGGCGGACCGCGCAGCGCGGATCGTCGCGGACATCCGCCGGTTCGGTGCCGAGGCGGTGATCGTCTCTCGCATCCCCGGCGCGAGTCACTGCGCCCTGGAGGGCGAGATCATCGGGGAAATCGTGCGTGAGGAATGCGGCCTGCCCGTCCTGGAGATCGAGGTGCCCTCCCTCACGGATGCGACGCAGGCGACCTTGCACACCCGACTGGAGGCCCTGGTGGAGACGGTCAGGGGAAACAGGCGATGAGAACGAGTTCGACATCCCAAGTGAAACATGTCATTGCGAGCGAAGCGAAGCAATCTCCCACCCTGGGATTGAGATTGCTTCGTCGCTACGCTCCTCGCAATGACATAATGAAGCTCATTCTATCAGAGGTTTCTCATCTTTGGAGAGTGACATGACGGTTTATGCTGGAATCGATGCGGGTTCGCGGGCGATCAAGGTGGTGTTGATCGACGCCAATGGCTCCGGGATCGTGGCCCGGGCGCAGGTCGATCAGGGAATCGAGCAGAGCAGGCTCGCCTGCGAACTGTTCGAGCGAACGCTGGGCGAAGGCGGAATCAACAAGTCGGAGGTCCGTCGGATCGTGGCCACCGGCTACGGCCGCAATGCCATCGACATCGCCGACACCACGATCACCGAAATCACCTGTCACGCGGTGGGCGTGCGCCACCTCGTGCCCGAGGCCCGGACGATCATCGACATCGGCGGCCAGGACAGCAAGCTCGTCCGTCTGGACGGCAACGGCAAGGTCCGGGATTTCGCCATGAACGACCGCTGCGCCGCCGGCACCGGACGGTTCCTTGAGGTGGTGGCCGAGCGACTGGACGTTCCCGTCGGCGACTTGGGCATGATGGCATCGAAGAGTCGCAATCCCGCCGCGATCAGCAGTATGTGCGTGGTCTTCGCAGAGACGGAAATCATCGGCCTGCTCGCCTGCGGCCGAGCGGGCGCGGACATCGTCGCGGGTGTGCAGAACGCCATCGCCGCGCGGATCGTCGCCATGGCCGGCCGACGCGTCGAGCGACCGGTCATTTTCACCGGTGGCGTCGCGCGGATCTCCGGCATGGAGACCGCCTTGCAGGCGGCTCTGGGCCAGCCCGTCGCCATCTCGCCCGAACCGCAAATGACCGGCGCCCTCGGCGCCGCCTTGCTGGCCCGACGCGCTGATGAGAGCGTGAACGTGTAATCTCCCTTGCAGAGGATTTGATGATGATCAACATGGAAAGACGAAAGCGAGTGATGCAGCGGTCGATCAAGCTGGGCCACTGCATCTGCGACCCGAAGCAGCCGTGCCCGTGTCCGGTCTTCAAGGAAGAGAACGTCTGCACCTGTGCGGGCGAACGACTTGAGAATC
>Ga0209163_1002313_pt1 | contig 16261 bp, 12 predicted proteins | sample MTBAKSrepl2MetaG_FD_187457 | JGI IMG/M metagenome (GOLD analysis project Ga0209163, IMG submission 187457) | Enrichment culture microbial communities om Arthur Kill intertidal strait, New Jersey, USA, that are MTBE-degrading - MTBE-AKS2 (Arthur... | ecosystem: Environmental > Aquatic > Marine >...
CAGGTCAAGGCCCGTTTGGCCGTCGAAGCCGGGGTGTCCCTGGGCTGGCGGCGTTGGATCGGTCCGGAAGGCGACGTCATTTCCGTGGACCGTTTCGGCGTTTCCGCCCCCGGTTCTGAAGTCATGGCCCGGTACGGCTTCACCGTGGACCACGTGGTTCAAAGGGCCAAGGCCCTGCTCGACCGGGCTTAAGCCCACTCCTTGCCGCTAACAGCTTGGACCGTGACCTATCAGTCAACGATGGCATTTTTCATCTTTTTCCGCCCGACTGATATACATGGATTCCCGCTTGCGCGGGAATGACGCTAAATTATCACCGTCATTCCCGCGCAAGCGGGAATCCAGACCAACGATAATTGAGTGATTACTTTCGGCCCGTCTTCAGCGGGCCGAAACTGGTTCTTGGGCTCAAATATTATCTTGGCAACCGGCCTCAAACCGGCGGCGGAATCTCGCCCAGGGCCATTCTGGCCAAGTCGCCGATGAAGATCAGGGGCAGGCCCTGTTCCTTGGCCACTTTGGACAGGGATTGGATGCACATGGGGCAGAGGCAGACCAGGCCTTGGGCCCCGGCTTCCTTGGCGTCGATGATATTCTTTTCCTGGTCGGGCTTGGGATCGCCCTTGCCCAGAAGGAACTTGGCCCCGGCGCAGCACATGGCGTTTATTCGGTCATAGGTCCGCTCGACCCGGCGGGCCCCGGCCGCCTCGAAGAGTTCGTCCACGAAATGTTCCTTTTCCGGCGTGTGCCTGGAAGCGCAGGGCCGCTGATAGGCCAGATTCAGGCCGAGCGGTTTGACCTGGTCCCGGTGGGCCTTGAGGTATTCGACCAGGTATTCGGAGATATGAACCGGCCGGAAGGGGACTTCGATACCGTAATCAGGGGCCACCCGGGCCAGCATGGCGTAACAATCGTCGTGGAAACAGACGATTTCCTTGGCCCCGGTCTGGGCCAGGCGGTCGACGAACTCCTGAGCGTGTTTTCTCTGGATGCTTTCCGCGCCGATGTGGCTGAATAGAATCCAGCAGAAATACGGCCGCCCGCCGACCTGGGGGAGGTCGTAAAGCCGGCCCTGGATCAGGTGGCCGTCGGTCTTGCCGAAGACGCAGATGGACATGACCCGCTCGGCCTTGGGGACATCTCTGAGTTCGCCGGTGAAAGCGAAGCGGGCTTCGTCGGCCTTGGCTTTTTCCTCGCTCAGATAAACGCGGTATTTTTCCTGGAGCTCGGCGATCAGGTCGAAGGGGTTGGCCCCTTGGGGGCAGACCTCATTGCAGGCGTAACAGGTGATACACTGGTCCACGGCCGGAGCCAGCCGACCTTCTATCATGTCCTTCATCCATAGGACGGCCTGGTCGCGTTCCACCTCCATCCATTGGCAATTGACCAGACAGTCGCCGCATAAATCACAAAGGTCGCGCTGAAACATGGTCACCTCCAAAATAAATGTTTTAAATCCGCTTTCATCTGACCCCCGCCAGGGCGCGGCGCGCCCTGGACCTGCACCTTCGATTCATCGGCCCGGCCGCGCGGCCGGGCCGATGAATCGTGGGTTGGTGGCAGGATAGCTATCAATCCCTCGGTCGCCGGAGGTCCACGTTTCTATTTACCTGGCTCCGGCAGGTCTTCTTCGAGACCGGCCAGGTTTTTGGCGTAACCGACATAAGCTTCCAAAGGAGACGAGCCGAAAACCACCATCCGGGCCCCGTCAGGCGAGCCGCCGCCGTGCATGCAACCGGGCACTCCCGCGCCGATGGTAAGCCATTCAATCAGGCGGGCGACGCGGGCCCTGGTTTCGGCCGTCCCGGCCCCGGCCTTGACGTACTTCTGGATGAGATGGCCGTAATCCGGATTGATGAAGTCCTGGTACGAAGGCAAGCAGCCGGTTTCGACGATACCGCCGCCGATATCCTGGCAGATACGCTTGGTTTCATAAGGCAAGGTGGCTACGTGGACCTTGTTGGCGTGGGCCGCGGTGGAATCGGCGAACCAGACCCCGGAAGGATGCTGGCGACCCAAGGCGATGGCCCCGACGCCCATGGCGAAAGTGGTCTCGTTGTTGATTTCCATTTGCACCAGCTTATCCCGGAAGGTCCGGGCGCTCAGACCGTTGGCCCGGGCGATCAGGGCGGCGGCCCCGACCATGACGTCGCCTTGACCGCCCACGCAGGCCCCGATACAGGACCGGTAGGTCGAAGTGAAGCGGCCGATGACGTTGCCGGTGTATTTGAATTCCCCGGCCATGAAGACCCGCTCGTTGGGCACGAAGACGTCTTCAAACAATAAATAAGCCTGGGTGATGCCGGTTTCCGTGGGAATGTCGAAGCCCTTCTCCTCTTCCCGGGTGTCGCTGGGCCGGCGGGTTTCCACAATGGTCAAACCGTCGATGTCCCGGGGCACGACGCAGGCCAGGGCGAATTCCTGGTCCTCCTCGCGATAACCGCTGCCCGGCATGAGAAATATTTCTTCCGAGGCGGCCGTGCCGCAGATCATCAGCTTGGCCCCGCGGATGACGACCCCGTCTTTTTTCTTTTTCACAATCCGCAAGTTCGAGTCCAGGTCGGCCTGCTGATGGGGCCGGGCGCGGCGGTCGCCCTTGGCGTCGGTCAGGGCCCCGGCCACGATCAGGCCTTTTTTCTGGAAGCCGAGCCCCCATTCCTTCAGCCGGGCCTGATAATCCGTACCCAAATCCCGGTCGATCTCATGGGTGACCGACCACATGACGTTGAATCCGTTCCAGCCCACGCAGAGGCCGCCGGTGCAGGACCCGGTCAGATGATACATTTCCCTTTTCATCTTCGAGTTGAACATCATCTCTTCGGCCGTGGTCATGAGGGAAGTGTGGCGATGGATCGTTTCCCCGGTCAGGTTGGAAGTGGTGGTGAAAATGGGGGCCAGTTCCGGATCATGGGCTGCGTCCAGACCCCGGGCATGGCTTTCCACCACCCGCCTGGTGGCCGGGTGTTTGGTTACATCCTTGATGGGTTTGCCGAATTTATAAATGTTAGGCCTCAGCCGCTTGAGGGAGGCGAAGTAATCCTTTCTGGTTCTCAGGGCCATGGGGGTTCCTCCTTTCTGATAGCCGGGTTTGACCCGGTGGATTAGGGACGTTTACGGCCGGACAGAGTTACCTCGTTCCGGGTTCATTTAGTCTAAAGCTTTGAGCTTCTTTATTTCCGCGATCAGGCTGGGCAGCAGTTCGGTCAGATCGGCCACCAGGCCAAGGTCGCAGACCTCGAAGATGGCCGCCTTTGGGTCTTGGTTGACGGCCACCACGAATTCGGACTGGTCCATGCCGACCACGTGGTGCATCATGCCGGAAATACCCAGACCTATGTATAGTTTGGGCCGGATCGTCTTGCCGCTCTGCCCGATCATTTGGCTTTCTTCGGCCCAACCCTCGTCCAAGGGCGGCCGGGTGGCTCCCACCGCCCCGTCGAGGAGGGCGGCCAGTTCTTCGATCAGGACCCATTTTTCAGCGCCGCCCACGCCCCAGCCGCCGGCGACCACCACTTCGGCCTTTTCCAGGGGCAAGCCCTGAGGCTCGCGCCGGGAGATTTCAACCACCCGGGGACCGGCCTGGTCCTGGGGTAAGTCGACGGCCGCCTCGAACACCTGGCCCCGCCTTAGTGGGTCGCGTCGGCTTTTCATGACGCCGGGCATGACCGTGGCCGTTTGGGGGCGATGGTCGGGGCAGGTGATGGTGGCCAGGACCCCGCCGCCCCAGCCGGGGACGACCTGCAGAAGTCCTCCCTGATCGTCGAGTTTGAGATCGATGCAGTGGGCGGACAGTCCGGTGCCTAGACGGGCGGCCACCCGGGGGGCCAGCTCGACGCCCAGGGCGGTGGCCCCGATGAGTAATATTTCCGGCCGGCGCTCCTGGATCAGATCGGTGAGCACCTGAGTGTAAGGCAGGAGACGGTAAGGTTCCAATGCCGGGTCTTCAGCCACCAGGACCTGGTCCGCCCCGAAGGCGATCAACTCGTCGGCCAGGCCTTTGACCCGGTCGCCCAGGAGCACGGCCGTGACTTGGAAGCCGCCCTGATCGGCCAGTTCCCTGGCCTTGCCCAGGAGTTCAAGGCCGACCTCGGCCAGGACGCCCTGACGCTGTTCGGTCAGGACCCATAATTCCCGTCGGTCGGTTTTTCCCGCGTTCATAGGAACCCCCGTTTGACCAATCTTTGGGCCAAATCTCGGGCCAGGTCTTCGGCTTCGCCGGTCAGAATCTCCTTGGCCCGCCGGCTTTGACGCATGGTCAGGCCGGCCATTTTGGTGGGCGATCCGGCCAGACCTAAAAGGTTCGGTTCTATTTGGAGGATTTCGTTGGACCAGACCGTCAAATCCTTTTTATCAGCCTCGACGATGCCTAAAAATGAGATGTAGCGGGGCTTGTTGATCTCCTTGATCACGGAGATCAACAGGGGCGGGGCGGATTCCCAGACGATTTGTCCGTTCTCGATCCGCTGGGTCAGACGGCAGAGCTTGGGGTCCGGCCACTCGATTTTGGTTATGTGCATGAGGTTGGGGATTCTTAGAAGTTCGGCCAGTTGGCCGGGCACCTGGGCGGTGGAGCCGTCCAGGGTCATGTTGCCGCAAAGAATCAAGTCAAAGGCTCCGATCCGTTCGACCCCCGCGGCCAAAATCCGGGAAGTGGCCAGGGTGTCGGACCCGGCAAAAAGGCGGTCGGAGAGAAGGACGGCCCGGTCCGCGCCCATGGCCAGCATCTCCCTGATGGTCGAGGCGGCGAAGGGTGGGGCCATGGCCAGGAGGACGACTTCTCCGCCGAAAGCCTCTTTAATTTGCAGGGCCGCTTCCAGGGCCTGGCGGTCCAGGGGGTTGACCACGTTGGGAATCCCTTCCCGCTTGAGGGTCATGGTGGCCTGGTCCAGGGAGACGCGGTCCCAATGTTTGGGGTCGGGCACCGGCTTGATGCAGACAATAATCCGTTCCAAGTTTAGAACACTCCCAAAGTCGACCTAGTCCGTCCGGGCCGAGACCTCCGGCCCGGACGATAATCCTGGTCGGTTATTTCTTGAACTGACTCAAGGCGGCTCGGGACATGACCACCTTGGCGATTTCGGCCGTGCCGCCGGCGGGCACGGTGACCATGGCGTCCCGGAACAGGCGCTGCACGGCGTATTCCCGCATGATTCCGTAAGAGCCGTGAATCTCGATGGCCTTCTTGGCCGAACGGACCGCGGCTTCGCAGGTAAAGGATTTGGCCAGGGCGGCTTCGGGATCTAGCCGCAGGTTGTTGTCTTTCATCCAGGCCACCCGGTAGTTGAGCAGCTTGCAGATTTCCAGGTCGGCGTAAATGTCGGCGATGTACCATTGGATGGCCTGGAGGGTGCCGATGGGCTTGCCGTACAGTTGGCGTTCGTTGGCGAATTTGCAGGCTTCTTCCAGGCAGGCGTTCAGGATGCCCAGGGCGGTAGCGGCCATGCCCAGCCGGCCGGTTTCACTGATGGTCTTTATGGCGATGGCCAGACCGCCGCCTTCCTGACCCAGCAGTTCCTTCTTGGTCAGTTCGACCCCGTCAAAAACCAGTTCGCCGGTGTTGGCCCCGCGCAGGCCCATCTTGTGTTCGACCCGGCCGGCCTTGGCCCCCTTGGCTTTTTTATCGACGATAAAGGCGCTGAGGCCCTTGGACCCTTCGGCGGTCCGGGCGATGATCACCCAGAAGTCCGAAGTATGGGAGTTGGTGATGAAGCATTTCCGGCCGGTCAGGATATACTTGTCCCCCTTGGGTTCGGCCTTGGTCTGCATGCCGATGAGGTCCGAACCGCCGGAAGGATCGGTCACGGCGACCACGCCCATGGTTTTACCCTGGGCCAGGGGCGGCAGGTACTTTTTCTTTTGTTGTTCCGTGCCGAAATCATTGAGGGCCGCGCAGGCCATGTGATGAACCTGGAGGGCCATGGGAAAGGCGGCGCAGACCCGGCCCAGTTCTTCCAGGACGATGGTCCGGGCCAGGTAGCCCAGGCCCACCCCGCCGTACTCCGGAGGAGTGATGACCCCGGTGATACCCAAACGGCCCATGGGGGCCAGCAAGTCCATGGGGAAATCGCCGCTCTCCTCCATCTGATCCATCTTGGACGGGATTTCGTTCTCGGCGAATTCCCGGACCGATTTGCGCAGCAGTTCTTCTCTTTCCGAGAGATTGAAGTCCATAAATTATACCTCCTAAGTAATAGTTTGGTTGATGGTTGGTCCGATCAATCCTCAGATAAAATCACACCTTCATAGTAACCGACCCGAAAACGGTGGCCTTTATTAGATTCCGTGGTTCCTGCTTTCTCAGGAACATTTATGCCTCTTAAGGTGCAACCGCAAAATAAAAGTATGGGCCAATGAGGCTTGGTGATTGTTTTCGCCCGAAATACCTAAACCGTCGTTCCCGCGCAAGCGGGAACCCAGTCTTCGATGGGGCTTTTTCCTGGACCCCTGCTTGCGCAGGGGTGACGGGCGGGGCTTCTGGTCAGGTCCGGACGGTACGTCGAGGGTGAACTTTCGGGTAAATGACATATAGTTACTAAGGTCATTCCCGCGCCAGCGGGAATCCAGACCACCAATAACTGATAAATTGCCATTCATACAGCTAAACTCCGGAGATGAGTTATGAGGGCATTGATGGTCCGGTCCAGGCCGGCCGGCGACTGGTCGAGGCCATACACGACCGAGGCTCCGAGCATGCCGGAGAAGACCATCTCGGTCAATTCGGCGGTGTTGACCCGGTCTTTAAGTTGCCCCGCGGTCTGGGCCTGATCCAAAAGTCGATGAATCATGTTTTTCAGACGGGTAAATCCTTCGTGGACTTCCCGGGCCAAGGGCGGCCGGCGGTGATCGAGTTCTACCGCCAGGGCGATGAAGAGGCAGCCGCCGGGGAAGTTTTCATTGTCCTTTAGATAACGGTCCCGGTAGTTTTCCAGGAATTTGAAGATTTGGTCCAGGGGGCGGTCGAGGGATTCCAGTCCGGCCAGCGTTTTTTCCCGCCAGATTTTACGCGATTCACTCAAAACCGCGGAAAACAGGGCCTCTTTACTTTTGAAGTAGTTGTAAAAGCCCCCTTTGGAGGTGCCGGCCGTCTCGATGATGTCGTTAAGGGAGGTCCCCAGGAAGCCTTTCAGGGAGAAGAGGCGGATGGATTCGCGGATGATTTTTTCTCTGAGGTCCATTAGTGATAAACGTCCGCCTTTAAGACCGACCAGTCGGTCTTAAATAAGCATAAAGAAGAAAATATTGTCAAGCTTTTTCTTAAAACTCGCCCACTATTTCTTCGGTGATCTCCCGGACCGATTTGATCGACTTGATCATCCCGGTTACTTGTCCGGCGGCCAGGGGGGAGACCTCCAGGCGGCCCTTCAGCCAGGCTTCGTCCTGGTGCTGGACCAGACGGGCAAAGGATTGGTCTTCGGGGTTTTTAAGGAGGTTTTCCACCACGGGGGTGCGGATGACCCGGACCCGGAACTTGTCCGTCCCCAGCAAGACCGTGTCGGTTTCCCGAGCCTGACAGAGGGCTCTTTTGGCCTGGTCGTGGGCGATGCATTCCTTGGAGGCGATGAAACGTGTCCCGATCTGGACGCCCTTGGCCCCTAAAGCGAAAGCCGCCCGATAACCTCGGGCGTCGCCGATGCCGCCGGCCGCGACCACCGGGATTTTGACGGCGTCGGCCACCAGGGGCGTCAGGACCAGGGTGGAGACGCCGGCCAGTCCCTGGAGGCCGCCCGATTCCGACCCTTCGGCGATGACGGCGTCGACCCCGGCCTCTTCGGCCTTGACCGCGTTTTCCACGTTGGCCACCACGTGGAGGACCTTGATCCCCTCATTTTTAAACAGGGCGACCAGGTTCCCCGGCTGGCCGGCCGAGGTGGTCACGGCGGGCAAATCCATCTCGACCATGACCTGGGCAAAGGCCATGTTCATGGGGTTGATGGCGGCCAGATTGGCCCCGAAAGGTTTGTCCGTCAGCTTCCGGACGGCCTGAATTTGTTCGCGCAGAAATTCTTCGTCCTTCATGAAACCCGTGGCCAGGAGGCCGAAGCCGCCGGCTTCGGAGACCGCGGCCACCAGCTCGGGATTGCAGATGACACCCATGGCGCCCTGAATGATAGGATAGCGACAACCCAACAGTTCGGAAATGTCTTTCATTACTCGCCTCCGTGGGGAAAGTTGGATGCCGGTCAGCCTACCTAAACCTGGATTCATTGACAAGGCCGAACTGTCCGCCGGCCGGACATAGCTCTTTACTACCTCCAGGCGGGTGGGTTAGTATTCCGGGGAAAAGCAATCAACTCCAAGCCGACGGGCCGGAGACGCGCTGTCTGATCCATGCATTTCACCACGGTCGAATTTACTCTTTTTTTCTTCTTGGTGATGATTCTCAACTGGACCCTGCCCAGGCCGAGTCTGGCTTTTAAAATTTTTTTACTGGCGGCGAATTATTTTTTTTACGGCTGTCTGGACCCCCGTTTTTTATTGATTCTTTTGGCCGTGAGCCTGTCCAACTGGGGTTCCGCCCGGCTCATCGCCCGGACCGATTCGGGCCGGGTTAAAAAAGCCTGGCTGGGTCTTGACCTGGTCGTTAATCTCGGTCTGCTGGCCCTGTTCAAATATCTGGAATTCTTTTATGGCCTTTGGGAATCCCTTCTGTGGTCCCTGGGTTTTCAGAATCCTTTTTCTCTGCCGTCCATGGTTTTCCCCATCGGCATATCCTTCTTCACCTTTCAGGGTTTATCCTACGCTATCGACGTTTACCGGGACCGGGACCAGCTGGCCGCCGGTCCCTTGGATGTCCTCCTTTTTGTTTCCTTTTTCCCCACCATCATGTCCGGACCGATCATGCGGGCCCGCCACTTTCTGCCTCAACTGGCCAAACCCCGTTATGGTTCGGCCGGTTTTCACACCGGTTTCTCCCTGATCCTGAGTGGCCTGTTCAAAAAGATCGTCATCGCCAGTTACCTGTCCGAACACATTGTCCGGGAGGTTTTTCAGGTTCCATCCGACTACTCCTCCCTGGCCGTCTTGGCCGCGGTGTATGCCTACTCGATCCAGATATTTTGCGATTTTTCCGGTTACTCGGACCTGGCCATCGGCCTGGCCCTGTTGATGGGTTTTCATATCCCGGAAAATTTCCGCGGTCCGTACACTTCGACCAATCTCCAGGAATTCTGGCGCAGGTGGCATATCTCACTGTCCACCTGGCTCAGGGATTACCTTTACATCCCCTTGGGCGGGAATAAGAAAGGGCCGGGGCGGAAATATTTAAATTTGATGATCACCATGGTCCTGGGCGGGCTTTGGCACGGGGCGCATTGGAAATTTATTATTTGGGGCGCTTTTCATGGCCTGGGGCTGACCTTGACTCATGTGTATAAGGACCTTCGCTCCAGAAGGCCCGATGTTTCACGAGTCGAACCCTCCGGCGCGGCTTCGCCCCACCGGCTCGGACCCAGGATCAAACCGGTGCTGGTTTGGGTGCTCACCTTCAACCTGGTTTCGTTCCTGTGGGTCTTCTTTCGGGCCGAAGACACGGCCAGGGCCTGGGAGATTTTCCAAAGGGTTTTTGCTGGTGATTCCCTGGGGCGCGGTTTTGAAGTCTACGTCATCCCGGCCGTGATTTTGGGACTGGCCGTCCAGTTTTTCGGGCATTACGGACACCAGGCCTACCGAAGGCTTCAGGAACGGCTGCCCGCGCCGCTCCAGGCCGTGGTCATCGGCCTGCTGACCATTATCATTCTCAGGCTCGGCCCGGACGGGGTCCTGCCTTTCATCTACTTTCAGTTTTGACCGGTCTGATTCAGGAGGGTCCTGTTTAAGGCGATTTGATTTCGATGTGGGATAAAAAGCGACAACTGACCCCGTTGAAAGTGGTCATCGTTTATCTCCTGGCCTTCGGTCTGGTTTCCGGCCACGAGTTTGACCGCCTTCTTGGTTGGGTGGAAACAGTCTGTCTCGATTGGTCCTGCTCCAGCCGGACCCTGGAACGGATCAGGGACCTCCAAGGAGCCGCTGAAAAGTTCCATCTGGACCAGATCATCCCTGCGGAAGAGCGGGTGCTGGGTTTATTGCAAGGCGGCCCGTCAATCGGCGGGACCGGGTCCGGGGCGGAAGCCGGAAGGGGAGACAGGCCCGAGCCGAGCCAGGTTTCTTTGGCGGCCCCTTCCCCGGAATCGGCGCCGTTCGGCCCGGCCGGGATTCCGCCGCCGGAGGAGGAAGCCGGACCTTATCCCCTTGAAGAAAAACCCCCGGCCAAGCTCGAACCCCGAACCGTGCTCATCGCCGGTGATTCCATGATCCTCGAGGGCTTCGGGGTGGCCCTCCAGCGCCGCCTCAAGAAATTCCAAGACCTGACGGTCATCCGGGAAGGTGTTTATTCGAGCGGCCTGTCGAGACCGGACTATTTCGATTGGCAGCCTTATTTGAAAGAATTGTTGGACAAGCATCGGCCCGATTTACTGGTCCTCAGTTTGGGGGCCAACGATCCTCAGGATATTGTGGATGAAAAAGGCCGAAGGCATTTCTGCGCCACCGAAGGCTGGAACGAGATTTACGCCGGCCGGGTCCGGGGATTACTGGAGACAGCCGCCGAGCGGGGCGTCCTGACTTTTTGGGTCGGTCTGCCGATCATGGCCAGTGAAAAATACGGCCGCAAGATCGCTAATATCAATGCCGTGGTCGAGCGGGAATGCGCCCGGCGGCCCGATTGTCATTTTGTGGATACTTGGCTGGTTCTGGCCGATTCGGACAATGGGTTTTCCACCTATCGGGAGAAGGGTGACGGCCGGCACGTGCGCATCCGGGCCAAGGACGGCATTCACTTAACCGAAACCGGGGGCGGGATTCTGACCCGACACTTCCTGGAGGCCGCCTCGCAATTCGTCCAGTGGCCCGGAGAGGGGCTCGAAGCCGGACCCCTGGCCCTGGCCGGCCGATCCGACCGGCCGATTTATCTTCCCGGCCGGGACCGCCCGGAGACCAATGGGGCCGGGACGGTTTTGATGAGTTTCTTCTCCGGATTGCGGCATCAAGAGACTTCCTATTACGCCTTTGTCCCCCAGGCCGGCCGGGATGGCGATGTTTTCCCGGTGCTGTATCTTTTGCATGGGGCTTGGGACGACTATACCGCCTGGAAGGTCCGGGCCGAGGATGAGCTTAAAAAACTGGCCGAGACCCACCGCATGATCATTGTCACTCCAGACGGCGGCCGATTTGGTTGGTACGCGGACAGTCCTTTTGATCCGGCCAACCGGATCGAGAGTTATATTTTTGAGGAATTGATACCCCACGTGGAACAGGCGCTGCCGGTCTTAAAGGACCGCCGCGCCGTGGCCGGGCTGTCCATGGGCGGGCATGGGGCCGTGGTGCTGGCCCTTCGCCATCCCGGCGCATTCATGTCCGTCAGTGCCATGAGCGGCATCCTGGACATCACCCGCCACCGTCACCGGGATTGGGAATTGGAACGGGTCTTTGGTCCTTACACCCGGGACAATCTGGACCTCTGGCGGCAGCACTCCGCCTACCACCTCTGCCTGGAAAAAAAGGATTATCTGCGGTCCTTGCCCCTGCTGCTGACCGTGGCCCGGAACGACCCTTGGGCCCTGGCGGACAACCGGCTTTTCCACCGAAGGCTGACCAAATTAAAGATTCCCCATATCTATAGGGAATCGCCGGGGAATCACGACTGGACCTACTGGAAGTCTCAGTTGCCGGTACACGCGGCCTTTCACGCCGGGGTCTTGAACGGCCTCGCGGCGGTCAAGTAAGATATTAATCAACCTGTTGGAAATCAGTGATTTATCGGCCGGTAGCCGGCGGACTTTCCTGATGAAAAATAAGTGAAAAAATTTTTCCTTGCAAAATATCGAGCTATGGTCTAATAAAAAAGTCTTTAGTGATGTCCGCCGCCTTAAAAAGGCGGCCAAACTAGGGCCTGAAACCAGAGGTTTTTTATGACATGAACTAGTCAGCTGAAAGAATAGGGTAAATAAATGAAAGCATTGGGCAAGCACTTCATTATTGAGCTTTACGGCTGTCAAGCCGAGGTCCTGGATGACAAAAAACTTATCGAATCCCATTTTCTGGAAGCGGCCGATATTTCCGGCGCAACGGTCATCCAACCTTTTTTCCATCAATTTTCCCCCCACGGCGTCAGTGGAATAATCGTCATCGCCGAGTCTCATTTTTCGGTCCACACCTGGCCGGAGTTCGGGTATTGCGCCCTGGACATCTTCACGTGCGGGGACGACATCGATAATGAAAAGGCGCTGGACTACCTGGTGGAGAAACTAGGGGCCGACCATTATTCCATGATGGAGATCAAACGGGGGCTCCTGGACCTGCCCCAGAGCGAGATCAGATACAAACCTCATTTGGTGCCGACATGAACAAAACTAAGTGGTTCGCCGAGAACGGCGGGCAAAATATCAAGTTTAATTACCGTTACCGAAGTCAAATCTATTCGGGACGGTCGAAATATCAACAGATCGATATCGTGGATACCTATGAGTACGGCCGGATACTCTTTCTCGATGAAGTGGCTCAGTCCTCCGAAAGGGACGAATATATCTACCACGAGGCCCTGGTCCACCCGGCTTTGCTCACCCATCCCGGACCGGAAACTGTCTGCGTGATCGGCGGGGCCGAAGGAGCGACCGTCAGGGAAATATTCCGGCATCCCAGCGTCAAACGGGTGGTCATGGTCGACATCGACGAAGAAGTGGTTCGTCTCTGCCGCCAGTATTTGCCGGAATGGAACGCCGGCTGCTTCGATGACCCTCGTTTGGAACTGCGCATCGAGGACGGGCGCAAATACCTGGAGGAAACCCGGGAAAGTTTCGACGTGATCATGGTCGACCTGTCCGACCCGGTTCCCGAGAGTCCGGCCGTCTATCTTTTCACCAAGGAGTTTTATCAGGTTCTTCACGATCGTTTGACCGACCGGGGAGTGGTCTGTTACCAGGCCGAGAGTCTCCAGCCTTGGCGGGTGGAACTTCACGCCCGGATGTTCAACACCCTGGCCCAGGTCTTCCCCCTGGTCCTGTCCTATCCCTATTATCTGCCGGCTTTTCATGAGATTCACGGCTTCATCCTGACGTCGAAAAAGGATGACCCCCGAGAAGTCGAGTTCGGAAAAATAATGGGTAATAGAGGGTTGGATCTGCGGTATCTGTCACCCGGTTATTTTAAAGGCCTGTTTTTTGTTCCCGGATACGTGGAACAGGCTTACAGGGACTATCCAGAACCCCTGACCGACGCCAAGCCTCTGACCGCGCATTTCAGGGCTAAGGATTAAAGATTCTATGTTACGGTTTTTTTAGTCGAAACAAAGAACAAAAGGTCCGAGCTGAACAACGCGGCGGCCGGTTTTTACCGGCCGCCGCGTTGTTATCCGCATCCCCAAGACGGTCCGCCCTTAATTCCGACTCCGTCAGGAAGTTTTAGCCTCCGCCTCCATGATCTTGGCCCAGGAGTCGCGCAAGGTGACGATGCGGTTGAAGACCAGCTTTTCCGACTTGGAATCTTTAGCGTCCAAACTAAAATAGCCCTGGCGCTCGAACTGATAGCGGCCGCCCGGCTCGGCCCCGGCCAGACTGGGTTCGGCCCGGCTCGAAGTCAGGGTGGTCAGGGAGTCGGGATTGAGGCTGTTCTGGAAATCATCGTCATCAGCCCCTGGTTTGGGTTTGAGAAAAAGACGGTCATACAGGCGGACCTCCACCGGCAGGGAGTGGTCCGCGGAAACCCAGTGTATGGTGCCCTTGACCTTGCGCCCGTCCTGGGCCCAGCCGCCCCGGGTCTCGGGATCGTAAGTGCAGCGGAGTTCGATCACCCGGCCGGTTTGCTCATCTTTGACCACCTCTTCACACTTGAGATAATAAGCCCAGCGCAAGCGGACCTCGCGGCCCGGGGCCAGCCGAAAATACTTCTTGGGCGGGTCTTCCATGAAATCATCCTGCTCGATGTAGATGACCCGTGAGAAGGGAACCTTGCGGTGGCCCATCTTGGGCGGATCGTCCGGGTAGTACGGGGCGTCCAGTTCCTCGACCTGACCCTCGGGAAAATTGTCGATGACCACGCGGAGGGGTTTGAGGACGCACATGACCCGGGGGGCCCGGACGTTGAGATCGTCGCGGATGCATTTTTCCAGACGATCCATGCCGATCCAGCTTTCTCTTTTGCCCACCCCGATCTGTTCGCAAAAGTTACGGATCGATTCCGGAGTATAGCCGCGCCGCCGCAGGCCCGAGATGGTCGGCATCCGGGGGTCGTCCCACCCGCCGACATACCCCTCCCGCACCAACTGCAACAGTTTGCGCTTGCTCATCAGGGTGTACTCGAGGTTAAGCCTGGCGAACTCGATCTGCTGGGGATGCCAGTCCACATTCAGTTCATCGAGGCACCAGTCGTACAGCGGCCGATGGTCTTCAAATTCCAGGGTGCAGATGGAATGGGTGATCCTTTCCAGGTGGTCGGACAGGCAATGGGTGAAGTCGTACATGGGATAGAGGCACCAGTCGTCCCCGGTCCGATGATGGCGCTCCTTCTTGATCCGGTAAATGGTCGGGTCCCTCATGTTCAAATTCGGGGAGGCCATGTCTATCTTGGCCCGGAGGACCCGGGCCCCGTCCGGGAACTCGCCGGCCCGCATCCGTTCGAACAGATCGAGGTTCTCTTCGACCGAACGGTTTCGATAAGGGCTTTCCCGGCCGGGTTCGGTCAGAGTCCCTCGGGTGTCGCGGATTTCTTCGGCGCTCAAGTCGCAGACGTAAGCCTTGCCTTCTTTAATCAACTGGACGGCGAACTGGTAAAGCTGCTCGAAATAGTCGGAGGCGTAATAAAGACGGTCTTCCCAGTCAAAGCCCAGCCAGCGGACGTCTTCAATGATCGAATCGATGTATTCCACGTCTTCCTTGCTGGGGTTGGTGTCATCGAACCTGAGGTTGCAGGCGCCGTTGTATTCGGCGGCCAGGCCGAAATTGAGGCAGATGGATTTGGCGTGGCCGATATGGAGATACCCATTGGGCTCGGGGGGAAAGCGGGTGGCCACCAGGCCGCCCCACTTGTCGGTCCGCAGGTCTTCTTCAATGATGTTCCGGATGAAGTTCGGAGCGGGAGTTGGAGCGGCCGCCGGAAGTTTTTCCGGTTTCCTTTCATTTTTTTCCGGTGCGTCAGTCTGTTTATTCATAGGTCCAGCCTTCCGATTCAATTTTGTCATGTATTGTCGATAAATTCATAAAAATTGTCAATCGGTCATTATCGCCGGGTGGTCCGGACAACGTCCGGGCCCGCCGTCAGGCGGACCAGAGATTTAGTTGGGGAATTTCCTAGGGTTGACGATGGACCTTCCAGCTGAAACAGGCGTTGCACCACGCCTCTTGTTCCTTATGAACTTTGACAATCCCGCCTGGCGGCGGGATCGAAGCCACCCATGATTCAGCCGATGAAGTCCTTCAAGACTCTCCGGAGGTTTTCCCCGATTTATCTGGCTCCCAAGCTCCAGCTTGGGAGCCTCTTCCTGGAAGCTCCGGCTTCCTCCGGGTGGCCCCGACCATTCATTGTCGGGGCGCCGGAGGCGCAAGAGGTCTGTCAACTTCGTGGCTGGTATACCCGTTCTTGGAAGGCCCGGCTTGTACCAGGTTCGCCTGGGTTTGAAACCCCAGGCTATATTCGTCCGTCCCTACCGGGACTATTTAGTGGATCATTTAAGACCCGCGACCCTCTTGGCTGTTCCAGCGGGACGGCACGTGTGTAGGCCTGGGTTTATTCCTAATAGGCTACTATCCCACAGCAGAGCTGTGAGGCACCCGGCTGTGGGGCACCAGGCACCAGGCTTTATGGATTTATTTAACAAAAAAATTTTTACTGCCACATATATTGTACAATTCAATAAACTAATTCAATATATGGTATTTTTATCTTGACATCCAATTCAATTTCACATATGCTCAATGAAATTAATTTTTTAGGAGGTGAATGGATGCCTTCTCGGAAAGGGACTGGAAATACTCATGATAGAAAGGTGAGAGAGATAGCAAAAGAACTTCAAAACAAAAAATGGAATGTTAGGGCTGATATTCTGGCCCCCTGAATTAGCTGGACGGTGGTTAGTTTACTATTAGGCCTCTGCAATCAGGGATGTCTGAGGCGAAGCCGAAGAGGTCGGGGATTGCAGAGGGAAGCGGTTTAGGGTATCTCCAAGCCAAAGGAGGTCCTTATGCCAGCTAAGAGATTGTCAGAAGAGGATAAGGTCCAGGCCGTTCTGGAT
>Ga0209163_1002316_pt1 | contig 16250 bp, 14 predicted proteins | sample MTBAKSrepl2MetaG_FD_187457 | JGI IMG/M metagenome (GOLD analysis project Ga0209163, IMG submission 187457) | Enrichment culture microbial communities om Arthur Kill intertidal strait, New Jersey, USA, that are MTBE-degrading - MTBE-AKS2 (Arthur... | ecosystem: Environmental > Aquatic > Marine >...
TTTCAACTGTAAAGACAATCCTGATTGATTTTTAAACTAAAGCACCTTTGCTTCATTCTGAAGCAGATTTACAAGTTCTGCCAAATTATCAGCATCAACCATTCTGCATGGAGGCTTTGGACTGGGTAGTTCAAAGCCTGCATAAGAAGTAAGCTGTTCAGCCGGAACACACTGAACTACATCAAGCGGTTTTTTCCTTGCCATCATAATTCCTCTCATGGCAGCAATACGCGGTTCTTTGGCAATACCCTTCTGAACAACGCCCACAAAAGGAACCGGAACCGACACCTTCTCCCTGCCGCCGTCTATATCGCGTGTAAGCTCTATATCATTACCGTTTATTACAATTCCTGACACAGCCGACACAGAAGGAATTCCCAGAAATTCTGCCAGCATTCCCCCTGTCATTGAACTGTTGTAATCACTCGAATCAATTCCGGCAAATATGATATCGAATCCTCTCTCCTTAATTACCTCCGAAATCCGGTAAGCTACAGAATAGGAATCCGCAGGCTCACAATCAATTCGTATTGCATCATCAGCACCAATGGCAAGCGCCTTTCTTATGACAGGTTCTGCTTCACTCTTTCCAACAGTAATGACTGTTACTGAACTGACCTGGTTTCCGGCATCCTCTTTAAGCTCCATTGCCCTGGTAAGAGCCAGTTCATCCCATGGATTGATGATCCATTGAATACCTGTTTTATCAAGAGATGTACCATTGTTAAATTTAACTTTGGTAGTAGTATCGGGTACATTTCCCAGACAAACTAAGATTTTCATCTATAAAAATTTTATAATTTATTTTTTCTTATTAAAATCAATTTGATATTTAATTGTATGAGAAAGAACTCGTCGTTATAATATTTAATTCATATTAACGATCGTTACCGTCTCGTTTAAAATAAGCAAAATTAAAATTTGATAATCCCGGTTTAAATCAGGACTTAAAAAATTCAGCAGAAAAATTCACCGCTGAAAAAAATTATCAAAAATCATATACCTGCTAAGTTATTATTTCAATCGAGTGACAAATATAAAAACAGAAGTTAACAGAAACAAAGCCTCCGGACATACACATTATGCACTTAATTTAATCCGCTACATAAAAATTTGATCTGTTTTTTAAAAAAACCGATATTAAAATCACTGGCTATAATGCTTTAAAACAATCAACCGGAAATTTCAAAAATTTCTAATTTAGAATTTATTGCCAAATTATTTAGAAATAATATAAATAATTTACAGGCAGAATGACACACAATGCGCAACTTTACACGCCAAAATCAAACAACCCCTGAAGTTCACTTACAGAACCCCAGGGGTTGTTAAATTAAGGATTATCACCCCTAATTCAGGTTCATTTCAACCTGACCTGCCGATACGGTTTCCAAAACATCGTATGTACGCGCAAAGTCAATGATCTTTTGGATAGTTTCTTCAGAAGGAGAAAACCCGGCCTTTTCCATCTCTTTTAAATCATTCTCTGACATCTCTTCTGATAGGTTTGTCTCTTTTGAAATTTTTGAATTAATCTTTTTTATCAAAAAAATTAAAGTAGAAAATTTTTTCATAGGCATTCTTTGTAAATATTTATTTTAGAACGCCCTCACATTATTAATATTGTGTTAACTAATGTTAATTACGGGTAAGATTAAGATTTTTTTTGCGGATCATTTTTCGCAGGTTTATCAAAGCATAGCGCATACGGCCGAGAGCAGTGTTAATACTCACTCCCGTCTGATCGGCAATTTCCTTAAAGCTAAGCCCCATATAATGTCTCAGATAGATGACCTGCTGCTGATCCTCCGGAAGCTCTTTAACAAGCTCCTTCACTTCTGTCAGAATCTGACTGTGAACCATATTGTCCTCAATCGTATCTTCGGAAAATTTTTGTGAATTAAAAATATCTGTCTCCATACTGTCATTTGAAACGGTTGCCTGCAGTTTCTCCTTCCTGAAATGATCAATGATCAGATTATGGGCTATTCTGAGAACCCAGGAAAGAAATTTGCCATTCTCAACATATTTGCCTCGTTTTAATGACCTTATCACTTTTATGAATGTCTCCTGGAAGATATCTTCAGCCAATTCCTGATTTTTAACTATAAGAAGGATATAAGAATATACCCTGTTCTTATGACGGTGAATTAATATCTCAAGTGAAACCTGATCGCCTTCGATAAAACGTTGAACGAGTTCATTATCGTTCAGTGAATCTGTTCTGAACATTACCTTCTATTTAGTTGAAAACAAAAAGTAAAGTTTTTCTATAGGCGCCTGTTTTAAAGTTGAAGTAAAACTATTTATTAATTTTGCACCGTAAAAATCTTACTTTTTAATGAGATATACAAATTTTTTTAACAATTTTTAGAATTCATTTCCGGCAATGCCATCAAATTATACAAAAAAAATAATCGAAATAAAAAATGCCCGGGTTCACAATCTGAAAGATGTCAGCCTGAAAATACCTCTTAATCATTTGATTGTCATTACAGGAGTTTCCGGATCAGGAAAATCATCCCTGGCTTTTGACACACTTTTTGCCGAGGGACAAAGGCGATATGTGGAGAGTATTTCTTCTTATGCACGGCAATTTTTAGGCAGAATTAATAAGCCGGAGGTTGACTTTATAAAAGGTATTCCTCCTGCTATAGCAATAGAACAGAAGGTAAACAACAGGAATCCGCGTTCTACCGTAGGTACATCAACAGAAATATACGACTATCTGAAGTTACTGTTTGCCAGGATCGGGAAGACTATATCTCCGGTTTCCGGAGAGGAGGTAACCAGGTACTCCGTTTCAGATGTGGTAGACTATATCCTGGGATTTCCTTCCGGTACGGCTGTTATGATAGTTGCTCCTCTCATGCAAAAGAACGGGAGGTCGCTGCTTAAAGAGGCCGGGTTGCTTCTTCAACAGGGTTTTTCTCGACTGGAGATTGATAATGAAATAAAGAGGATCGATGAGTTACTGGCTGCCGGGGCTGACCCGGGATGTAATGGTAACTGCAATATTATTATCGACAGACTGTTTGTTGAAGATGACGAAGACACGGCAGACCGTATTGCAGATTCTGTACAAACTGCCTTTTATGAAGGTCATGGAGAGTGTCTGATCAAGATTAAACTGAACGATGAGTTCATAATACGGCCATTCTCTGACAGGTTTGAGGCCGACGGAATAGAGTTCGAAACCCCGACAATAAATACATTCAGCTTCAATAATCCGATTGGGGCATGCCCTCTCTGTGAGGGCTATGGCAAGGTGATAGGAATTGATGAAGATCTGGTAATTCCAAATAAATCTCTGTCAGTATATCAGGATGCTGTTGCATGCTGGCGGGGGGAAAAGATGGCAAAATGGAAAAACAGACTTATCTACTCTGCAGAGAAATTTGATTTCCCTATTCATATACCATTTTATGAACTGACAAAGGAACAGAAGGAAGTTTTATGGACAGGCAACAAGTATTTCAAAGGCCTCAACAGATTTTTTGAATACCTTGAGGAGAAAAGCTACAAAATCCAGTACCGCGTCATGCTTTCAAGATACCGCGGAAAAACTACCTGTCCCGAATGTAAAGGCACCAGATTAAAAAAAGAGGCCGGTTATATCAGGATTGGAGGCAAATCTATTCAGGAGCTGGTACTTATGCCTGTAAAGGATTTAAAAAGCTTCTTCTCTTCATGTACTCCTGATGAACACGAAAAAAGAATAGCAAAGCGGATTCTGACTGAAATAAACAACCGGTTATCATACCTGTGTGATGTCGGACTCGGATATCTCACTCTGAACAGATTGTCGTCTACTTTGTCGGGAGGAGAGTCGCAAAGAATAAATCTTGCAACTTCGCTTGGCAGCAGTCTGACGGGATCCCTCTATATTCTCGATGAACCAAGCATCGGACTTCATTCAAGAGATACTCAAAAACTCATTAAAGTATTGAGAAAGCTTCAAAAGCTTGGCAACACGGTTATTGTAGTAGAACATGATGAGGAGATAATTCGCGAAGCTGACCAGATTATCGATATAGGCCCGTTAGCAGGCCGTCATGGAGGGGAGATTATTTTCCAGGGAGACCGCGATGAAATAAAAGCAAGTACAAAAAGCCTTACGGCAGCTTATCTTAACGGCACCGAGAAGATTGAAATTTCTCCGGTAAGACGCAGATGGAGCAACTTTATTGAGATTATTGGCGCAAGGCAAAATAACTTAAAAAACATCAATGTAAAATTTCCCCTGAATACATTAACAGTAGTTACAGGAGTCAGCGGATCGGGAAAATCATCTCTTGTATCAGAAATTTTATATCCGGCTCTGCTTAAAACTATGGGAGAGTATGGAGAAAAACCGGGACATCATGATACAATTCTGGGAGATTTCAACATGATAGAATCTGTGGAATTTGTCGATCAAAATCCAATAGGTAAATCATCCCGCTCAAATCCGGTAACTTACCTGAAGGCATATGATGAAATACGTAAACTTTTCGCAAGTCTGCCGTCAGCAGCAATTATGGATCTTAAACCTGCCCACTTCTCATTCAATGTAGACGGCGGCAGGTGCGAAGAGTGCCAGGGAGAGGGCACCATAAAAGTGGAAATGCAATTTCTTGCAGATGTTTATCTTACCTGTGAAAGCTGTCACGGAAAAAGATTTAAAGAGGAGATACTGGAGGTAACTTATAAAGAAAAAAACATAAACGATATTCTTAATCTTACCGTCAATGAGGCAATCGAAATGTTCTCTGAGGGGGATTCATCAACAGAGAAAAAAATTGTTAAAAGATTGCTTCCGCTCCAGGATGTCGGTTTGGGATATATTACCCTGGGACAGTCATCAAGTACTCTTTCGGGAGGTGAGAGTCAGCGCGTGAAGCTCGCTTCATTCCTTGCACATGAAAAGGACATGCCAACGCTTTTTATTTTTGATGAACCGACTACCGGACTTCATTTCCATGATATTCAAAAACTTCTGGACTCATTCAATGCCCTTATTTCGAGAGGTCATTCAATTGTGGTTATAGAGCACAACATGGAAGTCATTAAGTCGGCCGACTGGATAATAGATCTCGGACCAGAAGGTGGAGATAAAGGGGGAAATCTGATTTTTGCCGGGACACCTGAAGAGTTGATAAAATCAAAGGATTCCTTCACAGCAGAAGCTCTTAAAGTAAAATTGGAAATCGCCAGGCCGAATCCGGTATAGTTATGAAATTACTGTTCAACAAGACTATCCGGCTGACTGTGGTAACTTTCTCCACTGAATAACCAGCATAACGGCAACCACAATGGCTGCAGCCAGGTCTGAAAATGGAAAGGCAAGCCAGATACCTGTTATTCCCCAGAATTCAGGTAAAATAAACAGCAGTGGCAGAAGTGCAATTACCTGACGAAACAGAGTTGCAAACATTGCAAACCTGGCCTTACCTATTGCCTGAAAAAAATTTGATGCCACCACCTGAAATCCCACAAAAGGGAATAGCATAACTGCAAGACGGAGACCATGTACTGATATATTGTACAGCTCAATGCTGTCGCTGTTAAAAAGCCTTACAATCGTTCCCGGAATTGACTCAATGAAAATAAAAGCAGCTATTGAGATCAGGGTAGCTGCAATAAGTGATATCCGTAAGGTTTCTTTAACACGGTGTACTGACTTCGCTCCGTAATTAAATCCTATAATTGGTTGTGATGCCATATTAATTGCCACAATGGTCATAATAATCAGTGAAAGAACAGAATTGACAATACCCATTGCCCCTACAGCATAATCTCCTCCAAATACTATTAGCTTCTTATTTAATAATCCATGTACTAAACTACTGGCAATTTGCATAGTAAACGGAGCCATGCCTATCGATAAGATCTCCACGGAGATCTCCCGGTTAATTTTCATATTCTCCCTCCTCAACCTGATAACAGACCTTTTCCCTGAAAAATGGAACAACACCCATATCATCAGTATGAACATTGAAATAATTGTGGCACAAGCAGCACCTTTTACCCCCATGTCCAGCCAGAAAATAAAAACCGGGTCCAAAATAATATTTGTCCCGGCGCTGATAATCATTGACTGCATTGCTATCTTTGCATTTCCTTCCGATCTGATCACATTGTTCAGCGAAAATCCCACAACCATAAAAAGAGTACCGCCTGTTATTATATTGAGATAGTCATTTGCATATTGGAATGTCTCTTCTGTTGAGCCGAAAGAGCGTAATATAGGCACTTTGAAAATATAAATTATTGCCATTATTATAACCGACACAACTATCATCAGTATAAATCCTGTTCCCAGAGTCTCTTCGGCCCGTTTAAATTTATTCCTGCCCATATTGATGGAAACATAGACTCCAGTTCCAATACCAATTAACATACTGAATCCCATCATTATCAGCATTACAGGATAAATCACCGAAATGCCGGACAAAGCTTCTGCACCTACTCCCTGTCCAATAAAAATTCGGTCAACGATATTATAGAGGGAGTTCATAATAACTCCAACAAATGCAGGTACAAAGTACTTAAACATCAACCTGCTTACATTAGTATCTCTTAGCTCTTCAATCTTATCCATTCCCTGCAAAGTTATACAATTAAGGTAAATTTCTTCATTGATTATTATTGATTGTCGGCTTTAAAAATTGTTTATTTTTGCTTACTATAGCAAGACAGGTGACAAAAAAAATCACAGTTTGAAGAAACAATTCCGCAGAGTGACAGACAGATCATCTGAGACAGAGAGTTACAGCGGAAAAATAAATTCGATTTGAATATCAGAAAAAAAATAGGATTAGTGACATTATGTGCACTGGCATGTTGTTCACCAGCCCGGTCTGAAGGCATATTATTGCCTTATGCTCACAAACTATTCATAAATCCTTCATTTGCCGGCTTTAATAAAAACAGCACTTTATGGACCGGTATGCAATTTGAAGAGATTTCGGGCACTGTATTAAACTATTCGCATTTACTGTCCTACGACTTCTATTCAGAAAAATTAAATGGCGGCGTGGCTATCTGTTATATTCAGGAACTTTTTGGGAGAACAAACCTGAATAATACCGGAGCCGGATTTATATACTCAAGGAAAGTTTTGAACAGAACACAAGGTCAGTTGACCGCATCAGCGAATATATACTATTTAATCGGAACAAAACAGTGGTTTGTTCACATAACAGACGGTCTGCTAAAAACACCGGAAAACCTGGCTAATCCTCCCGGTAAAAAGTTTCACAGACATAATACTATTGTTCCCGGGACATCCCTTTTATGGAGTTCAGATTTTATTCAGGCAGGAATTACGGCAATTTTCGCTGTCCGTAGAAATACTCTGTTATATGACTCAACAACGGAATTGTTGCCTCCCGGCTTAATTTTCTATCTCTCAAAAATTAATACCGGTATAAAAAACGGATTAATTTCCAGACCATTTGAAGCAAATCCGGAGGTTACTGTCCTGTTTGCAGAAAACACTTTCCTGACCCGTGCAGGACTAAGAGTCGACTACCACGACCATAACTGCTCTGTTTTTACACAAAACGATTTTAAAAGGCACGTTTACGGGATATCGGGAATTCTTGGGTGGAATTTAAATAATATCAGATTCAGTTTTTCTCTGGGCTGTTCATATTCGACACAAATAAAAAGAGTATTATTACAGGGAGAAGCGGGTATTGGATTGTTTATAAAGGGTGATGATTATAATGAAAACAAACCATGGACTCGGCCAAAAAATTAATTTTGACTAAGACGGTTTTTTGTATAATATTTGAAATGTATCTCCCATCATAAAATTCATTTAGTCTCCTTAACATCTTTTTCTTCCATCTGCCAGGGGACAATGAATCTTTCGTGGGTAATTTCATGTTTTACCGTTCTCATGTAATATCCTTTCCCGGGATAATAATGTACTAACTCCTCTTTTTTACTGTTCGTTTTCATAGCATGTAGTTTAACGAAATTAACCTGCTGTTTGTTACAGTAAGTTTAAAAATCGTCATATCCTTACTACCGGCTTTTACTTGAAATATCCATTTAACACTGAAGTAATAACCATTTTGCTATAAAAACAAAAAATTTTATAATTTGTTTAAAATCACTTATCCTTTCCGGAAAAATACTTCATGAACTGGGAACGCTCATATAACATCGGATCCGGTATCTTTCTGTAGGAAAGTCTTCCGCGAAACTCTTCAATACTTCTGAAATTCCAGCTCTTCATAAACTGGTTAATTTCTGAAATAATGGAAGAGATAATATCTAAACGGTTGACATATAGCGTTGAGCACAATTGTGCCACTTTTGCTCCGGCCAATAACTGTTTTAATACGGCTTTCCCGTCATGAATTCCCGTTGAAGCAGCTATGTCAATGTCTGGTACCTCTGATGTGACCAGACCCACCCATCTGAGGGTGTGGCGGATTTCAACCGGTGAACTGTATATATCAGATGATGTAAGCTCAAGAGTATCAAGATTGATATCCGGTTCATAAAACCGGTTAAACATCACTACTCCTTTTGCCCCGTTGGCTTTTAGTTTATAAACCATACCAGTAATATTGCTGTGATATAAGCCGATTTTTACAGATACCGGTATAGTAACCTCTTTCCTTACCTTATTTAATACATCAACATACAGTCTCTCAATGACTCCGGGTTCTTCAAACCTGTCGACCGGCACATAGAAAATATTAAGCTCAAGGGCATCGGCTCCTGCTTCCTGAAAGTCTTTCGCAAAATGTGTCCATTCCCTGTCAGAGATGCAGTTTACACTTGCAATTACCGGAATTGAAACGGATTGCCTGACTTCATGGATCAAGTCAAGATGCCTTGTCAATGAATTGTGCCTCAAATAATTCTTAATATAATCTTCCGCTTCGGGATATGACACATTATGCACGTCAAGGCGCAGCATACTTGAAACCTCATTATTTATCTGCTCTTCAAAAAGGGACTTAAGCACAACCGCTCCAATGCCTGCCTCTTCCAGTTTTTTAATTTTCCCGGCCGAACCGGTCAATCCTGAACTGGCTGCCACCAAAGGATTTTTTAATTTCAATCCCAGATATGTAGTTTCTAAATTTACCATCGCTTTTTTTTTAAATGACTTATCTGAACCTGCAGTCCGGATTAAAGATATTAATTTTTGTAAAATTGCATATTTTATCTTTTAATACAAATTTATTTACATACCGGCAATTTTTACTTTTCAGTATCATAATTCAGGCATGATAGTCTCTTGATCCGAAAATATTACTTCCAATGCGAACAATTGTACTTCCTTCCTCTATGGCAATTTTATAATCGTCTGACATTCCCATCGAAATCTCCCTGAACTCCGGATTATTAAAAAAATATTCATTTTTCAACTTATCAAATATCATCTTTAATGAACGAAATTCACTCCTTACCTGTGATCCATCATCTGTGAAAGTCGCCATTCCCATTACTCCTGTTATAGCAACATTCTTCATCTCTTTAAAAACATCTGATCTTAAAATCTGATGTGCCTCGTTTTCATTTAATCCAAACTTGGCAGACTCCCGGGCAATGTGAAACTGCAACAAACAGGGTATCATCCTTCCTGTTTTAACAGCCTCCTTATTTACCTGTTTCAGTATCTTTAATGAATCAATACCGTGAATCATACTTACAAATTGCACTATATACTTAACCTTGTTGGATTGCAGGTGCCCTATAAAATGCCATTCAATGTCTTTTGGAAGTTCCTCATACTTCCTTACCATCTCCTGTACTTTGTTTTCACCAAAAATCTTATGCCCCGCACCATATGCCTCCATAATTATGTCAGAAGTCTTTGTCTTACTGACAGCAACCAATTTTATATCTTCAGGCAGTGACTCTTTAATTTCAGCAATCCTTTGTGCAATATTCATCAGAAAGTAATTTTATGTCAAAAATAAAAATTATAACCGGATTATCAGTTCAATTATAATGAATGCCCATATTCATTTAACACCTGTTGTCATTCACCCGGCCACAATCCGTTTTCCAGCTGTTTAAGTATCATTTTTGACGGATCAACAACTACATGTCTGATAAGTTTTCTGTTCCAGGTATATGTAATGTGCACCATACCATCGGCCGACCGGATTACAGCAGGATAAGAGTACTCCCCGTCTCTGTCAGGGTCATTTTCCAGCAAAATGCCAGCGCTCCAGTTGACACCGTCATCAGATACCGCTACATTCAGGATATTACGGTTGCCCCAGTCCTGCGAGGGATCAATATGGTTATAGACAAGCAGGTGCCTGCCGTCTTTTAATGTCACGGCATCTATCCCGGAGTTTGGATTCGGAAGACCGGTGGGTTGAAGGCTGCTCCAGCTTTTACCGTCATCATCTGACCAGGCAGTAAGGATCTGTTTGTTCCTGCTCCGGCAAAGAATCTGCAGTTTGCCGCCGGGATGCCTGAGAATGCACGGCTGTATTGCACCAGTTTTTTTACCGTCATTTACCGGGCCGGTACGTTCCCATGTCAGCCCTCTGTCATGCGTAACCTCCATATGCACCTGCCAGCCTTCATGTTCGGTACTGGAAGGACAAAGCAGTTTGCCGCCGGGAAGTAGTTCAGGTTTATTCTTAACAGGTCCGTAAATCTCTTCAGGCAGACGGCAACGGCGCGACCATGTATGACCATTATCGGCTGAAATAATATATTCTCCCCACCATTCGCGTGGATTAGGACCGGCTTTATAAAAAAGAAAAAGTTCATCTCCGTAATTAAAAAGCACCGAGTTCCATGTCGGGTACCGCAGAGATGTATGCTGAATACCATCAGCTACTTCAACCGGCACCGACCATTTACCGTCATCGAACCTGCTTATCCATATCCCGACATCAGGATGCTTTTCGTGAGTGCCACCAAACCATGCAGCTACAAGACCTTCACCTGTTTCCGCAATTGTTGAGGCATGACAGGAGGGAAAAGAGACATCCTGCGCTTCATAGATAAATTCCGACTTAATAACTGCTCCGGAACCCGTATACGGATTATCAGACTTACTTTTAAAAACGGATATAACTAATAAAACTGAAATAAGAATCTTCATTCTGTAAAATTTATATTATTTGATTTATAATCAATTTTTTATCATTATAAGTATTAATCCTTTAACCCCATCCCGATTTTAATCAGGACTGGAAAAAATTAGCAGAAAAAATTCACCGCTGAAGAAAAAATTGCTAAAAATCACTCCATTAAGCTAAAATCAAAAAACTCCTCACTTCAGCCATTCGTTCCTCATGACTTATATTCGTCAGACAGATTTGATTTTTTAACGCTTCATTGCATGATTTTCTATACGCATTTTTTCTTAGGCGCTTCATTTATCTGCTAATTTAGTACTTAAAAAGACTTTTTAAACCTTTAATAAATTTGCTTTACTTCATCTCAATAACAGTGTTCATTTCATTACTGCAACAATTATTATTCTGCATTAAGAAGCTTCCTCATTGCTCCTGTCAGTACTCCTTCCACCTCTGGTGCCATCCTGGTTACTCTGACTTCATATCCACCCAGAGGGAAAGCTTCAGATGTGGGTATATAACCGGCATCACCGTCACCATAGGCAGCCATGGCCACAAAGAGGTCGGGCCTCATCTTTTTCGCTGCAAGCTGATATTCAACAAAAAGCTCACCAGGCATAAAGAGGACACGTGCCTTATTAAGTGAGAGGCACTGAATAATTATCTCCTTACCCTTTTTATACCTTTTCACATAATCATTGTCTTTGGCAGTATCGGCAGGGAGAATAACCGGATCAATAGCCCAGCCGACAGAATTTGGTGTCAGCGGTTCGCGCACGGTTGCATCCCAGGCTCTCTTCATGCCGTCGGCCAGCCGCTCTGCCAGTATACCCCGGTTCTCATGCGATCCGTCATTATATTTGCCTGCACCTATATTACCTCCGGCACCTGTAAAATGAATATGAAGGGCATCCGGAACAGCCAGTTGTCTGTAAAAACGCGCAATCCCGGGAAAATCAGGATTAGGAATACCAAGCCTGTAATAGCTTTGCGGATGAGTAGCATAATAACTGAGGACTAACAGCGGCTCATCTTCATTCCAAAAACTTATCACCGAGACATCAGGATCAATAACACCCTCGGGGGCCGCCCTCAGGTCTGCATCACGACATGATGTAAACCGGGTTATCACCGTATCTCCACCGGGTCCGGGAACTCTCCTGTTGGAAGCGACCTTGAACACCTCTGCTTCCCCGGTACCTAAATGAGTTACCGGCCGGGTATTTTCCATTGATTTCACAATTGCCATTTCAAGGCGGTGAAGTGAGGCAAGGACAAAATCATCGTCCAATTTGCCTCTGACAGCATCATGCTGATGCAGGCAATGTACCGCAACCCGCTCCGGAGTTGTACCGGCAGCAGCCGCAAGTGCCCTTCTGAACTCATTATGTGAGTCCTGGTACAGGCCAATCCAATCAAGAGCAACCAATACAATGGGATCACCTGCACCCAGCAAAACAACACCCTTACCCCTCAGTCCCATATCCCAGGTTTTAACAACAGGGTCATATGCAAGATCATGCCCCAAGGGGGGAGTAACATCAATGTCAAATGTAGCTATCTCTATCTGTGAAGCCAGGCTCTCACCGCTTGTTTTGATTCCTGTTGCAGACAGACTAAATCCGAATAAAACGATCATGAAACATGACAGTTTCAGGCTTTTTTTAAAATCAATTGTTTTCATCTGTTTAAAATTTTATAATTATACTTCAAAATATTATCCCGTTAAGCCGGATATTAACACCCATAAGAAAATCAATATAATATATCGCTGGCATCATGCAAAAAAATTAGATGCAAACTCAACTTTTAAGCTTGTATCATCCTTACCTTTCATACTTTCAATTTACATTTTATTTTATAAATATGCCAAATCCCTGCAACTAATCTGATCTCTTCTCATAATTAACTCAGCCATAAATAGATCAGTATGGTGATAACGGAGATAAGCACAAGATGCAGCCTCCAGTCAGTGATACCTTCAAATTTCGCGACCCGGCCTGTGTAGTTAATTGTAGTTTTTTCAAGCTTCACAGGATCTGTTTTCCGGGTAAATGCAGAGACAAGGAACAGCACTCCTGTTATTATTATCTCTGCCCAAAGTCCCCTGTATCCGAAATTCAAAGTAAGCTTGTGATGAAGAAAGGGGAAGATCTGTTTTCCAGTCTCCGGCCCAAGCAACTGGTCAATAACAAAAACAGTAGCTAATACAACCCCTACCAGTACAGAGAATGCAGCGCCCTTAACTGTAACCTTTTTACTCACTATGCCGAAAAAAATTGCCGGAAAAACCGGGATGACCAGATAAGCTGTAATAGTTTGCAGATATTTGAATAAACCCTCTTCATTAAGATAAATAAGATAAGCGGCTCCAATACCCAAAAAAGAAACCAACAAAATAACAAGCCGTCCCCATGCAACCTGTCTCCTTTCGGAAGTGCCGGGCCTGAATTCCACAATAAAATCTCTCACCACCAATGTTGAAACGGAATTTAAAACTGCAATCAGTGATGTAATGAGGGCCGCAACAAGTGATGCGAGGAGCAATCCCCGGAAACCATCAGGAAGGAGCTTATTAAGAAGTAAAACAAATGTCTGCTGGGTTGCCTCTCCCTCCAGTTCACCCGGGAAAAGAGCATAAGCAATTACTCCGGGAAGGGCAAAAATAAATAAAGGAAAAAGTTTCAGAAACGACGCGAACATAGCTCCCCATCTGGCCTGTTTCAGATCAGGTGCAGAGAGAACTCTCTGAACATTTACCTGGTCGATTCCCCAGTAAAAGATCCCGGCATAAAAAGCAGTTGCCAGAATGCCCCAGAATGGGTAAACCGGATCATCATAAGGCGCGGTTACAACCATCATGTCAGGGACTTTTTCCATAAGTCCGCTCCATCCGCCGACTTTATCCAGTCCGATAACAAGCATCGTAACGGCTCCTCCTATCATAAGAATTACCTGAATAACATCCGAATATGCAACAAATGTAAAGCCTCCCATCATGGTAAAAACTGCAACTGCCAGACCGATATAAAGAACTGTGGTCATGACATTCCAACCCAGAATACTGTTCAGAACCAATGCTCCTGCAAAAAGTGTAAAGGCGAGTTTCGTCATAACACTTATCACCAGCATCAATCCTGAAAAAAAAGTTCTGGCGTGCCTGTTATACCTCAACTCCAGAAACTCGGGAATTGTATAGATCTTATTTCTTATATAATACGGAAACAGTATGGAACAGGCAAAGCCAAGCGTAATGGCAGTCGTGAGTTCCACAGAACCTGCAGAAAGGCCGTACCGGTAAGAATCTCCCGACAAGCCCACCAGATGTTCAGCCCCGATATTGGTGGCAAACAGGGATGCACCTATCACGGGCCATTTAATAGTTCTGCCTCCCAGAAAAAAGTTGGAACTGCTCGCACCGGCTTTTTTAGAATAAGCCATATATAATCCAAAAAGGAGACTCCCTGCCAAAACAACAGCAAGAATAACCCAGTCAATCGCTGCAAGTGATAAATTCATAATATTGAGTTGAAAATAATCAGTTAGTTTTAAATTTACTTTTCAAGTATCTTTCCCAGTCTTACAATACTCTGTATCATAGCCCTTACGGTATGGTAATTTATTTTCCACGAGTGGCTCATATGAGTCCATATGGGATCTCCTTTTCTTGTAAGCAGAGGGTACCATTCACCTGTATCTCTGTTTATTACTTTATCAAATACAAAACGGTGTACATTCCGGTATGCCTCCAGATATTTTTCATCGCCTGTAATTATAAAAGCATCAAGCATACCTGTCAATACCTCCGCCTGCTGCCAGAACTCCTTTTCCCTGTCATACACTCCGCCCGAATGGGGACCCTCTACAAAGACACCTCCATAATCATAATCGATCCCGTTATCGACTGTATGGTCATAAATGATTCTGAACAGCTCTTTATAACCTGCCGGATCTATATCCAGAATATTAAATGCATGTTTCAGTAACCAGGCAAATTCAGCATTATGTCCATAACATGTATTATCTGTGGCATTCCCTTTCTGGCCCTCTTCTGAAAATCTGTCCCATCCCCATATAATATCAAATTTGATCTGGGGAGCCACCGACCAGTCCTTATAAAATTGTGGTATGCCTGTCTTGTATACGGGATGCAGTATCCTGTTAATAATAAGTTCAATTACTTCCAGCAGCTTTCTCCTGTGTACATCCCTGCCGGTGCACTCGTATAAAGTAGTAAAAGCCTCCATTAAGTGCATATGCACATCAAGGGTTTTTCTGTCGCCACCCTGACTGCCCGGACCGCACAGTGTCCAGTCACGCTCAAACATCTCCCAATATCCTCCGTACATCGTATCAGCACAATATTTCTGAATAAGGTCAAAAACCTTTTCAGCATAGTCGATTCCCCTTTGATCCCCGGTTGCAAGGGTATACTCGCTTAATGAGTAGATAGCAAAACTGTGCCCGTAAATTATCTTCTTATCGATTTTGATGTTCCCTTTCCTGTCAGCCATCCAATAAAATCCGCCATCTTTTTTATCCCACATTTTATCAACCAGAAAGTCCGCCCCGTGACCGGCCATGCCAACATACCTTTCATCTCCGTATCCTGAACGGTATGCCGAAGCAACGGTATAAAGACATCTTGTCTGCGCAATTAATGACTTCTCATCTTCACCTGTATCGTGACCGTATTTATCGAAATGGGTAATATAGCCTCCATTCTGTTTGTCAATCATCCTCGCTTCCCAGAATGGCAATAATTCATTAACCAGATGATCTTCAGCTTCCCTTTTCAGTTGATTAAGTTCCTTAAGTTCCATAATTTGATTATATCTGATTTATTTTCAATGATTTTTATCTTATTTCATTTTTTCAGCATTTGATTCAGAGCCAATAAAAAATCTCTGTTGTCTGCCGTTAAATAATGCATCTCCCCTCCCATCCTGCTGAATGTCTTACAGTACCTCAGGTAATAGGCCGGACTATCAGCAGGAGGTTCTCCGTCTTTGGTCCAGTCCCATTCTGATTCGGCCAGATCGACCACTAAAATATAGGGATCATTAATTTGCCTGGTAGTCTGTAACTTAACATTCCGGGCCATTGACAGTGCCTTTTCAAAAATCATAGGAGACATAACAGCTGAACCCACAGACAGGTAAACGCCATTTTCAAGGTTACTCACGCTGTTAG
>Ga0209163_1002332_pt1 | contig 16155 bp, 9 predicted proteins | sample MTBAKSrepl2MetaG_FD_187457 | JGI IMG/M metagenome (GOLD analysis project Ga0209163, IMG submission 187457) | Enrichment culture microbial communities om Arthur Kill intertidal strait, New Jersey, USA, that are MTBE-degrading - MTBE-AKS2 (Arthur... | ecosystem: Environmental > Aquatic > Marine >...
CACACAGCCGATGGCCCTTTGGGGCTCAGGCAATGGTGAAATGGTGCGGTAAGAGCGCACCGCGGCGACGGTGACGTCGTCGGCAGGGCAAACCCCACCGCCTGCAAGACCAAGCAGCCGGTCGGCCACACGGGATTCCCGATCGCGCAATGCCGCGATGGGGGAGCCCGGCCATACCTGGCCCGGGTATCAGCGGCAACGCCGCGAGACCGGCGGGTAGGTCGCTTTCCGCGAAACCCGCGGCGCCCCGGCGTCGCGGGGCGGGAGAGCCAGTCGGTGACGGCTGGTCGAGATAAATGATCGCCACCCACCATTCGGCGGGGACAGAACTCGGCTTATAGACCGGCCTTGGGATTGATGATCGACTACGAAGGATCGAGGATGCCACGCCCAACATCACGCGTTGCTGCCCGTCCTCTTGTCAGGATATACCCATGTGATCTCTTTGTCTCTCTATGCACAGTGCGCGCGCACGGTATACTCGGGAGCACCGATGTCCCCCGCGGCGGGGTCGGAGAGTCTTGGATCGTTCTGGTGAAGGTGAAGGTATGGGCACACGGGCACAATCGATCAGGGGTGGAACAAACCGTCGGATCACATTGCGGATGAAACTCGTCGCTCCGGCATCATTCGCCGTCTGGCTGTTCGGCCTTGCCGGAGTGGCACACGGAGCAGGACAATACCTGAAGGTTGACTATCCGGGCTCGACCGAACCAGGCAAACTCCAGACGCCTGTCACGTATACCTTGTGGATTCCCGACGGTGTGCCTCGCCTGCGAGCCATCATCGTTCACCAGCACGGGGCCGGCACGACGGCCTCTATCGAAGGGTCTACTGCCGCCTACGACCTGCACTGGCAGGCCTTGGCCAGGAAATGGGACTGCGCTCTGTTCAGTTCCTCGTATCACGTGACGAACGAAAAGGTCGACCTCTCCCCCGGTGGTTCCGAACTTTGGTTCGACCCCCGCCACGGCTCGGAGCGGGTGTTCCTCAAGGCCCTCGACGACTTTGCGGCAATGTCCGGCCACTCCGAGATCGCGACCATCCCGTGGGCCCTATGGGGGCATTCGGGCGGCGGCATCTGGGCGGATATCATGAGCATGCTCCATCCGGAACGGGTCGTCGCTGTCTGGATGCGTTCCGGTTCCGCGGCCATGTTCCGGGGGCGGCCGGAGTTCCAGGAGCCGACGGTCCCCCCGGCGGTCTATGGAATCCCCTCCATGTGCAATCCCGGCGTGAAGGAGAAACCGAACCGGCCGTGGGTCGGTCCGCTGGCCACCTTCCAGGAATACCGCGCCAACGGCGCCCCCATCGGATTCGCCCCGGACCCGCGGACCGGGCACGAGTGCGGCGACTGCCGTTACCTGGCCATCCCGTTCCTCGACGCCTGCCTGGCCCTGCGATTGCCCGACAAGGACAGCGGGGATCAGACGCTCAAACCGGTAGACAACAGGCAGGCATGGCTGGCGCCACTGCTGGGCGAGGAGGCTGTACCCGCCGCGTCATATCAGGGTGATCCAAGCAAAGCGGTCTGGCTGCCCAATGAAGCCGTGGCCAAGGCCTGGATGGAGTATGCCAAAACCGGCGCGGTGAGCGACACGACGCCTCCGCCTGCTCCGTACGAGGTGAAGGTGACGCCGCAAGACCAGGGGACGCTGATCGAGTGGAGCGCGGACGCGGATTTCGAGAGCGGTATTCGCTGCTTCGTCGTCCTGCGGGACGGGCAGGAGCTGGCCCAGGTGCCCGAGACGCCGGTGGGCAAGTTCGGCCGCCCGCTGTTTCAGTCGATGACGTACCACGACACCCCCGCACAGCCCCTGCCCGAGATGCGATACGTGGACACGTCTACCAAACCCGGCGCGAAACACACCTACGCCGTGATCGCCGTCAACAGCGTGGGGCTCAGGTCCGAACCGGCCACAAGTTCCGCGTTGTCGGGTATTGGCGAGGCGATAGACGCCGCCATTGACGCCCGCGAGATCAGCGGCGCCGTCACGGTCGTCGTCACCAGAGACAAGGTCCTGCATCTCCAGGCCAGTGGGCTGGCCGACATCGCGACGGGAAAACGGATGCAGACCGACTCGCTGTTCTGGATCGCCTCGATGACCAAACCTGTTACCGCCGTGGCGGTCCTGATGCTCCAGGATGAGGGCAAGCTCAACGTCGCCGACCCGGTGGCGAAGTACATCCCGGCCTTCGCCGACCTGAAGACTCCCTCGGGCAAGCCCGCCAACCTCACCCTCGCGCAGATTCTCACGCATACCTCGGGCCTGGGCGAGGCGCCCGCCGTCGAGGCGCGCGACGCGCGCACGCTGGCCGATCTGGTCCCGCTCTGGCGGGCGGCGCCCATGCAGTATGAGCCCGGCACGAGATGGCGATACACTCAATCAGGCATCAATCTGGCCGCGCGCATCGTGGAGGTCGTCAGCGGCCTGTCTTTCGACGTGTTCGTGCAGCAGCGAATTCTGGATCCGCTGGGCATGAAGAGCACGACTTTCTACCCCGCGGACGGATCGGTCGTCACCGCTTACGCGAAGAATCGAGCCACTGGCGTGCTCGACCCCACGCCTCCGCGCGCCGATTTTGGCGTGCGAGATCGTCCTCCACTGGGCAACGGCGGGCTCTACTCCACCGGTCCCGACTACGCACGGTTCTGTCAGATGCTGCTGGCCGGCGGCGTACTGGACGGCAAACGCTATCTCAGCGCCGCGGCGATGGAACTGCTGGGGACCGTCCAGACCGGTGAGCTGCCCTGCGGCTTCTTCCAATCGGCCGCGTTCGGCAACCACGGCGCCAATTACGGCTGGGGCATCGGCACGTGCATTCTCCGCACGCCGCACGAGGGCGTCGCCGCCATGCTCTCGCCCGGCACGTTCGGCCACGGCGGCGCCTGGGGCACGCAGGCTTGGATCGATCCCGTCCGCGGCGTGGCCTACATCCTCATGGTGCAGCGATCGAATTTCCCCAACAGCGATGCGAGCGACGTCCGCCGGGCGTTTCAACAGGCAGCCGCGGATGCGCTGGCGAAGCAAGGATTCGCCGACGACGGAATACCCTTCGGACGGTGGTCTGGCGACAGCCGGCTATCAGGGTCGGTTCCGGGCCGGGCGGGACGGTCGGATGTACCCTGATGAAGAGCCGTTCCGCACGCACAGGCCCCGACGGGATTAGTTGTCAGTCCGAGCACTGCCAGCAGACCATTCAAGTCACAACCCTCGAAGGAAAGGACGGACAGTGCGAACCTCATGCATTACTCTTGTGTCGTTGCTGCTCATGCAGGTTGCCTCGCCCGCGGGCGAATCGACGGCGCGCCGCGTCTCCCGGCCGCAGGGCGACGTGGTCCTGTGGTATGGCCGCCCGGCCGTCGAGTGGCTGGACGCCTTGCCGATCGGCAACGGCATCATGGGCGCGATGGTCTTCGGCGGCGTCTCACAGGAGCGGATTGCGCTGAACGAGTCGAGCTTCTGGTCGGGCCGGCCGCACGATTACGACGATCCGAACGCCGGCGAGTACTTCCCCCTGATCCGTGATCTGGTTCTGGCCGGCAAGTTCCAGGAAGCGGAGAAGATGGCCAACGAGCATTTCTACGGGATTCCCTCCGGCCAGCAGGCATACCAGCCCCTGGGCGATCTGCTGCTGTCCTTCGACGATGTGGGGGCGGTGGAAGACTACCGCCGCGAGCTGGATATGGAAACCGGCGTGACGACGGTTCGCTATCGCGCCGGCGATACGACCTACACGCGCGAGGTCTTCATGTCCTACCCCGACCGGGTGATGGTCGTGCGAATGACCGCCGACAAACCCGGTTGCGTTCGCGTCCAGGCGAAGCTCAGGAGCCCCTATCAGGATCGCGTGACCACGACGCCCGGCAAACTCGTGATGGACGGACGCTGGAAAGGCCCGATGAAGCCGGAGAACTGGCTGATCGCGACGGTCGAGGGCGAGGGCATGCGTTTCCAGGCGGTGCTGACCGCCTTGCCCGAGGGCGGCCGATCGGAGACCGTCGAGGACCGGATGCAGATCGACGGAGCGAACGCCGTGACGTTCGTCATCACCGCCGCAACGAGTTTCGTGAACTACCGGGACATCAGCGCCGACCCGGCGGCCCGGTGCGGGCAAATCCTGGCCGGTGTGGCAGGCAAGGACTACGCAACCTTGCGCCGGCGGCATGTGGCTGACTTCCTGGCGTTGATGGGCCGTGTGCATCTGACCATCGGTGACCGCGCGAGGAACGACAAGCCCATCGACGAACGGATCCAGGCGATGCGGGCGGGCGGCGACGACGCGAACCTGGAAGCCCTGTGCTTCCAGTTCGGCCGCTACATCCTGGCCTCCAGCAGTCGCGCCGGCGGCCAGCCGGCCAATCTCCAGGCGATCTGGAACGAATCAGTCCTGCCCAACTGGGGCAGCAAGTACACCATCAATATCAACACGGAGATGAACTACTGGCCGGCGGAGGTCTGCAACCTGTCCGAGTGTCACCAGCCGCTGTTCGACATGCTCAAGGACGTCTCGGTCACCGGGGCCAAGACGGCCCGCGTCTACTACGGCTGCCACGGGTGGGTGACGCATCACAACATCGATCTATGGCGCGGGACCGCCCCCGTCGATGCGGCCCGGTACGGGATGTGGCCGCTCGGCGGGGCCTGGCTCACGTTGCACCTGTGGGAGCACTACGCCTTCACAGGTGATAAGGAGTTCCTCCGGGAATACTACCCGATCATGAAGGGCTCCGCGCAGTTCCTGCTGGAGCTGATGATCGAGCATCCCAAGTACCACTGGCTGGTGACGCCTTTCTCGATGTCCCCCGAGCACGGCTACTACGACCGCGCGGGGAACCTGTGCTTCCTCTCCCCTTCGCCGACGATGGACGTGGCGATCATCCGCGAACTGTTCCCCGCCTGTATCGAGGCCGGCAAGATTCTCGGCGTCGATGAGGACTTTCGGGCCCGGCTGGAGGCCGCCCTCGCGAAGCTCCCGCCGTACCAGATTAATCGCCGGGGCTTCGTCCAGGAGTGGATCGAGGATTGGGAGCCGGGCAACGAGGGCCACAACGTCTCGCCGCAGTTCCCGTTCTACCCGGGCAGCACGATCCAGTTGCGGCGTGATCCCCAACTGGCGGACGCCGAGCGAAAGTGGATGGACACACGCCGGACCCGAGGCGGTTGGCCCGCGGCGTGGGACATCTGCATGTGGGCACGTCTGGAGCGGGGCGACAAGACCGCCGCGTGCATTCGGACGTTTGTCGGCAATTCCGTCGCCGCGAACCTGCATAACCGGGGCTCCAATCAGTCCGACGCCACCTTCGGCTTCACCGCGGGTGTCGCCGAGGCCCTGCTCCAAAGCCATGTGGGCGCGATCAGCCTGCTGCCCGCCCTGCCCGCCGGCTGGCCCGACGGCTCGGTCCGCGGCCTGCGGGCCCGCGGCGGCTTCGAGGTCGATATGACCTGGAAAGCCGGCAAGCTCCAGTCCGCCCAGATCCGCAGCCACACCGGCGGCTCGATTCCCGTGCGTTACGGCGAGAAGACAACCAGGATCCAGATCAGGCCTGGAGAGACCGTCTCTTTGAAGGCTGATCTGACCGCATCGGCCGCACGCTCGTCGAACTCTCTTGGGCATCTTAGGCCGGAGGTCACCCTCTCTGCTGGAGGTCCCGGATTCGCCAACGCCCCCGGGAGCCTTCGCTGACGCGAAACTCGAAGCGGCCGGTCCGGGTGATTCCATTCACCTCGTATTGCACTGTGCAGGGCACGAGCAGCCCGGTCAGGGGGCGCTCCGGAACGACCGGCAACCCGATGGAAAGGACCTGCAGGATGTTCTTGCTCCGCAGCACCCTGTCGCGGAGACTCTTGGCCTCTCCCATCGCATTGTAGCCGTGAATCTGCGCGGCCCTGTCATAGTCCTTCGCGGCCCAGGCTTCCAAGAACGCGCCGACCACCTTGGCAGCCACCTCTTCATTAGAGAGCGCTCCCTGTTCGATTCCCATGGGAATCGCCGTGGTGTCGGAGCAGTTCACATCCGCCGAGACCTCGCGTTTGAGATCGAAAAGCCCCGGTCGGAACGGCTGGCCATAATCGAGGTACTCGTAGACGCCGATGCTGGTGTAGCGGTCTTTCTGGAGCGTCTCCACCCGCACGCTCAGGATCAGCTTCGTCACCGGATCGATCGTGAAGACCTCGCGCATGGGCGGCATGGGCTTATCGATCAGAAACGTGTTCGCATCGTATATCACCGTCACGGTGATCGGGTCCGCCGCGTTGCCGGGCCGGCCGACTTCCATTTGGATGCCCCCCTCGCGGACCCGTTCCTGGAGGTACCCGAGGGCCCGTTTCGGATCGTACCGGCGGGCGAAGAAGAGCACCTTGTCCGTATATTCCTGATCGTCGAAGAGCCACAGTTCCTTCGCGTGCCCGCGCCACTGGGTGATCCCCCGGTCCCAGATCATGGTGGACCGGGTCTCTGCCGTAAGAAAGTCCACGCGGATGCTCCGCAGGACGCCATTGGGGTCATATTCGATCCACGCCTCTTTGCCGAGCGCTCCCGGACTGGCATGGAACTGGAAGTGGAACTGGCAGATGCCCCGGGCGGCGGCGATGGTCTGCTCCAGGGCATAGGCGGAGTTGCCCGACTGAGAGAGCAGGCCGATCAACACCGCGAGGAGAACGACAGCGGCGGCCGCACAGGCGCTCTTGGTCCATCCTGTCCTCCTGACGAGCCTTGTCCGTGCGCCGCCTGGGGCCGCAACGCGACGCTGCCACAACTCGCTCAAGTGATCGTGTATTCTCGCACGCATGGCTTGGTTGTTCCGATATTGCACCCGGCCGATGAGGCTTTCGATTTCCTTGTCTTTCATAGGGAGTCCTCTCTTTCGAGTTCCGTCCTCAAGCTATTGAGCCCGTAACGGTACCGGCTCTGTACCGTGCCCAGCGGCAGCCGCAGGGCCCGCGCCACGGCGCGGAACGTCAAACCGGCGTGGATGTGCAGCGTGATGACCTCCTGCTGCTCGTACGGCAACCGGCGCAGCGCCTCGCGCAATCGCAGGATTTGCTCGCTGTGAATGACCAGTTCGAGTGGCTCGCCGCCGGCGGCGGGCGTCACGTGGGCACGGCTTGCCGGAGCGAGCCTCCGGCGCCGCAGCAAGTCTCGGGACTTGTTCGCAACGCAGACAGCCAGAAACGCCTTGAGGCTGCCGCGCAGCTCGATCGTCTCGGGCGTTTCCACCAGGGACGCGAACACCGCCTGCACCACGTCCTGTGCATCGGCGGCATTGCCGAGCAGATGCAGGGCCACGGAGAGCATCCTGTCCACGTGTCTCTGGTAGATCAAATCGAATGCACTACGGCTGCCGTGTTTTGACCGCCACCAGAGCAGGTGATCGTCAAGCATAGTCCTTCCCGTTGCCAGGTGTCCGGATCCTGTATTCCTACTTGAGACGAACCAGGGGTCGCTTTGCACCTGCCGGGAGAATATTATTCTGCCGACCGTCTCGCAATGCCGGGCCATCGATCCCGCCCAGTTTCTTGCGGTCTCTTGGAGCTCCGGGTATCCTGGCTCGTCAACATGGTTCTTCTCGAAAGGGAACCTCGTGAGCAATCGTGTCATGGAGAATGGCAGGCCCGTCCGCCGGCTGGCGCTGCTATGTGCGATCGTTGGCTGTTTGTCGAGTGAACGAAGCGTGATCGCCGCCACGCCATTGGCGGAGCGTCCGCGCGCCTACCATTTTGACGGTACCATCTCCCGCGCGGTCCTGGAGAACTACCTGGAGCGCTCCGTGACGATGGCGTATTTCCTCGTCACCGGCAAACCCGAGGGCAACCGCGAATATCTCTACCGGGACGACGACATCCGTCTGATCCGCAACATCGGGGCCAAGTTCATCGGACGAGCCATCTACCGCTGGAACGGGGAAAGCCTCCTGAACGATCCCAACTTCTGGGCGAAGGCCAGGGCTCTGATCGACGAGATTCACGCCTTCGATCCCGACGTGATCTTCCAGGGTTGCCTGTTCGAGACGATCAGCACGCAGGTCAACGGCGTGAAGGTCCCCGCGTGGGTGTTCACCAACTTCGGTCTGCCCGTCGAGGACCGGACGTTCTCCTACGACGCCATGCTCAACAAAGACGGCAAGCTGGTCAACCACTGGGGCCGGGCCAGTGTTCCCGATGTCACCCGGCTGGAAACGCAACTGTGGTTCTACTACCTCGCGGGTTCCTACATCGACCTGGGCTGCGAGGCCCTGCATGTCGGCCAGGTGGCGCTGATCGGCATGGCCGACTCGGGTCTGAAGGAGTGGTCGCGCCTGCTGGCGAGGATTCGTGCCTATGCGAAAACCCACGCCCGCCGGCACCTGGTCCTGATCGACGCCCACGTGCCCACGTGGGGCATGATCGTGGACGGCGTGAGCCTGCTGGACTTCAACTCGTTCCCCATGCGGATCAGAGAGGTGCCCGAGAAGCCGTACGAGTCGATCCTCGAAGTGGGGCACCTCGACTCGATGTACAACAGGAGCAAAGGTTGCACCGCGCCCAGCGGCTGGCAGTGCGACAGTCTGCCCTATCTCGTGGAGTTCGACAACTTCGGGCGCAGCAGGGCTCCCAACGTCGCCAATCTCAAATCGCATTTCGTCTGGGGCTGGGACGAAATCTCCTGGTTCTCGCTTCAACCGGAGGAGTACAGGAACAAATGGCTCGTCTATGCCCACCATTGGCTGAAGGACACGGACCCCAACGGCCACCTGCAAATGCCGGTCAGTCGCATGATCACGTGCCCGAACGAGACCCAGGGCAGCTATCGGGCCAACACGAAAAGCCCGGCGTGCCCCATCGGCTACTCGCAGGAAGAGACGATCAAGAGGATATGGGATAGCTCCCATTAGACGCCGCGCGCCGTCCCCGGAGTCGTCTGACCTTTGACCAGCGATTCGATGTCGCGGAGCATCTGCTGCTTTGCGTCGGGAGGCAGGCGGGTCAAACCGAAGCTGTCGCCCCAGCCGTCGGTGACGCTGACGGCCGCACCGACCTTGCGGGCCAGGTCCATCTGTGCCGACCACAGAGACTTGTACAGCCAGGCGCAAGGCAGCCACGCCTTCGCGCCGAGGGCAGCCATGTAGCGGATCGGGGGCTTTCGATACAACTCGTGGCCCAGCAGGCGGTCATAGCAGTGATCGCCGGCTTCGCCATCGCCCCAGAGACAGAAATTGCCCATCGAGCAGTCGCTGGCCAACAGCGCCTTGTCCGGGCCGAACGACCGCACCACGGCGCGGAGTCTGCGCATCAGCTCAATCCCGCCCGGCGAGAGCGGACCACCGTGTTCCTGATGATGGTCCCAGCCCCAGGCGGTGAACGTCTCGTCGAGGACGATCGCGTCGGGATTGAACAGCTCCATGATCCACTGCGCCTGCTGCACGAGATGGTCGCGCCACGGGGCGGACGCGTGGGACATTCTCCAGGTCTTCTTGATGACGTCGGGTCCTTCCCAGCCGAAGAGGGTTGGTTTGCCCTCGGCGTTCACCTGGATCGAGTCTCTCATCTTGTCGAACAAAGGCGATCCTTCGTCCAGGATCGTGTAGTGCATGTAGATCCCGGGGTGCACACCGGCCCGGCGGGTCGCATCCACGCGGGCTTTGATCTGTTCGATCGTCATCGTCACCGGCCCGGCAGCATCGCTCGGCATCGCCTGCCACCGCTTGCGGTCGGGGTGGATGAAGTCGCCGTACGAGAGGTAGTACCCGTGCTGCGTGGCCAGGCCCACGTGGAATTCGCGGAAGTGCTTGAGGTTCAGATCATAGCCCCCGCCCCGTGGCCCGTCCGGTGCCGCGGCGGAGAGAAAATCGTAGTAATGGACGTGCACGTCGCGAAGCCAGGAGACCGCCGGGAAGTCTTCGTGGTGGCCGAACTCGTGAAACGCGCTCCATGCCTTTGTGGCGTCGCCACGATGCAGCAGCAGGAACGCTCTGACCACTTCGGATTGGCCGGGACCGAGACGCACGCGCCGGCCCACGCGCCATGCCCGCGCGGACGTGCCCTGCAACGCTTCGAAGAAGACCGGCTCGACCGAGGAACCGAACAGCGCCACATGCCACGGTTCACCCTCGGCAAAGACATCCACCACCGGCGCCAGCAGCGTCGCGCGGGTCGTCGAGTGACGTGGATCGCTCGCCTGTACTTCGAGATAGTGCCCGAGGAAGCCTTCCGTGCCGACGGTCTGGCGGCAGTCCTTCAGGCGTCTTCTCGGGTCTTCGTCCGCGTCGCGCAGTCCTGCGGCCGAGAGCGGCACGTACACCTGCTGATCGGCTGCGCTGGGGCAAGGCCGCGCACCGGTCAGGAAGCCGCAGAGCACCTCACACGGTTTGTCTGCACGAGATCTCAACGTGAGCGTTGCCTCCAGCAGATCCTCGTCCGAGCCGCCGGCGGAGCTGCGCAGCCGATGGGTCAACGAGACTCGGACGGGCCCGCATTCTCCCTGCGGCCGGTCGCAGTCCAGCGGAACCTCCCGGCCCGGTTTTCCGTTCTCGATCATGCTGCAGAAGCCGTCGAACAAGCCGACGCCTTCTCCTGCGAAGACGAGGGGCCGGCCGTCGGCGGTAACCGCGTCGAAGAGTCCGGACTCACCGTGCCGACGCCAGCGAATTCCCGACCCCGCCTGTCCGGCGAAAATCCGCCCGGCGCCGAGGGCGGCGCCGCACACAGTGGCTGTGCCCATCGAAATGAACGCGCGTCGATTCATGTCGCCCTCAATCCACTTTCTCGCAGATGACATTGATCACATCGAACGCCTGGCCTTGAGACTTCTCGTTCTTGCCGACGATCTTGAACATCAGGTTGTTCGTGCCTTGCACCAGTACGAGCGTTCCCATCTCCACGCCCAGCTCGCGTTGCCTGCTCTCGGCGTAGAAATCGACCATCGGTCCGAGGGGCGCTTCATCCATGGACAACTGGACTCGGCCTTGCGCCGGCCCTTTGACCGTGTCCACGCTGATCCTGTAGACCCCGGCCGCCGGCAACTCGCAGGCGAAGCTGACGAAGTGGTTCCCGAACGTATCGTCCCCTTTCGTCTGCAGGGAAAGGAACTGGACGTTCTGATCGCCGATCTTCTCCCGGCCCTTGACGAGGCTGGCGTCCCGGTATGAATACGCGTGGATCGGGATGTTCCACCAGGCCGCGAACACGATCCGCTTCAGATCGACCACCTTGCGTTCGCCCGCGCTGGGCAGCGAGAAATCGCAGGTCGGTCGGTCCTGCGAGTACAGGAACGTCACGCCGCAATAGTCGTTCAGCAGGTCGTTGCCCGTGGGGGCATGCTCGATCGTCTGGAGGACGCTTCTGCGATAGGCGTAGGCGTCGCCCAACAGAATCCGATAGGCTCCGGTCCGGCCCAGGTGCTTCTGGTAGGCCAGGCAGCCAGTCAGCGGGAACGACCTTCTCGTCTCCCAGCGGCCGGCGACGTCGTACCAGCCGCCGTTGTAGAAGTCCTCCGAGCCGGTGCCGTGGATGGTGAGCACCCCGTCGATGGTCGTCTGATCGTCGCCCTCGAAGAAGTAGGTGTTCCCCGACTCGAATCCCTGTGATTGCTGGATGAAACCCACGAGGTGGCCGCGTCCCTCGGTCTCGATGAAGGTGAACGGCTTGCCCTTGGTCGTCGGGTTCTCGCGGCGCCACAGAGCGTAGAACCGGGCTTCGTTCTTCTGCCGCGCAGCAGGCACGAACAGCACCTCGGCCTGGACGGAGACGTCTCGATCCAACCCCGGCTCAGCGTACAACTCAATCCGTCCCGACTTGTCGAACGGCATCGGGAAGTAGCAGTAGTCCACGCCGTCGGCCGTGCCGACCAGCAGGGACTTCATCGCAGGCTCACCCCAGGCGTAGCCGAAGAAGTCACCCGCCGGGGTGAGAATCGCCGGCTCCGTGTCGCCGTCCCAGTAGGCTCGCAGGAGGATATCTCGCTGCTTGCCGGCCAGCGCGCTCGCGGGCGACAGGCGGATTCCCACGATCCGGCCCCCACGGTTCCGGTTGAACAGGGTGGCTGCTTGCCCCGCCTCCAGCGTGACTTTGGCGGTGACGGTCTCGACCTTGCCGCCCGCGGGAACGACGTACGTGCTGATGTCTTTGCCGGTTGTCTCGAACAGCTTCACAGCCTTCTCAACGTGTCGGCGCTGCTCGGCGGTCGGCTCGGCGGAGAAGCTCTTGATCCCTGTGCCCGACGGATATGCTGCATAGTTGATCTGGTAGAACTGCGTCCGCTCGGCCTTGAGAAACACCTTACACGATTTCTCGAAGGGAATAGGGACATAGCAGTAGAACCCGCCGGCGCCGAAGCCGACCAGGGGTCGGGGGAAGGCCGGATGCTTGCCCATGAACAGATCGCGATACCCCGTGCGGATTCTCGGTTGGCTCTCGCCGTCGAAATAGAATTCCAGCGTGTCCTCGGTCGGCGTGGGCGTCGCGAACCGGTAGATCACGCCGGGACCTTCCAGATCGGCGAGCACGAGCCCGCCATTCTCCTTGCGGACGAAGGAATACTGGCCGCCGAAACCGTCATCATTGCCGCCCGTGCGGTCGTAGCTGGACACGGAGGCAACCTTCGTGGACTCCCGCAGCACCGCGAGACGGTCCAGGCGATACAGCTCCTGTATGCCCGGGCCCCACGGCTCTTCGGCGCGCAGCCCGGTGCAGGTGATGAACAGCGTCAAGACGGCAATGGCAACAAGGCGAGCTTCATTCAACGGTGGATGTACTCTCATTCTTCGTCCCTTCCATACAAGCCGCGTTTCTGGATCTGCACGACGATTCTACCGTCGGACGACATTCCTGGCAATCCGCGCGGTTGGTTCGTAGTGCCGCCGTAAGGCGTTGTCTTTCAAGACGAACGCAAAGACACTCAAGGGCACGCCCCCGAATGTCATTGCGAGCGAAGCGAAGCAATCTCCCATCGTGGGATTGAGATTGCTTCGTCGCTATGCTCCTCGCAATGACATCCGTGGGGTCCATTCTGTCATCTTCTACGTTCTCTTGAAATCCAGCCTGCGGAGACTACAATGGCCGGCACGGAACCTATGCAGAAACCCGGTCTTTTAAGGATCTACCCATGAGCAAGCGAATCGGACTATCGCGACGTGACTTCGTACGGACCACGATGGGCGTGACGGTGGCGGCGCCGGCCATCCTTGGGACCGCGGCGCGGGCCCAGGGACGGGTGTACAAGCTGGGCCTGATCGGCTGCGGCGGGCGCGGTCGCGGGGCCGCCGCCGGTGCGTTGGAGGCGGGCAAGATCCTCGGCTTCGATGTCCGCATCGTGGCGACCGCCGATTACTTCAAGAACCGGGCGGAGGCCGCGGGCAAGCAGTTCAACGTCCCGCCTGCGCGGTGTTTTGGCGGGCCTACGTGCTATCGGGACCTGCTGGAGACCGATGCCGAGATCATCCTGATGGCGCAGGCGCCGCTGTTTCGACCGCCGCACCTGGAGGCGGCGGTCAAGGCGGGCAAGCACGTCTTCATCGAAAAGCCGGTCGCGGTGGACCCGCCGGGCTGCCGGCGCGTGATCGCGGCGGGCGAGGAGGCCCTCAAGAGAGGACTGGTCATCACCGCCGGCACGGAGATGCGCCACGACTGGAAGTACATCCACACGCACCAGGCGGTCGCGGTCGAGGGGGCTCTCGGCAAGCTCTACGCCGGGCGGGTGTCGTTCTGCATCGGGCACATGTTCTGGCGCGAGCCGATCGACCCGAAAGCGCCCGAGGACCTGGTGAAGTCCTGGCAGAACTGGATCGCTCTCTCCGGCGACCATCTCGTCGAGCAGCACGTACACAACATCGACGTGGCGAACTGGTTCGTCGGCAAACCGCCGGTCAGTGCGGTGGGTTTCGGCGGCCGTTCGCGACGGCCCGCGGGCGACATGTACGACTTCTTCAGCGTGGACTACGACTACGGCGACGGCGTGCACATCCATTCCATGTGCCGCCAGGTCAACGGCTGCTGGAACTGGGTGGGGCACGATTTCGTCTACGAGAAGGGTCACACCGAGGGCAGCGACTACCGGGGCAAGCCCAGGCAGTCGCCCATCCCCTCGGACCTGCCCCAGGCGCCCGCCAGTCACATCCAGGAGCAGGTGGACACGCTGTATCTCGTCAGCAAGGGCAAACCCGTCAGCCAGGCGCGGGCGGTCGCGGAATCCACCGCCACCGCGATCATGGGACGCATGTCCGCCTACACCGGCCAGCAGATCACCTGGAAGGAGATCATGGAGGACGCGACGATCAATCCGAAGCACTACAACGAGACGCTGCGTCCGACCGCCGAGGACTTCGAGAAGGGCACCGTTGAGATCCCGAAAGAGAACGTGGTTCCCATCCCCGGCGTGAAGGCATAGCAACTCATTTGAGCAACAGGAGTCAGAGAAATGAAAGACAGTCGCATCGGCGTGCGAAGCACACTCTACACACTCGGGGTACTTCTCCTGGCATCCGGCGTAGTTCCGGGAGCGGATTCGCCGCAGCCAGCCGCCTCGCCCGGTTACAACGTCCGTGATTTCGGGGCTGTCGGCGACGGCGCAACGGACGACACGGTTGCGTTCCAGAAGGCCCTCGATGCCGCCGGGCAGGCGGGTGGCGGGATTGTCCACGCGCCCCGAGGCAACTACTTCTTCGCGGGTCATCTGAACGTGCCGAACGCCGTGACGTTGGCGGGCATCTGGCTGTCGGTGCCCGCGCACAACGGGCTGCGCGATCGCGGCCTGCCCAAACCGACCGACGACGGCACGACGTTTCTCGTGACCGAAGGGACCGGTAGCGAAGATGGGCCTGCGTTCCTCACGCTCAACACCAACAGCACCCTCAAGGGCGTGGTGATCTACTATCCCCAGCAGATCGCTGACGCGCCGCCCCAGGCGTATCCCTGGGCCATCGCCATGCGCGGCAAGAACCCCGCGGTTCTGGATGTCGAGCTGCTCAACCCCTACAACGGGATCGACGCCACGCGGAACGAACGGCACCTGATCCGCAACGTGCACGGCCAGCCCCTGCGCCGGGGCGTCCTGGTCGACGCGATCTACGACATCGGGCGGATCGAGAACGTGCATTTCAATCCGTGGTGGAGCAACAAGCCCGGCCTGTTCCAGTGGCAGATGGCCAACGGCGAGGCCTTCATCTTCGGCCGCTCCGACTGGGAATACGTCCTGAACACGTTCTGCTTCGGGTACAAGGTGGGCTACAAGTTCACCCAGAGCCGCAGCGGCATGTGCAACGGCAATTTCCTGGGCATCGGCGCCGACGACTGCTACACGGCGCTTCTCGTCGAGCAGTGCGCCCCCTATGGCCTGCTGATCACCAATGGTGAGTTCGTCTCCTTCCACGGCCCCGACCCGACGATGATCGAGGTCGGCGAGGCCAACAAGGGCTCGATCCGCTTCGTGAACTGTGCCTTCTGGGGCCCATGCAACCAGATCGCCAAGATCGCCGGCACCGGGACCGTCGGCTTCGGTGACTGCACCTTCACCCAGTGGGGCGGCAAAGAGGGCGACCGGCCGGCCATCCAGGCCCGCAGCGGGACGGTGCTCGTCCGCGGCTGCGAGTTCCGCCAGAACCGGCCGCAGATCCAGTTGGGCAAGGAGGTCCGCCGAGCGGTGATCGCCGAGAACGTCTTTGCCGGCGCCGAGCGCATCACCAATGAGTCGACTGGCAACATCCAGATTGGTCTCAACAGCAGCGAGACCCCCTGACGGGACCTGAGCGGGCGTAGCGACAACCAGCCGAAAGTCCACGGATCGGGTCTATGCACAGAGGCGGCCATCTGCTATAAAAGGTGTTTTCGCGTGGCTTTCGGGATGTACGCATGGCGCACACCAGACAAATGCCGTCTCCGGCAGGGATGCAGAAGATCGCGTGGGTGGTCCCGCCCGTCGACGAACGCACGGAGTTGTTGGCCAAGGCGCTGAAGATCTCACCGCTGATTGCCCAGCTTCTCATCAATCGCGGGGTCGCCGAGGTGCATGAGGCGAACGTCTTCCTGCAACCCAAGCTCACGGAGCTGATCCGCCCCATCCGGATGCCTGGGATCGCTCCGGCCGTGGCCCGGCTGCGACAAGCCGTCGAGAAGAAAGAGAAGATCACCATCTATGGCGACTACGATGTCGATGGCATTACAGGCGTCTCGATCCTCTGGG
>Ga0209163_1002335_pt1 | contig 16143 bp, 16 predicted proteins | sample MTBAKSrepl2MetaG_FD_187457 | JGI IMG/M metagenome (GOLD analysis project Ga0209163, IMG submission 187457) | Enrichment culture microbial communities om Arthur Kill intertidal strait, New Jersey, USA, that are MTBE-degrading - MTBE-AKS2 (Arthur... | ecosystem: Environmental > Aquatic > Marine >...
CCACCATGAGAAAGATCCGCGCACGTTTCGAGTGACCGCTCGATCCACCCGGCAAGTCCCTGCGGGCCCTGGGATTGGGACCGACTGTCACCATGAGCCCATCGCCGTGAGCCCCCCCCCGATGGTGCCGCCCGGTCGTGGTCCGGTGTATCCACAGGTGTCCATGGTCCCACGCCATGCCCTCACCCTGGGAGTCTGGATCCCCATGGTCGGTGTGTTCCACCCTGGGATATTCAGTGAGCGGAGAGGGTGCTGGTGGGAGGACAAAGAAGGCGGAGCCATGGTGGCCCTGCCGTGTTTGGAGCTCGTCTTGGTGAAGATCCGCGCGGGTGCCTTTACATTCTTCTTAACATTTCAGTGATAGGCACATAGGGGCCGGGAGGGAGCGCAACCGAACTCGGGCTCCCACAGCAATGGGTCCCGTGTCCCTCCAGCACACGAATGAGCTCCTGCCCGATTGATCTTTACCTCCAGTTATCTCCTGCGGTATAGGATGCAGCATCCTACTCTTCAGACGCTTCTAAACAGGGGGGGAAGACGCCATGGAAAGGTCCTGCCTCAGATTTCGGGCATGGTGCCACGGCGCTGCTCACTTTTGAGCTGTGCGGGTATTGTCGTACCAATGTTTTTCTTCCCGCGCCCAGGGTTTCCAATTTATACGCACAGGAGGAAGGAATATGATTAGATTGACTGTTATGATTTCGTTGCTTGCTTTCGCTCTTGGAATTCCCGGATTCGCAAGCGCGGCCCTTGTTGACCGAGGCGGAGGGCTCATTTATGACACCGTTTTGAATGTAACGTGGTTGCTAGATACAAATTTCGCGAAAACATCAGGATATGATGCGGATGGCCACATGACCTGGACCGCGGCCGTCGCTTGGGTGGACCAGTTAGAGTATGGTGGTTACAGTGATTGGCGTCTACCATCGACGGTGGATGGACCATATGTTTTGGGTTATGATGGCACTACTACTGGAGGATACAATATAACAACAAGTGAACTTGGATATATGTATTATGTTAACTTGTCTAATATTGCACTATATCCACCAAATAACGTAGGTTTACCAAATGCTAACTTCCTTGATATGAATGGCAAGAATATGTCCTTCCTAAATCTCTGGGCAGATGTTTACTGGTCAGGTACATCATTAGGGGAGGATAATCAGATGGCTTGGCAATTCGATTTCCGCAATGGTAACCAGAGTCGCTTTCCGAAGGAAAGCCCCGAAATTTGCGCATGGGCTGTCCGGGATGGTGATAGTTCATACTTGATTTCCGCACTTTCTGAAACACCCCTAAATCCGACAAATGACAGGGGTGCATCGATACTTGTTGGTGGGCACGACATTGTTTCATACAAATCCAAGGTTGACGATGGAGACTGGAGCCTTGAAACTACTATAGACCAAAGGATTATTCTGACTGATTTAACTGACGGGGTACACTCGGTCCATGTAGTAGGTAAGAACTCAATGGGTCTTTGGCAGGATGAGGAGCTTGCCACAGAAATTACCTGGGTCGTTGATACCGTCGCCCCTCCCCCTCCCCTAGCTAGCGGCCACACCCCCTCTGGCGACTCAACACCCTCGTGGACTTGGTCTTCAGGGGGCGACGGCGGCAACGGGACATTCCGATACAAGGTCAACGACGACGACCTGGCCTCAGATGCAACGGTGACTCGGGGGCTCTCTTACGAACCCGAAAGCCCTTTGGCCGAGGGGCCGAACACTCTCTATGTTCAGGAGCGCGACGACGCAGGTAATTGGTCCGCAACCGCCTCCTTCACGGTTTTCGTGGACACCATAGCCCCCCAGGTTACGGGCCTTCTTGACGACGCCGTACCCGCGAAGAACAAGACCTGGGCCTGGGATGCGGTGGACGCAACGACGGTCCACTTCAGATACGCTATTGATCAGAGCCCATCTTGGGAAAGTCCTTCGGGTGAGTACTCGGAGACGAAAACCGCCACCAAGAGCACGGGTGACGGCGCCTGGTACTTACATGTGCAGGCCAGGGATGCCGCAGGGAACGTAAGCGAAGTGGTAACCGTCTCGGCGGTGCTGGACAACACCCCGCCCACCGCAACGCTGACCGGCACACCCGCAAGCCCAACGGGCCTGAATAATGCTACCTTCACCGTGGCAGGCGCCGATGTGGTTGCTTACAAGTGGAAAGTGGATGCAGGGCCGTACAGTGAAGAAACCCCCGTTGCCAGCCAGATCACCCTTACTGGTCTCGTTGATGGCCCCCATAGCGTCGAGGTTCTCGGCCAAGATCCGGCAGGAAACTGGCAATCCACAGCCTCGCCCAGCATCTCCACCTGGACGGTGGATACAAGCCCCCCTGCCATCATCGGGCTATCCGACGATCCGGCCCCGGTGAGAAGCAAGACGTGGGTGTGGACTGCGGACGAGCCTGCAAGCTTCAGGTTTAGCATAGACGAAGAACCTGCCTGGGACCCTGTCGGGATCTATTCCCCACTGGCAGTGAGTGTATCACTGACCGCAGGCGCCGAGGGTACGTGGTACCTCCACGTGCAGGCAAAGGACGAATTGGGCCACGAGAGTCAGGTGTTGACGGTATCGGTTATCCTGGACCGGACGGCACCCGTGGTGACCGGGCTTTCTGATGACACCGGCCCTGTCAGAAGCAAGACGTGGTCCTGGGGGGCAGCGGACGCGGACCACGTTATAACCTACCGGTACCTAATAGACCAGAATGCCTCATGGGAGGCGCCGTCGGGTGACTGGTTTACTGAGACTGCCGTTACCAAGTCCACCGGAGACGGGCCATGGTATCTTCATGTGCAGGCAAAGGACAGGGCAGGGAACAAGAGCGAGGTCAGGACGGTCTCGGTACTGCTCGACAATACCGCTCCCGTAGTGGGAATCGAAAGGGTGCCGGACAAAGACTTGCACAACGGAGATTACACGATCGCCATAAGCTCAGATGATGGGGAGGTTGAGTATAGAGAAGGTACTGGGCCTTGGGTGCCTTACGTAGGTCCTTTTCTCGTGGCTGAAGAAGGAACGCATAGTTACGAGGCGAGATCGACTGATCTGGCCGGCAACGTGGGTATCGCGGGTCCGGCGAACTTTACGATTGACAAGACCCCACCTGCGACACCCACCCTCGATGCCGTTATCTCCCCGACGAATATGAGCCCACAGAGCGTTTCGGGGACGCGGGAAAGGAACAGCTCGGTCTGGTTGAACGGGTCGCAGATAGCAGGTTTGGAGGATTCAGAAGAATGGTCCCACACCCTTTCTTTGACCGAGGGGGTCAACGTCCTGCACCTCACGTCAAGGGATGCGGCGGAAAACCAAAGCGAGCCTCTTGATGCCGAGATAGTCTTTGACGTGACTCCCCCCGGCAACCCCATGTTGGAATCATCCAATCCCGAAGCGGAAGTTCCCACAAACGACAGAACTGTGGATCTTGTGTGGCTCTTACAGCCAGACAACCTCAGTGGCACTGCCGGCTATTCTTGGGTGCTGGATCTCATACCTGATACGGTTCCAGATCAGGAAATGGAGACAGGGTTACCGCTGACGCTCAGCCTGAACAAGGGGGACGCAGTCTACTTCCTACACGTAAGAACTCGTGACAACGCGGGTAACTGGTCATTCGCCAGCCATTACGGTCCGTGGCCTCTTGATACGGTACCCCCTGTGGCGATCCTGGTCGATGCGCCTCAGGGCGTGTTGAACGTAGCTTCCGTCTCGATAGTGGTGCGGGGAGAAGATGTGACCCATTACAGTTACAGGCTCGATGGTGGCAACTATGGTCCCGCGGTACCTGTAGGATGTGACATACAACTCTCTCAACTTCTTGAAGGTGAGCACACGATCTACGTCATCGCAAAAGACAGTGCAGGGAACTGGCAGCCTGCCCCGGAGGCCACCACTGCAAACTGGGTCATTGATTTGCTCCCCGGCGACATAAATGCTGATGGCAAGATCGATCTGACTGACGCTGTTGTTGCGAGCCAGATCGTGGGTGGGGTGGTACCGATGGAAGGTATTCATTTGGAATGCGAATTGGTTAAGAACGGAAGAATCGGATTAGAGGAAGTCGTCTACGCCCTTCAGGCAGTAGGTGAGTTGAGACCACCGCAATAGTCGGGCGAATCAAGGTGCCGAATCGTAAAGGAAAATGTCAAGACACCCGGTCCACCCCCATCTGCCCAAAGGCCACGTTTCGGTGACGATCATGGAGAATGGGTGCTCCGCGTGTCGCACCGTGTTTACGTACCGATCCGGCGCAGCGTAGCGCTCGATATGGACAAAACTCTCCCCGGTGTATGCTTGGGGGTATAGGGTTTTCTCCCTAACGGCTACCACGGGCTTGTGGAGATGGATGCCGATGCCGTCCGCCTGGTGGGGAAGGGCATATAGCCATGGGACTAAAATTCGCCTCCCAGCCACCTGCCCCCCTTTCGTGATCGCGCGGTCATCGCCCGGAGAAGATCCTCCCGGCCGGCGCCACCACCGCCACGCTGGGAGCTGGCCCGAGCCCGCCAGTCCGTCGGCCCCCAGCTCCCCGGCCGGTCCGTTTCGAGGGGTGCGTGAGGGGGGATGGGATCGCCGCCACCTGGTGCGTCTGTCCAGAGTCCTGCCACTTTCACCCCCTCGCCGGTCCGATCCGGTCGCCGCTGGCCTGTTGGTCTGGATACCTGCCCCGGAGCTGGCATCCAGAGTACAAGGTCCTTTGTCGCCACGCGTGTGGGGGTGAACCGAAATCAAGGAGTTCTGTACCCTATGAGCGGAGCTGTGATCGATTGTGGCCTTATGGCCCGAGAGTCCGTGGTTTCCCTCGACAACTCCATTTATTGGCTGGCGGATGACCGCACAATCCGCAGGGCGACCGGATATACGCCGACAATAGTTAGCGGCCCATTGACTTAATGCGATCATAACCCGATATAGCACGGTGAGCGACGCCATAGCGTATGGGTACCGGGATTCTGGCAATAGCTGGTACGTAATCACGTTCCCCACGGCGAACGTGACCTGGGTGCACAACGTCGCCACGCGTGTGGGGGTGAACCGCAGTTTGACATCGATGCCGACACCGAGGTTGTGATTGTCGCCACGCGTGTGGGGGTGAACCGAAATCAAGGAGTTCTGTTTGGCTCCGATCTGTCTGTGCTTGAGGCAAGGGCCACAGTCCCCTGATCCTGACCGCAGCGTCCAAATCCACGGCCCTGTGAGGAAGAATGAATGCTTGCTGATCTCCGTGGGAAGTGTGCGGAAGGTGCCCGTACCCCTCATTCCACCTTCCCACCGCGTTTGAGCAGTTATCTGGCTTCGCAGGATGCCCCAAGAAGCCCCGATCGGCATGAAGGCCATGGGTATGTGGGTAGGTTAGGGGTCTTTTCCACGCATCTCCATAGTCATATATCGTGCCATGTGGATCGCAACCACCGCGCCCCTCGATGGTCCCAGGTCCGCCCGTGGGAGAAGGGACAGCCACGATGCCGCCCTCCCCTGCCCGCCGGAGGATGACCCCTTCTGATCGTCGCCGGAGAGGAAAGGGCGCCACCCGGAAGACGTCTTGTCTACCTGCACCACCGCCCCAGCCTTGGTAGGTCCCCGGTCCCCTGATTTTCATCCCCGGACCGCGTTTGAGCCACAATCCGGCCGCGTAGGATCGCCGTAGAGCCACGATCTCGGATGGGGTAAGGGCAAGACACCAGCCGTCCCAGCCTGTCGGTTTCCTGTCCGTTTCCCCGACCACGCATGGCCGCCACGGTGGGTCCGCTATCGCCCCCGGACCCTGCCCGTGGTGATCGTCCCCAGGTTCGCCCCGGAACCCGGCCCCAACCGTAGCCCCGAGCCGGCCATCCACAATTGGGGTCTTTACGTACCCTGTCGCCTCTGCTATTCGAATGTATTGGTTTTTCGATTGTGTTTGACGTAGGGGGGATATTGAAGGTCAAAAGGGAGGAATCACGATTTATTTAGATAAAGAATTAGTGTATGTCTACCCACAAAAAATAAGGCAATATACTGGTCAAGAGCGACTGAATAGGTAAGGAGGATAGTAGACATATGTATGATGTCGATTACATAAATTGATACGAAAACTAATCAAATCAGATTGTGTAATGATAGTGAATAGGTTTATACTATGAAAAAAGATATAAATATTATTAATATAGCGTTGATATGTAGTGTAATGATTGCAATATATTTTATTTTCAAAATTGATGTTTTTATCGTAATGTTTACTGTCGTTACAATATGTTTTTTTGAAGCAGTTGTTATTGATATAAATAACCTTGAGCGCAGGCTATCAGATGTTGAAAAAACTATATATGAATTGGTTACGTTAACAGATGAAATAGAAGTTGGACGTCGACTTTCACATAGAATAGACATTGAAATAACGATTGGATGGATAGAAATTATCAAGAAGTGTCTGCCTGGCTTGAAAAGGAATGAAAATGTGCTGGAATTTGTAAATAATTTATATAAAGACTCAGAATTAAAAGCGAATAGAGAAGAAGGTGTTTTTGGTAAGAGTTTTTCATTAGTTCAGTTTCATGATGGCTTGTCTGGTTTAGAGCAGATTTGGTTAGATAAGTACAAAGTGTTTTTGGATAAGCTTGAAATACGTGGATACCTATTCGGGTGGTCTTTGGAACTGTCTGATAGATTTAGGGATAGTATAGGACGTCCATTCTGCATATCACCAGGCTATATTGGCTTCGGAGGTTACGACCATCCATTATGGACAGACAAAATAAGCCAAATACCTTATTACGATATTCTTCATTTTCTGATAGAAATCGCTAAGAACATAGACGACTTTAGAGCTCCAATGTTAGCCATCAAGAAATTTCCTCATGACTTAGAAGAACAATTCAAAGAGTACAATGTAGTTTATGAGCACTGGAATATGTGGGACCTTCCAGGTAGTCGTCATTCTAAACTTGCATCGAAATGGGCAGAAGCTAACAATGTCAAAATATTAGATCTGTCCACTGATGATCACACTTTTAAGACACCATATTACTCAGTTTCAATAAAGATGAAGATGTTTCACTGATTCACTGATGTCCTGAGGACAGCCAAGAGAGTCATGGTGAGCCCACCCGAGTCCCCCCACATGTTGACCAGGCCACCCATCCTTCGGACCGTAGCAGTGGAAAGGGTAGCGAGCTCCGGCCGACACCCCGAAGCGACAAGCCCTCAGGAGGGGGATCTCGTCACCATTGATAGAACTCACGCGGGTCCTTGTATCGGAAAGCATAATTTCTCAAAAGGGACTTGTAGCAAAAACCCATAACACTGTAAAAATATATATAAGATATTTTGAATGCTTTTATATCAGGGTAGGTCAAATTGAGTAATTGGTCTGGCCTATCCGGCAATTCAACCGTAACATGCATATATGGTACTGTCCTAATAGATGCCTTATTTTTAAATGAATGTGTCTCAAGTATATTGTAATCATTCAATAAATCATATTCATTTTTTAATAAATAAATATTAATCTTAATCAATTCATGTCTGTTATAATGAGGATAGATAGGCAACTGCCAAATAACTTCATCAAAAGCAAAATAGCCAAAATATGCCCTGATATCACTCTTCCAATTATTCAGTTCATCTTGAATAAATTGATCTGTTGTGAAAAATTCTATCACTATAGGTATTCGCATCTTAGGATTTTTGATGTTGAGTATCGAATAATAGACTTCCTTTCCATTTAAAGACTTATCTTCTAAATGGTCTATTTTCGTATATATATTTGCAGAATATCCATCAATTGGAAGTCTATATGTTATGTAGTAGTTTCCATTTGGGTTCTTATGTGCATCCTCAAGGATTGCTGCCAGCACTTTTCCGTTCCAACATTCTCTTTCGCCCTTCATTTCCTGCAGCTTCTTCTTTTTCCATACGCTCCACAGAATGTATAGAATGAAAAGCAGCGGAACAGCTACCCAAAACAGAATATCGTATGTGCTCATGGCCTTTCCCTCTTGGTATCATCGAAGCCTCGACAGAAACTGCTTTTGCCGCCATAAGAGCCCGAAGCCCCCGAGCCGATACGGTATCAGCCCTCCACCCGTTCGGCTTCATACGGCCCCATGGTAATCACACCCTTAACAGAGAAACGCGCAATGCAAGATGGTTGTCCAGGTTCTCAAAAATCCTCGGGCGGGTCACCCCCAGTGGCCGTCTCGGCGCGTTCATTTCGATCAAGAAGTGAGTCCGAATTGACGGCCGCGTTTGCCACTGTAATTTTCGCAGGAAAGACCATACCCCTTCGAGGGGCTCCAGTAAAGCCTCCTATGCGACGGAGCCCTATGTGGAAGCTGGTTTATAAAGGGGAAATTGCGGGGGCTATTTTGCAGGGCCTATCCAACCCCGCTCCATCGCCCGAGCAATCTGGTACGGGAAGGCCAGCCATGGCCCTTTCCGCCCCCAAGGTGGCCGGAAGACGAAGCCTAACTCGACAAGCTCCCTGTGCCAATAACGCCAATATGTCGCAGAACTGACGCCAAGCATGCGATGGATTCCCGGCAACGGGACCGCGCAGGCGTCGTCGCCCTCGATGTCCCACGCTGGCTCCACTTTTTGGGGGCTTAGTCGGAGCCATCCGCTCCACCACGGATCCCCGGAGGGGCGCCGTGTCGTTTCCATGATGCCTGTAGCATCCACCGCCTTAACCTCGAAGGGAAGCAAAACCATTGTACGTGTCCCAGCCTGCCCCTCCATTTGAACAGAACCCCGTCGTCCTGCAGTCGCTTGTGAAAATGCCGGTAGTACCGCGACTCGGCCACCCCGAGCATTCGCCGAACCGCCGGGATCGGCACGGGCGTGTCGATGTAGCTTTCCCACCATTCGCCTTGAGGGGGCATCTCCCACGGTTCGGGTCCTTTGGGTCTCATGGACGCCCCGTCACTCCGCCGGCTTGTCGGCTGCCATCTGTAACGTAATCGTGCGTGGGATGTGGCCCAGTGCCTTGGGGATGTAGATTGTGCCCACGAGCCCTTCCTCTGCCACCACCCTGAACCTGTGAAACCTTTTTGAATCCTGCTCGTAAACAAATTCGCCGGATACCGCATTTTCTCCGCCCTGTTCAGCAATTTCATTTTGCTTTTCCATTTGTTCCTCCTTTCATTGCAATTGCTGTCTTTGCTGTCCAAGTAAGGGGCAACTCGACTTTGCCTCACTGCAAGGCCTCGGCATTCCACTCCTGCCCTCGAAAAGAGCGTAATGCACACACCACTTCCCCGCGCCCGTTGAAGGCCACAAGACCGCTGCCGGGCAGGATTCGCATCGCCCAGGGGAAGGGAGCGGCTTCTCTTCCACGTGTACAGGAACATGTCTTTTGCCCTTCGGTTCCCCGCTCGGCTTCCAGGAACGCCAAAGATAGCCCAGGAGCCCCGCCCTGGTCGGTTCGTCGATGACGCCAGCGTCAAAGGCACGCTTCACCATTTTGAGCCGCTCGTTGAACTCGTCGTCGTTGTACAGCCGCCAACCCGGCGTCGGTTCGATCACTGCATGGATGACCGCCTGCCGCTCATCCTCGTTTGACTGCACCTTGACCGCCGATTGACTGTCTGCGAGGAGACGCCCACCTGGGGGGCCGGCGGGCACCTCGTTGATTACCGCCTGGCGCTCACGTTCAAGTGCCTCAAGGATGTCTTTCTTCTGTTCCCGGAGCCGCTCCACCACCTCGTCGGTGATGACGTCTTCCGGCCCCTCACAACGGAGCCGGTCCCCGGCAGGTATGAGAATCGCGCCGGCCGCTCGAAGGTCCCGGATGAAAGATAGGGTATCCATCTCGCTTAAATCTCCACCGTCCTCTTGCTCGGCCGCCTTTGTGCACCAAGGTGCTCTACATTCTCTACATTCTCTACATTCTCTACAAGCCTTGATTGGCGTGGGTCTTCACATGTAGAGAAAGGGTTCTTGTTCTCTACATTCTCTACATGCCCCGCCCTATCTGTAGAGGATGTAGAGATGGGCTTTCCTTTCTCTACGCCACAAAAGGCACGTGGTTCTTGCTTTGTAGAGGATGTAGAGAATGTAGAGGGTATTCTGACAAAGTCTTCAGCTTTCGAGTCCCAAAGAAGGCAGGTCACTGCTACCTTGTCTCCCACTCGATACGTCTTTGCCGGAATCGTGAGCCCACATTGCCGCAGCATGGTCGCCATGGTCCTGGGACGGTCAATTTGCCACTGTGGTCCGGCGATAGCGTTGAAACGTTCGAGGATGGAGGAAACGGGGAGCCGCCCGTTCTCGATATTGTCCCTCATGGCTGCGAGGGTTTCTTTCAGTAAACGTATCTGCCAGTCATTCTCGATAGGTGCTACGGTTTTTTCGGAGGATAGAGCACGTACGGCCTCAAGAGCATGGCCCAAGTAGAAACTCGCTGCCTCAATGCCTTTGTTCATGCTCTGAGCCGTGATGATGCCGGCCGGTTCCAGTTCGGCTTGAAAGCGCTCCAAACAATGGAACAACCCTGAGAACCGCAGGGAGTAGCTTACCGCCTTGGCAGGAAAGCCAGCGAACAAACCGGGCAGTGTGTCAGCCTGGAACAGAATATCGTTCCTCCATTTTAAAAATATAGCAAGGGCCTCTTCGTTCAAGACAAGCCGCTTCGGTTTCCAGTCATCGCCCGATGCCCACGTGTCCGCCCATCGCATAGCAGTTGCAAGGAGCCTCTCCCATGTTGCGCGGTTCTCGTCGCTCCATGACTCATTTGTAAGCTCATAAAAAGTATTGCCCTCTAAAGTCGGCAGAAAGCGGTAAACAGTTCCGTCTTCGATGAACAGACCGTCATCACCTCCAAAGCATTTTGACCACACTTTGGGTTGAATGCCCCCGAAAATTGAAACCCGTGCGCCGTCTATCGTAAGGGACTTGTTTGCCCGCACGACACGTGCCGGCTTCCCGTCCCATATTGAAAGCCACGACTCCCGATCATTGCCATGCCCGCGCTTGTACTGGTTTTGACCGCTCAAAAACCCGGACAACTCGTCCAAGATGCAGACGACACCCCCATGGGCCGACAAGTCGGCCCGTAACCCTTCCAGAGTCAACTCGGTGATGAAGTATCCCCTGGCTCTCCTGGGGGCCGGCCCCCGCTCCTTGGAAGTCTTGGTCTCCCACTGCTCGAGTTCCGCCTGGTAGTGTCGATCCACTGCCGCCTGAGAGCGATAGAGCACATGACAAAGCTCTCTTGCGGCCGGGGTCTTCCCGGCCCCGCTCGGTCGTACATCGGCGAACCAAAATGATAGTGGCTCAACCCACCCTGGCTTCGGAGACACCTCCACTGTTCGTCCAAGAAGAGACGCGAACACAGCCACCGCAGCACCGGCGAGCCCCACCGGCGACGTAGCGCACGCCCTGCCTAGTCGTTGCAGACTGCCGGCAATAGACTCCGGAAACACCTCCCACGGAAATGGAAGGCGCGGGAAAAGCCCCTGTGCCACCCCCCAAGCATCGGCCTCGCTGGTATCGGGCAGGTTCTCCGGGGCGTCGTATGCCTTGATCGGGGGAGGGTCCCCCGAGTCCGCCGGGGTCAATTCCCGTTCCAACTCTTCCAGGCGGTCGGCCAAGTATTCCGTTTCAGACCCCGCCATGTTGCGCTCGCCATGCTCCAAAGAGGTTAAGTCGTGCATCGGTGTCCCCGTTGACAAGTAGGTCCGAGTAATGCTCCAATACCAAAAGCCGTTGGTACAGCCCGCCCACCTTTTCCAGGTCCGCCTCGGTTTGCACCCGGCGCAAGACCGCGTAGGCGAGCCTGATGTATGCTCCCAGCTCATTAGAAAACTGCGCTTCCCATTCCCGGAAGGCCCGAACAAGCCCCCGCCGGTACTGCCGCCGCTCCCGATCCGCCCTGGTCTCCACGGGCCGGTCGGCGCCTAGAATCCGAAGGGCTTCCAGAAAGGAGCAGCCGTGCATCTGCATCACGAAATCGACCGTGTCCCCGCCCCGGCCGCACCCGAAGCAGCGCCACCTGCCGTCCCTGACGGTGAAGGACGGTGTCTTCTCCTCGTGAAGGGGACAGAGCGCCCACCACCGCTCGCCACGCTGCACCAGCTCCACCCCGTGCGCCGCCACGACTTCGGCAAGGTCCGCGTCGACGCTCATTTCCCCCCACCCTCCGGCCGCACCGTCCGCTTTTGTAGATAGGTTTCTACCTCTGCCAAGTCATACAAGACGGCACGGCCGACTTTGATGTATGGAGGGCCTTTGTGGGCGCTTCTCCAATTCCTGTAAGTTTGAGCCGCAATCGTTGTAACCTTGGCCAACTCCACGTCCCGCAGATAAGTCTTTCGGGCTTCTTTCTCCGACATAGTACCTCCCGATATTTGGCAACAAAAAAGGGGAATCACCAGCCACTTTCGGCATCTTGGTGGTTCCCCTTGTAGCCTCTGGGAACTGCTATGTGAATGACACCTCGATCTCTTTTTGAGGTGTCAACTCCACTCAGTATTTCCCGGGGAAGTAACCCCGCTCTACGTTTCTGATAATCCTTTTGGCTTTGCCCAAGTCGCGGCTGCATGCTGTGTTGTCGTAAGCAGCTTCGGAGTCATCGTTATCTCGCAAAATCTCCTGCACCGTCTCATCGACACTCAACCGAATCCGCAGATCATAGACCCAGAGGTACCGCTTCAAAGCCTTCAGATCGTAAGGCCTGTTCGGCATCGTCGGTAACGGCAGGGGGCCTGTCCTCTCACTGGCCCTTCGTTCTTGGCGCAGAATGCGCGCGAAATCCTTTGCGATCGCCGCCTTCCCGTCAGGATGCCTGACATTAACGGAAAGAACGTGCATGCCAGTCCTTCGGTTCCACTGCATGGCCCAACCCAGACATTCCTTGATTTCTTCTATAGTAGGGTTCCGGTCCTTCAGGTCCTGATATGCTGCAACACACATGTCAAAGTCATAGTCAAATGAATACTGCTTGAGGGCCCCATCTTTTTTGAAAGTGTCGTCACTTCGGAAAAGCAATTTCTTGTAAAACGGCCACCATTCATCAAAATCCTTCACGTGTACATCTCCAAAATAGTCCCAGATTTTACGCTTGATTTCATTATATTCCATCGCCCTATGGTGCAGGGCATTTGGGATGGCGTCCTTTCCAACCAGAGGTTGTTCCTTTAGTTGCAAGGAAATTTTCCTTCCGGAGAGCATTTGTTCCTTTTCGAATACGTCCTGTTTCTCTTGTCTGTACCACTCGCAAAATTCTTTGTAAGATTGGCTGCGTTTCAAATACTCCCACCACAGCTCATAAACGGGTCTTAGCCCCTCAATCTCCTCACTGTTCATTGTGCCGCCCTCCCGTTGGACGTTCCCGGTGATCCCCCAGGGAAGGCCGGCCGGGAACCGGCTTTTCGGTGCGTCCACCTATCCCTGGGAAGTTGTTGTACTCACTGGTCCGTGTTCTTGCTCTCTATCCGTACCACCTTCTTGCCGTTTGTGGCCGCCGTGATGATGTCTCCGGCCACCTGGGAGGCACGCTTCAAGGATTCGTCGCGGAGGTGCGCGTAGCGTTGTGTCATCGCCGAGCTCTTGTGGGTAAGAAGCTTTTGGAGCGTGTACATATCCACCTGACCGCTCGATGCCAGCATGCTGGCGTAAACGTGCCGCAGGCCGTGCAAAGGCCTAAAGTCCTTGGGAAGGCCCGCCGTTTCCTTGATCTTTTGTAACTCCCATCTGACATTGGTCCGCTGATTGCCACCCTTGCCTGGAAACACAAGTGGGCCTTCCCGCCTGGGCTGGTTTTCAAGGACCGCCCGTGCTCCATCGTTCAATGGTATCGTCTGCGAAAGACCACCCTTCGGGTCCCTGATTCTCATGAACCCGCGTTCAAAGTCCACATCCCGCCATTCCAGTTTGAACATTTCCCCGCGCCTCATGCCGGTGAACAGGGCCATCTTCATCATGGCTCCAACGTCGGTGTTCCCTGACCTGTCGATTGCGTCAAGGAGCCTCGAAAGCTCTTCCTGGGTGAGATCCTCGGTGACCTTGTTGTCAACGGGGGGCATCTCGATCTTGAAGCCGGGTCCCTTGCATAGGCCCTTGTTCTCCCCATAGTTGATGATGCGCTTGAGTATCCCCAGCACGTGCTTTGTCGTCTGTGGTGAGAGGGTCTTCGATAGGTTGATACGGAGCCGATCAACTTCCAGATGTATGATGTCCGCCGGTTCCTTGGCGCCGAAGGTAAACTTGAGGAATTTCACATACCGCAAATCGTCAACGTAAAGCCCTTTGTTCAACTTCCTGCCGGCCTTGTACTGCTCCCATAGCCTGTCAACGGTCCATCGGTTCTCTTCGGCCGCCTTACGTGTTTGCTCTTGTTCCCGGAGTTCTTTCCTGGAAGTACGCTTGCCCTCGATCCGTTCGGCCCTGATCCTCGCCGCCTTCGCCGGAGTCATGGCGTCCCTGAATTGCGCTCCAACCTTTTCCTCCACCATACGGCCGTCCCGTTTGAAGGTGATATAGAAGATCCGCTCGGCCCCCTTGCCCCCGATCCGTTGCGCTTCCCGATAATAAACCCCCAGGTAAGATGTCTTAACCCTCTTGTTGCCCATCCCCTCGTCCCCCTTTCCAACCCCTGGACCATCCGAAAGCCGGCGCCAGTATTTTTCCAACCGTATTTCCAACCTGGAAAGCAAATATCAGGGTAAGCGAAGGTAAGTCAAGGAAAAAGGTGTTTCTATAAATGCTTTGAAATCAGGGTCTTTAAGTACTGACAGGGAAGACAAGGTAAATAGAGAAAAATGGACTTACCCGGCCTTTCACGCCGGCGACAGGGGTTCAAATCCCCTTGGGGACGCCAAAGAAAATCAACAGGTTACGGTCAAGCAACCTTTGGCCGTTTGGGAGTTGACGGCTCCCGGACGGCTTTTTCATTTTGGGGGCTTCCCTGAAAACCAGCACCGGCTTGACCATGATTTCTGCAAGCATCCCTTCACGCCGATAACCCGGCAGTCCCATTTCGAACCGACAGATCTTCGAGAGCCTCCCGGACTCTTTCCAACCCGAGGCTCTTCAGATACCGCTCTGTGGTGCTTGCACTCTTATGGCGCAGGATCGTCTGGATGGTGGCGACCTCATATCCCTTGCCATAAAGGATGGAAGCCGTCACGTGACGGATGCCATGAAATCCGAACCTTCTCGAAGTACCCGGTAATGGTAAAAGAGGGCATACTGGCTCCGGAGGTGTGCGAACGCGAAAAGGAGAAGTTCGTGCAGACCATGGAAGAAGCCCGTAAAATGGCCATCGAGTCTCTCCGTGAAGAATTCGCCTCCATGGTCGAACGTATAACGGACAGGTTCTCTGTGGGACCGGATGGAAAGCCCAAGGCCTTCAAAAATGCCACCGTGGACAGCTTCTACGAGTTTTTCGAGAGTTTCAAGCAGCGCAACATCTTTCGAGATGCCGAGTTGTCCGAATTGGTGGAAAGGGCCAAGAGCGTGCTGGGAGGACAGTCTGCGGGTGAGATCCGGTCCGATGCCGAAAGACGGGAACGGATAAGGACTGGTACGGAAACCTTTGTCGTCACTATAAAGGAAGGTAGGGGCTTTTTTTCTCTTGACAACTGTCAATCACTTGGGTTTCGCTCATTTCTTGACCCCCTGATTCTTTTTCCGACCTCTGAAGGAGAGGTCATAGATTCTCTCCGGCAGTTGCAGGATTGAAAGGATCTGCTGTTGAACAGGCTTAAGTGCCTCTACCATTCGGACCGAAATTCTTCCACCCTTCTCTTCGATGAGCAGATGGAGATTGTTGAATTGGGATAGCATACGTTCGGCCGTTGGACGGTTTGTTCTCATCTTCGGGTTGCCAGGTACAAGCCCTGATATTTTCCCCTCCCTGTTCGATAACTCCTTGCGCGAAAGAAACTCCATCAAAGTCAATACCTGTAACGCTATTGTCAACAACAGCATCAGACCTTTGATCCTGTCCGGTACCCGCAAATACAAAGGCAGCGCTGGGATGTTTCCGCTCTTGAATCGATGGAACCCTCTTTCAACCAGCCACTCATCCCGGTAGTATTGTGTACTTTGATTGAGCGTCATGCTTCCTGCCGGAACGTTTGTTACAAATATCCTCCACCCCATAAGCTTTCGAGATTTCTCTATCTCGTCTTCATCTCGAACGATTACA
>Ga0209163_1002338_pt1 | contig 16129 bp, 11 predicted proteins | sample MTBAKSrepl2MetaG_FD_187457 | JGI IMG/M metagenome (GOLD analysis project Ga0209163, IMG submission 187457) | Enrichment culture microbial communities om Arthur Kill intertidal strait, New Jersey, USA, that are MTBE-degrading - MTBE-AKS2 (Arthur... | ecosystem: Environmental > Aquatic > Marine >...
GATCTACATCTGGACACCCACAGTCTGGCCTACATGCTGATCGGGTTCAAAGAGGGGGCCTTTCTCAAGTATGTCCATAATAGGCGGGTCCTGGATGCCAACGATTACTTGAATACCTTTTTTCGCTTTATTTTTCAGGGGATTGGAACACCGCCGCCCTCCGCGTCTGATCAGGAGTGAAGGCTGGCGGACCTTTTTCAATGATTGGGAGGTAATCATGACGGACCCTGTTTATCAGACCTTGCGGAAACGGCTGGACCAGTATTCCATCGGCTTTCCGAGTTCGCCTTCCGGCGTGGATCTCGCCATTCTCGAAAGGCTGTTTACGCCGGAAGAGGCCGACCTTTTTTTGGACCTGAAGCCCATTCCGGAAGCGCCCCAGGCCGTAGCCGACCGGACGGGGCGCAGTCCGGAAACGGTCGCCCGGCTGCTGGCCGGCATGAGCCAGAAAGGCACGGTCTTTTGTCTGAAAGGCCGGAGCGGGCTTCGATACGCGGCCGTGCCTTTTGTTCTGGGCATTTATGAATTTCAGGCAGGCGGCAAGATGACCCCCGATTTAGCCGCCTTGTTCAATCAGTATTTCGAGGAGGCCTTGTTGGAGCGCATCGGTCGGCACGAGCAACTGCTTCGGCCCATACCGGTCAACCGCTCGATCGCCGCGGACTTGCCGGTCACCCCTTATGAGGACGCTCGGCAAATCGTCCAGGCCCAATCCTCAATCGCGGTAACCAGCTGCCTGTGCCGGGAGGAAAAGCAGCTTATCGGCCAAGGTTGCGGCAAGCCGCTCGAAGTCTGTCTTCTGTTCGGCCCGGGGGCCGGATACTTTGTGGAGAAGGGACAAGCCCGGATGATCTCGACCGACGAGGCGCTGGGCATACTATATCTGGCCGAGGAGTCCGGTTTGGTCCATCAGCCGACCAACTCCCAGCAACCGGAAGGCATGTGCAACTGCTGCGGCGATTGTTGCGCTCAACTCCGGGCCCTCAACCGCCTCGAAAGGCCGGCGGATTTGGTGATGAGCAATTACGTGGCCGCCGTTGATTCGGCGGTTTGTTCCGGCTGTGGAATCTGTTTGGACCGCTGTCAAATGGGGGCCATCAGTCTGTCCGCCGATGATCTGGCCGCCGTTAATCCGGATCGGTGCATCGGGTGCGGGCTTTGCGTGACCACTTGTCCAACGGAAGCGCTCCGGTTGCAGGGCAAGCCCCGGGACCGCCTCAGGGCGCCCGCGGCCAACACCCGGGACCACCTCCTGAATATCGCTCGGCAACGTGACTCGTCAGTTTACTGAAACCCGCCAGCCCGGTTGTATAACAATACTCAACTTAAGGATAGCAAATATCTACGATTCTTCCCCGGAGTCATGAACCGCGGCCAGCCGGAGATACTTTTGACCTTCCTCGATTCGGCCCCGCTTGAGGCAACCCCGGCCGTAAATGCGTGCCTTGCAGGCCAGCTCGGCCCGGACGGCCTGAGCCTGGTCCGGCCGAAGCCGGCCCGACTCCAAAATCTTGAGCAAGGCTTGGACCCGATACTTATCCAACCCGGTCACGGTCCGGGACAACTGGTCCGGATGTCCGCCGGTCTTGACCACCAAGGGCCGGTCCACCAGGTAGACCGGGTATTCGGCGGCCACCCGCAGCCACAAGTCATAATCTTCGCAGGCCGGGAGGCTCTCGTCGAACCGTCCGACCTGGTCGAACAGTGCCCGCCGCATCATCACCGCCGAGGGGCTGATCAGGCAAAGCTTGAGTGACGGCAGGAAGACGTCCCCCGAAGGTTTGCGGTGTTTGGTTCGGGGATTGACCCGGAAGCCCCGCCGATACCAGACTTCTTCGGTCTGGCAGATCATGATTTCGGGGTTTTCTTCGAAAAAACCGACCTGGACGGCCAGTTTCTCCGGCCGCCAGTAGTCGTCCGAATCCAGGAAGGCGATCAGGGGGCTTCGGGCCGCCCTAAGGCCCCGGTTGCGGGCCGCGCCGACCCCGGCCCGGGGCTGGGTAATCAGGACCAGCCGGTCATCAACCGCGGCCAGGACTTCCTGGGTCCGGTCGGTGGAACCATCGTCCACCACGATCAGTTCGAAGTCCGAAAAGGTCTGGGCCAGGACCGAATCCACGGCCCGCCGGACCAGGTCGGCCCGGTTGTATGTCGGGATGATCACGCTGACCAGGGGTGTCGTTCCGGCCTTGTCCTCCGACCCCCTCGTGTCCAAACCTTCCCTCCGTCGGCGTCCAGCCCTAAACCAGCCCGGCCCAAAACCAGGAGAGCAGGCCGGCCAGGATGAAATTGGCGTCGATCAGGGCTTCGAAGAAAGTGCTGCCGATGATCTGTTCGCGGCGGAAGAGGACCAGGTAGAAGACGGCGTAGGCGGCGCAGGCCGTCAGGACCAAGGCCAGGGAAGGCAGGAGGAGCAAGGCCCAGCCGCCGACCAGGGCCAGGGTCAGGAAACCCACGGCGGCGTTGAGCCAGGACAAGGTCTTTTGTTCGCCGATGATGATGGGAATGGTCTCCCGGCCGACCACCCGGTCTCCCTGAATTTCGATGATGTCGCCCAGGGCGCTGCGGATGAAGACCAGGAGAAAGATGATCAAGGCGGTCAGGACCGCGGCCTGGTCGATCCGGTGGTCGGCGGCCAGGGCCGGGACCAGGCTCAAGGTCAAGGCCCAGCCGCCGGACAGGAACAGGGTCTTCGAGCTGGGGATGTCCTTGAGACGCCGCAGTCTGGTCCAGCGGGACCAGGACTTGGGGACCAGGGGCACGGCGTATAACAAGCCCAGGGTGCTCATCAAGGCCAGAAAAATAAAAACCTTGAGGCCGATGACCAGGGCCAGGCTCAGGCTGATCAAGCCCGAGAGGATGCCCGAGCCCAGCAGGACCGTTTTGTGCCGTTCCAGAAAACGGGCCCGGTCCGGGTCGTTGAATTGGCTGGCTTCCTTGTCCATGAACAGATTGAGCATGTGCATGGCGTGGACATAGAAGAAAGCCACCCCGACGTACTCGATTTGGACCGGTATTCCTTGCAGCATGATCGCGGCCAGGCTCAAGGCCCCGGCCCCCAGGGCCACGTACAGGTTGCTCAGAAGCAGGAAGCGGAGGAACCGGTGAGCGACGGCCCGAAAAGACGTGTCGCCCTTGCGGCCGATCCGTTCCAATTCCCGGATGACCTGTTTGATCATCCAGTTGGGGGTCGAGGCCCCGGCGGTCACGCCCACGGTGTTCACTCCGGCCAATTGGTCCGGGTTCAGCTCCTCGTCGGTCTCCACATGAAAGGTCCTGATGCCTTCATCCCGGGCGATGGAGGCCAGGCGGGTGGTGTTGCCGCTGTTGTGACCGCCCACCACCACCATGGCCTCGATCTGGCGGGCCAGCCCCCGGACGTCGTCCTGGCGGCGCTGGGTCGCTCCGCAGATCGTATTGAAAATCAAGGCCTCGGGCCAGCGGGCCTTGACCGCTTCGACTATTCCCTCGAAAAGAGCTTGATTCTGGGTGGTCTGAGCCACCAGGATGACCCGGTCCAAATCGGGCAGCCCGGCCACGTCTTCGGGACCGCCGATGACCAGACCGCGGCCATCGGCATGGCCCAACAGTCCCACCACCTCGGGATGATTGGGATTGCCCCAGATGATCGGGGTATAGCCTTGGGCCGTGTGTTTCTTGATGATGGCCTGGACCCGGATCACCCGGGGGCAGGTCGCGTCGATGACCTCCAGGCCGAGCGTCTCCAGACGGCGGCGTTCCTGAGGCGGGACGCCGTGGGCCCGGATGATGACCGTGCCTCGGTTGATCCCGTCCAGGTCGGTCCGGCCGGACTCAATGACCTTCAACCCCTTGGAGTTCAAAAGCTCTACGGCCTGGGGATTGTGGATGAGCGGCCCGTATGAATAGATGGGGCCGGGCCGGTGGTGAACAGCCTCCAGGGCCATTTCCACGGCCCTTCTCACCCCCATGCAAAACCCCGAACTCTTGGCCAGTTTGATCTTCATAACGCGGCCTCGCGCCTGGCCGGTTCGGCTTGCCCCGGCCGAAGGGCCGGTCGGCCGAAATAGGCCTTCAATTCGGCCATTAAACGGTCGTAATCCCGGATTTGATTGATCGAGCGGCGGAAAGCCGCCGAATCGGCCAGCCCCTTGGTGTACCACATCAAAACCGACCGGAGCATGAAAGCGGCCCGGTCCGGTCCCAGGTGGTCTTTGAGCCTCCGGGCGTGTCTTTCGGCCGTGCCCAGTCTGGCGTCCAGGTCCGGCTCCACGGCCGGCCGCCCTTCAAGCAGGCACAAGGCCTGGCTGAAAATCCAGGGATTGCCCAAGGCCCCCCGGCCGATCATGATCCCGGCGCAGCCCGTTTCCTTCAGCCTGGTCAGGACTTGTCCGGGCCGGGTAATATCGCCGTTGCCGATGACCGGACCGGGAAAACGCTCGGCCGCCCTGGCCGTCAGGTCCCAGTCGGCCCGGCCGCCGAAACCTTGGACCGCCCAGCGGGGATGCAGGGTCAGGGCGTCCACCCCGGCCTCGGCCAGGATCGGTATCAGGTCCAGAACCTCGCCTTGACCTTCCCGCCAGCCGGACCGGGTCTTGACCGTCAAGGGTATGGCCAGGGCTTGGCGCATTTTGGTCACGATCTTCCGGACCAGACCCAAATCCTTGAGCAAGGCCGCGCCGGCCCCGTGGCGGACCACCTTTCGCACCGGACAGCCCATGTTCAGATCGACCAGGGCCGCGCCGGAATCCTGGGCCAGGGTGGCGGCTTCGGCCAGGGTGTCCGGGTCGGCCCCGAACAACTGGACCGCCAAAGGATGGTCGTCAGCCGACATGGCCAGCAGCTTGACGGTCCTGGTTGCGTCCCGGACCAGGCCGGTCGCGCTGACCATTTCGGTGAAGACCAAGGCCGCCCCATGCTCCTTGACTATCCGGCGGAAAGGGGGATTGGTCACCCCGGCCATGGGGGCCATGACCAGGGGGTTGGTCAATCCGACCGAACCGATGTTGAATCCGAGATCAGTCATGATTCCGCACATTTTTTTATCTTAGCCCATTACCCGGCCGGCTTCAATCCCCGGCCGCGTTCTCCATTACTTTGGGGTTGGTTTCCCGAAGCTTGCTTCGGTTATAAACCGAGGCGGTTATTCGGCCACCTGCCCGGCGCCCGACCGCCCGCCGGGCAGGTCCCGCCCTTGGTTCTTGACAACCGGCCGCGACCTGGTACAAAGCTGGACAGGGATCGCCATGTCAACCAGACGTCCAGTTCACCAGCCGAAACGCGGAAGGGCCGCTTCCAGGTCTCCTGGGCCGAAAACGCCTTTTGTTCCTCGAACCAGTCGCCATCTAAAGCCGATTTTGCGGGAAATCGGCGCGCCCGAGGACCGCCCCTTCACCCCGGACCCCTTTCAAATCGAAGCTCTAGGCAAACTCAAGGAAGGCGATGTCGTCGTGGCCGCGCCCACCGGTTCGGGTAAGACCTACATCGCGGTGGAAGCCATGGCCGAAGTTCTGGCTCGGGGCGGTCGGGCCTGGTACGCCTCGCCTCTCAAGGCCCTGTCCAATTCGAAATTTCATGAATTCGGGGAAAGGTTCGGACCTGATCGGGTCGGCCTGCTCACCGGCGACCACAAGGTCAATTCCGAAGCCCCCCTGATCGTCGGCACGACCGAAATCCTGCGTAATCAGCTTTACGACGCCATGAGCCGAGGGGAAAACCTGGCCGCCGACCTGGTGGTCCTGGACGAGGCCCACTTTCTGGGCGACCCGGACCGGGGCGTGGTCTGGGAAGAAGTGATCATCTACCTGCCGGCTCGGGTTCGTCTCCTCCTGCTCTCGGCCACCATCGCCAACGCCGAGGAAATCGCCGGCTGGCTCAGCCATGTTCGGGGGGAAAAGGCCGCCACGGTCATTTCCCATGAACGGCCGGTCCCGCTCCATCCTTTGTTTCTTTTTCCGGACGGTGAACTGGTCTCTCTGAGCCAAGGTCAAGCCCTTTCGCCCAAGGTCAGGCATTTTGTCCAGACCAAAAAGGACCGCGGGCCGAAAGGGGGTCGAGCCAGGATAGCCTTCGGCCGAATCCTAAGGGTCCTGAGTGAAGCCAACTTGTTGCCGGCCATCTTTTTTCTCAAGTCGCGGGCCGACTGCGATGAGGCCTTGTCCAGGAGTTTACCGGCCCAAGACCTTATGGATTCGGAGCAACGGAGTGGCCTCGAGGCCCGGTTGGAGTATTTTTTGGAGAAATATCCGTTTTTAAAAACCCATCCTCATTTGAGGTATCTGCGCGGGCCGGGCGTGGCCGCTCATCACGCCGGGCACATGCCCCACTGGAAACTTCTGGTCGAGCGTCTGATGCAGGAGGGCCTGCTCAGGGCCATATTTTCGACCTCCACCGTGGCCGCCGGAGTCAACTTCCCGGCCAGGACCGTGGTTATCTGTCAGAGCGACCGGTTCAACGGCCGGGAGTTCCTCGACCTGAGCGCCACGGACCTGCTGCAGATGACCGGCCGGGCCGGCCGCCGGGGCATGGATCGGATCGGCTTCGCCCTGATCGTGCCCGGCCCTTTTCAGGACCCCCAATTGATCCAAACCTTGTTCGAGACGCCGCCGGACCCGGTGATCAGCCAGATAAAAATCAACTTCTCGATGGTTTTAAACCTGCTTGAATCCCACCGACCTCCGGAAATAAAACATTTGTTGGACCTGTCTCTGGCCGCCTACCAGCAGGGCCGATCCCGTCGGGAGGGGGGGATAAGCCGCCTGACCAGCCGCCTGGACGGTCTCCTGGCCGAGGGAGCTTGCCGGAAGGCCGAACAGGCCCTGATCTTGTTTCAACGCCGCCGCCGCCTGACCCTGGAGGCTGATCGCCTGGCCCAAACCAAACCCGCCCTGGCCTGGGAAAAGGCCCTCGATTCCTCCTTGAAGCCGGGACGTCTGATCGAAGTGGCCGGCGGCCGCCTTTATTGTGTTCTGGAGAGCAAGGAAAAGCGGGGCCGGGCCGGGGTCCTGACTGTCCCTGTCCGGGAGGATATGGGCCTGAAGAAAGGCCGACTGCGGCAAAAATGGCTCCCGCTCAACCGGATAGCCGCGCTCTTGGAGACCCGTCTTGACTTGAATCCGGCCGCCAAGCCCGACCAGGCCCTTCGGCTCATCCGGACGGCGGCCAGGCAGAACCACCCGGCCCTCGACCCGGAAGAACTGGCCGCTCAAGACGGGGAAGGTTCAGTGGCCGCTTTAAATTCCAGGCTGGCCGAAATCGAGGCCGAACTCCAGCGGATGCCCTGCCGCGAGTGTCCTATTTTCGGTCGCTGCTTGGGAGATTCCGGCAGTGAACCTTACCGGGGCTTGGACCAGTTGGAACGAATGGAAGCCGCGACTCAGACCTCCGGCCGCCTCCTTTGGTCTTCCTTTCTCCGGCATTTCGACTTTCTCAAGCTTGAGGGTTTTGTCGCCCCCGACGGTGAACTGACCGATGACGGTCTATGGGCCGCCCGGCTCAGGTTGGATCACCCGCTGCTCATTGCGGCCGGCATCAGGGCTCGGGCCTGGCCGGAGGACGATCCGGCTTTGCTGGCCGGGGTGATCGCCCCGTTCGTGGTGGATAAGGAACGGGAGGTCGAAGGCGACCGACAAAAGAAGATCGCGCCCGGCCGGCTGACCGCGTCCTGGGTTCGCCTGGAGACGGCGGCCGGCCCTATATTGGAACGATTGAAGGCCTGGGGGTTCGAGACGCCGCAACTGGATTTCCGCCCGGCCCTGGCCGTTTATGCCTGGGCCACTTGGGGTGACTGGGACGCGGCGGTGCGACTTTACGGCCTGGACCCGGGCGATATGGCCATGCTGGTCTTTCGCACCGCGGACAACCTCCGCCAGATGGCCGGACTGAAGGAAAGTCACCCTGATTTGGCCTCCACGGCCGGAACGGCCGTGAACCTGATCCTCAAGGAACCTGTAACCGTGCCTCTTTAAAGCCGTTTCTTCCGCTTGATCGGACGGATCGGCCTGACAATTCGCCTTGACAGGAAGAACCCCATTTGTTTCGATGTCGGAAAAGACGATGATTTAAGAAAGGAACCATGTTGATATGACCGAAGAACTTTTAATCCGGGAAGACGGCCGCGTTCTGACCCTGATTATCAACCGACCGGAGAAACTCAACACCTTGGTGCCGGAAGTGCTCTGGAAAATGGCCGATACCCTGAATGCTTTGGGCGTGTCCGAGACCAGCCGGCCCGTGATCATTCGCGGGGCCGGGGGAAAATCCTTTTCCGCCGGTTACGATATTGCTTCCCTGCCGCGGGACGTCCCGGCCGAGATTCAGGAGGAATTAAAGAGCAAGCCGCCCATGGAGACGGCCATCCAGGCAATTATGAACTATCCCTATCCGGTCATCGCCATGATTCAGGGCTACGCCTTCGGCGGCGGCTGTGAAATGGCCATCGCCTGCGACCTGAGGGTGGCGGCGGAGAAAGCCCGCATGGGCATGCCGCCGGCCAAGATCGGCTTGATCTATCCATACAGCGGCTACCGCCGTTTTCTCAACGTCCTGGGCTACAGCCGGACCTTGGAGGTTTTTTTGACCGGCCGTTATTACGACAGCGCCCGGTGCCGGGAGATGGGTCTGGTCAACTACGTGGTCCCGGACCAGGAGTTGGAAAAATTCACCTACGACCTGGCCGAAGAACTGGCCGACAACGCCCCCTTGTCCCTGCGGGGGACCAAGTCCATCCTCAACCGAATCGTCAAGTACCCCCAGCTTCCGCCGGAAGAGGAAGAGGCCATCAGCGAGCTGTTCACCGTTTCTTTGCAGAGTGAAGACATTGAAGAAGGCAAGAAGGCTTTCCGGGAGAAGCGCAAGCCGGTTTTTAAGGGACGTTAGGTCTAAACTTCGCCCGATTTTTTAAAATTCAATCGGCGGGCCTGGGACATGGGGACCAGGAGAAGACGGCCGATAAGACGGACTTCCTGGTCGTCATGTCCGGCGGACTGGCCTTGGTCCGCTTAAAAGATAAAATCATCCGGCCCCTTCACCACCCCGTCTTCCAGTGGCCGGATACGAAAAAAGTCCTAGCCCGGCCCTTCGGATCTGGTACTTTCGTCTAGGTCGTACCTATCAAAAATACGAAAAAAATCATACTTTCGGCGTATTGATTCCTCGCCGGCCCGAGGTTATCCTTTGGTCATGGGAAGTTTAATGGGCGCATATAGGATGGGGGTCATGAGAAAGGCTTTGCTCGTTGTGGCGGTGTTGGTCTTGGTGGGGGCCGCCGCCGGCACCGCTCGGGCCGACGCGGTATATAACGGCACGATTTATTGGCTCGGGGGCGAGCCGGCGGGTAATCCGGCCTGGTTCAACACCACGGTCAGCACCGTGGATTATCTTTACTTTACGGTCAACTCGGATGACGATATAACCGTCGATCTTTTGTCGGTGGAATTTGATTGGAACACTTTAAGCGTCTTCGACGTCAACGGCGACGGGGAGACGGCCTTCATCGATCCTTACATTTATTTGTTTTACGACGACGGGTCCTTGGATTGGTCCGACGTCATCGCCGGAAACGACGATTATTACGGGCCGGAAGGGGCGGCTGACGGCAGTATCAACGTAATGGACTCTTACCTGTCAGTCCATCTTGGAGCCGGAAACTACGTATTATCCGTGGGAACCAGTTCTCAGGCCCCCGCCGAACCCCCGGCTGAGATAAATTTTACTAGTTATGGTCCTTATACGGCTTACGACGGCGATTATAACTGGTATGTCCATGACCACGGCGATTATAGGGTCACTTTGACCGGCGACGTGACCATCACCGATGGAGGCGGCCAGGGCCAGGTCCCGGTTCCACCCTCGGTCTGGCTCTTGGCTTTCGGCCTGATCGGCCTGGTCGGACTGCGGCGTAGAATCATCTCCTAACCTAACCTCAAACCTCCTTCTCCTTCTACTTCAACCCGGCCGGGGCCGTCTCACCCGCGACCCCGGCCCCTCTTTATTATCCCGCTTCTTCTTTGTCCCCGGCTTTTGGCTTCAGCATCCTCAAATCATTCCCCGGACCTCAAGAACTTCCAACAGTTTCTCATCCCGCCATTTGATGATTTCTTCCTGAGACCGCCCTTTCAGTTCCGCCTTGACCCCGGCCACGGCCGCCTCGGCCAAATCCGGTGGAACCTCCTTCATATCGTCCAGGTCCGACCAGATTTGCTTTAAAAAACCGGAGTAGTTTTTGAAAAAAACCTCAATCCCGCCGAAGGCCGTCAGGTTGAAGGTCTCGAAGGGGCCCAAGAGGCTGTAACGGACGCCCAGGGCTGAGTTCACGGCTGTATCGATGTCTTCCACCGTGGCCGCTCCCTTCTGAACCAGGGACATGGCCTCACGGAAGACCGCGCATTGGAGGCGGTTAAAAATAAACCCCGGCACCTCCTTCCGGCAGACATAGGTTCTGCGGCCGATCTTGTGTAAAAGCTCCAGGGAAAGGTTCAGGGTTTCATCCGAAGTCTTCTCGCCACGCACCACCTCGACCGCGGGGATGATATGCGGCGGATTAGCGGGATGGACGATGATACACCGGTCCGGTCGGGCCGTGGCCTTGCTGATCTCGGTGATGGACTGGCCCGAAGTCGACGAGGCCAGAACAGCCCGTTTCGGAGCATGTCTGTCCATCCGAGCGAAGACCTCTTTTTTCAGGTCCACTTTTTCCGGCACGGATTCGAGGCAGTAATCGGCCTCTTCCACGGCCCAGGCCAGGTCCGTTCCTCTCTGGATGCGGCTAAGAGCCGTTTCCAGGTCGTCCGAGGTCATCAGTCCTTTGCGGATAAATATTTCGTACGTGGCCCTGATCCGGTCTGGAACCACGTCCAGGGTTTCCCGGCTGGCATCCATCAAACGCACCTCGAAACCCTTCTGGGCGAAGACGCCGGCCCACGAGTGGCCGATCACGCCTCCGCCGATACAGGCAATCCTCTTGACTTCTTCCAACTTCATGACCATGATCCTCCTCAAGCATCCGATTTGAGCCCCTGGTATCTTTCTTCATCGGTTCCCGTCAGCCAGTTCCGGGGCCCCGCTGTTAAGGACCCCCGATATATACATCCTCATTTTCGGCCCGTTTTGACGTCAAGAACCCCTCGCACTTTTTGGGTCAGCTCTTCTTGAGAAAAAGGCTTATTAATAAAAGACCCGTCGGACTCCAGGATACCGTGCCTGGCTAATGTGTCGGCGGCATAACCGGACATGAGCAGGACCTTGACCGCCGGCCTCAGGCGGCCGATCCGCTCGGCCAGCTCGGGGCCGTTCATCAAGGGCATGACCACGTCGCTCAGCAAGAGATGGATGGGTTCGGGGTGCTTTTCGGCCAGGAGGAGGGCCTCGCCGGGGTTCGAGGCCACCAGGACGTTGTAACCGTTCTTTTTCAGAATCTCCGCGGTGAGGTCTCTGACCATCTCTTCGTCTTCCACCAGGAGAACCGTTTCATGGCCTCGTAAAGGATTCGATTCCGCGAGTTCTTCCTTAAAGGCTTCGACCGTGGCCTCGACCCAGGGCAGGTAAATCCTGAAGGTGGTCCCTCGTCCTAAAGCGCTGGTCACGAAAATATCCCCGCCGCTCTGTTTGACGATGCCGTAGACCGTGGCCAGGCCCAGCCCGGTGCCCTGGTCCACCTCCTTGGTGGTGAAAAAAGGTTCGAAGATATGGCTTTGAGTTTCGGCATCCATGCCGAAGCCCGTGTCGCTCACCGTGACGGTCACGTAAGCTCCGGGTGAGAGAGCAGGGTGCCCGGAAGCGGCTTCCTCTTCCAAAACCAGGCCGCCCGTTTCGATGGTCAGGCTTCCGCCCCGAGGCATGGCGTCCCGGGCGTTGACGGCCAGGTTCATAATGACCTGCTCGATCTGGCCGGGGTCGGCCCTGACCAGGCCCAAATCCTGTTCTAGCCGCGTGGTCAGTTTTACGTCCTCGCCGATGACCCGCTGGAGAATCTTTTTCATGTCGGTGATGACGGTGTTGAGGTCCAGAAGCCGGGGGGCCAGTTTTTGTTTACGGCTGAAAGCCAAAAGCTGGCGAGTCAAGCGGCCGGCCCTGACCCCGGCCTGGTGAATCTGCTCGATGTCCCGGCGGACCGGGTCTTTCTCGTCCAATTTAAGCAGGACCAGTTCGCTGTAGCCCATGATGGCCGAGATCAGGTTGTTGAAGTCGTGGGCCACGCCGCCGGCCAGCCGGCCCACGGCTTCCATCTTCTGGGAATGGTTGAGCTGTTCCTCCAAACGTTTCCGGCCGGTCAGGTCTTTGTAATTGGAAACCAGGCCGATGATCCGTCCGTCGGGGTTTTTTAGGGGTTTGGCCGTCATGAGGCAGGAGACCGTGATGCCGTCCAGTCGTTTTTTGTCCACGTCGGCTTCGATCTGTTCTTCACCGTTCAGGATTCGAGGCAAGGGACAGTCCGGGGTCGAGCAGGATGAGCTGGGGAAGACCTCATGACATTTTTTACCGACGGCCTTTTCCCTGGGGACCCCACTTAGTTGGACGAAGGTCTCGTTGACGCGGAGGACGTTGAAGTCATGATCGATGACCCTCATGGCGTCGGCGGCCGTCTCGAAAATCTGGTTGAGTTCCTCGTGAGCCGAACGCAAGGCTTCTTCGCTTCGCTTGATCGTGCTGATGTCCCTGGCCACATGGACCGAACCGGCCAGGGTCCCGTCGGCTTCCAAGAGAGGGGAGGTGGTGACCAGGAAGTGACTGCCCAGGCGGGCCTCGAAGAATTCGGCCGAATGTTCCCGCCCGTCGGCCATGGACCGGGAGTGAGGGCAAAAATCCGGAGGCTGCCCGGTGCCATGGACCAACTCATAACATATCCGGCCGACCGCTTCTTGGGGGCTCAGATGCAGTCTTTCGGCCATGGCCCGGTTCAGCCGGAGAATCCGGTGATCGGGATCGATCACGGCGATGAGATCGGGCACGACGTCAAAGGTTCGTTCCCACTGCTCCTTGGCCCGGACAATGGCCGCCTCGGCCTTTTTTAAACCGGTGATGTCCTCCTGAATCAGTATTCCGCCCGCGACTTCAAACCCATTAAACAGAGGGGCTCCGCGGACATTGAAGTAATCGGGTTCTCCTCCGGTAAATGCAGGAACGGCCACGTCGCTGAGGTCCAGGGCCCGGCCTTCGAGGATTCGGTTCAACTCCGGTCCAAGGCCGCACCGGACCGTCCGAGGCAGTTCGGTGATCTTGGCCCCGAGGTAATAATCCTTGCCGACCTGGCCGTCGGCGAATTTTTTTAGATGGTAGTCGTTGACGAATCGGATGACCCCGTCCTGGTCGAAGATCATGATGGAAACCGGGGCCTGATCGAGGAGACTCCAATAAAATTCCTCGGAAAGTTTGAGGGCCTCTCCGACCCGCGGGGTCCAGGCCTCTTTCTCTTCAAACTCCAGAATCCGCTGTCTTAACCAGGCCAGTTCCTTGGACAATTCTTCCACGGCAGGCGGTTGATCCGACATGGGGCCTCCTTCGGATCGACACCCTCTGGTTTAAAATCCAGCCCCCTTCCCCCTGAAGCTGCCAATCCCGGTTCGGCAGGTTTTTAATCGGCCCCCCACATCCTCTCCGACCGTTCCATCCTGAGATGATCTCGGGAAAAATCCTTGATGTCAAACCGGTCGGCGCGGAAGTCGCTTCGTTTTTGAACTTCTGGACCGATTATTCTTTCAGTATACTTAAAAGGCCGCCTCGGCGCAACCTTAAAACGCTTCAGGTCCCGCCCGGAGCGGGCGGGTTTTCCGCGTTGAAAAAGGCCGGCTATTCTGTTAAAGCTGAAGCAATTTGAGAAATGACGGGTTGGAGGACCTTTTGCCCGCGCTGCTGGAAGTCGATAATTTGGGCACCGTGTTTGATTCCCAGGAAGGCCTGGTCCGGGCCGTGGACGGAGTCTCGTTCAGTCTGGACCAGGGGCGGACCCTGGGCCTGGTCGGTGAATCCGGGTGCGGCAAAAGCGTGACCGCTCTGTCGATCATGCGGCTGGTGCCCAACCCGCCCGGCCGCATTGAATCCGGCCGGATTCTGCTGGACGGCCGGGATTTGCTCCGGCTGTCCGAAGCGGCCATGCGGCGGCTTCGGGGCAACGAAATCTCGATGATCTTCCAGGAGCCCATGACTTCGCTCAACCCGGTCTTTACCGTGGGCGACCAGATCGCCGAGGTTTTCCGGGTCCATCAAGGTTTGAGCAAGGTCCAGGCTTTTCAGGCCGCGGCCGAGATGCTCCGGCAAGTGGGTATCCCTTCCCCCGAAAGACGGGTCCGGGAATATCCTCACCAGATGAGCGGCGGGATGAGCCAGCGGGTGATGATCGCCATGGCCCTGGCCTGCCGGCCCAAACTGATGATCGCCGACGAACCGACCACGGCCCTGGATGTGACCATTCAGGCCCAGATTCTTGACTTGATGCGCCAATTGCAGGCCGAAATCAGGACGGCCATTCTTCTGATCACCCACAACCTGGGCGTGGTGGCCGAAATGGCCGACCAGGTCGTGGTCATGTACACCGGCCGCATCGTCGAATCCGCCCCGGTTAACGAACTGTTCGAAGGGCCGGCCCACCCCTATACCGTGGGATTGCTCCGGTCCTTGCCCCCGCCGCCGGACAAATCGGCCGGCGGCCGGCTGAGCGCCATCCAAGGCATCGTCCCCTCGCTGACCGCTCTGCCCTCGGGCTGCAAGTTTCACGACCGCTGTCCGGACGTCTTCGAACCGTGTCCCTTGACGGAACCGCCTCTCTACGATCTGGGCCGGGGTCACCTGGTGCGCTGTTTCAAATACCGGTCCGCGTCATGACCATTCTCCTGGAACTGGAAAACCTGAAAAAATACTACGAGGTGGCCGCCTCTTTCCTGGCCCGGGGCCGGCAGACCCTCAAGGCCGTCGACGGGGTCAGTCTCAAGATCGATCGGGGGGAGTGCCTGGGTTTGGTGGGCGAATCCGGCTGCGGCAAGACCACCCTGGGCCGGCTGGTCTTGCGCCTGGAAGAACCCACCGACGGCCGGATCATCTTCGACGGCCGGGAGGTCCTTCGTTTCGACCGCCGGGAGATGTTCCGCTTCCGCCGGCGGGTTCAGATAATCTTTCAGGACCCCTATTCATCCCTCAATCCGCGCAAGACCGTGGGCGGGATCATCGGCGAGCCCTTGGTTATCCACGGCCGGGGGGGCCGTGAGGAACGAAGGGGCCGAGTCCTTGAACTTATGTCCGAAGTCGGGCTGCGCCCGGAGCATTACCATCGTTATCCCCACGAGTTTTCCGGCGGCCAGCGCCAGAGAGTGGGCATCGCCCGGGCCCTGGCCCTGGAACCGGAGCTGATCGTGGCCGACGAACCCGTTTCGGCCCTGGACGTGTCCATTCAAGCCCAAGTGATCAATCTGCTGAAAGACCTTCAGGCCAAGTATCATCTGACCTATCTGTTCATCGCCCACGATCTATCGCTGGTCCGCCACGTTTCGGACCGCCTGGCCGTCATGTACTTAGGCCGTTTGGCGGAAACCGTCCCCAGGGAGCAGTTCGGCCGGGCCCATCACCACCCCTATACCCTGGCCCTCCTGGCTTCGATTCCCGTGCCCCGGCCGGGGGCCAAAAAAAAAGGGCCGACCCTGAGCGGCGACGTGCCCAGCCCTATCAATCCTCCGCCCGGCTGTCTTTTCCATCCCCGCTGCCCGGAACGGATCGAAGTTTGCTCCCGGCAGGCCCCCGAGCTCCGGGAAATATCGCCGGGACACTTTATCGCCTGCCATCGGCGCTAGGTTCTCCGGTCCGGCTCTGTCGGCGGATCAGTCCCGGACGCGAACCAGGCCGGACCGACTTCTTACCACCTGTTCACAGCCTTTTTGGCCGGAAATCCGCCCCGCTGCGACTCGACCGGGGCCGACGGCCCTCTTCAGGCGGCCTGGCTGCTTAAGATTCGATTCTTTTCATCCACCAGGACGATACGGGGCTTGACGGTCCGGGCCTCCGCCTCTTCACACAGACCATAGACGGCCAGAATAATCCGGTCCCCGACCATGCCCTTCCGGGCGGCCGCGCCGTTCAGACAGACTTCGCCGGAACCGGGTTCGGCTTCAATCAGATAGGTCTCGAAACGTTCTCCGTTGGAGATGTTGTAGACCTGAACGAGTTC
>Ga0209163_1002352_pt1 | contig 16056 bp, 11 predicted proteins | sample MTBAKSrepl2MetaG_FD_187457 | JGI IMG/M metagenome (GOLD analysis project Ga0209163, IMG submission 187457) | Enrichment culture microbial communities om Arthur Kill intertidal strait, New Jersey, USA, that are MTBE-degrading - MTBE-AKS2 (Arthur... | ecosystem: Environmental > Aquatic > Marine >...
CCTCAGCCACGCGCTGGGGCCAAAGGACAGGTCCCGGGAGGAGATCACGATGATCAGGCTCACGAGCATCCCGGCAATCAGAGGGATCGTCAGTGTGATCATGGCCCCCAGGTACTTGCCCAGGAGTACCTTGTGCCGGGGGACCGTATTCGCGAGCATCACGCGCAGTGTTCCCCCCTCTTTCTCTCCGCAGACGCTGTCGTAGGTGAACATCATGGCGGCGAAGCTCAGGATCAGGGAAACGATCAGAACCCAGTCGAGACTGCCAAAGTGAGAGAGTGAGGAGCCCATCTGTCCCTGGATCTTGGGCAGGTCGGCGGTGAACGCATTGACGCGGAAGGAGTTGGGAAGCGTCTTCTCGTCGCCTGCGGCGCAGACGCTCAGTGGCTTGGGCCGGCGCTGAATCTCCTGCTCATAGAACGCCACCTCATAGAGCGCATCCGATTGGTCGCGAAGCACAGCGAGGTTCTTGTTCGTTCTCCGCCAGTAGTCCTGGGATTGCTCCCGATACCCGTTCACCGATACGTAGCCGCAGACGGCGAACAGGCTCAAGGTCAGCAGCAGAGAGAGAGCGAAACGCAGACTCACAAGGTTCTCCAGGACTTCCTTGCAGGCAATGTGGCGAATCATACTCCTGCCTCCGTTCATCTCACATCGTACCGTGCGAATGCGACGAGACACGCGCCGAGCAGGACGGCATTCGCGACAACCAGTACAACCAGTCCCGGCGCAGCTTTGCGGAGGTCGGCCGAAAGGCTCGGACGATACTGAAACCAGGGGAAGTCCTGCAGACCGAGAGAGGGAGTGGTCTCCGCCCTCTTCTTCTTCGCCCAGGTTTCGCGAGCCTCTTTCGCTCGAGCCTTCTCGGTCTCGTCTTGCGCCTGCTCCTCCTGCCGAGAGAGCCGGGTGAATTCCGCCGCGTCCTGCTCCGTACAGCCGGCCAGGAAGGAAGCCGAGGAGTAATTATCCGTCTTCGCGCGGATGTACTCGACGACCTGACGGCGGTGCGTCCGGACGCTGTCGATGAAGTGCTGGAAGCTGCTCAGGTCGGTCCCGGCCAGGATGGCCATCACGTTCTCGTAGGTGGAGATCGGAGACACACGCGAAAGGCGAGTGGCGAGAGCCCTCTGCCGGAAGAAGGAACTCAAGTATTGGTGCTCCACCTCCCAGAGCCGGTCCGCGTACTGTACGCGGATCGGTACGGCCGCGGCGTTGCCCCGTCGCTCGGCATCAAGCCATCCCTGGTCGATCAGCTTCTCGTGCCAGCCGCCAAAGGCGTCGCCCTCCCCCGACTTGCTGTATCTCTCCACGGCGGAGTAGTCTACTCTGACAGTCTTGAGTTCCTCGGCCAAGCTCTCCTGGATCGTGGCGATCCGGCTGTCCTTCTCCTCCTGTGGTCCGATCGGCTGCATTTGAGCCGCCAGGTGAACACAGGCGTTGGGAACGACGACGGCGAACACGATCCACGCAAACAGCCCGAGCACCATGGAGATCGCAGACTGCCTGGTCAGACAGGAGAACAGGAAGCCCATCTGGTAGATCACCAGGGTGAAGGCCAGCGACGTGAAAAACATCAGTCCGATGCGAGCCCACTGGGCGTCGCCGAGCGCCACACTCGGGCTGCGCAAGAGAATCACCAAGGCCGTCACAAACGCGATTACCACGGGAACGCCCAGGGTCATCATGCCGGCCAGGAGCTTGCCCAGCAGGACCTGACGCCGGGCCGTGACGCCGGACAGCATCAGCCTGAGCGTGCCCTGCTCCCTCTCTCCTGAGATGGCGTCGTACGCCACCAAGAGAGCCAGCACGCTGACGACGATCTTGAAGATCAGGGACTCGTCCAATACGGAGAAGACCGGCAGATAGGGATTGCCGGTCGGTTCCATGACACTCAGTTCCGGGACCCTCTCCAACTCAATCCTGGCGGCGCCCACCAACTGCTTCTCGACGCCCCCACTGAAGGCGGACAAGACAGCGGGTGGGCGGTAGACGGTGGGTCTGATATTCCGGTACGCTTTGACGCTTCTCAACTCGGCCTCGTTGGCGGCCGCCTCCGTGTGGTAGGTTTCCAGTCGCTGGCGGTAGTCCTCCGTCAGGATCGGCATGAAGACCGCCGTCAGCAGGGCGCACGCGACCGCTCCCACGACGAACTTGAACGTCATCAGGCTCAGCAGAAACTCCTTGACCGCGATCCGCCAAATCATGATTCACACTCCGCTGGGGATCATCTCAACGTTACCGACCCGAGATTCGTGAAGAGGCGCAGGCTCCCCCGGCCCGACCCGATCGTGCCGTCGACCTCGCTGCGCATGATTGTGCCGCGAACGTCCGCGGCTGTGCGCAGCTTCACGGAACCGAGATCGCTCTCAAGATCCAGAGCGCCCTGGTACTGCGGCGGCGCCTGGAAGCGGATCTTGCCCCACTCCGTGCTCACGTCCGCCACCATCTCCGGCGGGCAGGAGTCGGCGCACTGAATATCCACGGAGCCTTTCTGCGACCTCGCAACGAGATGATCGGACACGATCTCCCGTCCGATGACGCGGCCGAGTTGCGTGCTGACATCCAGGGCGCCCGTGGTGTTCTCACAGACAATCCGCCCGAATTGGGTCGAGGCTGTGATGTCACCGTCGATCCCGGTCAGCGTGATGCGGCCGAAGCTGGTGTCACAGTCCACATGTGCCCGTCGGGGAACGAGGACATCGAGGTCTACTGACACGAAGCGATGCTTCTGGGGCATGGGAGGCTTCTCGACCCGGATGGCGAGGATCCCGTCGTTCGGCTCAGCGACGATCTGCACCTGCTCCGCGATTTCTTCTGCCTCCTGCTTCGTGGGCGCGTGCACAAACACGATACCTATGACGTGACAATCGGCCTCGTCGCCCGCGGCGACATGGATCGCGCCGTCGTTGCCGTGCACGACGAGTTTCGAGCCGGGCACGAACTCCGCACGAACGTCTTTCTCGACCTTGCACTCCGCCATCGCCTTCCGGAGCGAGGTGGCGCAATTGTAGCATCCGCCGAGCGCAAGCACCTGTGCAACCAGGCTCGCGAGCAGGATGCGTCCCGTTTTCGCTCTCATTTGATCTCCTTTCCCAAGAAGACTGCATCTGCATTCATCTCTCACGGCACCGTCTCCGCGGCCTCCATCTCCCCCGGTTGGATGGTATAGCTGACGTGGTCCAGCGCCAGCACACCGTCCTCGTATCGCTTGGTCAACTCGTTGATCTCGATCGGTGCCGTCTTCCTTTCTTCGTCAACCTATCGCTGCCTGGACGCGGAACTGTCTTCACGACCGCACGTCATATCTGCCAAAGGTCACAAAGGCTACGATGAAGAACAAGAAGGTAAATCCGACTGATAGGATCACGTCGACCAACCCAGCCTCCAGAATCTCTGTCACACTTGCATAACGATACTGCATGTCGGGCACCGTATCTGGAAATTCCTGGAGCCTCGTCCCCCCGAAGGTTGTAAGATGGCCTACCTTCCACACCCTTCGTTGATACTTGTCGTAGATTGCCGTTTTGACCTGCTCCTGGAATTGTTGGGCGTTCTCTATTAGCTTGTCATACTCCCTGGTCCCCGTATTAGACAGTCCGGAGACAAGATAGGAGTAACAGCAGGCCGGGGACAGTCTCGAAATATACATGGCGATCGTATTCTGTACGTTCATCTTGTTCTTGTGGCTCTGCACAATGTGACCTATTTCATTTGCGATCCGCTTGTTGTTCTCTTGTGCGAGAGCGATCAACTCCTTATCAAGGGGAACCACATTCGGATAGTGTGCTTGCAGTTGCTCAGTCGTTGCATCGGACTTGACTTGAAAATACTCCTCAATCAGTGGTTCTGATATGCGCTGAAGATACTTGTTGTGTATATCGATACTCTTCTGTTTGAACGTCTTTTCAATCTCGTCAAGGGCCATTTGCTTTCTTAAGTTCACCACCTGCTCGGCTTCGACCGGATAGATGACGCGCGCCAACATGGGACTGACTTTCGGTAACGCCAGTACGATGATCACCCAGACAAACAGCGATACGATCATGGATATGATAGGCTTCTGTGTCATTCCCGAGATCAGCACACCCAGAGTCACCATTGTCAGAAGGAATGCAAACGTGACCATAAGGATAATAACACAAGAAGGGGAGAAACGCGGCGAGAGTATAGAGATCGCTGGGGATAGCTCCAGGATGATCAGGGCCATGATGAGAGACATGACGAATGGGATTAACAGGGAAACGTAATTTCCAACGATCTTGCTCAGGAGAATATGGCTGCGCGGAATGGGGTTGGCGAGTATCAATCCCAACGTGCCTGCTTGTTTCTCGCCGGAAATGCTGCTGAAGGTAAAGGCTAACGCCACCAATGAGGCAACAAAACAGACATTGAAAAGCAAATCCATCCGGCCAAACAGCAGGGACGGAGAATCGCCGGCGCGAACGTCCTTGGTCGTGCTGAAAATGCCGGATCTCGACGTAATGACTTTGTCCGGTATGTAGTGGTCAAGTCCCGAAGCAAAAATGCTCAGCACCGAGGGCGGTCTGAATCCCTGGACCTCGACTCCGGAGGATACTTGCTTTCCATATTTCTGCCGGTACATCTGGTGTTCCAGTTGGTAATTCGCCAACCTCTGTTCATAATCCTTCCGGCTGACATACATCCCCAAAGGCATCAGCGTGAGAAACAACAGAGACGCCGTTACAAAGCGAAGATCGAGAACCGTTGTCACTATCTCTTTCTTGATCAGTGTTCCCAACATTCGTGTATCTCCACACCGATCTACCGCACATCGTATGGCATGAATCCCGCAAACGCCGCCGCGAAGAATACGACGTTGAATAGGCCGAGGATGCCCCAGTAAGGCAGCACTTCGCCCAATTTGTCTTTCAGCGGCTCCTCCTGGAATACGAAACGGGGGTGGTCACGGATATCAAGCGGCCAGCCCCCTTCCGGCGTAGGCTCGTTCTTGTGTGCCGCCGCCACGGCCGCCTCCACGCCGGATACGTACTTGCCGAAGCTGGAGCCATACTCGTGCAGGGATTCCCCGAAGTACTTCAAGCTTCGCAAGCCTGTTCCCGTGAGATCGCGGGCCACATAGACAAAATCCGCCAGCGGGGAAATGGCGGCGAGGTTCTTGGCCAGACGCGTCTGGGCCGCCGCCTTGGTACGCAGGTCCGCCCCCAGTGCGAGTATGGCCTTGTTCAGCCCTGTCCGAAACTCCTGCCCCAGCCGGGCACGCTCACTATGGAAGGCATCCACCATGGTCTTGAACTGGGAATCGGCGGCGGCCAATTCTTCTACCTTCTTTCGATTGTCAATCTGATCGCCGAAACCCAACGCTTCGAATTGAGAGAAGAGACTGCCGTACTTGCCCCGGAATTGCTCGATCGAGTCTTCTCCACGCTGTCGGCGCGTTGCGAAGCAGGCACGCTTGACTTCTTCTTCCTGCCTCTCCAACTCCCGGATCGAGGGAATGCGCCGAAGCTGGGCGGAGACGTAGGGACCGACGTTGGGAATGACCAGAATCAGGAGGACCCAAAGGAACAGGCAGTTGAGCATCGCGACCGACGAGGAGCGCGACCACGTGGAGACCATCAGTCCCAGGAGATAGAACGACGTGATGAACGTCAGGGAAGCGGCGAGCAACAGGCCCAATTCCGCCCAGGCGGAACCGTCCCACTGGATGTTGGGATTGAGCTGGATGCAGAGCACACCGGTCAAAAGCGCCAGGACGAAGGGGATCAGCAGGCTGGCGGCCCCCCCGAGGAATTTGCCCAGGAGGATCGCGGTCCGGGGGACGGAATTGGAGACCATCTGTCGGAGGGTGCCCCGTTCCCGCTCTCCCGTCACGGCGTCGTACGAGAACAGCAGCGCCAACAGACTCATGATCACCGTCACAATGAAGAGGAAGTCCAGACGCGGAAAGAGAACGGTCAAGGGATTCTCATCCGGGGAGTTCTGGGTCTCGTTGCCGGGAATGCCGATGATGAGCGGCCGAAAGCGTTCCGGGGGCTTCTCCTTCGGCGTCATCTGGTAGATGCTGATGGTCCCGCCTGTCGTGGCGAACTGGCTCAGGAATTCCTCATGCAAATTGACACGCTGGTGGTAGTCGGCCAACTCCTGCCGGTAGTCATGGGATAGAATGAGGATACAGGCCACGGTGACAATCAGGCACAGGGCCAGACCGATCATGAACCGCAAGTTCCGGAGATTGTTGAGGAACTCTCTGGCGATGATGGCTTTCAGCATAATCGTTTCCTCTGCCTGGGATTAGCGCACGTCATACCGCAGGAAGGCCACGTACGTGGCGGCGACGAACAACAAGTCGAACAAGACGAGAATCAGAAGGTTGGTCAGCCCGCCCCGGCCTAACACCGCGCGGCAGGACGTACGCTGATAGCTGAACCGGGGACGATCTTCCTCGTGATCATCCCTTCTTTCGGACAGGTAGTGCACCACGGCCTGCTTCAACCGCCGCTCTTCGGCTATGCCCGTTCCCGCCAGGTCGGTGGCCAGGAAGGTGAAGGCCGCCGTGGGGGAGATGCGGGTGATATTCTGCGACAGCGTCACCAGGCGACCGAAACGGTTGCGGTAGTCTTCCGTGACTTGATTCTGTTCCGAGCGTATGCGCGCGAAGCGCGCTCCTCTTATGTGCCCGTCCGGCAGTCGGGCGGCCTCCAGCCATCCGCCCATCGCGATGTGTCGACGTCTCAGCTCAAGCTGCTGCACGGTGGGAACCGCGACCAACTGACGGGCCAGAATATTCCCCAGGTTCGGAATGAGAAACACCAGAAGGGTCCAGGCGAACAGGGAAACCACCAGCGAGGAGGAGGATTCGTGCGTCAGACAGGAAATGAGCAGCCCCAGCGAGAAGAAGACGGCCAGATAGATCACGCTGCTGAGCAGGAATAGCCCCAGTTTGAGCCAATCATCCGGATTCATATCCACCGCAGGGGATAAGGTCACGAAAACTGTCCCCAGAAGCACGGCTATGAAGAACGACAGGATGAAGCTGGTGAATCCGCCGATCCATTTGCCCGCGATCAGGATCGGCCTTCCCAGAGTGCCGCTTAGCGATTGCCGCAGTGTCCCGGCCTCCTTCTCGCCGGAGACCATATCGAAGGCAAACAGCATGGCGCAGAGGGAGAGTATGACCTTGATGATGTACAGCAGATCCGGCACCGTGAAGAGTTTGAAGAGATCATTCACCGACTGCTGCTTGCTGCTGGCGCTGATTTGGCCGCCACTGCCTGCATAGGCACGACACAAGTTCTCATCAAGGCCCTTGGCAAAGACGGACAGCGGTGTGGGCGGGATCACGGCGGCCGCGCGCTCCGATGCCAAGATCTCGTAGTTCTCAATGGCCAGGCAGTAATCCCGATACAGGAGAAATATGCCGACGAGAATCAACGTGATGGAAAGAACAGCTATGATCGAGAACCTGTAGCTGAGAAAGTTAGCAAGTATTTCTTTGCTGATGATTGACTTGAGCATGGTTTCCTTCCTCACCCATTCTCATCGCACATCGCCGGCGCCATCGTCCGGGCCGAGGTCCGGACGAGAGACTCACGCCGCGTTCTCGGCCGCCTCCATCTCGGTCAGGTAGATCTGTTCGAGGTCCGCGTGTTTGAAGTCGGCCTTCTCGCGGATCGCGACCAGGCGGCCCTGCTTCATGATCCCGACCCGGTCGGCGATCTGCTTGGCCCGGAAGATGTCGTGGGTGGTCATCAGGATGGCCTTGCCCCGCTCGCGCAGCTTGCGCAACTGGTCGAGGAACTCGTTGGCGCTCTTGGGGTCCAGGCCGCTGGTGGGCTCGTCCATGATGATCGCGGGTGGGTCCTTGATCAACGCGATGGCGATGCCGAGCTTCTGGCGCATGCCCTTGGAGTAGTTCTTCAAACGCATGGTCAGCGCCTTCTCGGGCAGGCCCACGGACCGCATCACATTGTCCAACTCCTGGTTCTTCAGGCCGGACTTGCCGCCGAGCTCCGCGAAGAACCGCAAGTTCTGGCGGGCGGTGAACATCCCGTAGAGCTGCACGTTCTCCGAAACGTAGGACACGTACTTCTTGGCCTCCAGGGGGAATTTGTTGCAGTCGTGCCCATTAAGGAAGCCAGACCCGCTGGTGGGCTGGATGAAATCCAGCAGGAGGTTCACCGTGGTGGTCTTGCCCGCGCCGTTGGCCCCGAGCAGGCAGAAGATTTCCCCCGGCTTGATGGTATAGCTGACGTGGTCCAGTGCCAGCACGCCGTCCTCATAACGCTTGGTCAATTCCTTCAATTCGATCATGGGTATCGCTCCTTACTCAGGGACTTGTGATTGCCACGTTCTATCGTACGTCGTATCGCATGAATGAGATCCATACCGCCGCAAACAGCACCGCATTGAGAACCCCCAGCACGCTGATGTCCCAGGCTGCCCGCCGCACTGCTTCTCCAGGCGGCGGCTCCCGCTCCTGGAATTTCGGCACGGCGTCGAAGTCCGCCGGGTTCTTCGAGATGGCGCCCCAGTTTGAGACCGCCCAGTCGGAGTCGAAGAGAAGGTGCAGGCTGTGTGGATCGGCCGCATCCTGGTCTCGCACGTACTGCTTGAGTTCCTGGTGATATCGCTTGACCTGCCGATACAGATCGGCGCAGCGGCGAATCCCCGTGCCTGCGATGGTTTCGGAGGCTCGTGCATAGATGACGGCGGGAGACAGTCCGGCAAAACGCCGTCCGGCGTAGGCCTGCGCCAGCATGTGATCGTGTTGCTCGGTCCAAACCCGGTCCAGCATGTCGGCACGGGTGTTCAGGTAGCGTGCGGCCGCAGGAGGGTTGACCAGCGGGCTGTTGGGGTCCTCGCACCAAACCTCATGCGCATTCCTGCCGTACTTGCCGGCCTGGGCGTCGCGCTCCGCCTGCTGCATGGCGTCCATCCAGCGGCGGCGGAACTCGGCGGCGACCGGAACGCTGACGCGCGTCTCTGCGACCACGCTCCCGAAGCTGGGGATCAGGATCACGAGGCTCGCCCAGACCAGCAGAAGGACGACAATGCTGCTGATCGAGTGGGAGGCCCGGCTGGAAACGAGCATTCCCAGCAATAGGAACAGGGACAGGTATAGCATCGACAGTATCATCACGCCGAGGACTCTCAGCCAGTCGGTGCCCGTGATATCCACGGCCCGGGAGGAAACGACGACCAGGAGGTTGACCAACAGCCCGGCCAGCAGCGGAATGGCCAGGGCCGCCAGTGCGCCGAGGTACTTGCCGATGAGAAGCTGATGCCGGGGGACCGGGCCCGACAGCGCCAAGCGCAGGGTGCCGGTTTCCTTTTCGCCGGAGAAACTGTCATAAGTGAACAGCAGCGCGATGACGCTCCACGGGATCGATATGATGAAGACCCAATCGATATCGTTGAAGCGCCGCAGCAGAAAATTATGACGGCCGCCGACCACCGGCAGCCGTGCCAGGAACACGCTGGGCGCGATGACCAGATTGGGCAGGGACCGTTCGTACCCCTCGGCGCAGAGCGTCAGCGGTTTCGGCTTCCGCCAGAACTCCTGCCGGCAGAATGCCAGCTTGTACAGCTCCTTGGCGCTCTCCTCGAGTCTGGAGAGGTTGTCATTCGTCAGTTTCCAGTAGTCCTGCACCTGCTGCTCGTACCGGCGCACGTAGACGAACCCACTGGTGGCGAACAGCAGGATCGCCAGCAGCAGCGCCAGGGCGAAGCGCAGGCTCCGCAGATTGGCCAGGATCTCCTTGCGGATCACGGTACAGATCATAGCAAACCCTTGTACTTCCCTTCATCGGACGTCATAGCGCATGAACGCGGCAAACGACAGCGCAAGAAAGAGCACGTTGAAGAAGAGCAGTTCGGCCATGCCCATCGTCACCCCGCGCGCGTCCGGCAGAACACCGCTGCGGTCCACGAAGTCCGGGAACCCCTGCAGATCGACGGGCTCCAGATTCGCGATTCGTCGTTCCTTCCATCGCTGAAACTCTTCTTCGGGCATCTTGCCGTCGACATACTGCTGGTACACGGCCATGTCGGCCTGCGTGCACGGCGTGAAGAAGGACGGCAGCGTGTAGTCTTCCGTCCGGCCTCGGATGTACTCCAGGACTTCGCGTCGGTGGATGCGCGCCCTCTCGACGAAGGCCCGGCAACTGTCCGCGTCCGTGCCGGCCAGCGCCGCCATGACGGTCTCATAGACGCAGACCGGAGACACCCGCGACAAGTTCACGGCGAGGCGTTCCTGCCGGAGCAGCGTCTCGACGTACTGATGTTCGAGCGTCCACACTTTGTCGGCATACTCGACCCAGATCGGCACCCGTGCCGCGTTGCGCTTCACCACACCCTCGATCCACTTCGGGTCGCACACGAGGTCATAGCGCCGCAACATGGTCTCCTCGTGCCCGATGTGGTTGCCCTCGAGGGGGATCTGATCGCCGGCGTCACCGGCCTTGAAGAAGTACACCCGCTCGAGCTCGCTGCGTTGTGCGGCGAGGGGCGCGGCCGGCTCGATGGGGCACAGTTGCACCGCCATGTACCCGGCCATGTGGGGAACGATCAGCGCCAGGGCAATCCAGAAGAACAAACCCAGCATCAGCGAGGTCACCGGCTGCCGGGTGAGGCAGGACAGAAGCACTCCCCCACTGTACACGGCCAGAATGAACAGCGTGGAGCCTGCGTACATCAGGCCCAGGCGAACCCCATCGGAGACCGTGAAATCCACCAGGGGGGACAGCGACAGCATGGTCGTCGCCGCCAGGAAGGCCAGGGTCAGCGGGATGGCCAGGGTCATCCCTCCCGCCAGCAGCTTGCTCAGCAGCACCTGGTGACGCGCCACGGCGCCCGAGAGGGTCAGCATCAAGGTTCCCTTCGCCCGCTCGCCGGAGACAGCATCACAGGCCATGAGCACGGCCAGGAGGCTCAGAACGATCTGGTAGAGCAGAGTCAGGTCCAACTTGGACAGGATGGCCAGATACGGATTCGCGGCCCCGGAGCCGGCGCTGATCTCGGGCACGGAGTTGTCGCGGATGGCGGCCGAGTCGCTCACCTGGCTCTCGACCCCCCGACTGAAAACCGACAGTACGCTGGGAGGGCGGTACACGCGATGCGTCATCGTCACGTTGTTATAGACCTTCGCCGCCTTCAACTCCGCGTCGTTGGCGGCCACGTTCGCATCGTACTCCCGCAGGCGCTGGCGGTAATCATCGATCAAGCCGGGCATGAGCAGGACCGTCAACGCGACGCACGCAACGATGCCCGCCCCCACGCGGAACGTCATCAACTGGAGCAACAACTCCTTTCTCGTCATTTTCCAGATCATGTCATGTCCTTTCCGGCCCCTTTCCTCACCGGACGTCGTACCGCATGAACGAGATCCAGGCGGCCGCGAAGAAGGCCGCGTTGAACAACCCCAACAGGCTGATATCCCAGATGGCCGACCTCACGGACTCGCCCAATGGAGGCTCGCGCTCCTGGAACTTGGGGACCGTGTCGAAATCTACGGGTCGGTGGGAAACCGCCTGCCAGCTCTTGGCACAACCCTCCTCATCGAAGATCAGGTGCAGGCTGTTGGGATCCTCGCTGTCCACGCTATGGACGTACTGCTTCAGGTCGGTCTGGTACTGCCTGATCTGGCGGTAGACGGTCACGCAATGGTGGATCCCCGTCCCTGCCACGGCCTCGGCGACACGCTGGTAGAGAATCGCCGGGGAGAAGGACGTGAAGTTCCGTCCGGCGAACACCTGCGCCAGCATCCGGTCGTGGTGGTCTTCCAACACCCGATTCCGTGCCTCCGTGGCCGCCGTCCGGAGCCGGGCCCGGGCGGGCGGATTGTTCCCCGGCCAACTCAGATCGTGGGACATGCTCCCCGCCCGCTCCCCGTACTGGTCCCGATTGTCCCAGACTTGCCTGGATGCCTCCTGCAGATTCCTTTCCAGTTCCATCTGCGTGGGGCCCTTGAGAGACATGTCGGAAACGACTCTCCCCAGACTGGGTACGAGAATCACCAGACCGACCCAGCACAACAGCAGGATGACCATGGAGTTCGCGGCGTGGGCCGCCCGGCTGGAGACGGAGATGCCCAGCAGAACGAAGATAGAAAGGTACAGCAAGGCCAGCAGCACGAGAACCCCGATCCTCAGCCAGGCCGTCGGGTGCAGGGCGACGTCCGGCGAGGAGGCGACCACGATGAGACTGGCCAACATCCCCACCAGCAGCGGCAGTCCGAGCGTGAGCATGGCCGCCAGGTACTTGCCCAGGAGCACGGCGTATCGGGGCACCGCGTCGGCCAGCATGAGACGCAAGGTGCCCGCTTCCTTCTCGCCGCAGATGCTGTCGTAGGTGAACACCAGAGCAACAAAGCTGAAGATCATCGAGACAATGAAGGCCCAGTCGATGTCGCTGAAGTGGGGCAGGATGTAATTGCTGCGCCCCCCCGCTCCCGCCAGTTCCTTCGTGAACATCGTGAACTGGAACAGCGTGGGCAGCGACTTCTCGGAGCCCTCGGCGCAGAAGGCCAGGGCGCCCGGCCGGCGCAAGACCTCCTGCCGATAGAACGCCAGCCGGTACAGCTTGTCGCATCGCTCCCGCAGGCCGGACTGGTTCTCATTGGCCTGCTTCCAGTAGTCCTCCGTCTGCGTTCGATGCCGGTCCAGGAACAGGATGCTGCCCGCCACGAACAGGCCCAGCGCCAGAAGCATCGACAGCAGGAACCGCAGACTCAGCGTGTTTTCCAGCATGTCCTTGCCCACGATCCGCCAGATCATATCCAACCATCCTCTCTGGAAGAGACCATCATTCGCTTCTCCTCTTGCCCTCGTCCCATTACCGCACGTCATACCGCAGGAAGGCCACGAACGACAGGGCAAACAGCAGCAGGTTTGTGAAGGCCAGCAGGCCGAGGTCGGGAATCGCCCGGCGAATATCCCGTACCGCCACAGACCGATAGGTAAAGCGCGGCAGATCATCCAGGTTCAGGGGCGGGTCCTGGCCCTCTCGTTGCAGGCCCGCCATCTGCTCCTGCGTGTAGGGCGTGAACAGCGTGGTGGCGTTGAAGTCGTCGGTCTTGGCCCGCACGTAGTCGATCAGTCCCTTCCGCTGCTCCCCGACGGCATCGATGAAGGCCTGCCAACTGCCCTCGTCCGTTCCCGCCAATGTCGATATCGCGCGCTCATAGAGGCAGATCGGGGAGATCCGCGACAGGTCGGCGGCCACCCGCTTCTGCGCCGCCAGGTGGGCCAGGTAGCCCCGCTCGATCTCCCAGCACTTGTCGGCGCACTCGATGCTCAGGCGATGCCAGATCGGATAGTACGCGCTGTAGTACTTCATGGCCGCCCCTTCCAGCTTGCGATGGTAGTAACTGCCGAAGGCGTCCTCCGCATCGGACTGACTGCCGTCGCCCTCCATCGTCACGCTGTCCCGAGCCCTTCGGTCACATCCCTTGCGCCAAGTTGCGATCTGCGCATCCAGCGCCTTCCGCGACTCGACGGATCGCCTTTGGGAGGCGAGATAGACGCTCCCGTTGGGGACGACCACCACGAAGAAGACCCAGAGGAACAGCCCCAGGACCAGCGACGTCGCAGAGCGCCGGGTCAGGCAGGAGAACAGCAGGCCCAGGTTGTACATCGCCGCCGTGAAGATCAGGGACGCCACGTACATCAGAGCGATCCGCCCCCAGTCGGAGCTGGTCAGATCCACCAGCGGAAAAGACAGCAGGATGACCAAGGCAATCACGAATACGACCGTGACGGGCACGACCAGGACCATCATGCCCGCCAGGAGCTTGCCCAGGAGGATCGTGGAACGCCGGACGTGGCCTGAAAGAGCCAGCTTCAATGTCCCCCGCTCACGTTCTCCGCTGACGGCGTCGTAGGCCACCAGCAGGGCCAGGACGCTGATGACGATCCGGAAGATCAGCGACGCATCGAAGACCGGGAAGATGGACTGATACGGATTGCCCTGGGCCGCCGCCCCGCGCATCCGGGGGACCTGTCCCAAGGCGATGGTCGCGGAGGCGTCGATCCGCTTGTCCAGCCCCTCGCTGAAGACCGACAGTACAGCGGGAGCGCGAAAAACGGTGGGCCGGATGTTCCGGTAGACCTTCACCTTCTGCAGTTCGGCCTCATCCCGCGCGACGTTCTCGTGGTACGTCCGGAGCCGCTGCTCGTAGTCTCGTGCCAGGATAGGCACGAACACCGCCGTCAGGACGATACACACGATGACCCCCACCGCGAACTTGAACGTCATCAAGCTCAGCAGGAACTCCTTTTTCACGATCTGCCAGATCACATCATGCCCTTTCAGACCCCGTGGCTCACCGGACGTCGTACTTGCTGAACCGCACGAAGGCGATCGCGAAGAACACGATCGCGAAAACGACCAGAAGGAAGGCATCCATCCAACCGGCTTGCAGCGCTTCCGCCGTCGTCAGATACTGATAGGTCAGGTCGGGGATCGATGCCTTGGATTGGTCGAATCCCTCCACCGTATTCACACTACTCGCGGTAGAACCCCGCGTGTTGCCGTATCGCTTGACCACGAAGTTATCATAGATGGCTCGCTTGACTTCATCCTGATAGCGCTCGGCGTTCCTGGTGAACATCTCCGGGGCGGCGGTTCCGGTCCCGGAGAGGGAGGAGACAAGGTAAGTATAGCAGCTCACCGGCGACAGTCGTGAGAGGTTCACGGCCACCGACATCTGGATGTTTCGCTTGTTTCTGTAACTCTGTTCGAGTTGCCTCGTCGTGTCGGTGAGCCGTCTCTGGCACTCCCGGTCCAGCGTGACGACTTCTTGATCATACCGGGCATTCGCTTTTTTCTCCGTTTCATCTCTCGGGCCGGATGATACACTCTCCGAGTCGAGCCCGAGTTCCTCCCGGCAGCGCTCATACAATTGCCGCTTCTTCTGATCGAACTCCGCCTCAATCTGCTCCCGCGCGATTCTCTGGGTCAGGCTGGCGACATTCCGCGACTCGATCGGATACACTACTTCCGCGACCATCGGACTGACCTTGGGTATCCCCAGCACGAGGATCACCCAAACGAGGAAGGCAACCATGATGGAGGTAATGGAGCTATGCGTAAAGGTGGAGAGGCACACCCCCAGACAGACCATCACGAGGATGAACAGGAACGTCACGACCAGGATGGCCGCCAGGGCAGGCAGGCTCCCCGCCGACATGAGGGAAATGTCCGGCGAGGTGCTCAGGATCAGCAGGGCAATCAGCAGTGCGACCGTGAAGGGCATCAGCAGCGTCACGTAATTCGCGACGACCTTGGCCAGAAGGACGTCCGTGCGGCGCGTGGAATTGGAGATCATGGCGCGCAGGGTGCCCCGCTCCTTCTCGCCGGAGATGCGATTGAAGGTAAAGATCAGGGCGGCCAGAGACACGATGAAACTCACGTTGAACAGGAAGTCCGCCTTGCCAAAGAGTAGGGCCTCCGCGTTGTCGATCCCCGGCTCCTTGACCGCGCGGACGAGCCCCGACCGGGACGTAACCGCCTTGTCGGGGATGAAGGGGTCGAGGCCTGAGGCGAAGATGCTCAGCGGCGAGGGGGGGCGAAAGCCCTCGGCGGACACGTTGGCACCCACCTTATCCCCATAGTGCTGGCGATACATCTGGTGTTCCCGGTGATAGTTTGCCAGCCGCCGCTCATAGTCCTTGCGCCCTACGTACGTGCCAAGAGGAATCAGCACCACAGACAGAACCGTGACGATCACGAATCGCAGGTCGAGCACCGTCTCCAGGACCTCCTTGCCGATCAGGGTACGCAACATGCAGATATCTCCTTCCACTCGCTATCGCACATCGTATCGGCTCAAACCCAGGAAGGCCAGCACACAAAACAACACGTCGAAAAGGGCAAGCAGGAGAACGTCCGGCCAGCCGGCCTGCAGCGCCTGCGCCACGGTCGGGTACGTGTATTTCATCTCCGGCAGCACCGCCTTCGACAGGTCAAAACCGTCCGCATAGTGGTAGCTTTCCATGGATCTCCAGCGACGGACAACGATCTTGTCGTAGACGGCCTGTTTGACTTGATCCTGGTACCGTTGGGCGTTGGCTGTGA
>Ga0209163_1002362_pt1 | contig 16005 bp, 10 predicted proteins | sample MTBAKSrepl2MetaG_FD_187457 | JGI IMG/M metagenome (GOLD analysis project Ga0209163, IMG submission 187457) | Enrichment culture microbial communities om Arthur Kill intertidal strait, New Jersey, USA, that are MTBE-degrading - MTBE-AKS2 (Arthur... | ecosystem: Environmental > Aquatic > Marine >...
ATGAGGAGCTTAAGAAAAAAATCGAAAACATGGAGAAAAAATACGACGAGAATTTCAGAGTTGTTTTTGAGGCCATCAAGCAGCTTCTTGAGACGGAAGCAAGACCCAAAAGACGTATCGGATTTACTGTCGGAGAGCGACGGGCCAGATACGGAAAAGTGGCGAAAAAGGATTAAAGCCGGTCAACGGTCATTTATCAATATATCAATACCCGTCCCAAATTTTTCCCATTCATTTAAACCCGGTAAGAGCCGGGATGGTTTCCGATCTTCTTTCACTGAATGCATATGCCTATTCCGGTCACAGCGCTCTTATGGGAAAAGCAAAGCGCAAATGGCACAAATGGCTAGATGCCGGCTATGTTTTAGCCTTTCTTGGGAAAAACATCCGGGAAGCAAAAAGACGCTATTTTTCTTTTGTTTCGGTTTACGAGTTAAAGATCTCGATAACGGAGCTGGCAAAGATATTTGACCAGAGCCCCTCAACAATCAGCTACGCAGTTGAAAGAGGGAAAATAATAGCACAAAAGAACAATTACCGCTTAATACTTCAATAACTGAATAATTGAAAGACGTCCCCAAACATGTGCGGAGGCAATATGGAAGAGCTGAAGGCAATTCTTTGAGATAAGTCTGCATGCCGATCCCGAACACGAGGCGCTTTGACTGGGATAGGGCCAATGCCGGATTGGATCTCTCGTTCGGGCAGATACCCGTTGCGGACCATCCGCTTGCGGCCGGCTTCATCCTTTAGGTCAGCGCACTGGCTGAGAAAAAACTCTATCTCGGCTTCCAATGCCTGACTTAACAATTTACGTGCTCCTTGGCGTAAAATATCGGTGATCGGATCATCGACAAAGGACTCTGGTTTTTTCTGATCGGTTACGCTAATGTTGTTCATGGGTGGTGTATCCTTTCCTTTCTAAGGTGTCCGATTGACGGCCTGGAAACTATCAATCGGTGGATACACCGCCTCTTCCTCTAAACACAACTTTTAATCATAACTCAGATCCTAATGATATGAAACAAGATACACACAAACCCAGCGGGATTGCAACCTGGTCTGAAGATGATAGACCGAGGGAAAAGCTGTTTCGTTTAGGTGCTAAACACCTCTCAGATTCTGAGCTGCTTGCAGTGATTCTCAGAATCGGCGTTGAAGGAAAAAGCGCCGTGGACTTGGGGCAGGAGATTAAAGGTCGTTTTAAGACATGGCGAAATATGGCCGACGTGGACATCGCTGAATGGAAGCAAATCAAAGGATTAGGAATCACAAAAATCTCGCAGATACTGGCGGCAATAGAAATCGGACACCGGATTCAATCCGAGAAATCAAGAGAAGATGTATTGGTCAAGGATGCCAAACAATTGGCAGAAATCTTCTTCCCGCGACTACGGGATGCAAAAAAAGAATCCTTTTGGGTTGTTCTGCTCGACGGAAAGAATAATATCAAGGATGAAATTGAATTAGCCAAGGGAACCGTCAACGAAGTGAGTACCTACGTTCGTGAGGTTTTGATGACGGTCTTGCGGGGTTCGGCGGCAAGTTTCGCCATTATCCATAACCATCCTTCCGGGAATCCTGAACCGAGCGCTCCTGACATTCAATTGACACGCGAACTGGTATGCGCTGGGAAAGCCCTGAAGGTCAAAGTGCAGGACCATTTGATTATTGGCAATGACCGTTATTATAGCTTTGCAGAACACGGCCAAATCAGGGACCTTGAAAAGCAATGGGAGAATTATGTCCACACGAAATCTGATGGAGGCTGACATGGCGGGAAATCAGAACCCATATGTAACAAAATTCCTGACGATTTACAGCCAAAGCGAATTAAGCACTGCTGGTACGCGTGGCTACGACCCTCAAACCTATGTCGATACCAAGCTGGACCTAAAACTGACCCCTCGCATCTACTCCACAGAGACACGATTGGTCGTACTGACAGGCAATGCCGGTGATGGGAAAACAGCCTATATTCAGCGCCTGGAGTCCTTGGCCAAGGATCAAGGAGCGGCATTTTCCGCCCACACTGATAACGGCTGCACCTATACGCTGAACGGGATCGAATATCAGACGCTATATGACGGAAGCCAGGATTTCGAGGGAGCCAAGAACGACCAGATACTAAAAGAATTCTTCTCTGACTTGGAGGGAACTGCTGAACCACAGGGCGCTTTTACAAAAATTATCGCCATCAATGAGGGGAAGCTACGAGATTTTATTCTTTATAAGAAGGAATATACCTGGCTGGGGAAGCAAGTGCACCATTACTTCAATTGGGATAGTTTTACCCCTCATAACTCCTTGGTTTTCGTCAACTTAAACCTCAGATCTGTGGTAAGTGACAATGAAAATGAGCCTTCCATCTTTGATCTAATTCTCGATAGATTTTTAGATAAAGATGGTTCCGTAGGATTTTGGAACGCCTGTTCTCCTGAAAACTGCCATTACGCCGGTCACTGTTATATTCGATACAATCTTGAGACGCTTCGTCATACGGATTTGGGACCAATTGTCAGACATCGATTGAAACAACTTTTCTATTCCGTCCTATTCAAGAAAATAAGGCACATCACTGTTCGCGATATTCGTTCCTTTCTGTCGTATATTCTCATCAACAAATACTCATGCTCTCAAATACAGTCTGCCCTTGATAGCGGCTTATCCGTTATGGATCGTTTCTATTACAACGCCGTATTTCCAGATGACGAAAAAGACCGCCTTGCACAAACGATGTGTGATCTGGATGTCTCTCTTACGTCAAACCCCAAATTAGATAACTTCATTCATTTTCACGGCCCGGATGATGAGTTATGCATCAGACTTCTGGTACCTGGGCAGGAGGAAAAACAGGATCAGCCTTATCTTAAGCAGCTCTTTGCAAACCTGCCCCAAGGAACGGATGATAATGACCCTATCCGCCGTGACAACGCCCACCGCTACCATCGGTCGCTAAGGCGAAAGCTTTTTTTTGAGAGTGCAGAAGAGCAGATGAAAGCGGCAGGATTCCCTATATGGAAAGATTTTCTTCCCTATAAAAAATATGATCGTTTTTATCAGGTGGTTCATGCAAGAGAAGATCAACATTTTGAATTAAGAAACAACTTGACTCTTGCAATCAGCAAGTCAGAACGTATTTACAATGAAATTATCGGCAGCGAAAATCTGTGCCTCCGCTCTACATCAACAACGAAAGCCAATACCAAAGGCTTTTATAGCTTTGCCGCTTCGGACTTCAAGGTGATCGTGAAAGACATCGGTTTTCAAGAAGAGTTTTTGGAATATACGCCGAACGCTTTGTATTATCGGTACGTCGGTGCCGGCGCTAATCCAAAGAACCCTCTTGAACTCGAAATACCGATTGACCTTTTTGAAGTCCTTTGCCGAATCAGGGAAGGTTACATTCCCGCAGCCAGCGAGGTGCGGACCTTCTTCCTAAATCTCGAAATGTTCAAACGAAGGATTGCTTCAAAACGGCCCGATAAAATTTTTCTTACCGATGATGATTCAACCTTGTTTGAAATTCGGAAAGATCCTGTAAATAATCTGATCATGACCAAGGTAGGTGGATGATGGGAATTAACAAACAACATAAGGCCTTTCGTCTTGATAAAATCATGCCTATTGATGCAAACAACATCATTTTGGAGCAGGCGTTTGCCCGTTTTCTGGTGTTGATGCGTACCAAAGGTGTCCCTATTACCTCCACAACGAAGGTGACACTTTACCCTACAAGCCTCGTAAAACTGATCGCAGATGATCCGACCCACTTTCAGGGTATGACAACAGACACCCACAGGAAGCAACTGCTTGAAGACTGGTTGGCCAACGAGTTTGCCACCACCATCAAGGTCGGACGCAGCGGCGACGGCGAGGGGCGTATTGCCAACATGAAGCCGATTCACATGTCAACCATTAAACTGCTCGATCCCCGCATCCGAAGTCAGGACAGGGATCTTAGTAAATTTCTCTATAATGTCTTTCAAGAAAGTGACCTGATCATGGGGAATGAAAGTCTTCTCCTACCCTATTTGACGATCGGCACCGCGGACTTTGGTGATCATGACAGTAAGATCGATGAGAGTAAAGCAGCGGAACTTGATATTGAGACGTTGTTCTTGCTTCGCCTTCTAAACGATTTCAAAGTCGACAAGGTAGATAGAAGGAGGAGAATCGCAACCCATGATTTTATCTGCCCAGCCCAACGGCAACTGATGATCAATGATACAGCCCGCCTTCTCGTTTATAAAGATTCCATGCCAAGGCGGGAGCTTATCGAATACCTGATCATGCTTTTTGCCTTCCATGCCGCCCTTTATTGCCTGAAAAGTTTTCGCTTGATCAATCATTTGGCGGATACAAATCAATACCGGTGCCGCCATTGCCGGGGCATCAATATGGCCAACCTTGATCGTCTCTCTGAATGCGAGTTTCAGCCCGATATTTTCGTCGATCTGACAAACGGCCAAGACAAAGAATGCGATCGCATGGCCAAGGACAAAGTGGCTAACCATCATGCGGTAATGTATCGCTATTTTTCTTCTCATTATAAATTGAAAAAGGTCGATGAATTCGCATCCACATTCCCTGGTTACACAGGTTCATTGGAAGATTTGGTTAAATTCTTTTCGCATAAGGATTTAGACGCCTTTTTCAGAATGAGATTATCAGAAATCATCTCTGTGGAAGAAAATGAGGAATTAGATCCAGATATTAAGGCGATACGTGATTTGAACATGTCGCCTCTTGAGACCTTTGTCGAGATTGTGACGCAAAAGACCTTTGACACGCGATCGAGAAATCACAAATCGCTCCTTGCTTCTCTTTGCGGGATGGGAAAGGAGAGCGGTTTTTTGATGGGCGGCCGGGGGAGAAAAAGAAAGTATGTCTTGGGCAATCAGCTCCTGGAACTTTTAGTCCAGCTATCCGTCGTCGGCCATAACCAAAAACGGGGCTTTTTTACCCAGCCGATTGTCATCACCGATTTCGTGGAATGGTTAAGAAAACGATATGGGTTGTTGATTGACTGCAACCGAGGCGCGGAAGACACCCCCGAAGGGGCAAAGGCATTGGAAAATAATTTCAACGCCCTAAAAATTCGTTTGCGCCAATTGGGATTCTATACCGATCTATCGGACGCGTCCAATTCGCAGGTAATCCGTCCTCGATTTACGATTTAACCTGAAGGAGGAGATGGGTGACCAAGAGTCCAAAAGAACAGCCGGAAATCAGCGACGGAAAAATCGTCGATTTCATAGACGGCAAAATTAGGAAAGACAACGAAACAGAGCAGATCCGGCAAAACTTTGAACGGACGCTGATCGAGGAATACAATTACCTTCCCGAGGATATTTCAGTCGATTTCAAGATCAAGGTCATGGATGGGTCAAAAAGAGTTACGAAGACCATCCCTCTGATCATCCTTTACGAAAAGAAATCTTCTTCCAAGCCAACTCAAGATGATGTGTATGTCCTAATCATGGTCACAAAACCGAAAACCCAGCCCACCGACCTTTCCGGGGGCACCGAAGATCTGGAAAAGCTGCTTGCCGCTTGCGTAAACGCTGCCTTTGCCTGCTGGACCAATGGGATTGAGACCATCTATTTTCAGAAGAAAAAGACGAAGTTTGACGTTGATATTTTTCCTGTCAACGATTTCCCGCGCAAAGGCGAGGATGACACCGCAATTTTTACAACTGATCGGTCCCGATTAAGAATTGCAACAGGCAATAACTTACTTTTTGCGTTCAAGCGCTGCCATGACTTCATACACGCCAACCAGGGTGGCTCCAAGGAACAGATTTTCTGGGAGTTTCTCAAGGTCCTTTTCGCAAAGATTCATGATGAGGAGCAGGGCGGTCGGCCGCAATTTGCCATCCGCACCCTTGATGAACGAAATACGCCGACTGGTCACCTCATCGTCAAAGAGCGGATAGACGACCTTTTCAAATCCGTCAAAAAGAAATCCAGTTTTCAAGGGTTGTTCGATGATCTGGCCGCGGACATCCGGTTCCAGCCCGATGTCCTGACCTTTATTGTGGCGCAATTGGAAAAATATGATTTTCTCCATTCTTCAGTGGACGTCAAAGGGATGGCCTATGAAACTATCGTCGGACCGACCCTGGAAGGCACGCGCGGTGAATTCTTCACGCCCCGCAACCTGGTCAAGATGGCCGTCAAGATGCTCGATCCCAAACCGGACGATCGCATCCTCGACCCGGCCTGCGGCACGGGAGGCTTCATTGTCGTTGCCTTTAACTACATCGCCGAAAAACTCCGCCTGGCGGCAAGAGGTAAGTGGCGAAACCCCGCTAAGCCGACAGAAGATGAAGAACGAGCAGTCAATGAAAAAATCCATCAGGCAGGCAAACATGTCTTCGGTATTGATTTCAACGCCAACCTCGCCAAGACCGCCCAGATGAACATGATCATGAACAACGATGGCCGCGGCGGTATCTATTCCGTCAATTCTCTCTGGAAGCCTTCCGACTGGCCGAAAGAAGTAGCTGTAGAAATCACGCTATCAAGTTTCGACATTGTCCTTACCAATCCGCCCTTTGGCACCAAAATCAAGGTCGAAGGCAGCGAAATCCTTGGGCAATACGACTTGGCGCACACCTGGAGCAAGGAAGGGGACCGCTGGGTCATGCAGGGGACCCTCAAGACAGGCGTGCCCCCAGAAATCTTGTTCATCGAACGATGTTTCCAATTCTTGAAGCCTGGAACCGGAAAAATGGCCATCGTCCTTCCCGATGGCATTCTAGGAAATCCGGAACTGGAGTATGTCCGCTATTGGATCATGGCAAATTGTCAGGTTCTGGCCAGCGTAGATCTCCCCGTAGAAATGTTCTTGCCCCGGACGGGAACCCAGACCAGCGTCCTTTTCCTTCGCCGGAAATCGGATCAGGAAAAACTGGCGGAAAGTCTCTCCGGGGAACCGCCTGAATATTCCATTTTTATGGCTATTGCTAAATCCGTGGGAAAAGATCGTCGGGGGAATACGATTTATAAGAGGGATAAGGAGGGGCGAGAAATAATTCGACGCGAATTATACAAGCAATACGTCCATTCGACAGTTCTTGATTTTGCTCCGATCGTAGAACCGACCGGGCGCATCGTGGATGATGACCTGCCTGAAATTGCCAGGTTGTATTTGGAAAGGTTTAGGGACAAAGGATGACTGATTACGTAACGACTCAGGAAATGTTGAGTAGCTTATTTGTGCCGCAGGTAGCGGAGACGCCATCCTCCTATGTCGAGAGAAATTCATACAGGCTTGATGGGGGGATTTATTCATCTGAGGCGATCTCCCTCCAGAACCACATCAGATCAAACAAAAGGGATTTTACAAGACTATCGAGTATTGCAGATGTATTTGGATTTGGACCTTTTAAAAGAACATATATTGAGGAGTCTCAATTCGCGCTTCCTTTATTAACAAGTTCTGAAATTATGGAATTGGATCCAGAACCAAAGTTTATGGCAAAAGTGGATACCCCCAAATGGGCTCAATATCAAATAAAGCAAAGATGGATACTTGTATCCTGCTCCGGTACCATCGGCAATACTGCCATAGCGCCAAAAAAATGGGATGGCTGGGGGGTAAGTCAGGACGCCATTCGTGTCCTGCCGCAACAGGGTTATTTGGGCCTTATATATTCATTCTTACGATCCCCGTGGATGAAAGATGTGATTGTGGGAAAGAAGAGCGGCTCGGTTATTGACCACATTTATGAAAACGATCTCAAACTGTTAGAAGTGCCGATACCGAGTGAATCTTGCATCAGTGAATTAGAGTCGAAAATCGATGAAGTCCTTAATCTGCGTGAAGAAAGCGATGATCTTCTTGTGCAGGCCAATTCGCTTGTTCACACATTTAATGGCTTTCCCAAATTGCAGAGAAAAAAAATAGAAAGATCCTGCCCGGAAAGGGAAAGTGGATCTATCGTCATTTCTTCTTCAGATGTATTTCATAACAACCACTCCGGATCTGAGTATCGTCTTGATGCCCACTATTACAATCCCCTTGCACAACTTGCCATCAAAAATATCAGGCAGTGCAAATCCGAGGTGAAAACAATCGGCGATGTGACGGAAAGGGTTTTTATGTGCAATCGTTTCAAGAGGAACTATGTGGATGAGAAATACGGCGTTCCTTTCCTCTCGGGTAAAAACATCATCCAGATTAGGCCGACGGATCTGAAATATATTTCCCTCTCCGAAACATCAGACCTCGATGACCTCAAACTGGAAGCGACATGGACACTGATTACCCGTTCGGGTACGATAGGTCGTACGTGCTTTGTATGGAAAAATTACGAAAATTATTCAGCGACAGAGCACATTGTTCGTGTTGTTCCAAATCAAGAGGAAATTGATCCCGGCTATTTCTATGCCTTTTTGTCTTCCCCATACGGCAAACAACAGGTTTTGCGATTCAGGCATGGTTCTGTTATCGACGAAGTCACCGATAAGCAAATTAAAAAGGTCCTCATCGCTTTGCCGTCGGAAACGGAGCAAAAAACGATCGGCGATCTGGTACGCACGGCCTATGAGAAACGTGCCGAGGCTATTCGCCTGGAAGATGAGGCGCAGAAGATACTAATGGATGCCTTAACCCAATAAATCAGCCGAGATCAGGCTGATGTTTCGCGAGGTTTGACATGATCGAACTCAATCAGGAAATGTATCACCAGGAAATGGCCCAGGCCGTTTATGAACACTTGCGGGGTTTTCTGCTGACTAAAGAGAGGAACCACTGTCAGCGCGTTGAATATCTTCCCCGAGAGGTCATGGTGATGACCTGCGAAAAACTCCTGGAAGACAAGGCCTTGCAAGCCCATGACGTCGAAGCCTTTGTACTGACGGATCAAGTCAAAGAAGTGTACGAGATTGAAAGCGGCGCCCTGATCGAAAAAAGAAACCGCGAATCATTTGGGGTCCTAGTTGCCTTCATTCCTCAGGGATTGCGACTGCCAGCGGAAGATTCCTATGACATCCACACATTCAAAACCTATGATCTGACCGGTGTGCTGCGGGTTCACTGTAGGACAATCCTTGACAGCTTGAGTGAGCCGATTCAATCCATTGCCAGAACGATAATGGATCAATCCGCTGTCAAGCGGGAATCCGTGGATCGGCAGCTGAAATATCTCCTAGCGCTTAGACGAGATGGCAGCGGGTGGGAAGATGCCGGAGCCTATCTCCACCTGGTCGATCTGATCCCGGACCTGAAACTGGACGAGGGGGGCGTCGAGACGAGAATCGACCGAAACTATTATTGCGTGGAGGAAATAAGCAACCCGGATCGCACAATACTTCAGAGCATCGAAAAATTGGTCGCGAAATACGGACTCAAACCGGAAGAGAACAATCTGTCTCAAAACCTCATTCGCTTTTTCCGAGAGCGCAATGCCACGGAGACGGACAAATGGCTGAAAGAAATCTTGATCGATTCTGCTTGGCGGAGCCAATTGTCCTTTGACAAATGGTCCTTCAAGGACATCGCCAAAGACAAGGTTGAGATTCATCTTCAGCCCCTGGAAGACCCGAAAACAGGGGCTTTAGCCAGAGGATTAACTAAGGAAGGCAGCAATCTCGTTGCCAGCACCAGCCCGGCCAACCCCGTCCATATCAAATGGGAAACGAATCCGAAAAATCCTGATGAATTGGGCCATTATCTCGTCACTGTTGTCAGGGATACGGACGATGAGAATGCAGAGGAGGAGCTGCTCCGGCGCATTGTTAAAAAAGGGCGGAGCACTCTCAGGTTGGGCTTGAAGGATGTCGAATTGGAAGAAGGGGAATCGTGCGCCGGAAAAATCGTGATATACGCCAAGGACAGCGCCGGCCTCACGTTAGATAAGGACGAAAGCGAATCTTTCTGGATCGAAAGCGGTGTCAGTATCGATCCCGTCGTAAAGAAGATCAAAAAGATCCGCAATCGTGCCGAGGCGTTTCTTTACGCGGCCCATAAGCATCGAAAACCAATAGAAATAGACAGCGAAAACTGGGAGGAAGGAAATCCCAAACTTTACCGCCTGAAACTGAAAAACCGGGATATCTACCGGATTGTGATCAACAGCATTCTGTATGACATCGAGCGGCGAAACATAACCGATCCCATGAATGGCGGCGCCTGGTGGATCGATGCCCGTAACATGCCGCTTCTGAAGGCGGCAGACCTTCAACCTGTTCCAATTTCCGGCCACGCCATCCCTTGCTTGACACGTTTTTTTGAAGTAAGAAAGAGCCTCTTCCAATCCTTTCAGGAATGCGACGCCTTTGCCGTTGTGGAAACCTTGGATCTTCGCAGTTTCAGCGGTCTCATCCAGGATTATGCTGCCGCTTATCGAGACATCCTCGATGATGTTTGCCGAAGGCTTCAGGAGTCCGCTTCGGATGGCGACATCAATAATGTCCTGTCCCTGTTTCAAATGATCAATCACCTCGATACGGTTCACATTCGCCTGGGATCCCCGGATGATGAAGGGGAAGCAGTTCTTTTGTGCCCGACCCACCCTCTGCGACTCTTGTGGATGCTACAATATCAGAATCTCCTCTTTTACTGGGTGGGTTCTCTAAATGGCCTCGCCGAAGAAGAGGCCAACAAATTGTTGAACCCAGAGAAAATCACGAAAATAACATCTCTTAATATCCCGGCTGCCATTTCCCTGGGGCATGGAGAAATCTTTGTCAACAGTGACAATATCGACCTCTACTGGAGTATTTTTCCGAAGAGCAATACAAAAGACATCCGCAAGTTGAACAGCTATTTTTTCAGACTTCTGAATATCAAGGACAACAACGGCCATATTACGACCATCACGCCGGAGCAGATTGCCGATAAACTGTGGCGCTATCTCAAGCACCATCCGTATGTGACTACCTTGAAACTGAACGTCATCAATCCCGGCGACGGTCTTGTTATGCTCAATGCGATTCGCCTCTTGCAGGCCGATGACGATTTTAAGGATATGAATTACGATGTCGCCTTCTACGGAGACATGCGTTACGAAATGATGGGCAATGCCTTTGATCGGCTGACCGAGGAGAATCTGTCTGCAGAGGGCATGGAAAAGGATGCGGATGAAGAATTGCTCCGCCCCAATCCCAATCCGCTTTTCCCCAAGCTCCTTTTCTCCAAGAAAAAAGTGAAAGAAGGCGATTGGCCGAACAGTAGCGTTAATGAAAGCCATTTGTCGATGGTGATTGACAGATTCGCCACCAAGGTCCTGACGCGACCCATCGGTCAAGGGGTGGGCAGCTTCAGCCTGCATAATCTACTGGCCGAATACCGTACAACCTTTGATCTGAAGGGCGATATGGCCACATGGTCAAGAAAGATCATACCAAATCAGAATAACGAGATCCGAGACACTGGAAACTGGGCAGGCCTGATATTCGCAATTTCTGATCGGATGTTACGGCTTTCTTCCTGCTTTTTCAATTGGGGAAAAACCTTGGACGAGGTTCCCGCCGTCCAATTGGAACTGTCGGTCGTGGATAAATATATCATCAACCATGTCCACGAGAACTCTGATTGGGTCTTAACGATTGATCGTAATTTCGGGATCGAATATTTTGATAATCCTCGCAAATCCAGCGGTAACAGCTATCTCATCGACTATACGCCTGAATTTTTAGACAGTGTGGGTCATCGGTTGATTGTTTCCACCTACTGGCTGAGTGAAATCGAAGGCCTGATCAGGGACGGCCTGAAGAAAATGGGCATCCCGGGAACAGGTTTTCACGCCGTTCATATTTTAGATATCTTGAAATCCATATCCGGCAAACTGGCTTTGAAATTGATCAATAATCCCAAGGATGCCAGGGAGATCATCGGACTTGCCCTGACAAGGCTTCTCCTCGAAGAACAGGGCGACTTGGCGCATTCCGTACTCATTCCAATTGACTCGCATATTTCTCTATTCACCGAGCATAAACGGCAAGTGCATGATGAGACCTTGAGATTGCAGCGATCTGATCTGCTGATGGTGGGATTTGATCAGAATGCTATGAAACTCCGCTTAATTGAAGTGAAATTCAGAAGCGGCACCGGCGCTGGAGAAGAATACGGCCTAAAGGAACAGATCGTATCTAAGAACGGAGACACGCAAAGGGTGATTGAGGCCCTGTTCCAGCCTAAGATGAATAAAGATCGTTTTGATCGTGATATCCAAAATCATGAACTTGCCCGCTTGCTGGAATTCTACCTTGAGCGTTGCATTCGGCATGGGCTTATTCAGGAGAATTCCACTCATGAACAGACGATTCTAACCGGTATCAGCAAGATTATTCGGAACGACTTCCATATGGATTTCGAAAAATCGGGTTATATCTTTAATTTGCAGGGCGTCAGCAAAGAGCCGGAAAACTACAAAGATAACACCATCTATGTCATCGGTAAGGATAAGATTTCACAGCTATTTGACATTGACGAAGATGCGATAGAACCTCAGCAGGAAGAGGCGGGCGAAGCTGTTTCGTCAGAGCAGGACACAGAATCAGATGGAAGGGAAAAGAAGCGTGATGGCGCTTCACTACCTGGCAGTTTCTCTGAGACGGAGGAAACGGAAACCATTCGGGTCATGGCTGCGGGTGGTGATGAAGAAAAAGAAGACGTTAAAATAATTGAAACAAAAGGGGAAGAAGATAAGAAGGCGGTATCCCCAGCAGTGCAAAAGACGGACTTGCAAATCTATTTAGGGAAGAACAGTGATTCAGGAAAGGCGGTCCATTGGAATCCTTTCTCCCAAACTCCGAAAAAATTGTCCAACCAGCACATCCTGATTGTAGGAACTACAGGGGCGGGGAAAACACAGACCGCCAGCGCTTTCATTGACAACCTATGTGAACAAAAAGTCCCATCAATTATTTTTGATTTTCAGGGTGAATACATGGACCCGGAATTGAAAGATTCCCGTGGTCAAACCTTTCTAAACAGGACAAAAGCTCGCGTCATGGATGCCTCTGACGGTATTCCGATCAATCCTTTTGAAATTCCTACAGACAGATTGACAACTAAGAAACAAAATTATCAAAAAGTCGTTTACCAGGTAGCCGCAAGTCTGAAAAGGATCTTTGGATTGGGTGATATTCAACATGCAGAACTGAGGGATGCCATCAGCCAATCTTATGCTGTTAAAGGTTTTATTCCTGGGAACAAAGATTCATGGGGAAATGACCCGCCTACAATAACGGATGTATGGTCCATTCTAAAAGAAAAGGAAAAGATTGGGAGCGCTACAGTTCGAAACCTCAATCTCCGAATCGAACCGCTTTTCGCGACAGGCATCTTTCAGGATGAAGGTGGCGATTTGACTTTTGATGACATCCTCAATCATACAACCATTGTTCGCCTCTCCAATCTTGCAACCCCCGAATTAATGGTTGCCGTCAGCCGCTTTATGCTCCAGAAAATATACTCCGATATGTTGGCAAAAGGGCCAACCAATCAAATAAGGATATTTGCCGTTATTGACGAGGCACATAAACTGTCTTACGAAGAAACCCTGACAGAGTTGGTAAGGGAAGCCCGAAAATACGGGGTTGGTTTATTGCTGGCTTCTCAAAGCCCAAAGGATTTTGACCGGGTTGCGTTTGATCTAATGGGAACCAAAATCGCATTGCATCTGGAAGGCGAGGATGCCAGAATCATGGCGGATAACTTAGGCGTCATTGATAAAAACGACCGCGATATCGCCCGTAAAATGATCCTGAAGCAACCAAATCTCCAGGCCCTTTTACGCAATAACCACCACGAACCCTATATCCAGGTGGACATCGTGCCGTTTTTTAAAAAAGCTTGACGGGCTAAAAGGCACAGAAATTCTCGCACATTGCCTATGTATTGCTTGATGTGGTTTAAAAGAAACGGACACCGTGCTAAGAGCGATTAGAAAGGAAGAGAGGTGTCCGATGGAAGAGAAGCAGAACCGGGTAAAATTTACCAAAGAGTTCAAGCAAGATGCGATCAAGCTGGTTATGGAGCAGGGGTACAGTGCCAGTGAAGTAGGCCGGCGTCTTGGTGTAAACCATTCCAACGTTTCCCGCTGGGTTCGTGAATATCGGAGGGATGAGCAGGACATGGGGAATTCGTGAGTGGGAATTCGGGACGCTGGTAAGAAAGTAAATTATTGGGCAAAGCGGTCGCCCACATGGGGCGCTATCATTTATGTTTTCTGGGTTTCCATCTTCCGTCTAAAATAACGGGCCAGAGTGAATTGGACCCCGGTCATGCACCAGATCTTTAAAGGCGGCTCCTGATAGAAAGGAAGAACCTGTTTTCCGATGCCTGCGTTGGACATGGGACAGGGCATAAAAATGATTGATGAATTTATTCATAAGTTTTCTCGTCTGCGGACAGATAAAAACCGGAAGCGATGGTCTGCGCTCACCGCCCACCAGGCGCCTCATAAGCCATTTTTGCTGATGTCTATTATGGATCTCTTGGCTCAGGGTGAGATTACCGGAAAGTTTATTAAGCCTTCCCCGGAACTGCTCGAAACGTTCAATAGTTATTTTTCCAATATCATGCCTGTCGGCCAAAAAAGCAGCATGTCCTACCCCTTTTACCACATGCGAAGCGAGTCGTTCTGGAAGTTGGTTCCAAATGAGGGCTATAAAGATCTCCCCGGGTTGACGATCAGCTCAATGGTGAAACTTCGCGAAATATATTGTGGCGCGGAAATGGATGAATCGCTTTTCATTCTGATGTGCAACCCGGAAACGAGAGAGCAGTTGAGATCAGTTCTGATAAACACCTATTTCGCACCGGAGATCAGGCCTAAGATCGTTGAACAGGGTCAGGTCAATTTTGAGGCATATGAATACAGCCAGAACCTGTTGAAAGTCGCCGAAATGCAGACAGCATTCAGTGACGGGAGAGAAGATTCCGAAAAAAAGATAAAAGTAAGGGATCAGGGATTTCGCAAGGCCGTCGTATCTCTTTATATGCATCGATGCGCTCTGTGCGGCATCAGAATGCTTACTCCCGATGGACACACGATTGTCGATGCCGCTCACGTTAAGCCGTGGAAAGAAAGTTTTGACGACCGGCCGAATAACGGAATGGCGCTATGCAAGCTGTGCCACTGGTCCTTTGATCAAGGATTGATGAGCGTGGGTAAACATTATGAAGTGCTGGTGTCAAAGCGCGTGAGTGTGGAACAGAATTTTCCCGGGCATATCCTCACCCTGACCGCGAGGCACATATTTACACCGCAAGAACAAATTTTCTGGCCGGACCAGGCGAATCTGGACTGGCACCGGAGGGAAAGATTTATAAAGTAAGCCGAGTAAATCATCCTTAAAAGGGCTGGGGACAGCCGTGCTTTTCTTTTTCAAGAATGTACGTCAACCAGACGTCATCGTCCCGAATGGCCGACACGGCACGGTGAAAATAGAGAATTTCAAATCCAAGCTGCTTCAAAAGCTTCTGCAGGGTCTGATCCTGCCACAGGTAAAAAACCCTGCCGTCCGGCAGCCTGTTTTGTCCGTCTCCTTCCTTGAGGGTCAGCAAAATCTTTCCACCGGATACTACCCCACGGGCGACACGGCATAAAATCCGCCCAAACGCTTCGGGCGGAATATGCACCAGCGCCCCGACCAGAACGAGGCCTTCCACCGGATTTTCCGCAAAATTCCAGGTTTCAAAATCCGCTTCCACCACTTCACAGCCGGCGTGTCTGCGGGCCAGATCGGCCATCTCGCGGGAGCGTTCCATGCCCCGGACCCGGTACCCTCTTTTTCCCAGCCACAAAAGATCCCGTCCGCTGCCGCAGCCCACGTCCAGCACCCTGGCGCCGGAAGGAATATGCTTTATAAAGGGCGATAAAAATCCATCCGGGGCGACCGAAACCGTCTGTTTAAAATAGGAAAGCGCGTTTTCGTCGTAAAAATCGACCATGGATGCACCCTGACGAGATGTGTCGACCGGTCGCAATAGTCCTCTCCCAGCGGTCCGGATGAAAGGGTTATAGCAGGCTGCTTTTAAAATGT
>Ga0209163_1002365_pt1 | contig 15976 bp, 16 predicted proteins | sample MTBAKSrepl2MetaG_FD_187457 | JGI IMG/M metagenome (GOLD analysis project Ga0209163, IMG submission 187457) | Enrichment culture microbial communities om Arthur Kill intertidal strait, New Jersey, USA, that are MTBE-degrading - MTBE-AKS2 (Arthur... | ecosystem: Environmental > Aquatic > Marine >...
AGATCGCGCAGTTAGCGGGTTTTCCGCCAGGAACCTCGGGTTAAATGGCCAGCCATTCGCCCTCCTCGCGCCTTGCCATGCGCGCGCCTCGACACCTGAAAAGGGGAACTTATTTTTGCACAAGCCCTTAGTGGAGGACAGGCCCCTTGGGAGCCTAAAGGGGACGTCCGTGATATATGTACTTAAGATGTGCGCTTTCGGCAAGCCTGCATGAAATGCCCGGCGGGAGGTGCTATGTTCGGCTGAATCCTGAGAACGGAAGGAGGATAAGCCGAAGAAGCAGCACCATCAACTGGTCAAGCATGCCTGCCTGGAGGCTGTGGCAACAGCCTTCGATCAGTGGCGATCCACCCGGACGGGCCGCGAACGTATCCCCGAGCATTTGTGGCAGGCTGCCATGGATCTTTCCCCATCCTACAGCCTGTGTAAGATCGCCTCCGAGCTGAGGCTCGATTATAAGCGACTGCGGCATCGCATCCAAGAGCGTTCCCCTGAAACCCTGGCGTCCCGATTCATTGAAGTGCGTATGGACGCCCTTGTATGTGGCAATCAACAGTGCATTGTGCACCTGCGCTCGCCGGCCGGCTTCGAAATGACCGTCCAGGCTCCCACAGGATCTGAGCACCCCCTACCCCTTCTGGTAGACCATTTTCTGAGGCAGGCCAAATGATTCAGATCACCCCCCAGATGCGCGTCCTCGTCTGCATCGAGCCGGTCGACTTTCGATCAGGTATCGATCGGTTGTCTTGTATCTGCCGCCTGGCCCTGGGCGCCTCCCGGCAGCGGAACTGTCTTTGTTTTCTGCAATCGGTCAAATCAGCCGACTACGGAGCTGACGCATTCCGACTGACCGGGGAGCGACTCCGACAGGATCCTGCCGGTGCCCGACGTCATCAGTAATTTTTCTCCGCTGCAGTACCTGCACCAGGCCCGCGTGCCGGAACTCTTGCCGGCGCTCTTCGGGCAGGTATTCGTCCCCGAAGCGGTGGTGACAGAACAGGAAGAAGGACGCACGCCACTTCCCGGTTGAAAGGGGGGCGGTGCGGGACCGGACGCTTCCGCCCCTTGTCACGCGCCCCGGATACGGGCGGAAGGAAGTCCCCGTCCCGGGCCTTGCCCCCCCCCCAAGCGTTCTACTTCTGTTGGATGATCGAGACGCACGCGGGTATGCCCTGGCATTGGAGTTGGAGATCTGCGGCACATAAGGTCTTTTGTTGTTGCCAAAGGAGCGAGGCATCGTCCATGCCATCACACCCGTTCTGGATCGTTTATAAGCCCTGCGGTTCCGGTTCGACGCCAGAACTCGTCGGATTGTGCCGCAACTCGCCGGTGAGACCACTTGAAACGTATAGGAATTTCGGGATAGATCATGGGCTCGGCCACGAGGCAGCGGGATACGGGTGGCTGGGTGGAGCCCGGGCAAACCGGATTCCGGGTCACCCGCAATGACGGTGTTTTTCATCTCCGGAGTGCTCAGGGGAGAAAGACGGCTCCGACCGGCCGGTCGAAAACAGGACGAACTCGGTGGCCGAAGTTGTGATCAAGTCCGGAATTTCCATTCTGAGTGAACAAACGAAGGGCCCGGTGGAAGCCAGGGGTCCGTGGGCACCCGAAGGACTGCGCGCGCGGTTATCTTGAGGAAAGGAGGAACACAGCCATGCGACTAGCACATGCCAATGGGATCGAGATCGCATACGAGACATTCGGGGACAGGGCGGGAAGGCCCCTTTTGCTGATCATCGGTTACGGCGCCCAGATGATCGCCTGGTCGGAGGAACTGTGCAACCAGCTCGCTTCCAGCGGGCATTACGTCATTCGGTTCGACAACCGAGACACGGGGCTTTCCACCAGGTTCGAGGAAAAGGGCGTGCCTGACCTGGCGGCTTTGCAAGGGGCTTTGATGCGGGGGGAGCGACTGGAGGTCCCGTACACCCTCGATGACATGGCTGACGACGCCGCAGGCCTTCTCGATGCTCTGGGTATGGCGAAGGCCCACGTTTGCGGCATGTCCATGGGCGGGATGATAGCGCAGACACTTGCCCTCAGACATCCTTTCCGGGTCTCGAGTCTCATCTCCATCTATTCCCACACGGGCAACCCCGCGCTTCCCCGGCCCAAGCCGGAGGTGCTGGCCGCCCTGATGACTCCCCCGCCGCAGGAACGTGGTGCTTTCATCGACAATATGGTAAGGGTCCTGCGAACCATTTCTGGTCCGGCCTTCCCCCCGGACGAAGGGCATGTGCGCAAACTGGCCGCCGAAGGTTATGATCGAGGGTTCTATCCGCAGGGGGCAATCCGGCAGGCCGCGGCCATGATGGTACAACCCAACAGAAAGCCGGTGCTCGCCTCGCTCAAGGTGCCGACCCTTGTCATCCACGGTAAAGCCGACCCCCTGGTACCCGTGGAGGGAGGAAAGGACACCGCGGAGGCCATACCGGGCGCGCGGTTATTGCTCATCGAGGACATGGGCCACGATATCCCTTACCGGGGAGCATGGCCCCGGATAGCGGACGCCATCGCCCAACACACGCGTAAGGCGCATGGATGACGGGCATGAAAGGTGGCAGCGGCGAGGCAGTTGCAGCCAGCCGCTGCGAAAACCCGAGGGCCCTTGACGTTGGCAAAAGGACGTGCACAAAGGAGGAAGCTCCATGACAAGACCCGTTGTGGCAGTTGTCAAATACGAGGACGCATACGATTCTCTGAAAAAGGCGATCGAAATGAGCGATGGACTGGCGGACTTCAAACAGGACGACAAGATCCTGATCAAGCCGAACATCGTGGAGTGGGATTTCGAGCTCCCCTTTCCCCCTTTCGGGGTGGTTCCGACCAGCAAGGTGATGTCGGCCCTGGTCCGCATCCTGGCCGAACACGGCTTTCGAAACCTGACCATCGGTGAGGGGACCCCGCTGCCCTATGCCAAGGGGAAAGGACACGCCGTCTTCAAGGCCCTGGGATACGAGAAGTTGAAACAGGACTACGGGGTGCAGCTCGTGGACACCGATGAGGAGGAGTTTCAGCCCGTGGATTTCGGGGAGTTTGAGCTCTCCATCGCCAAAAGGGCCCTGGAGGCGGACAAGATCGTCACCCTGCCTGCTCTCAAGGCCCACGGGTCGTGCAAGGTGTCCCTGGGGATAAAGAATGTGAAGGGCCTGATCGCCAGGAAATCCAAGAGGCTGTGCCATTCCCCGGAATACCGCCTGGATGAAACCTTCCCCAGGCTGTTGGAGAAACTGCCGGTTGCCCTCGACATCGTGGACGGTGTCTTCGCCCTGGAAAGGGGACCCTTTCACTCGGGAAGAGCGTACCGCAAGAACCTCCTCATCGTCAGCCCCGATCCGTATGCTGCCGATGCGGTGGCAGCCCAGATAATCGGCTACGACGTGAAGGACGTCCCCCACCTGAAATTTTGTGCAGAACGTTACGGGCGCAGCACGGAGCTTTCCGACATGGAAATCAGGGGGGAAAACGTGGCAGACCACAAGACCTTTCTCGATTGGGACGTGCCGTGGACGGAAGACGGACGAGGCCCCATAGGCTTCGAAAAGCGAGGGATAAAGGGCCTTGCCTACAGGAAGGACCAGTATACCGTCTGTACGGGGTGCACGAAGATCGCGGACCCGATCCTGATCATGATGATGGGGGCCTTTAAGGGCGAGCCTTTTGAAGGTATCGAGATCCTTTGCGGGAAGAGTCTCCAGGCCTCGCCGGGCTTCAAGAAGACCGTGCTTCTCGGAAAATGCTCCTGTGAGGTCAACGAGGGAAATCCCAACATCCAGAAGGCGATTGCCATAAAGAGCTGTCCCGCGAGTGTGCAGAAGTTCCGGAAGCTCATGGCCGAAGAGGGGCTTGAATTGGACTATGAGCACTACGTCGGTTTTCGGAACCACCATTTCAACCGGTACGCCAAAGACCCGGCGACCTTCGACATGGGCCTGTATTCATGAGAACGCGGAGGACAGAAGCAAGAAGCCGGAATTGAACGGTGACGAAGTACCCCCCCCCGGCCCCGTAACGGGGTTCCTCTCCGGTGCCTGACCAGGGCCGGGGGGGTGCCAGTTGACCCTTTACTTCCTGTATTGGGGCGCTCTCTTTTCCAGAAAAGCGCTCATTCCCTCCATGGTTTCGCCGGTACAGATCACCTCCTGCATCAGCTCCGGCTCGCAAACGAACATGTTGCCGAAGCCCTGCATGGAGGCGCCCAGAGCGATCTTTTTCGTAAGGCGTATGCACGTGGGGCTCTTGGAGGCGATTGTGGCCACAAATTCGTGGGTGGCCTCCATGAGCCTGTCGTCGGGAACGACCCGGTTGGCAAGGTTGAGGCGAAACGCATCCCGGGCGGAAATGGGCTCGCACAACATGACGATTTCCATGGCCCTGGACGCCCCCACCATGCGAACGAGCCTGGGGGTGCAGCCCCAGGTGTAGTACGTGCCCACCTGGGCTTCCGGCACCAAGTAGTATGCGTTTTCGGTCATGATCCTGAAATCGCAGGCCATGGCCACCGCCATGCCGGCGCCGCACACCACCCCGCGCATGGCGCATACGGTGACCTGCTCCAGGTTCTCGAGGCTGCGCATCATCTCGTGGCCCGCAAGCTGCTGGTAACGACCGTCCTCCGGGGTGAACTCCTCTCCTTGTATGGCCTTGAGATCCACTCCGGCGGAAAAATGGTCCCCTTGGGCTGCAAGAATCACGAACCGCGCCTCGCGGTTGGTTCTCAGGCCGTGCCAGAGCGCGATCAACTCCTCCAGCATCCGGTCGTCGAAAAGGTTGAGTCGCGGCCTGTTCAGTGTGACTGTCAGGACCTCACCCGCCTGTTCCACTGTCAGTGTCTTGAAGTCGGTCATCCGGTGGCCTCCAATCGTCAATCTTCAATGGTCCTTGCCGCTTCCTCGAATCTATCGAGCTGTTTTTTGTAGTAGGCCGGGTTCTCCGGTTTCATGGCGAGGGCCTGGTGGGCCGCCTCCACGGCCTCCCGTGGCTTGCCGCTCGCGTAGAGGGATTCGGCCAGCGTGTCGAGGATGTGGGCCGCGCTTTTCAGAAGCACTGCCTTGCGGGCAAGCTCCAATGCCCTGGGGGGATCGCGCAGTGCCTTGTCTTGGGCCGTGACCAGGAGCCATGCCAGGTTGTTCAATGCTTCGGGGTTGGTGGGTTCCAGGGCCAGGGCTCTTTCGTAGGCATCGATGGCTTGGGCGTACTGCTTCTCCTCGTAGTAAATATTGCCAAGGAGGAAGATCAGGTCCGCTCTTTGCGGACTCGATTGCAGTTCCCGCAGCAGCATTCTTTCCACCATGCTTCGCTGCAGGTACTTGCCGGGTTTGCCGAAGTGCAGGGCATAGAGAGCGAAACCCGCGACGAGCACCCCTGCTGCAAACAGGACCATGGAGCGGCTCACCTTCTTCTGGTGGCGGGAAATCCAGCTCCTGTCCTGCTCGCACTTTTCCAGGTAGTCGATCCGTTCCCTGATGCTGAAATGGTGCCAGTTGGGCTTTTCGGCGGGCTGCCCGCTGTACCATGCGATTTTTTCGAGGCAGGTGATGAGGGGATGGGAGTCGCTTATCAATTCGTAGACGTAAAGATCGGCCTGGCGCTCGAAATTGCGCATGAAAAACCCGAACACGTACCGGAGGTACACCCAAAACAACGCAATGGTGAAAAAGGCCGTGGTAGCGGAAAAAAGACTCGGATGGCTGAGCCACTCCCCCCACGGCAACCACGGCTGCAGGAAGAGGAAACCGTACACGAAAAAGTCCGCAACCGCAAAGGCGAAGACGATGTAAACCCCCAGGAAGACCATGTAGAGAAGAAGGTGCTTCTTCTTGGCATGCCCGATTTCGTGGGCGATCACCGCGTCCATTTCACCGGGACTGAGGATGCGCAGGAGGGACTCGGTGACGAGCAAGTACCGAAAAGGGGCCGCAAGACCCATGATGCCCGCGGTGAGCATCCTTCCTCCGAAGAGGGGCCAGTTGAGGATATCCGCGTATCGGAAGCGGGCCCTGCGGCAGATGGATTCGATCCGTCGGCGCGCTTCCCCCTGGGGAATCGGGGTGCAGCCCCAGGACCTTTGTATGAGGAGGGGTGCAAAAAACGCGGCCGTAGAGAGAATGAGCAGCAAATAGACCACCTGGCCCTGGCTGGTGGCCAGAAACCGGTGCAGGGCATCGACGGGAAGAAGATTGAGCAGGTCCGTCAGCCCCGAAATGAACATCCACGGGACGAGCACCGGGGCGCCCAAGGCCATGTTGCTGCGCACGTACATGCCCCTGGACACATAGCCGGGATGAAGCCGCAGGTAGCTTGCATGACCCCGACGCCACACCAGCACCATGTGTGCGTAAAACAGGGCGGCGAAGAGCAGGGCCGCGAGGGTGGGCATGTAAGGGGCCGGAGGGAGCAGGAGGCACCACGATTTGAGATCGAGGATGTAGACATAGCCTGCGAAAAGGACGACGGCGAGGGCCGTCTGCTGGCCCATGAGACGGTCGAATGCCGGGATCATGTGGGGGCCGGTCCCCAGGCGATCCAACCGTCTCTCCAATACCCTGAATCTCAGATCCGTATGGGCCGCGAAAAGCACAAGGGCCCCCAGCAGTGAGAGAAGCGCCAGCGAAAGAGCCGTAAGGGGCTTTCCCGTCGGTTGGTGGGTGGAATAGATCAGCAGGACGATGATAAGGGTGATGGCATTGACGAACATGCGGGGAAAAACCTCTCCTTCTCACTGTAGATGCATCCGCAGTATTGCTGGCGGTACAAGCCCAGGCGTCGTGAAGTCTCGACCCCTTCCTTCCATCCCTTGCGGAAATCCTCGGGAAGAAAGGGGACCCCGTACTTCCTGCCCAAGGATTCCCCCATGGCGCATACCATCTCGTGCTTCTGGTGCTTGCTGTACAAAAGGGTGGTGGTGAAGGCATCGAAGCGACCCCTGCGGGCAATGACGGCTGCTGCCTTCAACCGCTCGTGGTAGCAGTAGCGGCACCGGTTCGCTTCGCGGAAAACCACGCCTTGCAGGAAGCCTTCCAGGTCGTAATCCTTCTGGTAGACGACTTTCAGTCCTTCGGCGTCTGCGTAAACCTTGAGGCACTCCTCCCGCCTCAGGCATTCCTGGAAAGGGTGGATGTTGTGCCGGTAGAAGAACCCCATCACATCGTGACCCGCCTCCCGGAGAGTCTTGAGCGGGTAGACGGCGCATGGGGCGCAGCATATGTGGAGGAGGACCTTCACGGCCTCTTTCCGAAGATGGCCGTCCCTATCCGAACCATGGTGGCCCCCTCTTCGATGGCCGCCTCGAAGTCGCCGGTCATTCCCATGGACAGTTGATCCAGTCCCCCCCGGGCAAACCCCTGTCCGGCCAGGCGGTCGCGCAGCGTTCTGAGGGCTGCAAAGTACGGACGGGCCTTTTCAGGTTCGTCGAAAAAGGGGGGCAAGGTCATCAAGCCTCGCAGGCGCAGGTGCGGCATCCGGTCTATCTGTCTCAAGAGATCCCCGGACCCTTCCACGTCGATTCCTGATTTGGTCTTTTCCCCACCCAGGTTCACCTGCACGAGGATCTCCTGGGTCACGCCGACCAGGGCGCAGCGTCTTTCGATCGCGTCAGCCAGTTTCACGCTGTCCACCGAGTGTATGAGCGCGAAGCGACCGACCACGTAGCGCACCTTGTTGGTCTGGAGATGACCGATGAAGTGCCAGGAAACGGGAAGGTGGGAGAGAGCCTCCATCTTGTCGAGCGCCTCCTGGACGTAGTTTTCTCCGAAACATTTGAGGCCGGCCGATGCGGCTTGAGCCACCTTGTCCGCGGACACGGTTTTGCTCACGGCGACGAGATGGACCGATTCCGGATCGCGTCCGCATCCACGGGCCGCCTCGGCGATCCGATGGCGCACCTTTTGGATGTTACTGTGCAAGGTCGGGATCTGGGAGCTTTCCATGGCAGCGGCGTATCACTTTCTGTCCGACAAGCAGCTCGATCACCTCGCAGACGGGCAGCCCCACCACGCTGGTGTACGAACCGTGGACGCTTCTCACGAGGCTCGACCCCAGCCCCTGGATGGCGTAACCTCCCGCCTTGTCAAAGGGTTCACGGGTGCGAACATACCAGTCGACCTCTTTGCGGGTCAATTCCTTGAAGCGGACATGGCTGGTGACCGCATCGGAAAGGCTCGTGTGCAGGTCCCGGCAGCAGAGGCAAAAGCCCGTGACGACACGGTGCGTCCTGCCCGATAGCAGCTCCAGCATCCGTACGGCCTCCTCGCAGCTCGAGGGTTTACCGAACACGGTATCCCCCACCACCACGACGGTGTCCGCTCCGATCACCCAGCTTTCCGGGTGGTGACAGGCCACGTCGTGGGCCTTTGCCTCGGCCAGTGTCTGCGCGTACCGCCTGGGCGGACGCAGTGGGAAAGCGGTTTCTTCGACGGCGCTGGGCACCACGGAAAACGTGATGCCGGCCTGTTCCAGAAGTCGGCGACGCCGTGGGGACCGCGATGCAAGAATCAGTGGGACACTCTGCTCATACTGCATGGCCGCTTCTACCAGAAGGAGCCATGTATGACAAGCCGCTGCGGCACCCCGCTGCGCTTGACGGAGCCCGGCGTATCGACTACCTATATACATTGCGCGGCCACAAACTGCGCTTTTTATCCCCTCACCTCGACCCTCTCCCAGAAGGTGGGAGGGATGCCGGAAATCGCAGTTTGTGACCGCGCGCAGTATAAGAAACGATCCCCCCGCAGAGCCCCCTCTTTCAGTGGGGGCCGTCAGTGAGGATGTGCGCTGGAGCAATCCAAAGGAGACCGATCCGGGTACCGGGCCCGTGCAGGGATCTGTGGGAAAGAGGCAAGGGGGGCCCTGGACGGGGTCTTCGCCCCCATGTGTTACCGCGGGGAGGGCATGGCGGAAAGCGACGACATCTGGACCCATCTGAGGCCAAACACGGCGGTCCTGCTGCGGGTTGAACAGGCACGGGAAATGGACCGGAAAGACGACGTACGCAGAACGCGCGTTCTCGATGTGACCCAAGAGCACATCGTGTGCGAGCAGCCGGATAGAAGGCTCACCCGCCGATTGGAGGGACGGCTGATGGACATCACCTATCTGGATAAAGATTCCAGTGGTGTCCCCACCCGGAGGGTCCTGGAATCGAGGCTGCAGCGTGTGGGCGAGTTCGCCCTGGTGGGGGGAAAGACCGATGCCCTGTTTTTCAGCCTCCCGCACCGGGTCCACACCGGGAGCATTCGCCGCCACTTTCGTGTCTCCGTCCCGGTGGACGAGGGGGTGTACGTGGTCGTGCGGCGTCCGGACGGCAGTCCCCTCGGCCCGGTGGAAAGGTACGTCTTGGTGGACCTGAGCCTTTCAGGCGTGCGTTTTTCCTGCAAGAAGAGGGTGCGCACCGAGGCCGGGGCGGTGGTAGACCCTGCGAGCCTGCTGCGGGTTGCCGACAGGATACGCACCGACGTGTACCTGGAGGGCAGGCAGGTCCTGTGCGCGGGCGCCGTGGTGCAGGTGAAGATTCCCCTTACAGGTGCCCAGCAGGACGTGATCCACTTCGGTGTGGAATTCACCGAATCCTATGAGAAAGACGACGAAACCGGCAAGTTGCGTGCCCACCGTTTCCGTGAAAAGGACGCACGTTTGTTGGCGACTTACATTTCCAGGTTCCAGAGGAGGATCCTGAGGAAGGAAAGCATGGTGTGATGCGCCCGAGATGACCCTTGACAGCCCGCCGCGATGCCTCTACCCTTTCAAAATTTCCCGCTTCTTACAGCCTCGTGAAACCCGCGTTTCCGCGAGAAGAAAGAGGCATCGACGAATGGGGGTTGGCCCCATTTTCGACCGGCCGGTCGTTCACGGTAAAGGAGGGGGAGAACCTGTCCCCGCAATCCTGTGGGCACTGTGCGTTTCCCCCGGACCTGGGCCCGATGGTCGGAAGGGCAACGATCTCACCCCGTGGCCGAAGTTGAGGGGGAGCCAAGCCCAAAGATAAGCATGGACACGGGTTCCGGATGGGCCACACAAGGAGATGGCGACAGATGGAATGGACAAAGCAGTGTGTGCGGCACGTGTGGTGGAGGGTGCTCTTTTCGCAGGTGGTCTTGTTCGGTGCGCTCTACACGGTTGTTTTGTGGAGGATACAGCAACTCGAGGACCATGTCCCTCTCCTGGCTCACGGCGTGCAGGCCGGGTCACCATGGGTGGAGACACTGGCCCGTTTGGAGCAGCAGTTGGGGCGTGCGTTCCCCCAAATGGGCGGTCTTTTCCTGGCAGGTGCTGTCGTGGCCTCGCTGCTGACATGGCTTTGTTTTCGATGGGGCCTGCTGCGTTTCGCGCCCCGTCAGGCGGAGCCCGAGGCGGTGCCGGCAAAGGGGGAAAAACCCCGGGTGCCGTCCGTGTTGAAAGGAGAGCGCACGGAAGCCTCCCAGAGGGGGAAGGAGGAGGACCAAAGGCGCTCCCTCCAACTGCTTTCGCTCTTGCAGCGTGAAGGAAGACTGATGGATTTTTTGGCAGAGGACCTGGGCGCTTACGACGACGCACAGATTGGGGCGGCGGTGCGCGGTGTGCACGGGACCTGCAAGGCCCTGGTGCAGAAATACTTGGCCCCGGAAGCGATCATGGAGCAAAACGAGGGAGACACCGTCACCGTGCCGCCGGGGTTCGATGCGGCGTCTATCAAACTGACCGGCAACGTTTCAGGAGATCCACCTTTTACCGGGATCTTGCAGCACAGGGGATGGAAAGCCACACGTTTCGACATGCCGTCCCCTGCGGGCAAGCAGGATCATCGGCTCATAGCCCCGGCGGAAGTGGAGATCACCTGATGCCGCCGGGAGTCCCTGGCAGACCGAGCCCTGTCCCAAGGAAAGGAGTGGTCTGTTGTCCGATCCGGTATATGTCATAGGAATCGACCTGGGCACCACCAACAGTGTGGTGGCTTACAGCGAAGTCCAGGTCCCCAAAGGCCGCGAGCCCGAGATCCGCCTCTTCCCCATCCCACAAACGGTGGGTCCCGGCTCCATGCAGGAGCAGGAGATTCTGCCTTCGTTTATCCTGCTCCCCGGGGCCCACGACGTTCCCCAGGGGGCCCTGGCCCTTCCGTGGGACGAGGGGGCCACCATGGCGGTGGGCGCCTACGCCCGTGAGCGCGGAGCGGAGATCCCCCACCGGCTCATCGCATCGGCCAAGTCGTGGCTCTGCCACACGGGGGTGGACAGGAACAAGAAGATCCTCCCGTGGGGCGGCCCCGAGGAGCCGCCCAAACTGTCCCCTGTGGAGGCTTCCGCTGCCGTCCTCGGTCACATTCGCCGTGCGTGGAACCACGTGGTGGCTGCCCAGGACCCGGCCCTGCGGTTCGAAAATCAGGAAATCCTCCTGACGGTTCCCGCATCCTTCGATGCCGTGGCGCGGGACCTTACCGTGAAGGCTGCGGAAATGGCGGGCCTGGGAGCAGTGATTCTTCTCGAAGAACCCCAGGCCGCATTTTACGCCTGGATTTGGGGCTCCCAGGGCCGGTGGAGGGAGAAGGTGTCCCTGGGGGACATGATACTGGTCTGCGACGTGGGAGGCGGCACGAGCGATTTCAGCCTGATACGGGTCACCGAGGAGGACGGCGACCTGGCTCTGGAAAGAATTGCGGTGGGCGAGCACCTTCTGGTGGGGGGAGACAACATGGACCTCACCCTGGCCCACACCGTGGCCGGCCGGTTGGGCGGCGAGGGCAAGAAGCTCGACGCCTGGCAGCTCAGGAGCCTGTGGCAGAGCTGCCGTATCGCCAAGGAGCGGCTCCTGGCCCGGGAAGCCGTGGAATCGTGGCCGGTAACCGTCCTCGGCAGAGGAAGGGGCCTCATAGCCGGGACCCTGAAGACCGACCTGACACGCGCCGACATCGAAACCGTTTTGACGGAGGGATTCCTCCCTTCGTGCGACAAGGGGGCCTTGCCGAAGAAGGCGCCGAGGGTGGGCATGCGGGAACTCGGGCTCGTTTACGCCTCGGACCCGGCCATCACACGCCATCTTGCCCAGTTCCTCTCCCGGTCGTTGGAGGGGGGAGCCTCGCCCACCGCGGTCCTGTTCAACGGGGGGGTGATGAAGGCCGCCGCGCTGCGAGGCAGGATACTCGGTGTCCTTCGCATGTGGGCGGGGGAATGGGACCCCCAGGTGCGGGAGCTGGAGGGCTCGGACTACGATCTGGCCGTTGCCACAGGTGCCGCCTATTACGGTCTGGCTCGCCGGGGGACCGGGGTTCGGATAAAGGGGGGGCTGCCCAAATCGTATTACATCGGCGTGGAGGTGGCCCTGCCGGCGGTGCCCGGCATGCCCGTACCCATGAAGGCCGTTTGCGTGGCGCCCTTTGGCATGGAGGAGGGGACGGAGCAGGACCTGCCCGGTGGACAGTTCGGTCTGGTGGTGGGGGAACCGGCCCGATTCGAGTTCATGGGAAGCTCGGTGAGGCAGGAGGACGCCATGGGCAGCGTGGTGGAGGAGTGGGAGGAGGAGATCCGGCCCATAACCACCGTGGAGGCCCAACTGGAAGGGCAGGAAGGTGCGGTGCTTCCCATCACCCTTCGCGTGAAGGCCACCGAAGTGGGGACCCTCGAATTGTGGTGTGTTTCCAAGGAAGACGGAAAGCAGTGGAAACTGGAGTTCGACGTGCGGGAGAAGGAGAACCTTGAAGCCCTTTGACAGGCGCTATGTCGTGGGCATCGACTTGGGGACCACCAACTCGGCGGTCTCGTATGCGGCCCTGGAGGAGGGGAACCGGGAGGGGGGGGCGTCGGGCATCGAGGTGTTCCACATGCCACAGCTCGTCCACGAGGGCGAGGTGTCGGCGCTTCCTGTGCTCCCCTCGTTCCTGTACTTGTGCGCCGGTTACGAGGTGCAGCCTGAAAGCCTCGCCCTGCCGTGGAAGAAGGAAACCGACGAGACGGTGGGCACCTTGGCACGGGAACAGGGTTCCAGGGTTCCCGGACGTCTCGTGTCCTCGGCGAAGAGCTGGTTGTGTCATGGCAAGGTGGACCGCACGGGCCGGATACTTCCCTGGGGTGCGGACAAGGACGTGAAGAAGGTCTCGCCGGTACAGGCAACCGCGGCCTACCTGCGTCATATCCGGGAGGCTTGGAACCACGGCTGGAACGGCGAAGAAGACCATATACTGGAAAACCAAAATGTCATAGTGACGGTGCCGGCCTCCTTCGACGAGGTGGCCAGGGATCTGACCCTGGAAGCGTCCCGCCTGGCCGGACTGCCGGATGTGACCCTGCTCGAAGAACCTCTGGCCGCCTTTTACAGTTGGCTGGTCTTCCATGAAAAGGACTGGCAAAGCCACGTCCGCCCTGGTCAGCTCATCTGCGTGTGCGACGTGGGGGGGGGCACCTCCGATTTCACCCTCATCACGCTCCGCGAGGTGGAGGCAAGTCCCCGGTTCGAGAGGATCGCGGTGGGGGACCATCTCATTCTCGGGGGCGACAACATGGACCTTGCCCTGGCAAGAGGCGCCGAGTCGCGCCTGCGGGACGGGGGGTCCCAGTCCCTGAGCGCCAACCGGTGGCAGGCCCTGTGCCACCAGTGCCGTCAGGCCAAGGAGCTCATCCTGGAAGGAGGCGCCGACTCCAAAACCGTCACACTCATGGGAGAAGGCCGTCGCCTCATTGCCGGCACCCTTGCGGTGACCCTGGACCGCTCGGAGGTGGAGAGGGTTATCCTGGAAGGCTTTTTCCCCATTGTGGACCGGACCGGGTCCCCTGCCGAAGGGGTGCGCAAAGGGATTACGGAATTCGGTCTTCCCTATGCCCAGGATCCTGCCGTGACCCGCCATCTGTGCCGCTTTCTGGAAAGGCACGCCCAAGACGTGCAAAGGGTTTTGGGACGCTCCGGCCCCTTCCCGGATTTCCTTCTTTTCAATGGGGGGGCCCTCAAGCCGGAAAAGGTCCAGGCCAGGATCCTCCAAGCCATCCGGCACTGGTTCGGAGAAGAAGCGCAGCCGGCCGTTTTGCACAATCCCAACCTCGACCTGGCCGTGAGCAGAGGGGCGGCCTATTACGGGCTGGTGAAGGCAGGACGCGGGGTTCGGGTGGGCAGCGGGAGCGCCCGTGCCTATTACCTGGGGGTTTCACGAGAAGGGGATGCAGGGGGGCCCAAGGGAGAAGAGGCGGCCATCTGCCTGGTGGAAAGGGGGATGGAGGAAGGCACGCAGATCGAGCTGGCGGAAAGGGAATTCCAGGTTCTGGCGAACCGGCCGGTGAGCTTTCGCATGTACAGCTCCAGTTACCGTTCCGGGGACCGCATGGGGGACCTTGTTTCTGTGGATGATTCCTTGACCCTCATGGCGCCCCTGCACACGGTCATACAGTTCGGGAAAAAGGCAGGGCAAAAGAGTGTTCCGGTGCGCGTGGAAGCCCGTTATACCGAGATGGGAACGCTGGCGCTCTGGTGCCATTCCATCGCGACCGGCCACCGTTGGCGGTTGCAGTTCCAACTGCGCAGCGTCGATTCCGGGCCCACCGTTGGGGACGACCAGGTGTTCGAAGAATCCACGGTGCAGGAGGCTCGGGATCTGGTGGCCGGGGTTTTCGCGGGTGAGGACAGGACCGTGAGCCCCGAAGCCTTGGTGGGGGCCGTGGCAAAGGTCGTGCAAAGGCCGCGGGACCGATGGCCTCTTGGTTTTATCCGGCGTCTGGCCGACGACCTTCTCGATCGGGCCCCGGCACGGAAAAAGAGCCCGGACCACGAGGCCAGGTGGCTCAATCTGACCGGGTTTTGCCTCCGACCGGGCTGCGGCGACGCGGTGGACCCCCACCGGATTCGCAATGTGTGGACCCATTTTCAGAAAGGACCCGTCTACGGGAACCACTCCCAGGTGACCCTCGAGTGGTGGGTGCTGTGGCGCAGGGTGGCGGGGGGGCTTTCCGCGGGGCAGCAACGGCAAATCCTCCAGGATCTCGCAGCCACGGTGCGCCCCAGAAGGGGCATGCCCCAGACGAAAATGTCTGCCCAGGAGTCCATGGAAATCTGGATGTTGCTGGGCAACCTCGAGCGTCTCACGGCCAAGGACAAGACCGAGCTGGGCAGCAGCCTTCTCACTCAACTGCATCCAAGGAAATCCAAGCCCCAGCAGTGGTGGGCCCTTTCCCGGCTGGGGGCACGGGACCTGCTCTACGGGCCTCTGGATAGGGTCGTTGCCCCGGAGGACGTGACCCGGTGGATCGAGACCGTTCTCGGGATCGAATGGCGAAACCCTCGTCCCGTGGGTCAGGCCTTGGCCCAGATGGCACGGTGCACGGGAGACCGGCGGCGGGACGTGGCCCAAAGTGTGAGGGAAAAGGTCGTGCAGTGGCTTCAACCTCACGATTGGAGCGTGCCTTGTGTGCTGCTGGTCACCGAAGTGATCCCCATCGACGCCCAGGAAGAAAGCATGCTTTTCGGCGAATCCCTTCCTTCCGGGATCGTCCTTCGCGAATAGGGGGAAGGGACATGCGGGTGGGCATAGGGTACGACCTTCACCGGTTGGTTTCGGGAAGAGACCTGGTCCTGGGAGGAGTGCGGATCCCGTTCGAAAAGGGCCTCTTGGGGCATTCGGATGCGGACGTGCTCCTGCACGCCGTCTGCGACGCGCTCTTGGGGGCTGCCGGCCTGGGGGACATAGGGCTGCATTTCCCGGACACGGATGCCCGTTACAAGGACATCGCGAGCACCGAGCTTCTCGGGCGGACCGTACTGGCCTTGCGGCAGAAGGGTTTCGTGGTGCACAACGTGGACGCCACCCTGATAGCCCAGGCCCCGAAGGTGGCGCCGTTCAGGGTGGCCATGGAAAAGCGGATCGCCGATGTTCTGGAAATCGATCAAGGCCGGGTCAACGTGAAGGCGACCACCACAGAGGGTCTGGGGGCGATCGGGAGGCAGGAGGCCATGGCCGCCATGTGCGTGGCGACCGTGGAACCCATGGGGGACCTTGAAAAACAGGCAAGGTGATACCGGCGCGGTG
>Ga0209163_1002368_pt1 | contig 15965 bp, 15 predicted proteins | sample MTBAKSrepl2MetaG_FD_187457 | JGI IMG/M metagenome (GOLD analysis project Ga0209163, IMG submission 187457) | Enrichment culture microbial communities om Arthur Kill intertidal strait, New Jersey, USA, that are MTBE-degrading - MTBE-AKS2 (Arthur... | ecosystem: Environmental > Aquatic > Marine >...
GCACCCCTTGAGCGGGGCGCGCGAGGGAGCGGCACAAGGGACCGCCAGGGGCCGGGGGAAAGCATCCTCCGGCCCCTGTGCCGCCCGGGCCTCCCTTTCAAGCGGATGGGCGCTGGGAGGCGGGGGGACGAGGGTATTCAAAAAAATTTTTGAGCCCGCAGGGTTCGACACCGCCGGGCGGGGTCCTCGCTCGCCCCTGCCTGAAAGAAAAGGCCTGAAGAAACGGTATATTCCGTCTTGGTTCTGCCCGGAGACGGGAACCGGTACGATCCGTGCAAAGGCCGGGACAATCTGAGGTCGGGTTCAACAATCAGAGTGCATTGACTGGCCGGGGCTGGGTCTCGCTGACGCGCCTCTGGGGTCGGTCGGATTTCAGGAAGGGTCTTCTCGCCTCTGGAACGATAACCGCACGCCGGCGAGCGGTGGCCGTTCAGCGCGAAGCGGGAGGCGTACATCTGAAGGCGCGCCTTTCGGGGTTTTCGGAAGAAAGGAGGACCGCACGGCGGCAAAAGGTATTTCCTGCGCATCCGGGCACCGCCTGCGTTTCTCCGGGCCCGAGCGATGAACATCGGACAGGGCTCCGGTTTCTCACGAATAATTTTATCCAATCGCATCACAGCTCTCTGTCTCTGCGGTCCATTTCGTTCACGGTTTCAGTGAATATGAGGAAATTCGGTATTCGCTTTTTCAACACGAGCAACGGCGCCGCCTGCATCCTGGAGCACTCCGCCGTGGGATACGCGGGCTGCATCAAGTGCGCGGTTCACGCCGACTCGGCCTCGCCCCGGATCGTCAACAGCACCATCGCCGACAGCAAGACCTGCGGGGTCTCTGTCTACGGGGTTGGGAGCGACGGGACCTACATCCGCTGCAACAACATCGGCGGCAACCAGCACGGCGTCTATGCAAACAGCGCGGTCCCCGGCAGCCTCACCGGACACCGCCAGGCAGAACAGAGCTGGTACCAATTTTTCGGACAGTGCATTAAGGTGGACAGCCACGCACTGACGAAAGAGAGGAACCAATGAGCAAAACGAAACGTAAACGCTACTCCGCCGAATTCAAGGCTAAGGTTGCCCTGGAGGGGATCAGAGGCGAACAGACCATTCAGGAACTGGGCAGCCGCTACGGGGTGCATCCCAACCAGATCACCAACTGGAAACGGCAGGCCATCGACAATCTGGCCGAGACTTTTTCCACCAAGGCGGAACGCACCCGCAGCAACGATGATCCTCAGATCAAGGAGCTGCATGCCAAGATCGGCCAGCTCACGGTGGAGCGGGATTTTTTAGCCAACGCCTTCGGTCGCATTCGTTGAGCCACGCCCGAAGGAAAGCTCTGGTTCAACCCGATCATCCCCACCTGAGCATTGTCAAACAATGCGAACTTGTGTCGGTTACCCGCTCGTCGTACTACTACCAGCCGAGCGGAGAGTCCGACCTGAACCTGGAACTGATGCGCCTGATCGACGAACAGTACCTGAAAACGCCCTTTTACGGCCACCGGCAGATGACCCGTCACCTGCGTCGCGAAAGCTATTCTGTCAGCCGCACCCGGATCGGACGGCTGATGAAGCTGATGGGTCTGTCAGCGATCTATCAGAAGCCGAACACCTCGATTCCGAACAAGCAGCACAAGATCTATCCCTACCTGCTGCGCGGTCTGGACATTGATCGGCCTAATCAGGTCTGGTGTGCTGACATCAGCTATGTCCCCATGCCCAGGGGGTTTCTCTTCTGGTGGCGATCATGGACTGGGCGACCCGCAAGGTTCTGTCCTGGCGACTGTCCAACACCATGGAAGCTGACTTTTGCGTCGAAGCTCTCGAAGAAGCCCTGCACCGTTACGGCCAGCCCGAAATCTTCAACACCGACCAGGGCAGCCAGTTCACCAGTGATGAATTTATCTCCGCCCTCCAGAAACACCCGGACATCCGTATTTCAATGGATGGCAAGGGACGCTGGATGGACAATGTCATGATCGAGCGGCTCTGGCGATCCCTGAAGTATGAGTGCATTTATCTGCACGCATTTGAAACCGGCAGCGAGGTCCGGCAGGGTCTCAAGCGCTGGATAGATTTCTACAACACCGAGCGGCCTCATTCCAGTCTGGACGACAAGACCCTCGATGAGACATATTGGCAAAAACCCCGGCCCGGCTATGCCGGCCCGGCACTCCGACTGGCGGCATAACCATGAAGGCTTTCCACCTTATTCCCGCCGCCACCCTGTCCGAACATCGGAGCCAGCTCTTCTCGTATCCCAGCGCCGGCGTCAAATGTCCCGCCAAAACATACTCTTGACAACACACTCCCCCCCTTTTTGTTTTATGGCAATGCCAATTCCGAAAACGAAGCAAAAATGGCAATTGCATCTCGTTTTTTTAAGGTCCCGGACCAGAGCTTCTTCTTGTTCGGCCCCCGTGGGACCGGGAAAATAACGTGGCTGAGGCATTCATTTCCTTCGGCAGTATTTGTTGATCTGCTGGATCCTGAGACCTCCCGCTCCGTAACTGCTCACAGGGTTCGCACAGCACGAATGCTGCAACTCCCCCGGACTGGAAGCCTTCACAGGGTGCTCCAGGTGCAAGGCGGCGGGCGCGCAGACGTACTCCCTGTACTTCAAATGCCCGCCAACACAGCAGAAGCGGTACCCTGTGCAGGCTTACCCCGCTCCTATTCCGCCAGACCTGAACAACGCCTGTAACTGCTCACAGGGTTCGCACAGCACGAATGCTGCAATTCCCCCGGACTGGAAGCCTGCACAGGGTGCTGCAGATGCGAGACGGCGGGCGCGCAGACGTACTCCCTGTACTTCAAGCGCCCGCCAACACAGCAGATGCGGTACCCTGTGCAGGCTTACGCCAACACAGCAGATGCGGTACCCCGTGAAGGCTTACGTGTCTACGGCATCACAAAGTGCTCTATGTTAGAGAAATCACCGCTGCCGAATGCATTGTACGCCCTGAGCGCCACATAGAAGGCCGCCCCCTGCCAGAGATCACCGGAAACGCCCAGAACATTCCCCAGGTCACCGCTGGCGATGTAGGACACTTCAGGATACGGGGCGTAGAACAGGGTATATCCGTCCGCCCCCTCCACCGCAGTCCATTGGAGCGACAGATGCGTTCCCGACGTCGAGACATCCACCGTGGGCGCGGCCGGGGTCATCTGCGGGTTCCATCCGGCCAGCCTCGCCATCATCCACCAGAAGGCCTTCCCCTTGAGCTGGCAGTTCAGGCACTGTGAGTGGGCGCAATCACACTCCTGGCATGCTCCGGGATTGGCGGAGCACCATTCCTGCGCCCAGTTCTTCTGCACCCTGTTCTCCGTGTAGGCGCACGCGTCGTTGGCGCCTTTGTCCAGGAAGTAATTCCCGTCCGGATCGTAGCTCTCGATATCGGCGAAATCGAAGAGGATCTTGTTTCTCTCCCTGCAGTAACGCCGGATCTGGTTGTTGCGCGCGTGGAGATTTCCGCTTTCTCCGGTGCCGTTGAGATGCCCCGTCATGTAAACGAAAACGACACCGGGAAACTCGGCCTCGAGTCCGCTCATCTTGGCCAGGTAGTCGTCGATATAGGCCTCGCTCGCGTTCGACACCTGGCCGCACCAGGACCACATGATCAGATTTCTTTCATTGTCAGAGGCTTCGAGGATGTCACGGGTCTTCTGCACCCAGAGGGGATCGCCGAGATCGCCGTAGGGCGGCTTGTCATGGAGGGACAATGTCCCCTCTCCTCCTTCGCGGCTGAAGGCATAGAGAACTGACCGGGCCCGGAGCACCTCCATGCCCGTGACGATCTGGCTGCCATGAGAGGTGTGGCCGTACGCGATTCTGAACCGGGCCTTGGCCTGTTCGATGAAGGCGTCCGGAATCGCGGCCAGATCGGTGCAGGTATGATCTACGATGACGGCCTCGCCGGGGTCGGCCGCTGCGTTGCCGGCAAGCGCCGAAAAGGCCAGCGGCAGGAGCAGAATGGCTGCAAGGGGGGACAGGAACCCGATGGTTTTTCTCATGACGCCTTCCTCCTCAGTCGTGCGTGGCAGCGCGGTCCGGACCCCGGCTGATCCGCATGGCCTCGTGGGTGGGGTTACGGGGGATGGGACCAATTTCCCGAAGGGAGCGCGGGTCACAGCGCACGCCCCCGGCATGGTCTCCGCCTCCGCTCTCCCCGCCCCGGACGTCCTTTTCCTTTCGGCCGGCCGGGAACGCCAACCCGAGCCGGCGGGTCTCCGGAACCTCCGCCACTATACTATTGTGCGCCAGGTCGTTCTCGCTGTAAACTGCATAAAAAAGGCGTTTCGACCGATGCGGGGAAAAAGTCGGTGGACAGGGGCGGCAGGGACGAAGGCCGGACCGAGAGGCCCGGGCGGCCGCTCCCGCGTCCCTCCGCAGCACGATACTGGAGGAATACAGAGACATGCCCAAGCGATGTCATACATGCGTTCTTCCCAAGACGTATCCGGACATTCATTTTGACGAGCACTCTGTCTGCAACTACTGCCGTGAATATGAACCCGTCCGATACAAAGGGGAGGAGGCCCTTCGGGCTCTCTTGGAGCGGCACCGGGGCTCAGGAAAATGGGACTGCCTGGTTCCTGCCAGCGGCGGCAGGGACAGCACCTTTGTCCTGCATCAGCTGGTGCGAAAATACGGCATGAAGGTGCTGGCGTACAACTACGACAACGGATTCGTGGAAAGGCAGGCCCGGGACAATCTCGAAACCGCCGCCCGGTCGCTCAATGTGAATATTGTCTGGCGGCGCTCGGTCCGGGATATTCAGTGCCAGAACCTCAGACACATAACAAAGATGACGGTTCACAAGTCCCCGGGCCATGTCTGGGCCTTCCTGTGCAGCGGCTGTAGAAACGGCATCTGGGGTGGGGCATATCAGGTCGCCGAAGAATACGAGATTCCTCTCATAGTGTTTGGTGAATCGGCCATGGAAAGCGGAGGCTTCAAGAAGCGCCTATTACCGCGTTTCGCCCCGACGCCACGGGAAAAGATCAGATTTGCCGCAAGAATGCCGGTGAACTTTTTGATACGCAAATATATATCTATTTTGCTTGAGAGGGAGTTTCCTTTAAACGAAAATAATTCCAGAGTTGAGAAAATCAACTTCTTTTCCTATGAGAAGTGGGATGAGAATACAATTACTTCTACAATTCAGGAACATGCGGGCTGGGCTTCCAAGGCGGGCCAGGGCACCTGGCGGTTTGACTGCCAAATCCACGCCCTGGTGAACAGGATGACCTATCAGCTCTTCGGCTTCACGGAAAAGGATGAACTGTACAGCAAGATGATCCGTGAAGGTCAACTGGAACGGGGCGAGGCGCTTGCCCGTCTTGAGGCGGAAGGTGACATGGAGACCGAGCTGGCCGTGATCGAAGGCGTCCTGTCCAGGCTGCGGCTGAACAGGTCCGAACGGAGCAGGATCCTAGACCTCTGCCAGGGGCCGCCGAGGCTCACGAACAGTTGGTGACCCGCGTTCCGCCTCGTGTGCGGCGCTTTTCGGGTGTTTTGCCTCCGCGGGCGGGGCGGCGGCGACGAGGCACAACACGAACAAGGTGGTGGATCCGGTGAATCCGTTCGCTCTTTTTCGGAAGCTGTTGGCGGCTTACAGATTGAGAAGGTATGACCGCTTCACCATCGTGGAATATTTCAGGGCGCAGGGGGCGCAGATCGGGGAGAACTGCAGCATCATTCCCAGACGTCTCGGAAATGAGCCGTATCTGGTGAAAATCGGCAACCATGTAACGATCGCTGCCGGCGTGGAGTTGATGACCCACGATGGAGGACCCTGGCTGTTCCGGGACGAGGTGCCGGACATGCAGGTTTTCGGCCCCATCATAATTGAGGACAACTGCGTGATCGGTCAGAATGCCATCATCTTCCCCAATGTGAGGATAGGCAGGAATTCGATTGTCGGCGCAAACTCTGTGGTGATAACGGATGTGAAGCCCGATACCATAGCCATGGGTGTCCCGGCTCGTCCCTTCGGGTCAACCGCAAAATACGGAGAGAAGTGCCGAGAGAAATGGAGCGTTCAGAGGCCGCCCGATATAGTCATCGAGGAAGGCGAAGACTGGTGGACGACCAGGCATCGCAGGGAGAACAGAGAAAGACTCAGGCAACACCTGCTGGAGGTGTTCAAGGAGGACCTCTCCGGCTGATCTTTGGTGCGGTTGGGGCGTCTTCGAACCAGGGAGCGAGGTGAAATTGCTCAGACGTATCTTAGCACATTGGTCGAAATGGTTTTGTTTGCTGGCAGCGGCAGGTCTGGCCTCAGGTTTCTGGGGCTGTACTGATGTCCAGAACGGTGGGAAGGAGATGTCCGAGAAGACGAGGGTGGTGTTGTTGGGGGCGTCCGTAGGACGGGAATGGAACCTCCCGGATCTGCCCGGCAGAACCGGTCAGGACGGTTACGTGTTCGAGGCCTTGGCCGCCTGGCAGTTTGACAAATCCGAGATCCTCGAAGAGACGCTGATGCGGCCCCGGCGGAAGTTCCGCCTGACCCGCACCTATCTCAAAGGTTTTCTTGAACCGTCCCGGCAGCCGGCCGATATCATCGTCATCAAGGAGTGTTCCGCCTATTTCCCGGGAGACCTCGAAAAATACCGGCGGTCCTTCGGCGAGTGGGCCACTGCCGTCAGGCAAGGGGGGAGAGGTCTCGTGCTGGCCACCGTGGTGCCCGTTACGGCGGAGCGTGCGGCGGGCGTTCCCGGCAAGATGGAACAGGTCAGGGAGTTCAACGACTGGGTGAGGGAGTATGCCCGGCGGGAAGGAATCACCCTGCTGGATCTGGAAGAGGCGCTGAGGACCGATCCCGAAAAACGCTTCCTCCGGGACGACCTTACGAGCGGTGACGGAACCCATCTCAACCGCAAGGCCTATGACATTCTCGATCCTATCATGCTGGAGGCGGTTCGGCGGGAGGAGGCGAGGATGGGTTCCGAGAACGGGCCGTGATGTCAGGACGGCGGGGATCGCTCGGTCCTGCCGCAAGACAGCGCCGAATGCCGGGGGAGGGGGGCGGCTCGGGCCGCGGTCGGTCTAACTGCGGTTTTTCCGGGCGTCGAGCACCCGCTTCAGCCGGATGAGCGCCCGCATCGCCGGTCCGGGGAGGAACGACAGAAGCTCATGGTGACGCGGGGCCGTTTCCGCCCTGCGGAACCATTCCCGGGCCTCGGTGCCGCGCCCGAGCTTCAGGAGGGCGAGGCCCTTCGCGGCATACTGGGTCCTCAGGGTTTCTTCATACAGCGGCCGGTGGGTCCCCAGAAATTCGGGATCCCGGCCCCAAACCCGCTCCAGGATCGCGAGCCTGGCGTCAGCCCGTTTGAGTTCGTCGGCACCGGTCAGGCGGGCCTCGTAGTGGCATCCCTGATACTGTGTTTCCAGGTCCATGTACGCCGCCGGGCCCCTCCGGGCCAGCCTGCCGAAGCACTCCCAGTCTTCAAACAGGGGAAGATCCAGCCCGAAGTGGAGTGAGTCACCGGCGGCATCCCGCCGTACCATGAGAGTGCTCGTATTGATGTAGTTTGCCGTCATCTCCTGAACATAAATGTTTCCCACGAATACAGTGAAATCCGCTGTGCCTGGGGGAAGCGCCGCCAGGGTCGAGAAGGGCTTGCCGGGCCCGAGGATCTCATCCCACGGCCTCGTATCCTCGTGCCACGTGATGAGGCGGTTGTGTTCGATCCGGCCGTCCGGAAAGAGCCATCCTATGTCACTGAAGCAGAAGAGCACGTCCGGTCTCACGGTCATCAGGGCCCGCTGGAGTGAGATCTTGTGGTCCAGCCATACATCGTCGGAATCGAGAAAGGCCACCAGGGGGTTGCGGGCTGCCTGAACGCCCGTGTTTCTCGCCACGCCGGCCCCTGAATTCACCGTGCGTATGTACCGGATCCGGCCGGCATGGGGCCGGAGCACCGTCTCAGTGTTGTCGGTGGAGCCGTCATCGACCACGATGATCTCGTCGCCGGGTTCGCACTGGCGGAGGGCCGAATCCAGCGCCCGGAGGATGAACCGGGCGCGATTGTACGTGGGTATGACGGTCGATACGGCAAGGTTGCTCACGGCGAGATCCAGGGTCCGCCCGGCCGTTTCCCCCGCCGCGCGCAGTTCTTCGTGATGGGAGGGGTTCCGGCGGGTGACGATTAGGAGATCTTCCGAATGAAACTCTTTCGCAGCCCCGTCGCCGCGAGCAGCCCCGTCCCGAACAAGAGCAGTCCGGACGGCTCGGGCACGGGGGAAATTTCGGCGTCGTGGAGGATGGTCATCCGCTCGTCGGGAAGCAGGGCGAGATTCCACTGAAAACCGTACGCCACGTCGTAGTACGCGATGGGGCCGGCCACATCGTACGGCCCGCACCCCCAGGCTATCCCGGTGAAGATGTCCTGGGCACTGCCCGCCTCGTAGTGGTCGGGAAGGGGGTCGTTCATGACCCGATCGGTGAGTTCCACGGGGCGATACGGACCGGAAGACCACTGCCTGGCCGTCCGGCCGTCTTCCACGGCCACCGTGTCCGCGCCGCCGGGGGGGGCCAGATCGAAATCCGAGGCCTGAAAGAAGCCCAAATCCAGCCGGGCCCGGGCGGCATTGATGACCGTTATTTTCTGGAGCAGGCGGGCGGCCCTGCTCCCCGGTGTTCCTCCTGTGAGCAGGTAAGAAAAGTCGACATAGAAGCTGTCGGCGGTCCCGTACCGGAGGGAGAGGGTATCCGACGGCCCTTCGGCGCCGGCGAGCTGTGCCGAGATCAGCGGGAGATCGGACAGCGCCATCCGTGTCACGCCGGCGTCCAGAGAGTAGAAATACTGCTGGCTGTACAGGAAATCCACACCGTCCACGAACCAGTCGCACGGGCCGTTGCGGGCGTCAATAGTGAGTGAGGTGTTCGCATCGGCGAGGGTCCAGGACATGGCCCGAGCCGCGCCCGTCCAGGTGATCTGGCTGAAAAGGAAGACACCCGTCAGGACAACCGCCATTCTCATCCGGTCCAGCGCCACTGCCGGAAGTCCGTTCCATCCATGAAATCGCCGGTTCATTTCGTGTCTCCTTCTAATTATCGCGGGTCTTCGGGCGTATGACTCCGGCCGGAAGTCCAACTTCTCATTCCCCAGCCCGCAGCCGGCCGGAAAGGGTCCGCGGTGTGGCTTGTCGCAAGAGATGCAACCCAGAGATCCTGGTCCCGCCTCCATTTTTTCGGCATCCGTGTGCCGTTTCTGGCAGAAGTTGCAGGTACGGAAATTGGTTTCCTGTCCGGAGAGGCATTTTTTCCAGCTTGCGCGTAGGGCCGAGCGCTGGGTCCTTGCCTTAGGAAATTGTATCCCCTGACACTTATTCAGTATCTTGCCTGAAACCGTGTAAATGGCTGCTTCGCGTCCTCGCCAAGCTCCTGTCGTCTTTCTCACTGGCTTGCCACCGTGGTTGGGTCTATTCTCCTGGCTATCTCACCGCTCGCACTGGTCAGCTGTTTTTTGAAGAAGGCGGTTTTGCTGAGAAGTTCAACCTGATATTTCTCAATATTACAATACAAAAGGTCAATAAGGCTAATAATATGATCAACGTTAAGGCTATCGAGGCGGATATTAAATTTCTCCATTCCCATAGAGAGCATATAATCAAGGCATTTAGGCCGATATTCCAACATTATTGCAGGGGTGTGTGCACAATGCGCTAAAACCACAGAGTGCAATTTTTGCCCGATAAAAACGTCACATGTTTCTAGAAACGAAATAGATTTTCTTAAACAGTTGAAGTATGGAAATACGCTGACGTTGGAATGACCAATCATTTTTACTGCCTGCAACACGTATTGCACGTCCGCTTTCCATACAGGGAAAAAAGTTACTTGCCACCCTAATCCTACCAAATTTCTTACCAATTCTACAATAAAAGCTAGTAGTTCGTCCTCCGGGCGCCACATCATGCCACCCGCCGTCCCGATATTCAAACCAAGATGTTTTCTATATCGCCTCCGCACAATTTGGTCGTTCGCCCAATAAAGTGCAGTGTCTCCTGTAATCGGAGCATGAAAATCGCATTTAGATAATATTTTTTGAGAGAGTGGCCCACGCACGCTGACATAACCGCACTTTCTCAATATTTCCACCCACTCATCTAAAAGATTATTCCAGCCTTGGACGCGATTCCAAAAAAAGGGGTCCTTCACACCTGCACCTAGAACAAATTTTGGAAGTTGAGGCTGATATTTCTCCACGCGAGAAAAGGTTTCATAACTCCCAGGACTATTGATTAATGTACCTCCACCTAACAAAATTGCATCATAGAAGCCTTTTCTCTTTAGTGGTTGAAAAAATTGCATTTTTTTAGTATACTTGTAGCGTAAAAATATAAAATTTCGTAACAATTTTTGACAGGCATAGAAGATGGCTTCATCGCCAAGATTACCGTGTCCTATCCATCCAATGTAGCCTATACGCCTTCGTCGTCCAGGAATTAGATAGCGTATATTTGCATAAAATCCAGAAATTATGGAAAATAGACCGTACATGCTCACCTTCCGGAATCGAATTTGATACAATTAATGTGATGCTAAATCTAGGCAAAACTCGGTAGTGACCCGTTAATGGTTGATATAACTTTTATAGCACAAGAGCTCGCGGAACGACCAACAGTGATCGGTCAAGCCGCAAGCTTGTGCCGGCGTCCGTTTTATCTTCTGGCCGTCATCCGTTTTCAAGGTCAGGCCCCGATGCAGGCGCGCCAGATTGTGATAAGCCTGATGGAAATTCAGTTGCCTGGCCAACCAAGCGGCCTTCTTCGAAAAGGCGCAAGTCTTGCGAGTCAGCCGCCGATTCTCGTGGCGTTCATTCAAATTCTGCCGCTCAACGCACACCGTGCGCACCTCGCTCAAGGGGACCTCGCCGTAAACCGCGCGTTTTTCGAAGCCGACCAGATGGTGTTTGTCGTCCCGCAGCTTGACAAACTGCCCATAGCGCAGCTCGGGACAGGCCACCAGTTTCGGACGGCGGGGGCGTCCCCGTTTGCCGGTGCGCGCGAAAGTCTCCACCCGGTGATGCCGCTTGAACAGCGCTGCGCCATAGGCGTCCAGGCCGTCGCTGACCCACAATGGCAACTGACCCGGCGCCAAACGCGCCTCGGTTTCGGCGATCAAGGGCTCGGCCAAGGCCGACTCGGAAGCGGCGATCTTGAACGAGATCATCAGCCGAGCCTCCGTCGCCAAGGCGAGGCCAATCCAGACTTCTCCTTCCAGAGGTTCGCTCGCCGGCGCAACTCCTTTTTTTTAACGAAGCTCCACAAGGCGTCCAACTCCACTTGCGAAACCTTCAATTCTCGCAATAACCGCTCATTCAGCTGCTCGCTGTGCTCGGCGGCGACCGCCAGCCAATGGCGCACCGTATCCAGCTTGATCTCCAGCACCTCAGCCACGCCACGCAAGGGCATCCCTTTGACCAGCAGTTTCAGTGCCAGTATGACTTCCCTTTCGGGGGACCGGAGATCGTAGAAGATGGAACCCGTTCGTTCGCAAAATGAGCCACCGCAAGAGCGGCAGAGAAATTTTCGCAAACGTCGCCCGTCCTTGGCGGGATGGGTGCCGTTGGAAACGATGTTGCCGGCGCCGGTCTTGCCGAATAATGCGCATTGCGCGTTGGGACAGGCTTCGGCACTCAAATCGTATTTGGGTTTGCGGCCGCGTTTTGCCATCCTCGTTCCTCCCTGGGAAGAGGATAGCAGAAAAAGGATATTTATCAACCATTATAGGGTCACTACCCACTACTCAAAAAAAGAAAAAAGTCAGACATTTCTTACTTCCTATTACGGTGGCCTTAATTGCCATATTTTCAGTATCTTAGACAAAGTCTTCCTGTACGAGGCGACCTCCGGTAGTTTGTTCTCCTTGAACCCCAGTATATATGCAACTGCACGAGCTCTCATGTGGCGCTCCGCCGAGGGGAGCGCAGTAGACATGCTCTTACCTGAGGATATTAGATGGTGCATGGAGCGTAGCAAGGACCATGAACCCTATACACCGGTTGTGAAATATGATATTAGATCGATGACACTACATCTTTGCCACACATGCAACCTGATGTGCCGCTACTGTTATGGAAAAGCTGGTGCATACAACGGCGAAGGCGAAATGACTGAGACTGTTGCCTGTAAGGCAGTCGATTTTCTATTACAGTCTACATCAAATCGGAGTCTCCGTCTTAGCTTTTTCGGAGGAGAACCTTTACTTAATTTTAAAGTATTACGTAAGACGGTCCTTTATGCTATAGCACGCCGTTTGCCAGCGCTGCAATGGCGTTTTCATGTGACTACAAACGGGACAATAATGTCTCCAGAAATAGCGAGCTTCCTTGAAAGGTAAGGATTTACCGTAATGATTAGTATTGATGGCGATCATGATACTCACAATCAGCAGAGATTGTTTCGAAATAGCAGAGGTTCGTTTGATTCGGTTTCATCAGGTTTCAGAATGTTGCAACGATTCATATCATCAGAACGTACAATGGCACGACTGACCATAACGCGGTCAAATCTCAAAGTACTCGATTCAATTGACAGCGTCACGGCGATGGGCTTCGGTAAAGTAACGGCTGCGTGTGTTTTCTCAGAGGATGCTGACATTAAGTTGAACCGTCGAGATTATGTCCAGCTTCTGAAGTCATATCGTAATACTGCACGGATTTTCTTGAACACACAGTTCGGAAATGCAAAACTCAGTATAGTGCTATTACCACTTATGCGTAAGATTCTCCGCAGGATTTTGCATCGTAGGAAAAGTACTCGCAACTGCGGTGCGGGGACTACTTCAGTTACAGTGTCTCCTTCAGGTCATATTTATGCTTGCCATCGGGCAGTCGGCCAACGAGAGTTTCTGCTTGGAGACGTTTTTACTGGAAACATAGATCATAGCAAGAGGAGTATCATCGGGAAGTTGGACGTTGATAACCGTCCTGTATGCAGCTTATGTTGGGCTCGATACATATGTGGCGGTGGGTGTATATACGAATCATATCTCACAAGTCATTCTTATAATCCAGTTCATGATACTTGTTTCTACTTGAAAAAGCTCATTGAACTGGCATTATATCTCTCCGCTGAACCAGAGTTCGTACGATGCATTGAGCAGCAAGCCACTAATGAAGAATGAGGCCAATACCAAAATTAGGGAGCGACCCGATACTTCATATACAGGACGTGGGCAAATTACATATCGCTAACAAGAGAATGGACGCAGACCTTGAAAACCGCCGCCGCTTTGCTTTGGTGGTTTTCAAGGCTGGTCATTCTTCCGTTGGCTTCATCAAAAAATGTTGCTTGCATATTCACCCCTTTGAACTTCTTCAATTCAGATGATAACCAACGAATCAAGTAATCAGGATTTATTTCGAGGTTCACTTGGCACGCTTGATTATGTGAACGTGAAAAATGCACTTCTTTGGGCAAATGGTTTGGCACCATTTCCCCCTCCGTCCTCCGTCCATTTAGACCTTACTTTTAGATGCACCGGGCACTGTATTCATTGTAGGCAATGGACTTGGCCGAAACATTCAGAATTTACAATTGATCAATTAGAAAAAATATTCCTCGTTTTCGAAAAATGGGGTGTTAAAGCTTTAACCTTTGGCGGCGGTAATCCTTTATTGCACAGAAATATTATTGATGCAATTCATCTCGCCAAGAATAAAAACATCCAGCTTGGAATAATTTCTGAAGGATTGCGAATATCTGACAATTTAGCTGATGCTATTTGCGATAATGCCAAATGGATACGTTTTTCATTAGATGGTCCTTCATCATTAGTTCATGATGCTATCCGTAATACAATAGGACTTTTTGACAACGTTGTCAGAGGAATAGCAAAATTACGTAATAAGAAAAGCGCGTTACGAATCGGACTCAATTGCATCATGCAAAAGAGCAATATCAACCACTTGCAACAAATTGTCGAACTTGCAAATCGAATTGATGTTGATGTTGTTCTTTTTAAATTTCCCCATGGCACAGAAGATAGAAAAAATCGATATTTACCTTCACGGGAAGAATGGGAGCAAGTCTTTAAATGGATTTCGGTGGCCATACAACATGAAGAATTAGTGGCAAAATCTAATTTAAAAGAAATTTTGCAAATGTATCATAAGATAATACAACTTAATGACTTAATTGAAGGGTTGCCAGTTAGGAATTTCTATATCGATAATAAAATTAAATGTTTCGCCCCATTGTTCTTTGTCTCTTGTGATTCAGAAGGAAATATATACCCTTGTGATTATCTTCAAGCTGACACCCGTTCATGGGGAGGCATCTACAGAAAAATGCGCACTTCTTACTGTGCGGGTAATATTCTTAGTGACGATCATCAAGTGTTAGAGAACCTAAGCAATATGGTTTTGAATAATATTTATAGTCTTCCATCAAATGGATTTATAGAGTGTGGGTGTTGTACTAGATTTTGCCAATTTAATTCTGACATTACTAAGCTTAATTGTGATTTTATTAAAAAAAATGCTAGTTGCAGGGACAATAGTTTATTTAATAATAATGAATCAAACGATAATAAAGTGTTGTTCTTGTAACGACACGAACAGATTGAGGTATTATTTAAAATGACAGATTCTATTAGAATAATCCATTTATCAGATTTACATATAAACCCTCTCGATTCATCCGAAAGTGCACCTGTTTATAATAGATTGTGCGATAAGATTAAAAAAATCAGAGAGCATCATAGGTATGATGTTGATCTCTTAATAGTAAGTGGCGACTTGGTCTGCAACGGTGCAGGTGACTACGGAATTGTTGAAAAAATAATAGATGACATAATCTCTGCGGCGGGTATTTCTCGTGAATTTGTTTTTTTTGTGCCAGGCAATCACGATGTCGTTAGAAATGAATGTTCGAGCTACATATATGATGGGGTCATATCAAAGTTGAAAAGAGCTCCACGAGAGGAGTTTACAGGACTAGACAGGGATGCAAAAAAGGTATTTTTTCCTGGTTTTAGTAAATTTACGGATTTTTCCTTAAATTATCCGTTGCATCAAAATTCTATTTTTGATCTTCCAGGGTTTGTTTGTAAAGACATGGAAATTTCCGGTGTACCTATCAGATTATGTGGTGTCAACTCAGCACTTGTAGCGGGTCCAAATGACCAAAACAAATCAGATGACCAATTAAGAGATCGGGTGGTTGGGCGGCAGCTATTATGGAAAATGCTTGACTGTCGAGATCGGCTTATTTTGGTCGTGTCTCATTATCCATTGTCATGGATTCATGTAGATGAGCGAGAAGAAATAACTCAACGCCTTCAACAAAGCAATGTTATATTTTTTCATGGGCATACTCATGTCCCAAGGGTTGATGGAATAGGAGTCACCAAGAATCATAGTTTGCTGTCTCTTGGTGTTGGATCTCTATATGGTGAAAAATGGCTTGGCCGGAATCATTGCCAGCTTTTAGAGCTGAGTTCAAAACACGATTCTCCTTTACTGCATGAAATGTTTTGGTCTGGTGAATATGGCTGGAGAGGAGTTGAACCTCTTGAGATTCAGTGGGGAGGATGGGATGCCCTACGTTGTAAATTAGGCCCATCATCCCCTCCACAAGATCATGAAGCTGGCCTTGTCAGTATCGGTAAAGGGCGGAATGATTCTGAGAGAATGGGCTATTATGGCAAGGCCTTAGAACTTGCCGCAGAAGGAAGTGATTTACTTTTTTTGGGCCGAAGTTTGATCGACCTATCGTTATTGAATAGTTCTATGGCACGTTCAATTAAAGAAAAAAAATTGCACATCAAAATAGGAATTTTGGATGAGAATACTATTCCAGACAAAAAGTCTTTGCCAGATGGAACTAAGAACTGCTCATGGATTGAAAAGCCAATTCCGTCAGATTGGGCTATAGATGACGTTCCTAACAGCATGGAACGATTTAGAAAAATTAAAATTGACCCGGGCACTGGTTCGCTGGAAATTT